>Ga0116179_1001751_pt1 | contig 16125 bp, 19 predicted proteins | sample AD_UKC071_MetaG_FD_89751 | JGI IMG/M metagenome (GOLD analysis project Ga0116179, IMG submission 89751) | Active sludge microbial communities of municipal wastewater-treating anaerobic digesters from USA - AD_UKC071_MetaG | ecosystem: Engineered > Bioreactor > Anaerobic > Digestate | place: USA...
GCGTTGGACACCGGCTTGAGCAGGAAGGATTCGCCCGCCTGCGGTGCATTCGGGCCGATGGTGATGGTGAAGCCGTCGATGGTGTCGCCATCGTTGACCGGCGGGAACTGCTTGCCGTCGGCCAGCCGGGTCAGCAGGTACTGACCGGCATTGGCGTTGTCGGGCTCCAGCCGGTATTCGCTGGCCTGCAGCGCCGACGGGTCGCTGACCGTCAGCGCCACGCTGCTGACGAAGCCGCCGGCACCGTCGCGCGCGTTGCCCGCGGCCGGCAGCACCTGCGGCGGGCTGATCCTGAACATCGGCGTGCCGGCGGTGCCGGACAGGTCCAGCCCCAGGGCCTGCTGGGCGTTCAGGGCCAGGCCCAGGCCGGCGGCCAGCTGGCCCAGCCGGGCGCGGGCCTCGGCCAGGTCGCCGTCCTGGAAGCGCAGCAGGCCGGCGATCTGGCCCTCGCCCACCGCGTCGGTGGACAGCTGGGTGACCTGGCCGCCGATGTCGATGCCCACCGCGATGCGGCTGGCGTCGTGCTCGTCGCTGCGCGGCACCAGCTTGAACGACGCACCGCCCAGCACCAGGGTCTGGCCGCTGCCGACGAAGACCGACACCGTGTTGTCCGGCCCGGCCACGGTGTGCACGTTGATCTGCGTGCCGATGCGGCGCACCAGCTCGTCGCGCTGGTCCAGCAGCTCGTTCGGGTCGTGGCCGCGGCGGGTGGCCGCCGCCACCGCCAGGTTCAGCTTGGCCAGCTCGCCGGCCAGGGTGTTGACCTCGGAGATGCCGCCCTGCACGTCATGCACCACGTTGGCCTGCAGCGACTCGATCTGGTCGGACGACGAGCGCGCCAGCGAGGCGAAGTCCTCGAGCCGGCCCAGCACCGCCTGGCGCGCCGACAGGTCCGACGGGTTGGCCGCCACATCGGCAAAGCTGTTGAAGATCTGCGTGGCGGCATTGCCCAGGCCGGCCTCGCCGGCGCCGAACACCTTCTCCAGCTGCGACAGCATGTCGCGCCGCACGCCATCGGCCGCCGCCGCCGAGCCGGTGGCCACCGCCTGCTGCGTGAGGAACTGGTTGGCCGCCCGGGTGACGGTGGACACCGTGACGCCGCGGCCGAAGAAGCCCGCGCCGTTGGACGCGCTGCCGGCCGTCGCCAGCTCGACCGACTGCCGCGAATAGCCCGGCGTCGACGCATTGGCGATGTTGTTGCTGGTGGTCAGCAGCTGGGCATTGGCCGCGTAGAGCGCCGCCGTGCCGAGGCTGACGAGACTCGTCGTGGTCACTGGAGCCCCTCGTCCGACGGGTACGTCGACCGGCCCTGCAGGCCGCGCTGGTCCGGGTGGACCAGCCCTTCGCCAGGCACGGGCAGTCCGCTGGATTGCCCATGTCCGGGCTCAGCCCCCGAGGGGATGGCGGGCCGGCTTGGGAGCGGCCCGGCGCTCGGCCCGCCCACGCTAACGGTCACCATGGTCACGCGACGTCGCGCTGGAGGCGCAAGGTGGTGTTGATCACCTTGGCCAGCTTGTCGCCGTACTGCGGATCGGTGGCGTAGCCGGCCTTCTGCAGGCCCATCGCGAAGGCCTTGGCGTCGGCCGCCTTCTCCATCACCTTGGCATAGCGCGGGCTGTCCTTCATCAGCCGGGCGTAGTCGGCGAAGGACTCGGCGGCATTGGCATAGGCGCGGAAGCTCTGCGTGACCTTGCGCGGCTGGCCGCCGATGTACTCGGTGGTGGTCACGTCCACCTTGGGGCCGGTCCAGCTGCCGCCGGCCTTGATGCCGAACAGGTTGTGGCTGTTGGTGCCGTCGCGGCCGATGATCTCGCGCTTGCCCCAGCCGGTCTCCAGCGCCGACTGCGCCAGCATGAAGTGCGCCGGAATGCCGGTCTCGGTGGACGCCTTCTCGGCCGAGGCCATGTGCTGGCGCACGAATCCGGCGGCGCTCTTCTCCGGCACCTTGGGCGTGGCGTCGGGCGCCGACACCGTGGGCAGGCTGTCGTTGGCGCGCTGGGTGCTGGGAATCGGGCCGGGCACCAGGCCCATCTGCCGCTCCAGCTGCTGCTGGATCACCTCGGACAGCCCGCCCGGCCGGCCGGCGGACTTGGCGGCCAGCTGGGCGTCGAGCATCTCGGTGCCCAGCTTGGTGCCGGCGTTGTCCAGCATGCCGCTGGTCTCGCTGGCCGCGCGCATGCTCTTGAGCATCTCGCTCATGAACAGCGACTCGAACTGCTTGGCCGCGTCCGCTGCGGCGGCCTTGGGGTTCTTCGCCGCACCGTGGCGCAGCGCGTCCAGGGTGCGGCCGTCGCTGGCGAGCTTGGTGTCCGACGCCGTGGTGGACAGGTTGGATGGCAAGGTAGGCATGTCAGGTCACCAACGAATGAGACGCCGCTGTCACGGCATGCACCGACTGCAAGCAAGCACACGCCGCAGAACCGGCTTTGCCGGGCTGCTGGCGTGGCCCCCTTGAGGGGGCGGCCGGAGGCCGTAGGGGGTGGGTCATATCACCTCGATCTCGGCATTCAGCGCACCGGCGCTCTTCATCGCCTGCAGGATGGCCTGCAGGTCCTGGGGCGACGCGCCCAGGGTGTTCAGCGCCCGTACCACGTCGGCCAGCTTGGCGCCGGCGGGCAGGTGCATCAACTGCCCGCCCTGCTGGGTGATGGCGATGTCGGCCTTCTCGCTGGACACCGTCTGGCCGCCCGACAGCGGCCCGGGCTGGCTGACCTGGGGCGTGGAATTGACGGTGACGGTGAGCGCACCATGCGCCACCGCGCAGCTGCCCAGGGTGACCGACTCGTTCATCACCACCGAGCCCGTACGGGCGTTGATCACCACCCGGGCCGAGGGCTTCTGCAGGCCCACTTCCAGGTTCTCGATGTCGGCGACGAAGGCCACATGCTCGCCAGCCTGCGCCGGCATGCGCACCTTGACGACGCGGCCGTCCACCGCCTGCGCCGTGCCGTCGCCCTTGGCCCTGTTGATCGCGTCGGCCACGGCGCGGGCGGTGGCGAAGTCATTGCTCTGCAGGTCCAGCTGCAGCGTGCCGTTGTGGCTCATCACCATCGGCACGCCGCGCTCCACCGTCGCGCCCTCGGGCACGCGGCCGGCCGCCAGGTGGTTGATCTGCACCTTCGAGCCGCCCGCCGAGGCGCCGGCGCCGCCCACGATCAGGTTGCCCTGGGCGATGGCGTAGATCTGGCCGTCGGTGCCGCGCAGCGCGGTCTGCAGCAGCATGCCGCCGCGCAGGCTCTTGGCATTGCCGGCCGACGAGACGTTGACATCGATGCGCTGGCCGGGCTGGGCGAAGGGCGGCAGCTCGGCGGTGACGACCACCGACGCCAGGTTGCGCGGCTGCATGGTCACGCCCGGCGGCAGGGTGATGCCGTTCTGCTGCAGGAAGGCGGCCAGCGCCTGCGGCGTGAACGGCGCCTGGGTCGACTGGTCGCCCGTGCCGTCCAGGCCGAACACCAGGCCGAAGCCGGTCAGCTGGTTGGGCCGCACGCCCTGCACCTTGGCCACTTCCTTGACCCGCGCCGCATGCGCCGGCCACCACACGGCCGCGCTGGCGACGACGAGGCACAGCAGCACCACGGCGCGCATCAGGCGCTCCGCAGTCAGGCGGGCGAACCAAGCGGTCGCCGCGGAACCGGCTTCGCCGGGCCGCTGGCGGCGCCCCGTCGAGGGGGAGGCGCCGAAGGCGCTTCGGGAGTGGGTCATATCGGCAGGACATTGAGGAAGAAGCGCGACAGCCAGCCCACCGACTGCGCCTCGGCCGCCTGGCCGCGGCCGCGCTGCAGCACGCGCACATTGGCCACCAGGGTGCTGGCGATGGTGTTGCCCGGGGCGATGGCGCGCGGGTCGACCTGGCCCGAGAAGCGCAGCACGTCGACATTGGCGTTGACGCCGACCTGCTTCTCGGCCGAGACGATCAGGTGGCCGTTGGGCAGCACCTGCACCACGGTGGCGGTGATCACGCCGGAGAAGTCGTTGCTGTTCTCGGTGGTGCCGCTGCCGGCGAAGGCGCTGTTGCCGCTGCCGGTGGCGCTGGCCCGGGTCAGCGCACTGCTCTTGACGAAGGGCAGCGCCTCCAGGCCGGCCTCGATCGAGCTCTTGCGGTCGACGCTGCTGGTGCTCTTCTGCACCGCGCTGACCTTCTCGGCGATGTTGATGGTCAGCGTGTCGCCGACGATGCGGGCGCGGTGGCTCTCGAACAGCGGGCGGTAGCGGTCGGCCTGGAAGATGGCGCCGGTGATGACCGGCGGCTCGCTGCTGGCCACCGGGGTCTCGGCGATCGGCATCGCGGCGCTGGGCTGCACCAGGTCGACCGGCGGCAGCTGGGCCATGCGCTGGCCGAGGTTGGCGCAGCCGCTGACCAGCATGGCCAGGGACAGGACGGGAAGAAGACGGGACATGGCAGCGCTCGCTCAGATCTGCGACAGCTTCTGCAGCATCTGGTCGGATGTCTGCACCGCCTTGGAATTCATCTCGTAGGCGCGCTGGGTCTGGATCATGGTCACCAGCTCCTCGACCACGTTGACGTTGCTGGTCTCCAGGCTGCCGTAGGACAGCGAGCCCAGGCCGTTGGAGTCCGGCGCGCCGGCCTGCGGCGCGCCCGAGGCCGCGCTCTCGGCAAACAGGTTCTCGCCGCGCGGCTCCAGCCCGCCCGGGTTGACGAAGCCGGCGATCTGGATCTGCCCCAGCTGGGTCGGTGCGGTCTGGTTGGCCTGGGTCGTCACCTCGACGATGCCATCCTTGGTGATGTTGACCGACAGCGCATTGACCGGCACGGTGATGCCCGGCTGCAGCACGTAGCCGCCGTTGGTCACCAGCTGGCCCTGGTTGTTGGTCTTGAAGCTGCCGTCGCGGGTGTAGCCGGTGGTGCCGTCGGGCATGGTCACCTGGAAGAAGCCGTGGCCGAGGATGGCCACGTCGTAGGCGCCGCCGGTCTGCTGCAGGTTGCCCTGGCTGAAATTGCGGGCGATGCCCACCGGCTTGACGCCCAGGCCCAGCTGCAGCCCGGTGGGCAGCTGCGCCTGCTCGGCGTTGTTGGCCCCGACCTGGCGCAGGTTCTGGTACATCAGGTCCTCGAACACCGCGTGGCTGCGCTTGTAGCCGGTGGTGGCGGTGTTGGCCAGGTTGTGCGAGACGGCGTCCAGCGCGGTCTGCTGGGCTTCCATCCCGGTCTTCGAAATCCAGAGTGAGCGGATCATGCTTGGCCTGTCGTCTGCCACGGCGACGCCATGGCTGCTGCGGCGATGATCCGGCGAACTTGAGGCCGCCCAAGATGCAAAAAGCACCGCGCAGGCGGTGCTTCTCTCGGGGGTGGAGGTCGGCGCGCGGTCAGCTGCCCGACAGCAGCCGGGTCGCCGACTGCTCGCGCTCCTGGGCGGTCTGCAGCATCTTCATCTGCTGCTCGAACTGGCGCGCGGCGGCGATCATGGCCACCATCGACTCGACCGGGCTGACGTTGCTGCCCTCCAGCGCCTCGGTCTGCACGCCGGCGGTGGCGTCGGCGGGCAGGTCCTGGCCGTCGGCGGCACGGAACAGGCCGTCGTTGCCCCGCTGCAGCGGCGCCTCCGGCGTCACCAGCTTGATGCGGCCCACGCCCTGCGGCGTGCCATTGCCCACGCGGGCGGTGACGATGCCGTCGCCGCCGATGGTGACCTGCGCATTGGGCGGGATGGTGATCGGCCCGCCGTCGCCCACCACCTGCAGGCCGTTGCGGGTGACGAGCAGGCCCTCGGTGTTCAGGTCCAGCGCACCGGCGCGGGTGTAGGCCTCGGTGCCGTCGGCCGCCTGCACCGCCAGCCAGGCATTGCCCTTCATCGCGATGTCGAGGTTGCGGCCGGTGGCGGCCACCGCGCCGGGGTCGGGGTTGTAGCCGGGCGTGGACTCGATGGCATACACCCGCGTGCTGGCGCCGCTGCCCAGCACCGGCACGGCGCGGAAGGCGGTCAGCTCGGCACGGAAGCCGTTGGTCGCCGCATTCGCCAGGTTGTGCGACAGCACGTCCTGGCGCTGCATGTTGGCCTTGGCACCGGCCATGGCCAGGTAGATCACGCGGTCCATGCGGCTTCAGCCCGTCAGGCTTACCGGAGGTTGACCAGGGTCTGCAGGACGGAGTCCTGCGTCTTGATCGTCTGCGCGTTGGCCTGGTAGATGCGCTGGGCCACCATCATCGCCACCAGCTCCTGCGTCAGGTCGACGTTGCTTTCCTCGACCACGCCCGACTGCAGCACGCCCAGGTTGCCGCTGCCCGGCGTGCCCGGCACCGCGTCACCCGACTCGAAGGTGGCGCCCCAGACGTTGCCGCCCAGCGGCTGCAGGCCCTGCACGTTGCGGAAGGTAGCCAGTTCGACCTGGCCCACCGGCGTGCTCTGGCCGCTGGAATAGGTGGCCAGCACGATGCCGTTGGGCTGGATCTTGATGGCGTTGAGCTGGCCGGGCGGGAAGCCGTCCTGCGTCACGTTGGTCACGCCGAAGATGGCGCCGAACTGGGTCAGCGTCGACAGGTCCAGCTGCACGCCCGGGATCGGCTCGGTCACCGCGCCCTGGAAGTTGCTGGTGGCCGGCACGTCGAAGGGCACCAGGGTCAGCGGCAGCGTGTCGTCGGCCGGGTTGATCGGTGCGCTGCCGTTGGGCGGGAAGGTCAGCGTGGTGATCGGCTGCGGCAGGCCGGCGCCGTCGGGGTTGATCGTCGCGCCGTTGGCCGCGGCGTACACGTTCCAGGTGTCGGCCGTGGACTTCTGGAAGTAGTAGGTCAGCGAAACTTCCTGGCCCTTGCTGTCGTAGACGTTGACCGAGGTGGCGTTGTTGTAGGTCTTGGCGTCCGAGAAATCGATGGCCTGCGCCGCCGCAGCGTCGAAGGTGGTGGCCGCACGCGCGTCCAGGTTCAGCTCCAGGTTGACGTTCTTGGTCACGCTTGGTTTGATGCCGGCGGTGGGCAGCATCAGCGGCTGGGCCTGGCCCGGCACCAGCACGCCCTTGTCGTTGGCCGGGTAGCCCAGCAGGCGCGCGCCCTGGGTGCTGGTGACGAAGCCGTCGCGGTCGACCTTGAACTGGCCGTTGCGGGTGTACTGGCTGTTGCCGCTCAGGTCCTTGAGCTGGAAGAAGCCGCCGCCGTTGATGGCCATGTCCAGCGGGCCGTCGGTGGACTTGAAGCTGCCCTGCGAGAACTGCTGCGTCACCGCGGTCTGGCTGACGCCCAGGCCGATGGCCGCGGCGCCACCGGAAATGGCGCGCGCATAGACGTCGGCGAACTCGGCGCGGGCCACCTTGGCGCCGACGGTGCTGGCGTTGGCCACGTTGTTGCCGATGACCTCGAGGTTGCGCGCCGAGGCGGTCAGGCCGGATACACCTTGCTGGAAGCTCATGGAATCTCTCCTGGGGGAACGTCAGCCGGGCCGGCGGTGGCAGGCCGCCCGGGCTGGTGGAAACGGGGCCTGGGGTTCAGTCCAGCGCGGTGATCTGGTTGTAGGCGACACGGCCGCTGCGCTCCAGTTCCACCGTCAGCGAGGTGCCGCCGGTGTTCACCGCGTCGACCTTGTCGCGCATCAGCGACGTGGTCTCCAGCGTGGTCGAGCCGGTCATGGCGGTGACGCGGAAGCGGTAGCTGGCGGCATCGGGCAGGCCCTTGCCGGCGGGCCATTCGACATCGTGGCGGCCGGCCGGCGTGGTGGCCAGGTTGAGGGTGTCGACCAGGCGGCCGGCGGGGCTCAGCACCTCCACCTTCACCCGGCTGGCAGCGCTGGCCAGGTCGAAGGTGGCCTGCGGCGTGCCGTCGACCACCGACAGCTTGTCGCCGGCGATCAGCACGTCCTTGCCGATCAGGCCGGCGCCCTGCACCGCCTGCATCTGCACGAACTGGCCGTTGAGCTTCTCGACGGTCATGTTCAGCTTCTCGACACCGCTGACGGTGCTGATCTGCGCCATCTGCGAGGTCATCTGCGCGTTGTCCACCGGGTTCATCGGGTCCTGGTTCTGCAACTGCGTGACCAGCAGCTTCAGGAAGCGCTCGCTGGCCTCCTTGGCGGTGGTGGCGCCGGCGGCCACCGCGCTGGCGGCCGTGCTGGCGCTGGTGGTCCCCTGCAACTGGTTGAGGAACGCGTTGCCGCTGGCGGACGAGACGGTGGTCATGCTTGACTCCTGAAGTGCCGCAAGTGCATCACGACTGGCCCATCTGCAAGGTCTTCAACAGCAGGCCCTTTGCCGTGTTCATCACTTCCACGTTGTTCTGGTACGAGCGCGAGGCCGAGATCATGTCGACCATCTCCTCGATCGGATTGACGTTGCTGTAGGTGACATAACCCGCCGCGTCGGCGGCCGGGTGCTTGGGGTCGTGCACCTTGCGGCCCTCGTTCTGGCTCTCGATCACCTGGCTGACCTGCACGCCCGCCGAGGTGGCCTCGCCCATCAGCAGCGACTGGAACACCACGTGCCGCGCCTTGTAGGCCTGGCCATCGGGCCCGGCCACGGTGTCGGCATTGGCCACGTTGCTGGCGACGATGTTCAGCCGCTGGGTCTGCGCACTGGCTGCGCTCCCCGAGACGTCAAAGATCTTGAACATGCTCATTGGAGCCCCTCGTCTGGCGCGTACGCCAGCCGGCCCTGCTGGCCGCGCTGGTCCTGGCGGCCCAGCCCTTCGCCAGGCACGGGCAGTCCACTGGACTGCCCATGTCCGGGCTCAGCCCCCGAGGGGATGGCGGGCCGGCTTGGGGCGGCCCGGCGCTCGGCCCGCCCCGCTTCGACAACCATGGCGTCAGTCGTCATTGGTTGTGGGATTTCATGGCGTCGAGCATGGAGCGCACGCTGCCGTTGATGAAGCGCAGCGTGGCCTCGTACTTCACCGTGTTGTCGGTGAAGCTGGCGCGCTCGCGGTCCATGTCGACGGTGTTGCGGTCCACCGCATCCTGGCTGTGGCGGGCATACAGCAGGCCGGGGTCTTCGCGGAAGTCGACCGCCGCCGGATCGTGGCTGCCCTGCGTGGTGGCCAGCGCCAGCGGCCGGGCATCGGCCGCCAGCGAGCCGGTGGCCTGGCGCAGCGCGTTCGCGAAGTCCATCTCCCGGGCCTGGTAGCCGGGCGTGTCCGCGTTGGCGATGTTGCTGGCGATCAGGCGCTGGCGCTCGGCCCGCAGCACCAGGGCCTGGGATTGGAAGTCGAGCGCTTGGGTCAGTCGGTTCTGCATGCACGGCCCCACGTGGTGACTGGCGGCGGCCATCGGCGCGGGCCAGGGGTGGCGATGCGGACGATTGTCGGCAGCCCCCCCGCCGACATGACATGGAACAAGGGGCGCAACACCGGGCATTTCCAGCCAGCGGGCTGGCCCCGGCATGGGCAACATGTGGTCCGTGGTCAACTGCCCCGCAATCCATCCCCTGCCCCGGCCGCGCCGGTCCCTGCCGCCGGCTGTGCTGGCTGCATGCGCCATGCTGGCCTGGGCCGCCCCGCTGCACGCGCAGCCGGCCGCACCGCTGACGGCCCAGGCGAGCGACACCCCGCTCACCGAGGCCTTGCGCGCCGAGGTGCAGCGCATGGCCCACGACGCGGCCCTGGTGGTCTGGGGTGAGCGGGCGCAGGTGCCACGCGTGGAGGTGGTGGTCGGCGCCCTGCCCGGGCACCTGAAGCTGGCGCCCTGCGCCCAGGTGCAGCCCTACCTGCCCTCCGGCACGCGCCCGCTGGGCCGCAGCCGCATCGGCCTGCGCTGTCTGCAGGGCACCACGCACTGGAATGTCAGCCTGCCGGTCACCGTGCGGCTGTGGGCGCCGTCCCTGGTGGCCTCGGGCGCCCTGCCCACCGGCACGGTGCTGGAGGCACGCCACCTGGCCACCGCCGAGGTCGACCTGGCCGAGCGCGCCGATCCGGCCATCGGCCAGGCCGCCGCCGCCATCGGCCGCACGCTGCAGCGCAGCCTGGCCGCGGGCGATGCGGTCCGCAGCGCCGACCTGAAGACACGCCAGCTGTTCGCCACCGGCGACACGGTGCGCATCGTCGCCGTCGGCCCGGGCTATGCCGTCAGCAGCGAAGGCCAGGCCATGGGCCCCGGCCTGGAAGGCCAGAATGCCCGCGTGCGCACCGACAGCGGGCGCATCGTCACCGGCGTCGCCACCGGCGAGCGCCGGGTGGAGCTGCCGCTGTGAGCCCGTCATCCGGCTGGCCGATCCCCCCTGTTCGAAGGGGATGGCGAAATTTCGATCCGCAGGCCCTAAAGTCCGCAAACGCTGCGCCGATACCCCGAACATGTCTCAGGGTCGGGTACTCAGGCCCACTCTGCTGGAGTCCATCATGAAGATCGGTCATCTCGAAAACAAGGCGGCGACGCCGGCCCTCAACGAACGCAAGCCGGGTGCGGCGGCCACGCCAGGCGCCACCTCGGGCGGCGGCGTGGAGGCCAGCGCGAAGGTCGCGCTGTCGCCCACGGTGTCGCAACTGGCGGCGGGCGGCACCGAAGGCGTGTTCGACGCCGAGAAGGTGCAGCGCATCTCCGACGCCATCCGCGACGGCAAGTTCACCGTCAACGCCGACGCCATCGCCGACAAGCTCATCGCCAACGCCCAGGAATTGCTGGGCGCCGTGGGCAAGCGCTGAGCGCGGCCGCGCCGTGGCGTCTGCGCAGCCTTCCGTGCACGCGATGGCAGTCGACCTGCCACTGGAGCCCGAGCCCGGGCTGCCGGACCCGCACGCCCACCTGGAGCCGCTGGTGGCCCACGTCGAGCAGCGCCTGGGCGCGCTGACCGAGTCGCTGCGCGAACGCGACGTGCAGGCCATCGAGCTGCAGGCGCAGGAACTGCACCGGGCGCTGGCCCGGGCGGTCGAATCCTTCATGCAGGCCGCGCGCAACGGCGGCGTGCCCGAGGCCATGCGCCTGCGCCTGGCCCGCGCCAGCGCGCAGCTGGCCCGCCAGCGCGAGGCGCTGGCGCGGGCCACGGCCGCGCTGGACCGCGCCATCGACGTGCTGATGCCGGGCGCCGCGCCCGCCGGCCGCGTCTACACCGCCAGCGGCCTGGCCGCACCGCTGCGCAGCAGCGGCAGCCTGAACGCCTGAGGCCGCCCGGCCCAGCCGGGTGTCAGTGCACCCCGCCCGGCGTGGGCGGCGCTTCCCGGCCGGCCGTGAACAGGCTGCCCACGTCCACCGGGTCGAAGCGGTAGACCGCACCGCAGAAATCACAGCCCACCTCGGCCTCGCCACGCTCGGCGACCAGGCCCTGCACCTCGTCCGCACCCAGCCCGCGCAGCATGCCGGCCACCCGCTCGCGTGAGCAGCGGCAGGCAAAGCGCGGCGCCTGGGGTTCGAACACCCGCAGCGTCTCCTCCCAGAACAACCGGTGCAGCAGCTGCGCCGGCGGCAGCGCCAGCAGTTCCTCCGGCGTCAGCGTGCCGGCCAGCAGGGCGATGCGGTTGTAGTCCTCGCTGCGGCCGATCTGGTCCTCGTCGGCCGAGACGATCACCTCGCCGGCCAGGTTGGCGCTGCCGGCCATCGGCAGGCGCTGGATCAGCAGGCCGGCGGCCACCTCGTCATTGGCCGCCAGCACCAGGCGGGTGTCGAGCTGCTCGCTCTGCAGCATGTAGTGCTCCAGCACCTCGGCCAGCTGCTGCAGCGGCTCGCGCCGGTCGCCGTGCAGCGGCACCACGCCCTGGTAGGGCTGCTGGCCGGGCAGGCGGTCCTGCGGGTCCAGCGTGATCGCGCAGCGGCCCTGGCCGTGCACGTTGAGCATCGCCTCCAGGCCGGCATCGGCGGGCACGGCGCCCACCACCTTGGCAGTGACGCGGAAGCTCAGGTCGGGCTGGGTTTCGGCCACCGCCAGCTTCACCGGGCCGTCGCCCTGCATCTGCAGGATCAGCGCACCGTTGAACTTCAGGCTGCCCTGCATCAGCACGCTGGCCGCGGCCATCTGGCCCAGCAGCGCACGCACCGGCGCCGGAAAGGCATGGCCGCCGTCGCTGGCGCTGGTACGGCGCGCCAGCACGTCACGCCAGCTGCCCTCCAGGCGCACCAGCATGCCGCGCACCGGCAGGCCCTCGAAGATGAATTTCTGCAGCTGATCCATGCTGGGCGATCAGTCGATGCGCGTGCGCCGGGTGGCGTGGCGCTGCGCCTGCTGCACGTAGTGGTCGGCACTGCGCTGCAGGTTGGCGATCTGCTCGGGCGTCAGTTCGCGCACCACCTTGGCCGGGCGGCCGACGATCAGCACGCCGTCGGGAAATTCCTTGCCCTCGGTCACCAGCGAGCCGGCGCCGACCAGGCAGTTGCGGCCGATCCTCGCGCCGTTGAGCACCACGCTCTGCAGGCCGATCAGCGAGCCGTCGCCGATGGTGCAGCCGTGCAGCGTGACCTGGTGGCCGACGGTGACATTGGCGCCGATGGTCAGCGGCACGCCGTGGTCGGTGTGCAGCACGCTGCCGTCCTGCACATTGCTGTTGGCGCCGACGGTGATGCGGTCGTTGTCGCCGCGCAGCACGGCGCCGTACCAGACGCCGACGTTCTCACCCAGGGTGACCTTGCCGACCACGACCGCGGTCTCGGCCACCCAGGCGGTGGCATGCACCTCGGGTGCGGTGTCTTCAAGCTGGTGGATGGCCATGGGCTGGGGTCCGGTGCGAAACAGGTGAAGCCTATGATTCTAGGGATGCCGCCAAGCCCTTCCCGGCCGGATTGCCTGCGCACCGCCGCCCTCGCCGCGCTGGCCGAGCCCGATCCAACCACCAAGGCCCAGGCCACCCGCGCGCTGTGGGATGCGCTGCAAGCCGGGTCGCTGGCCATCGACACCAGCCTGGTGCTGGCCGAACCCGCCGGCCTGCCCGGCCGCCCCGCCCTGCCCCGGCTGGTGCCGCCCGTCCAGGTGCCCACCCGCTCGCCCTTCACCCCGGACGGCCGGGCCGCGCTGCTGCACGCCATCTGCCACATCGAGTTCAACGCCATCAACCTGGCACTCGACGCGGTCTGGCGCTTTCCCGCCATGCCGGATGCGTTCTACCGCGACTGGCTGCGCGTGGCCGCCGAGGAGGCGCTGCACTTCACCCTGCTGCACGACCACCTGCGCAGCCTGGGCCATGCCTATGGCGACTTCGACGCCCACGACGGCCTGTGGCGCATGACCGCGGCGACCGCCGGCGACATCGTCGCCCGCATGGCCCTGGTGCCGCGCACGCTGGAGGCGCGCGGCCTGGACGCCACGCCGCCGATCCAGGCCAAGCTGCGCAAGGCCGGCGACCTGGCGGCGGTGGCCATCCTCGAGGTGATCCTGCGCGATGAGATCGGCCATGTGGCGATCGGCAACCACTGGTACGGCTGGCTGTGCCGGCGCGACGGGCTGGACGCCGAGGCGCTGTACCCGCAGCTGGTGGCGCGCTATGCGGCGCCCCGGCTGCGGCGGCCGTTCAACCTGGACGCGCGGCGGGCGGCGGGGTTCAGCGAGGCGGAGCTGCGGGCGCTGCGGGCGGACTGACCGGCGGCTCGGCCGGTGCATCGGCCGGCGGGTGGATCGGCTGGGCCAGTTCCCTTCCGGCGGCCGGCACCGCCGGGCCCTGCTGCAGCTTGCGCAGCTTGTGCCACACATGCGGCAGCAGCCGCCGCAGCGGCAGGCGCCGCAGGTGGAAGCGCACGAACAGCAGCTTCGTCGCCAGGCGCTGCGCCAGCGTCGGGCCCACGTCGGGCTCGTCGGGCAGCAGGGCCTGGGCGAACAGCCACAGCAGCAGCGCCCGCGCCGGCCGGCCGGGCCCGGCGGGCTGCAACGCCGCCAGCGCCTGCGCGGGCACCGGCGTCTGCAGCCACTGCGCACACAGCGGCAGGGCCAGGCCCAGCGGCTCGGCCAGCTCCAGCTCCCGTGCCCGCGCGACCAGCGCCGGCCAGAAATCCGGCGTGCTGCCGAACTGCCGCAGCAGGCCGTCCATGTCGACCAGGTCGCGCACGCGGTCGCGCACGGCCGAGTCGTTGAACAGGTGGGCGGCGCTGTGCAGCACCTGGTCGACCGGCTGGAACACCAGCCAGCCGGCAAAGCGCGACGGCTGCGCCCGCGCCAGCAGCCGCTCCACCGGCAGCAGCACCCCGTTGCGCGGCGGCAGGATGTTGTGGTGCAGGTCGAGCTCCATGTCGTGCAGCGCATGCTGCATCGGCGGCACCTCGTGGCCGTATTCGTCGTAATGCGCTTGGTCGTGCGCATCCATCTCGGGCGGCTGCCAGCCCGCCGCCTGCAACGCGGCCTGGCAGGCGGCCAAGTGCTCGCGGGGGACCAGGATGTCCAGGTCCGATGGCAGGCGGCCGCGGGCAATGGGCAGGTCCTGGCCGATGTAGGCCGCCCCCTTGAGCAGCACCCGCGGCCAGGGCGTGGCGGCCAGCACCGTGCCGACCCGCTCCATCGCCCACAGCACGGCGGCAATGCGGGTGCGCGAGAGCTGCTGCTCGCCGCGCAGATGGCGCTGCACCGGCACCGGCAACTGCGGCAGCAGGCCGGCCTCGTCCAGCGCGCAGGCCAGGCGCGCCAGCAGGCGCATGCGCCGCGCCAGCCGCACCACGCGCTGCCAGTCGGCCAGCGACCAGGCCAGCGTCTGCTCGGGCAGACGCAGGGCCTGCAGCCAGTCGAGGCGGCCGTCGGCGCCGGGCAGCCGCATCACGCCGCCTCCTGCCGGCGGTGGTGCGCCTGCACCTCGGGCCACAGCTGGTCGAGCGCAGCCACGGCATCGTCCAGCCGGCTGTAGGTCAGCCGCCAGCCCGGGCAGCGCTGCGCGATCTGCACCACCGCGTCGAAGCCGGTGCGGCCCAGCACGCGGTAGTTGAAGGCATTGAAGGCCACGGCCGAGAACAGCATCTGACCAGGGATGGGCTCCAGTTGCAGCGGGGCGTCGGCCACCCACTTCGGCAGGATCACGGCCCCGGGCCGGGCACCCCGGCCGCGCGCGGCGATGGCGGCATCGTCGGGCGCCAGGTGCGCCACCGTGCCCTTGCGGGTGCGCGGGATCGCCGGCCCCATCACCGCCTCGGGCGCGAAGCGGCGGATCACCTCGATCGACTGGTTCTTCAGTGCCACCGGCTTGAGCATGGCGCGCAGCTCGCCCTGCACCGGATCGTAGGCCCCGAACTCGTCGGACAGCAGCCGCCAGCCCCGGCGCGACAGGGCGGCGGTCAGCGTGCTCTTGCCCGAGCCCGGCATGGCCGGCAGCACCAGGGCCAGGCCATCGCGCTCCAGTGCCCCGGCATGCAGCAGCAGCAGGTGGTTCAGGCGGCTGGCCGCCAGCCAGTTGCCGCCCCATTCGTACAGCGGCAGCGGGCTGTCGGCCGGAAACGGCTCGAACGGATGCTGGCCGTCACAGCGGAAGATCACCTGGGGCCGCAGCCAGCGGCGCAGGCCGGCGGGCCGCACGATCTCGCAATGCAGGTCGGCCCAGTCGCCCGAAGGCTGGAACGGAAAGCCGCCGTAGACGGTGCGCAGTTGGTCGGCGAACACGCCCGAGTCGGACTGCACGCGCCACGTGGCCGCTCCCAGGTCGAGCCAGAGGCCGTCGCCGCGCAATGCGTCGACCACGCGGTCGCGCGCGGTGGCCGTCAGCGTCGGGCCGCCGGTGGGCAAAGGTGTGGAAGTCATGGGCCGACGTGCGGATCGAGCGCCAGCTGCTGCACCAGGCCACTGTCGATCAGGGTCAGCCAGCAACCGGCGACCAGGTCGTGCAGGTCGGCGGCGACATCGCCGGTGTCCAGCGCCAGCTGCGCCGCCACCTGCTGCGTGGTGGCCGGCCCCTCGGCCAGCACTTCCAGGATGGCCGCACTCTCGTCGTTCAGCAGGATGGACTCCCCGCTGACGGGGCTGAAGGCAGCCCAGAAATCGCCGACCGGCTCGACGGCGATGCCGTCGCGCCGGCCGTACGCAGGCGCCACGTCAGATCGTCTTGACGAACGAGCTCCAGCAGCTGCGCGTGAGCGCACTCGCGTTCGCCATGTTGGTCACGCCGACGATGGTGCCGGTGGTGGGATCGACACGCACGGCGATGTAGCTGCCGGGCAGCAACGCAGGCGTCACGTTGTTGATCGTCAGCATCGCTGCAGTGCTGGCGTAGGTGGTGCCAGCGGTGTAGCCCGTCTGGTTGGCACCGGCGTCGCTGCCGCCGGTGCCAGCCGAAACGCAATACCAGCGGTCGGTGTTGAGGAA
>Ga0116179_1001755_pt1 | contig 16115 bp, 14 predicted proteins | sample AD_UKC071_MetaG_FD_89751 | JGI IMG/M metagenome (GOLD analysis project Ga0116179, IMG submission 89751) | Active sludge microbial communities of municipal wastewater-treating anaerobic digesters from USA - AD_UKC071_MetaG | ecosystem: Engineered > Bioreactor > Anaerobic > Digestate | place: USA...
AGCAGGTTGCGCGCCATCATCGGGATGTACACGTTGAGCTCGAAGGCCCCGGACAGCCCGCCGACGGTGATGGCTGCGTCGTTGCCGATCACCTGCGCGGCCACCTGGGTGACCGCCTCGGGGATCACCGGGTTGACCTTGCCCGGCATGATCGAGGAGCCCGGCTGCAGGTCGGGTAGGTGCAGTTCGGCCAGGCCGGTCAGCGGACCCGATCCCATCCAGCGGATGTCGTTGGCGATCTTGGTCAGCGACGCGGCGATGGTCTTCAGCGCGCCGGACGCCTCGACCAGGCCGTCGCGGGCGGCCTGGGCCTCGAAGGAGTTCTTCGCGGTGGTCAGCTCGGCCAGGCCGGTCTGGGCCACCAGCACCTCGACCACCTTGGCGCCGAAGCCGTCCGGCGCGTTGAGCCCGGTGCCCACGGCGGTGCCGCCGATGGCCAGTTCGCCGAGGCGGGGCAGGCACGCCTTCACCCGTTCGATGCCGGCCTCGACCTGGCGGGCGTAGCCGCCGAACTCCTGGCCGAGGGTGACCGGAACGGCGTCCATCAGGTGGGTGCGGCCGGACTTGACGACGGTGCGCCACTGCCGGGCCTTGTTCGCCAGCGACTCGTGCAGCACCTCGAGCGCCGGAATGAGCTGGCGCACAGCGGCTTCGGTGGCCGCGATGTGGGTCGAGGTCGGGAAGGTGTCATTGGACGACTGGGACATGTTGACGTCGTCGTTGGGATGCACCGTCACACCGTTGCGGGCGCAGATCGAGGCGATCACCTCGTTGGCGTTCATATTGGAGCTGGTGCCCGAGCCGGTCTGGAAGACGTCGATGGGGAATTGGTTGTCGTGCTGGCCGTCGGCGATCTCGTTGGCCGCGGCGATGATGGCGTCGGCCTTCTCGGCGGGAAGCTTGCCGAGATCCTTGTTCACCTGAGCGCACGCGGCCTTGAGCAGCGCCATGGCCCGGATCTGGTTGCGATCCAGACCGCGGCCGGAGATCGGGAAGTTCTCCACCGCGCGCTGGGTCTGTGCGCGCCACAGGGCCTTGGCCGGCACCCGGACCTCGCCCATGGTGTCGTGCTCGATCCGGTATTCGCCGTCAGCCGGAGCGTTCGCGTTCATGTATGCCTTTCAGGTGATCTCGGGGTGTTCTAGGGGAGGGGATAGGCCGCCGAGCTGTCCCCGGTGAAGTCCACCGCGGAGTACTCGTTGAGTTTGGAGAGCCGGTGATAGGCGTCGATCATCCGCACCGTGCCGGACTTGGCCCGCATCACGATCGACTGGGTGGTGCAGCCGCCGCCGAAGTAGCGCACACCCTTGAGCAGGTCGCCATCGGTCACGCCGGTCGCACAGAAGAAGACGTTCTCCCCGCCCACCAGGTCGGTGGTGGTGAGCACACGGCTCAGGTCATGACCGCGGTCGATGGCCTTCTGGCGTTCCTCGTCGTCCTTGGGGGCCAGGGTGGCCTGGATCTCGCCGCCCATGCAGCGGATCGCTGCGGCGGTGATGATGCCCTCCGGGGTGCCGCCGATGCCGACCAGCAGGTCGGTTCCGGAGTCGGGCCGGCAGGCCGAGATCGCGCCGGCGACGTCACCGTCGGAGATGAGCCGGATTCGCGCGCCTGCCGCCCGAACCTCGGCCATCAGCCTCTCGTGCCGTGGCCGGTCCAGAATGCAGACGGTGATGTCCGACACCGAAGCCTTGCGCACCTTGGCGATCCGCTGGATGTTGGCGGCGATGGGCGAGGTGATGTCGATGAAGTCCGCGACATCGGGTCCGGCCGCGATCTTGTTCATGTAGAACACCGCCGACGGGTCGAACATCGCGCCGCGTTCGGCCACCGCCAGCACCGAGATGGCGTTCGGCATGCCCTTGGCCATCAGCGTGGTGCCGTCGATCGGGTCGACGGCGAAGTCGCAGTCCGGCCCATCGCCGTTGCCGACCTCCTCGCCGTTGTAGAGCATCGGGGCGTTGTCCTTCTCGCCCTCGCCGATGACCACCACACCGCGCATCGAGACCGAATTGACCAGTTGCCGCATGGCGTCGACGGCCGCGCCGTCGCCGCCTTCCTTGTCGCCGCGTCCCACCCAGCGACCGGCCGCCATGGCGCCGGCCTCGGTGACCCGGACCAGTTCCAGGGCCAGGTTGCGATCGGGGGCTTCGCGGCGACGGGCCTCCGCCTGACGACGATGCGGGACGGAGTCCCGAGGAGGAGTCGGGCGATCGGTCTCAGGCATGGCTGAGATTGTCCCAGAGGCCCCCACGGCGTCCGGACCTGGGATACTGGCAGCCGTGACAGACGGCATCCCCGGGCCCAAGCCGCCCAAGCCCAGGCTGCTTCAGGACGGCCGCGACATGTTCTGGTCGCTGGTTCCCCTGGTGGTGGCCTGCGTGATTCTGGCCGGTCTGCTGGGGATGTGTTCGTTCCAGCCGAAGGGTCCGGCCGAAGGCGCCCTTCCGACGTACGACACCGTCGCCGCCCTGCAATCCGACGCCGACACCCTGGACTTCCCGGTCCGGTTGCCGAAGCTGCCGGGGGGCTGGCACGCCAACTCCGGCGGGCGCGGCAGCATCGAGAACGGCCGCACCGATCCGGGGACCGGTCAGCGGGAACGGGCCGTGACGACCCGGGTCGGCTATCTGGCCCCCTCGAAGATGTACGTCAGCCTGACGCAGAGCAACGCCGATGAGACCGCGCTCGTGCGTTCCATCCAGCGCGATCTGTACCCGACCGGGGTCGAGGAGATCGACGGTGTCAAGTGGGTCGTCTACCAGGGTGGGGAGGACAGCGAGCCGGTCTGGACGACCCGCTTGAGCAGCCCGTCCGGAGCAGCCCAGCTGGCCGTCACCGGCGCGGGCACGCCCGACGACTTCCGGATTCTGGCGGCGGCGACGCAGAGCCAGCCGCCTTTGGTCCCGGAGCGGTAACTCTCCGCCGGCAGGGGTGTGGGCCCGGCGGTTGCGGCAAGATTGCGGCATGTCGACGACCGCCCCCGAGGCCGACCTCACCGGCTGGACCGCCACGCCGTTCACCGCCGCCGGATACACCCACGACGTCTACTACAAGGGCTCCGGTCCCGGGGTGGTGCTCATCCCGGAGATGCCGGGGGTGCACCCCGGCGTGCTGGCCCTGGGAAACCATCTGGTGGACAACGGATTCACCGTCGCGATTCCGTCGCTGTACGGGACTCCCGAGGTGCCGGCGCGCAGCCCGAGGCTGGTGCCCACGTTGTTGCGCGGGTGTGTGGCCAAGGAGTTCGCGGCCCTGGCGACCAACGCCGAACGCCCGGTGGCCGACTACCTCCGCGCGCTGGCCCGTGATCTGAACGCCGCGACCCCCGGCAAGGGTGTGGGCGTGATCGGCCAGTGCTTCTCCGGCGGATTCGCCCTGGCGGCCGCGGTCGACGACAGCGTGCTGGCACCGGTGCTCAGCCAGCCGTCGGTGCCGTTGGCCCTGACACCGGCGATGAAGCGGGATCCGGGCGTCTCGGAGCGGGAGATGGCGGTGATCGAGAAGCGCGCCGCCGAGGAGGGCCTGTGCGCGCTGGGGCTGCGGTTCTCCGGTGACCCGATGGCGCCCGCGGAGCGGTTCGCGACGCTCAAGAAGCGGCTGGGCGACAACTTCGAGGTCATCGAGATCGACTCGGGCCGCGGTAATCCGGGAGGTTTCGGCCGGACGGCGCACTCGGTGCTGACGGTCGAGGTCCGCGAGGTCGAGGGGCAGGCCGCCTACGAGGCCCGCAAGCGGGTGGTCGAATTCCTCAAGGAGAGGCTGGTTTAGCCAGGTTTAGCCAACCCGGCCGGCGGCTCCGGTTGGGCTCCCGCTTCTGGGACCGTGTCGGGGACGGCTGCGCGCTTGGCCTTCCTCCGTCGGAAGCGACGCCGGGATTGCTCCGGTTCGCTGTGGTCCGTCATCTCCACGCCGCGGTAGACGAACAGGTACACCGAGATGGTGGTGACGATGAGAATCATCAGCACCGGTCCCAGGATGATCCCGAAGAAGCCGAACATCGCGATGCCGGAGAACACCGACAGCAGCATCAGCGCCGGATCCAGTCTTGCCTCGCGCGGCACCAGGATCGGCCGCAGGAAATTGTCGATATTGGTGATCCCGATGATGTGGAACAGCACCACGAAGAGCCCACCGGCGACGTGGCCGAACAGCATCATCCCGATACCGAACGGGATCGTGACGATTCCGCTGCCCAACGGGATCACCGACAGGGCGGTCAGCAGGATCGCGAAGATGAAGAAACCGTCGTGGAAGCCGGCGATGTAGATGGATGCCGCGCCCAGGGTGCCCTGGATCGCCGCGATGATGAACTGGCCCTTGACCGTTCCCTTCACCATGGCGCCCATCTTGGAGAGATAGAGGTCGGTCACCTCCTCGCCCAGCGGATTGAGGCGGCGCAGCAGGACGACCACCTCGGTCTTGTTGACCAGCAGGGAGATCAGTACGTAGAGGAAGATGATCGCCGAGGTGATGAAGCCGATCGCGCCCCCGGCGGCCCCGCTCACCGAACGCAGGAGCCATTCCCCGACGGTCTGGGCGATCTTGCCGAGGTTGGCGCGCAGCGACTCGTCGGTGATCGTCGGGGTCTGGAACGGCAGTCTGCCCAGCAGATGGTTGACCGCCGCGATCGCCTTGTCTCCCAGAGCGTTGAGGTCGGCGGTCTTGGCCCACTCGGCCACTCCCATGAGCATGTGCGAAATCTGGACAGTCGCAAGGGAGACGATGGCGGTGATCGGAATGACGACCACGGCCAGTGCCGCCAGCACGGTCAGCGAGGTGGCCACACCGCCATTGAATTTCGCCCGCAGCCGGTTGTAGAGCGGTACGAAAAGGTAGGCGACGATCGCCGCGATGACGATCAGCATGAAGTAGCGGCGCAGGAAGTAGGCGCCGAAAAGCAGCGCGAGACCGGTGACGATGGCCAGCGCGCGCTTCTGGGACAGCGTGAACTCGGTCTTCACCGGACTGAACCTAGTGCTTCGGCCGGTCCGGACTCATCAGCTTGGGCCCATCAGCTTGCTGAGGTGCTCGTGAATGTTCGGATAGCGCTTGAGGTGCGCTCCACCGTTCAGGTCGAGCACGTCGCCGGTCAGCCAGGAGGACTGCGGCGAGCACAGGAAGACCACGGCGGCGGCGACGTCCTCCGGAGTGCCGGCGCGTCCCAGTGCGGTGTTCTCCAGGTACTCCTCGACCACACCGGGGATCGCCGCCGCGCCCTGGGTGAGCGGAGTGTGCACGAAACCGGGTGCGACGGCGTTCACCCGGATGCCGTGCGGGCCCAGTTCCAGGGCCGCCACCTCGGTGAGCATCGACAGGCCCGCCTTCGCCGCGCAGTAGGCGCTCATCCCGATCGCCGGTTGCCGGGCGTTGAGCGAGGTCAGCGACACCACCGACCCGCCGTCGCGCAGATGGCGGCCGGCGTGCTTGATCACCAGGAAGGCGCCGGTGAGGCAGACGTCGACGACCGAACGGAACTGGTCGGCATCGAGATCGGTGATCAGGCCGAAACCGCTGAAGCCGGCACAGTTGACCACCACCTGCAGTCCGCCCTCCCGAGCCGCGACACCGTCGAACAACGCCGCCACACTGGCCTCGTCGGTGACCTCGACCGATGCTGCGGTGTGCGGTTCGCCGAGCTCGTCCGCCCGTTGGGCGGCCAGTTCGGCGTTTCGGTCGGCGATCGTGACCCGGCAGCCGTCGGCGGCCAGTGCCCGCGCGGTGGCCCAGCCGATTCCCGATGCCCCGCCGACGACGACGGCCACCCGCGCTACCCGGTCACTCATGCACCGCTCCTGTCTGCCTCGGGTGCACCCCATTTGCGGCGCACCGCCTCCCACGGATCTGCATAGCGGCCGGGCTGACCGCGGTATGGAGACCGACGCTCCAGAAACATCCGCGACAGTGGGGCGATCACCCGCAGCGGGTAGCGCATCCAGCCGGCCCGGTCGGCGGTCTCGGCCAGCATGTCCGGCCACGAGTGGTGCTGGTGCCCGAGCAGGTCCTGCGCGGTCGCCGAATCCATCCAATCGGTGGCGAACCAGGCGTCGTCGTCATCGGGATTCCCCGGCCGCCCGGTCGGCATGCCGCCGACCAGGCCGAGGGCTGCGGCGGTCGACGAGGCGATCTCACCCTGCAGCAGCCGGTGCGAGTCGTCACCGCCGATCAGCAGGGTCCGGCCTACGACCTCCGCGGTGGTGGCCGCGGCGAACGCATGGGCGACATCGCGGACGTCGACGGTCTGCAGGCGGCCGTCGGTGGGCAGCAGGCCCTCGAAATAGAGCATGTCCGGGTCGATACCAAGACTCAGATCCACGGTCAGCACTCCGCCCAGGCGCAGGATTGCCCAGTCCAGTCCCGAGTTCCGCACGACTGCTTCGGCTTCCACCTTGTGCCCGCCGTAGACGTCGTAGGGCCGTACCGGGGTGTCCGCGGTCAGCACGTCGCGGAGGTGGTGCGGATTGCGCGGGCCGTACACGGCGATGCTCGACGCCTGAATGAACCGGGGTGGATCAGCTTGCGCGGCAGCGGTATTCACCAGGTTCGCGGTCGCATCGACGTTCACCGCCCGGGCCAGGGCCGGTTTGGCGTAGCACAGGGGCGGGATCACCGCCGCCAGGTGGATGACCGATGCCGGGGTCGTCGCGGTGAGCAGCGTGCCGACCTGTTCCGGATCGGTGAGATCTGCCCAGTGCACGTGGACGCCGGCGGGTAGGGCGCTGGCGGACTTCCGGTTGGCGGGGGTGTCCAGGTCGGTGGCGATGACGTGGCGGCCCTGTTCGGCGAGGTGCTTGACGGTGGCGGTGCCGACGAGGCCGAACGCGCCGGTAACCAGTACGGCGTCGGTCATGTGGGTCCTCTCTGATCGGCTGTTCCCACGAACCGTATCCCCAGTCTCGGACTTGTCCCCAGGTTGGGTTCGGCCGTGGGGGAATGTCGGACCGGCGACGTAGTGTTTCGAACATGAGTTCGATTGCCGTGGCCGAAGCGTTCACCGCGCTGGAGGCCGGGGTGCAGGCGGTCGGCGCGCTGGATTGGGACGGTCTGCCCATTCGTCAGCGACTCGAGCTCATGGAGCGGCTGGAAACCGTCCGGCGCCGGGCGGCGGCCTGCTCGACCGACATCGCCGATTCGGTGGCTCGGGCGGGTGACCCCGCCATCGGCACCTCGGCGCACAAGGTGATCGCCGACGTCCTGCGGATCAGTCCGGCGGATGCCCGTCGCCGGCTGCGCGATGCCGGACAACTGCGACCCCGGACCTCGCTGACCGGCCAGGAACTCGCCCCCGAACTGCCGGCGACGGCCAAGGCGTGGCATGCCGGATTACTCGACGGCGCCCACCTGCGGGCGATCCAAAAGTTCTTCCGCGATCTCCCCGGCGACGTTCACCCCGACGCGGTGGCGAAGGCCGAGGTGTTCCTGGCGGAGAAGGCCGCCGAACTGCGCCCGGACCAACTGGAGATCCTCGCCGACCGGCTGGCCGTCGAGCTCAATCCCGACGGCACGTTCTCCGAGGATTACCGGGCGCTCAGGCGCGGTTTCACCTGGTGCGGCCGGCAGCGTCCGGACGGAATAAGTATCGGTCGCCTCGTGGCGACGCCGGAATTGCGCGCCATCATCGAGGCGCTGCTGGCCAAGTTCGCCGCCCCCGGGATGTGCAACCCCGCCGATCAGAGCCCGCTCACCGAGGGGGAACCGAGTCCGGAGGCTCAAGACCGCGATCGACGCCTGCATGCCCAACGCCAGCACGACGCGCTGGTTGCTCTGCTCCGAAGCCAGCTTGGTAACCCCAAACTCGGACAGCACAACGGCCTGCCCGTGACGATTATCGCCACGGCCACGGTGGCGGACCTGTGCGCCGCCGCCGGCTACGCCATGACCGCGGGCGGCACCCAGGTGCCCATGCGCGATGTGATCCGGATGGCTTCTCACTCCTGGCACTACCTGTGCATCTACGACGAGCATTCCGCCCGCCCCATCTACCTCGGGCGCACGAAACGGATCGCCACCGCCGATCAACGGATCGTCCTGCACGGCCTCGACCGTGGCTGTACCCGACCAGGCTGCGATATGCCCGGCTACCTCACCGAGGTCCACCACGTCGACGAATGGGCCGCAGGTGGTGCCACTGACGTCGACAGACTCACCTTTGCCTGCAAGGCCGACCACCGCCTCCTCACCGTGGGAGGATGGAAAACTCGAAAACTGCCCGATGGCCGAACGGAATGGATTCCGCCTCCGCAACTTCCCTTACGCCCCGGCACCAATGATTTTCACCATCCCGAACGTCTGCTGCCCGGGAATGATCAGTGCGATCAGTCCTGAACGGCCTTCGCCACCGCGATGCACACCGTCAGCCAGTCCCGGTTGATCTGTGGCTCATCGAGTTCCCACATCGCGTTGTGCACCATCCGCACAATCACCCAGGCCCGGGCGCGGTCCTCATCGAAACCCGCCGCGTCCACCAGCGTCCAGAACCGCGTTCGGACTCCGGAGCGAACGGCGCCGGCGATCTCGGCGAAGCGGTTCCACAGCATCGGGGCGAGTTCGTAGCTCGGGTCGCCGTTGGCGGGCTTCGGGTCGATCGCCAGCCACGGTTCCCGGCTGGCTGCCAGGACATTCGCGTAGTGCAGGTCGGTGTGCAGCAGCCGATCCCGCCCCGGACCGTCGGCGGTCAATTCGACTCCCAGCGCAATGGCCTGCTCGATCAGCCGGTGCGGAATCGGGGCGCTGCGGGGCAACCGGCGCAGTCCGGCGGTGCACCGCTCGACAAGGGCCGACAGCGACCGCACCTTCGGCAGCGGCGCGACATGGAGCCGGCCGTAGAGGCCGCCCACCACCTCGCAGGCCCGCAGGTGAGGCACGCCGGTCAGGTCGCGGTCGCTGAGCCGTTCGAGCAACAGTGCGCGATGGTTCGGGTCCGCGGACAACAACCGCACGGCCCCGTTGCCATCCCAACGGCGCAGCGCGAGGTGCTCGTACTCGGACTCCTCATCCGGGAAAACGAGTTTCAGCACCGCCGCCCGACCGTCGGCGCTCCGCACCGGCAGCACCAGCGAGCAATGGCCGTGGTTGGCCCGGCCGTCGGGGGACAGGTTCCACCGGTCGATCAGTGCGGTGGCGGTGGCGGGCAGGGTTCGGACCCAGCTTTCCCACCGGGGTCCGCGCTGCCCCATCGCCACCACAGCGGCGGGGATCCGGACCCACTCAGTCGTCGTCGTCCCCGTCGCGGCCGATCGTGTGCTCGATGCGGGCTCGCGCCCCGGCGAGGTGCTCCTCGCAGCGTTTGGCCAGTGCCTCGCCGCGTTCCCACAGGGTCAGTGACTCGTCGAGGTCCAGACCGCCCTGCTCGAGACGTCGCACCACCGCGGCGAGTTGATCGCGGCACGCCTCATAGCCGAGGTCCTCGACCGGGGTGTCGTCACTCGTCTGGTCATTCGGTGCACTCACCTGTCCGGGCTCCCTCATCCGTCTCCATCTCCCGCGCCGGTGCTCACGGCGCCCACCGCACCGTCGGCAAGCCGGATCCGCAGCCTGGTGCCGGCCGGTGCGTCCGCGGCCGACCGCAGCACGGCTGTGCCTCCGGGTTCGCCGTCCATCCGTTGTACCCCGTCCATCCGTTGCACGACGGCGTACCCGCGGGCCAGCGTGGCCGCCGGGCCCAGGGTGGCCAGCCGGGCGGACAGATGTGTCACCCGGTCGGACTCCCCGGCGACCAAACGGGTGATCTCGCGGCGGGCTGCCGCGTGCGCGCGGGCCGTCTCGGCCGCACGCTCGTCGACCATCCGCAGCGGTTCGGCGAGGACCGGCCGGCTGCGCAGCGCGGTGAGGGCATGCTGCTCGCGGGCCACCCAGCCGCGCAGCGCGCGAGTGCAGCGTTGCCGCAGATCGGTGACCAGCGCCAGTTCGGCGGCGGTGTCGGGCACCACCTTCTTGGCCGCGTCGGTCGGGGTGGCGGCCCGCAGGTCGGCGACGAAGTCGCACAGCGGATTGTCCGGTTCGTGGCCGATCGCACTGACCACCGGTGTGCGGCAGGCCGCGATCTCCCGGCACAGCGTCTCGTCGGAAAAGGGGAGCAGGTCCTCGACGCTGCCGCCGCCGCGGGCGATGATGATGACGTCCACCTCGGGATGACTGTCGAGTTCGCGCAGGGCTTCGACGATCTGCACCACCGCGTTGGTTCCCTGAACCGCGGTGTTGCGGATGGCGAACCGGACGGCGGGCCAGCGGGCCGCGGCCACCGTCGTCACGTCGTGTTCGGCGGCGCCGCCCCGCCCGGTGATCAAGCCGACCAACTGCGGCAGGAAGGGCAGCGGACGCTTGAGCCGCGGATCGAACAGGCCTTCGGCGGCCAGCAGTTCGCGCAACTGGGCGATCCTGGCCAGCAGCTGGCCCAGGCCGACGGTGCGGATCTCGCGAATCCGCAGGGAGAACGATCCGCGACGAGGGTCGAACTGCGGCCGGGCGCAGACCACCACCTGCACGCCCTCGACCAACGGCACGGGGGCGGTGCGGACCAGCTGGCTACCGCAGATCACCCGCAGCGACATGTCCGCGGCCGGATCGCGCAGCACCATGTAGGCGGTCGCGCCGCGCACTTTGATCTCGGTGAGTTGGCCCTCCACCCAGACCGTGCCCAGCCTGTCGATCCAGCCCTGCACCCGGGTGGCGACGGACCGGACCGGGAGCGGATTCTCCGCGGAGGAACCCGAGGGGCTGACCGACGTGCCGGTCACTTTGCGGTCGCGCGGGTGATCCTGTTGGCCAGCAGCGTCTGGAACGGAGCCCGGGCCCGGCCGGCCTCCTCATAGGCGAGCAGTGCGCGCAGATCCTCGACGCTCAACCCCGACAACCGGGCCCGGAGTTGGGCCAAGGTCAGCCCGTCGTACTCCAGCTCTTCGGCGATGGGCGGGGCCACCACAGGCTGGGACGGACCGGGAGCGACCGCGCCGGATGGTGGTTCGGTGGCAGCCCTGCGGCCCTCGGGAGCGGAACCGCCCAAACCGGACTTTCCGCCTGCCGCGGTCTCCGGGTCCGCAACCGAGTAGAGGGCGAACCGTCCCTCGGTGCGGCGTTCGGTGCCGGCCTGCGCACGCGGTGCGGGCTGGTCGCCGAGATCCTCGTCGAAGGTCGCCCAGTCCGGCTGCTCAACCTTGGGCGGGAACAGACTCTCCAGCGCGGCATCCCCCTTGATTGCCAGATCAGCCAGGTCCTGCTGCACCTTCATGACGATCTGGGCGACGGTGCTCGCCATCGTGATCGGGTACATCAGGACCGTCTGCGGCAGCTTGCGGGTCTCCTCGATGGCGGTCACGGCGGCGCCGACGAGCAGTCGGACCCCGTACGGTGCTGTGGCCATGCGGACAGCCTAAGCTGGCCGGACCCCGGCGGCGGAACGTACCCTGAAACCATGCCACCGACCGTCGACATGGGGATTCCGGGTGCCCGAGGAGATTGGGCCGCCTCCGCCGCGCGCCAAACCGGCAAGCGGGTGCTGCTGGCCGAGCCGCGCGGGTACTGCGCCGGGGTGGACCGGGCGGTGGAGACCGTCGAGCGTGCCCTGGAGAAGCACGGTGCGCCAGTGTACGTGCGCCACGAGATCGTGCACAACAAGCATGTGGTGGACACCCTTGCCCGTCGCGGGGCGGTGTTCGTCGCCGAGACCGACGAGGTGCCGGAAGGTGCTCTCGTGGTGTTCTCCGCCCACGGCGTCGCGCCCACTGTGCACCAGACGGCGGCAGCCCGGAACCTCAAGGTGATCGACGCCACCTGCCCGCTGGTCACCAAGGTGCACAACGAGGCCAAGCGGTTCGCGCGGGAGGACTACGACATCCTGCTCATCGGCCACGAGGGCCACGAGGAGGTCATCGGCACTGCCGGCGAGGCACCCGACCACGTTCAGTTGGTCGACGGCGTTGAATCGGTGGATCGGGTCACCGTCCGCGACGAGAACAAGGTGGTGTGGCTGTCGCAAACCACGCTGAGCGTCGACGAGACCATGGAGATCGTGGCGCGACTGCGTGAGCGGTTCCCGACCCTGCAGGATCCGCCCAGCGATGACATCTGCTACGCGACGCAGAACCGGCAGGGCGCGGTGAAGGCCATGGCGCCGGAGTGCGAACTGGTGATCGTGGTCGGCTCCCGCAACTCGTCGAACTCGGTCCGGTTGGTCGAGGTGGCTCTCGATGCCGGGGCCAACTCCGCTTACCTGATCGACTACGCCGAAGACATCGACCCGGCCTGGCTGGACGGTGTGACGACGGTCGGGGTCACCTCCGGCGCCTCGGTGCCGGAGATTCTGGTCCGCGGGGTGATCGACCGTCTCGGTGAGTTGGGCTACGGCACGGTGCAGACCGTGACGACAGCGAATGAGACCCTGGTGTTCGCGCTGCCCCGGGAGATTCGTCCGGCCCGCTCCGCGGGCGGCTAGCGGCTTCGCCGTGGCGGATGGTCCGGGTACTCCGGACCATCCGGCTCGCTGCCCCGGTAGCGGACCCGGGACACCGGGTGGTGGTCCCGCTCGCCGCGGCGGGTGGTCGGCTCGGATCGCCGGCGCGCCGGACCGGGGTCCGACTCGTACCGGCGCGGCGGATCCTCGCTCCGACGCGATTCGTAGCCCCGGCGCGGCTCCCGGCTGCGGGGTTCGTAACCACTGCGGGGTTCGTAATCACGCGGTTCGTCATCACGGGGCTGGTAACCAGTCCGCGGTCCGTAATCAGCCAGGGGTTCGTACCCTCGGCGCGGCTCGTACCCCCTGCGGGGGGCGTAACCGCTGAGCGGCGGCTCGTCCGCCCCCCGTGCGTGGCGGGGTGCATAGCCGTTCCAGCCGTCACGTCCCTCACCGCGATCACGCCGAGAGCCTCGGGGTGCGTCACCCATCCCCGGGCCCCGCCCTGAGCCCCTTGCCGGACGCGGGCGGGCCGGCTCACCCGCGCCTTCGGCGGACGGTCTGACGGGGCGACGGGTGGACTGCCGCCGCGGCTGATCGGACGGAATCCGTTCACCACGGTGCGAGCGGGTTGGGCGCTCCCGGGAGTCGCGGCCGGTGCGTGCCGTACGTGACGAGCGCCGTGCGGTCCCGGTCCGATCGATCCCGTGCCGGGGTCGCTCCTCATCGGAGGGGTCCACCCGGTTGAACAGCCGGGCTGCCAAGCCGCCGAAAAGCCCGGCCGCCCTGGCGCCGTAGCCGGACTCGGCCGGATCATCCTCTTCCACCGGATCAGAAGCGAACGATCCACTCCGCGGCGACGGGAGGTACCGGCGTCCCACGCCGACCAGCAGCACCGCCAACGCGGTGAACAGCATCAGCGGGAACCGCTCGATCAGCGGGTAACCGCAGGAGATCAGCAAGCCCTTCAGCCCGCTGAGTTCCTCGCCGCGAAACAGGAAGTAGGCCAACGGCACCGCGACGAACAGCAGCAGTGGCGGTTGGATCACCGCGGTGAAGATTCCCGACTGGCGCACCGCCAGAACGGCGCCGACGCAGCCCAGGACGTAGCAGACGGCGAAGGTGGCACCCAGTTCGCGATGTCCACTGCCCGATTCGATCGCGATACCGAGCAGGGTGCCCGCGACCGCGATCACAACGGCAGCCCAGGCGGGCACGCCGGCGACTCCCGGGTATGCCGAACGGCGGGCGTGGGAAACCGCCGTCGTCCGCTCTGCTGGCATCCTTAGACCGTACCGGCTCACCTGCGGCGGACCGTGCCAGCGCGCCCGGCGTGGCTGCGGGCGGGGAGTCGCTTTGGGTGGTTCTCCTAGACTTGGCAACCCGTGAGCCTCAGCCTCGGAATCGTCGGTCTGCCCAATGTCGGGAAATCCACCCTGTTCAACGCGCTGACCCGCAACAACGTGTTGGCTGCCAACTATCCGTTCGCGACCATCGAGCCCAACGAGGGCGTCGTTCCGCTGCCCGACCCGCGGCTGACCAAGCTCGCCGAGATCTTCTCCTCGGAGCGGATCCTGCCGGCGCCGGTCACCTTCGTCGACATCGCCGGCATCGTGAAGGGCGCCTCCGAGGGCGCCGGATTGGGCAACAAGTTCCTGGCCAACATCCGGGAATGTGACGCCATCTGCCAGGTGGTCCGGGTGTTCGCCGACGACGACGTCGTCCATGTGGACGGCAAGGTCGATCCACGGTCGGACATCGAGGTGATCGAGACCGAACTCATCCTGGCCGACATGCAAACCCTGGAGAAGGCGCTGCCACGTCTCGAGAAGGAAGCCCGCACCAACAAGGACCGCAAGGGCATCTACGACGCGGCGGTGGCAGCCCAGGCGGTGCTCGATTCCGGCACGACGTTGTTCGCCGCGCAGGTCGACACCGCGCTGTTACGGGAACTGAACCTGCTGACGGTCAAGCCCTTCCTGTACGTCTTCAACTGCGACGAGACGATCCTGGGAGACAAGGCCCGGGTCGCCGAACTGCGGGCGCTGGTCGCCCCGGCCGACGCGGTGTTCCTCGACGCGAAGATCGAGGCGGAACTGCAGGAACTCGACGACGAGTCGGCGGCCGAACTGCTGGAGTCCATCGGCCAGGACGAGCGGGGACTCGATGCCCTGGCCCGGGCGGGCTTCCACACCCTGAAACTGCAGACCTATCTGACCGCGGGGCCCAAGGAGGCCCGGGCCTGGGTGATCCACCAGGGAGATACGGCACCGAAGGCCGCCGGGGTGATCCACTCGGACTTCGAGAAGGGGTTCATCAAGGCCGAGGTGGTGTCCTTCGACGATCTGGTGGCTGCCGGGTCGATGGCGGCGGCCAAGGCCGCCGGGAAGGTTCGCATCGAGGGCAAGGACTATGTGATGGTGGACGGCGATGTGGTCGAATTCCGTCACGGCGCAACCACCAAGCCGAGCAAGTAGGCAAGCCGGGCGCGTAGGCAATGCAGGCGGGAGTCCCGCTCGATCGGGGGAGGCGGGATCACATGTCAAGCGGCGTTCGTCTGGAACTGCGGAACCGGCGCTTCCTGCCGGGATGTGCCTTCGGACTCGCCGAGCCCACCGCTCTGGTGGAGTTGGCGGTCACCGGCGTTGACACGTTCGATGCGGCTACTGAACAGCGGCTGAAGGCCCGCGCGGGCGCCTTCTACCCGGAGGAGAACTACTACCTGTTCTTCGGTGTCGATGAGCAGGACTGGCCCGCACCGTTTCTGGTCGACGGCGCCGCCGGCCCGTGCACCCCGGCGCAGCGGTTGGGTCAGTGGGTGGTGGCACTCACCGTCATCCTGCAGCGCTGGGCCTACGACGTCGCGTTCCGTGGTGCCGTCGTCGACGCCGATCCCAGCCGGCTACTCCTGGCCATCCCGTGGCGGCAGCAATCGGTGTTCTCCGGTGCGCTCGAACTGGCGGTGCGACTGATCCCGTTGTGGTCGGAACCGGAGCCCGACGCTGCCGACCTGGCCGAGGTCACCGATTACTTCCACACCGGACTGGAAGCTCTGCACACGTCGGGGCTCGTGCTCGACGGACTGCGCTTCGCCCAGGCCGCCGTGGCGCGCGATATCCCGATCGCGATCACGCTGGGGTTTCTGCGCCTGGGCTGGGGCGCTGATGCCGAGCTGCTGCACGGGACCTTCACCGGGCACACCGGTTGGATCGCCCACTGCACGGCGAAGGACAAGATCGCCACGAGTTCGTTGTTGGGGGCGGTGGGTGTGCCGGTCCCCGCCATGCGGGTGGTGGCCGATTACGAGGGGGCCGAGTCGGCGGCGGCCGAACTGGGGTGGCCGGTGGTGATCAAGCCGCCGGCTCTCGATATGAGCGCCGGGATCGTCCCGGGTATCGACAGCACCGACAAGCTGCGCAGCGCGTTCGCCGCCGCGGCCGCGCTGAGCCCTGGCCGGGTGATGGTCGAAAAACACGTTCCCGGAGACTCGCACCGGCTGCTGGTGGTTCACGGCCGGCTGCTGGACGCGGTCCGCCGGATCCCTCCCGAGGTCACCGGCGACGGCGTGCACTCGATCGCCGAACTGATCGTCATCGCCAACGCCGATCCACGCCGCGCAGTCGTCGTCAAGCCGGTCAAACTCGACGACGAGGGCGTCGAGTTCCTGCGCGAACAGGGCCTGGATGAAACCTCGGTGCCCGAGAAGGGCCGGTTGGTGCGGTTTGCG
>Ga0116179_1001759_pt1 | contig 16100 bp, 13 predicted proteins | sample AD_UKC071_MetaG_FD_89751 | JGI IMG/M metagenome (GOLD analysis project Ga0116179, IMG submission 89751) | Active sludge microbial communities of municipal wastewater-treating anaerobic digesters from USA - AD_UKC071_MetaG | ecosystem: Engineered > Bioreactor > Anaerobic > Digestate | place: USA...
CTTCTACCTCTACTCCCCAGATAGGTTGACCAAAATCTTTCAAAAAAACTAACCTGGCTTTTCCTCTTTCCTTCTTTTTGTCTTGACGGAGAGCAGCAAAAAATTCTTCTCTTCCTATCTTAAATTTTAGCTGAGTAGGTAAATGGAAATTAGCTAATATTTCTCTTTGTTTATCTACTACCTTAGAAGGAGTAATGCTTAATTTCTCTCCCAGGATAGCCTCTCCCATCATTCCTAAAGCGATCGCTTCCCCATGCCGGAGCTTACCATAGCCTTCTACTTTCTCTAAGGCATGACCTATGGTGTGCCCATAATTTAAAATACTCCGTATCCCCTTTTCTTTTTCATCCTCTTCCACTATTTTTTTCTTTAAAGAAAGAGACTGAAAAATTAGTTCTTCCAAAATTTCTTCTTCTCGAGAAAGAATTTGTTCTCTCTTTTCTAAAAGGGAAAGAATCTCGCCTCCAGCTAAAAAGAAAGTTTTGGCTACTTCTGCAAGACCTTCCTTATACTCTCGAGGAGGGAGAGTACGAAGAAAAGAAAGGTCAATGAATACCCCCGCAGGAGGATAAAAAGTTCCCACCAGATTTTTGCCCTGGGGCAAATTTACCCCGGTTTTGCCTCCTATGGAACTATCTACTTGAGCAAGAACAGTGGTAGGAATAGAAAAATAAGGTATTCCCCGTAAGAAGGTGGAAGCCACAAAACCAGTAATGTCAGTAATCACTCCTCCCCCCAGAGCTAAGAGAAAACTCTTCCGGTCTAAATCTAAATTTAGAAGCTGTTTATAAATGAATTCCACCGTGGAAAGATTTTTATATTCTTCTCCATCGGGAATGGTGGCTACCTGAATAGTGAATCCTTGCCGGGAGAAAAAAGAAGATACCCTTTCCTCATAAAGAGATCCCACCCGGGAGTTGGTTACTATCACCCCGAAAGAAGAAGGGAATTTTATCTCTTCTAACCAATCATCTCTCTCCAGTAAATCCCAGCCTAAAAAAACCGGGTATTGCTTACCGCTTTCTCCACAAACTGCTAATTTTCTCATGGTATAGTATTTCCTCTACTATCTCCTCTTCACTTCTATTTCCATTAATTATAACATCTGACCTCTCATAATAGATAAGTCTTTTTTGATAAAGCTTTTCTAATTCTTGAGGAGTAGAATACTGAGATAGAAGGGGACGGCGGGAATCTCCTTTTATTCTCTGATAGAGGATAGAAAAATCAACTTGCAGAAAAATGGTTAAGAAATGTTCTCTTAATATCTGCCAGTTATCCTCTTGAGCAGGAAGTCCTCCTCCTGTAGCTAAAATTATATTCTTTTTTGAAGCCACTTCTTCGAGTACCACTTTTTCTAAAGAGCGGAAATGCTCTTCCCCCCATCGTTCAAAAATTAGAGAGATAGATAGAGAAGTCTTTTCTTCAATTAAATCATCGGTATCCATAAACTGCCATCCTACTTTTTGAGCCAATTGCTGTCCGATGGTGGTTTTTCCACTACCCATAAAACCAAGAAGGGCAATGTTCCCACAACCCCTTTGATTTATTTCTTTGGTTTTATCTTTATTGGTGTTTTCCAATTCAGTACTCCATCAATAAGTTTATTTAGAATAAGGAAGATTATATCTCGTCTCTATTCGGTTAATTTTCAACTCATTTTCTTCCCAGGTAAAAGTAACCTCAGCCACAGGTAGCATGTTCTCCTCTTCTTTCTCCTGACCTTCGATCTTTTTACTGATAATCAGTTTACCCTCTTCTACTGAAAAGTAAAAAAGAGAGCTGTAAGAAGAAGGGATATTATCCCCCTGGAAAGTACTACCTTTATCTTTCAGCAGCTGGATAGCTTCCACCAATGCTCCCTCTATTTTATATTCCTCATTGAATTTCTCAATGTGAGCATCTACTACTTGATAATGAAGAAGCACATTGCCAAGAAACCAGGAAGAAATAATAAGTAAAAAACTAACTACTACCAGGATGAAGATATCTATCATACCGGATTCTGAGCTAACCTCGGTTTGTAATTTCTTCCCCATTTTTCTGGCCATTTTCTACCCTCCCTTTTAAGGAGATAAAGCTCTACAGGAATCAATCATCGATGTGCTTTCTTTTCTAACGCTTCTAACAATTGCTAACACTATACAGGACAGGAAGATTATAACAGATACAGGGAAAGTACCGCTATTTTCAATAGCTTTACAGTGAAACTTAAAAGATTATAATATAGAGGCAAAGAAAACCCTCGATTATTTTATCGAAAACCAAAGAGTGGAAAATGAGAGAGCAAAAATTTTCTTCAGAAGAAATTCCCAGTAATCCTCTGGCCTCCAAGGCTTACTACGCCAGATTAGAGGCCTGGATCAGTATATTAGTGAATTTTACCCTTTTTGGGATAAAACTTTACTATGGCCGCCTTTCTCAAAGTTTAGCTCTTACTGCCGATGCTTTTGAAACATTGTCCGATGTAGCTACTTCTTTAGCCATTTTCTTCATTGCCCGAGAGCTCGATCGTCCCCCAGACCGAGAACATCCTTTCGGGCATGGTCGGTTAGAAGATACCACTACTCTTATTATAGCCGTTCTTCTTTTTATTGTAGGCATTCAATTCTTAATTCAAGGTTGCCAGAGGATTTTTCATCCTTCTCCTATTCAGTTTTCTTTACCGGCGCTTTTCGCCATACTAATAGGCATGGGAGGAAAAGAAATTTTGGCGCAGGTAGCCTTTTTTCTGGGGAAAAAGGCATCTAATTCCGAACTTCTCATCGCTAAAGCCTGGCATCATCGTAGTGACGCTTTAGACTCTCTGCCTGTTTTAGTAGTGTTTTTGTTTCCTCGTTATCCCTGGTTGGATGGAGTTAGCAGTTTATTCACCTCTACCATTATCATCTTGATGGCTAGCAAAATTTTGCGGGGCTCGGTTTCTCGGCTGTTAGGAAGAAGCATTTCTCCTGAAGAGAAGGAGAAGATCTTGAATATAACTTCCCAATTTAAGGAAGTAGATAATGTTCACTCTATTCACCTCCATGATTACGGAGGTAAAGGAGTTATTACTATGCATATTGAAGTAGATGGAAGCCTTTCAGTTAAAGAGGGGCATGATCTGTCCGAAAAAATAGAAAAAGAAATTAAAGAACAAACGGGCTTTGAGGGAATAGTCCACATAGAGCCTCTTAGCGAAGAAAAGTGATTATTATTCTACCGTCACGTCTTTAATTAAGTGACGAGGTTAGCCTGTATTACATCTTCTCTCCAGAACTATATAAGTAATCCAAGAGTTGCAGAGAAACGATGGCTAAAAGAGAGCTAAGCAGCCCCTCTATATCAGAAGAAACTATTTTACCTGCTTTTCAATTTCCCCTTTCTTACCAAAATTACAATTACCACTTCCAGGTCTATTAGCGATAGGGTCATCCTTCATTTCTCTAGTAATTAAGTCTTCTGCCCAGAGCAGGCTATCTCTTTTAACTTTAAAGATCTTAATGCCGGAGGATAAAAAAGCTCTCTTCCAGGATATAGAAAGTCTCAAAAAAGATAGCATTATTGAGCCAACTAAATGATAGAATCGCTTTCTTCCAACTTACTTCCTGAATAAAGCAAAGCGCTAAAAGCAAAAAACTGTTCTCTGGTAAAGAAAAGGCTGGTAGAAGCAATTCCAGTTTTTCACTTCCACTCGAGCGGAAATTATATCTTGAGACAAGGAGTAAGAGAACTACTATTCATCACGCTACATATAGAAAAAACTATTGCTCCCTTACAACAGGAAAGGTTACCACTACTAATACATGGGCTGTTTCTCTTGATTGGAAAACACGTATAACTGGATGCCTCTATCTAGTGCTGAATATCTCCATCGTCCTGATATATCCAAGTAGGCTAAAACTATATCGATTACGAAAGCTATTGCAGAGGGCAGACGATAGATAGGGGAATTGAGGATGAGTAGAATAAGTTTTTAACAAGTTACGTTTAGTCTTTAAAGGAGTGGTTAGTGAAATTTCCCCATAGTTCTGTTCTATATAAGTCCTTATGCAGAGGGCTGCAGTTATTTGACAAGGAATGCTCCTGACTTAAAAAGATGTAAAGATATTCTCTTATCGGAAAAATTTTTGAAAAGCTTAATTATATGATAAAATTAGTAGTAATAGCTGAATTAAGAAGTGTATCTTTGTTTTGCAGGTGAAAAAGTGATAAAGTCCTCGATCAGCAAAGAAGAATTATTAGAAGAGATAAAAAGCGAGGTAAAAACATGTACCCTTTGTTCCCTTTCTCAGAGCAGAACTAAAATAGTCTTTGGAGAAGGGGACCCTGATGCATTGCTTATGTTCGTTGGAGAAGCACCTGGAGAAGAAGAAGACCGAACCGGAAGACCTTTCGTAGGTAAAGCCGGCCAGTTACTCACTAAAATCCTTCAATCAGTAGGTTTAAAAAGAGAAGAAGTATATATTACCAATATAATAAAGTGTCGTCCCCCGGGCAATAGAACCCCTGCTCAAAGCGAAATGGATAGTTGTTTTCCTTATCTGGAGGCTCAAATCGCTATTATCAATCCTTCTATAATCATAACCTTAGGTGGCACTTCTACTCTTTACCTTTTAGGCAAAAAAGAACCTATCAGCAAACTTCGGGGTCAGTGGTTTGATTGGCGAGGAGGAAAAAAAATCTTTCCCATGTTCCATCCCAGCTTTCTCCTCCGTTATAATTCTCGACAACCAGGATCTCCTCGATATTTAACCTGGAAAGACATTCAAGAGGTTAAAAGAACATATGACCTTTTGAAACAAAGTTCTTAGGCAATGTGTTATAATAAAAAAAATTCCTTTTGAGGGAGGGACTTAATATGAGTTATTTAGATTCCTTAAAAGCATTCACTACTGAGCAAGTAGTAAAGCTAATGGTAAACTCTTTGCGCAATGCTTCTGATGAAAACATCATCAGACTCACCTATCTGGCGGAGAAGCTTACTCCTATTGAGTATTATCGAGACCAAATTCGAGCGCTTCGTCAAATGTTTGAAGAACAAAGACCCCAGATAGTGTTAGCCCGCCGTGTTCTACAAGAAACTCATCCCAATGTAAGAGAGAAACTCGTAGTTAATCTCATCGTTAAGAGCATTCTTTTGGGAGTTCCCAAAAGACAAAAATTAGAAAAAGAGTTAGGAGTACAGGTTCCTTTTTTCTTTGTCGTAAGCCCTACTATGAGATGTAATCTTAACTGTTATGGTTGTTATGCTGGGCAGTATCGCAAAGAAAGTGATATGCCCATCGAGCTTCTGGATCGCTTATTCAATGAAGCCGAAGAAATGGGCATGAATTTCCTCACTATTTCTGGAGGAGAGCCATTCATTCGAAAAGAACACCTAGATCTTTTTGAAAAACACCCCGATATAGCTTTCCAGATTTATACTAACGGTACTTTGATTAATCAGGAAGTGGCTAAACGCTTAGCCCAAATGGGTAACGTTTATCCCGCTATAAGTGTAGAAGGCTACGAAAAAGAGACTGATGAACGTCGAGGAAAAGGAACATTCAAAAAAATCATGCAAGCCATGGAAGCTCTACGTGATGAAGGAGTGCTTTTTGGCTTTTCCATTACTGCTACCCGTCATAATACTGAATTAGTATCCAGCGATGAATTTATAGAATTTTTGATTAACAAAGGGTGTGCCTTCGGGTGGTTTTTCACTTACGTTCCCATAGGTAAAAAACCCGATACTTCCCTAATGCCTACTCCAGAACAAAGGCTTCATCTCCGCAACCAAGTACACCGCATTCGTTATGAAAAACCAATTTTTATCGGTGACTTCTGGAATGACGGGCCATACGTGGGAGGTTGTATTGCTGGAGGAAGAAGATACTTCCATATCAATAACGCTGGAGACGTAGAGCCTTGCGTATTCTGCCATTTTACTGTAGATAACGTAAAAGATAAATCTCTAAAAGAAGTTTTTTCCTCTCCTTTCTTCCGAGCTATCCAGAAAGAACAACCTTATGATAACAACCTGATGAGGCCTTGCATGCTCATTGACGTTCCCGAAGTTCTACGAGAAGTAGTAGAGAAATATGGGGCTCGCCCCAGCCATGAGGGAGCAGAAACCCTGATAACTACTCTCAAAGATGAAATAGATCGATATGCGCAGGCATTTAAAGAACTAACTGACCCCATTTGGGAAACCGAGTACAAAGGAACAGTGTACTACAAGGATTACAAAACAGAGAGAAAAGAGTATCTCCGTAAATTAGAAGAAGAAGCCAATGCAAATCGAGAAAAAACAAAAGTAGGAGTAAATTAAAAACAGGCTTTATTTTTAGGGTAAATCCCAGGGTGGAAACTATGCCCTGGGATTTTTTTTACTTTACTCAAAGACCCCCATCCCAAAAATTATTTTATCCAAAGCATAAAAACATTATTTATAAGGCCACCTGGGAACTTTTTGGTAATCTCCAGGGTTTATAAGGGGACTTCCCCTATACTGATGAAAAAGCTTTTCTCAATAGTTCTCGCGTTTTTAGCCTTTTTTATTTATGTCGCAGCAAACTGCCGGTGTGGTAATTCTAATATTTTAACTCTATCTAAGTTACCTTCTAGAAGTGTTCTGCAATAATCTCTCTTTTACTTCTTTACTCGTAGTACAATTTAACAGGTTTTGCAGAATACTGTAAATTCATAAATTTAACTTTACGTCATAGACTGTACTTCTGAGAATAACTATAAAAGAGGTGATTTATTTGTAAGAAAACTTCGCTCTATCTCAACTATCTTCAGAGGGGTAAGAGAAAAACACAGGTTCCTCTCCGTATTTTCTACAATCGAGCCTGCTTGTTTAAATAGTCAATGGTTTGTTTTGCTGCCTCAGGAAAATTAGGTTTTTGGAGAATTTCTGCTGAAACAAAACCCTGATAGTTGATGTCTCGCAAGGCTCTAAAAATAGACTCAAAATCAATATGGCCAAACCCTGGCGCCCAGCGGTTGCTATCAGCAATATGGAAATGCCAGAGGCGGTCTCCTGCCTCGATGATACTCTGGTAAAAGTTCGCTTCTTCAATGTTCATATGAAAACTATCAGCCAGGATACCGATGTTATCATCTCCCAGAGAAGAAAGAAATTCCAGAGCCTCTTTTATAGTGTTTAGAAAATTAATTTCATATCTATTTAAGGGCTCGATTACCAATCTGACATCCTTTTCTTTGGCTAACTGGCTGCATTTTAGAAGACTTTCCTCAAAATACTTTAAAGCTTCTTCTTTTTCTTCCCCATCAGGAGGAAGATTACCCCGGATGAGTCCTATAATTACCAAACTCCCCCACTGAGAAGCAAAATCGATATGGTTTTTCAGGCGTTCTATAGTTTTTCCTCTAATTTCCTTTTCTCTGCTACTTAAACTTAAACCCTCCTCTATGAACGCCTGTCCTGTTCCAATAGCCGGAACAACCAATTGATGATTTTTTACTATTTCCTTTATTTCTTCTTCATTTATATCTCTGGGATTTCTAACTGCCAACTCCACTCCTTGATAACCTAACTCCTTCAATTTCGAAATAATGGAGGTAAAAGATTCTCCAAAAGCAATAGCTCCAAATCTGGTTTTTTGCAAAGAAACAGCAAAGCTTGTCTTCATGATTTATCCTCCTATTCTTCTTTTATTCGAGCGCAAGTTCCTCGAATCACCAACTTTGGTGGAAAAACTATCTGTTGTCGAACATCTTTTTTGCGGGGATTGAGAACCTTATCCATGATGATTTTTCCACTCAAAGAACCTAATTCAGCAGTAGACTGAGAAACAGTAGTAAGTTGAATCAACCGGGAAGCACTAAGAGGAATATCATCAAATCCTATAATAGATAATTCTTCTGGTACTCTTACCCCCTCTTCATTACAGGCCTCCAGGAGTCCAATAGCCATAGCATCATTAGCTGAAAAAACGGCAGTAGGTCGGTACTTTCCTGCCCTGAGTATTTTTATTCCTTCTCGATAACCGTTTTCCATTCTGAACTCGCCACAGTAAATATATTCATCTCTCACCTCTATTCCTGCCTCTTCTAAAGCTCTTTTATAACCTTCCAGGCGCTCTAAATTAGAAGAGGTAGGCCAATGACCCCCTAAGTAGGCAATTTTGGTATGACCCAAAGAAAGAAGATATTTAGTAGCCAAATATCCTCCCAAAACACTATCTACTATTACATAATCATACTGCTCACGGTTCTCTGGTAGACGCGAGACAAAAACCATAGGAGTCTGAGCTTTAGCTAGGTTCTGGATTTCTTGATCGTTCATCCGGGTAGCTCCCAGGATTATGCCGTCCACCTTCTTTTCTATAAGAGACTTCACGTATAGCTCTTCCTCTTCTTCTCTTCCATCGGTATTACAAAGAAAAATATGGTATTGGTAGCTTCGACATACTTCTTCAATGCTTCTTACCATTACCGCATAAAAAGGGTTAGTGATGTCTGAAACCACCACTCCGATTACTCCTGTTTTCCGAGTAGTGAGGCTACGAGCCATAGGATTGGGACGATAGTCCTTTTCCTGGATCACTTTTAATACCTTTTCCCTGGTTTTTTTAGCCACTTTTTCAGGATTATTTAACACCCGGGAAACAGTAGCTTTTGAGACACCAGCTTCCCTGGCTATATCATTTATGGTAACTTCTTTATCCATTTATTCACTTCCTTTTTGAAACCGTTCTCTTATTATAAGGTGCTTAAAGAAGATTTTCAAGGTGTACAGCAGATAAAATCTTACTTTGAAGTGAAAAATCATCTATTAAGATTTTTTAATTTTTATCGTTTTTTCTCTTGACAAACCAATGAAGCTATTTTATTCTAAAACCAGTTTCATAAATACCCGCTTAAAAGGAGGACACACTATGAAAGCAGTAAAACCAATTTTTACTTTAAAGCTTTAGTATTTAATCAAGTGAAATCTATAAGGAGGTAGTAAAAATGAAAGTTTTTAAAAATATCTTTAGTATTATGTTGTTATTGTTATTGTTTATGTCTTTTGCAATTACAGCATTTGGTCAAGAACTGGAGATTATCCCCATCGGAGAAAAATTTTACTTTAAAAATACCCACTCTCATAACGATTATTACAGAGCTCGTCCACTATTAGATGCTATCGACAATGGGATGGGTAGTATTGAAGCTGACGTTTATTATATAGAACTCTCTATCACTGATGACGTGGAAAATTCCAGAGTTATGAAAGAATTGTATGTAGCACATGATTGGGATGAAATTACAGGAGATTCTGATTATAAAACGAAAGGAACCCTCCAAAATCTGTATTTAGATCCTCTCTATGAGATTTATCTCTCAAATGGAGGAAAAATTTATAACACACCTGAAGAAACCCTCTTGCTTCACGTAGATTTCAAGACCGATACCGATAAAACCTGGAATCTTCTCCAAAGCATTCTAAAAAACTACCCTGGGCTTTTTACAACTTACGAGCGAGACACTAAAAAAGTGACTCAAGGCCCGGTGACAGTATTCACCAATGCTGAACCTGAAAATATTCCGGATGAATGGTCAACTTTCTATTCAACTGCGGATGGGAGATTTGGAAATATCTATGACCCTGAAGTTTGGAAATCTGATGCCTACCTCAACTTCAAACATAGGATGCCAATTATCAGTAGCAATCTTATAGCATATAACGATATTACCCAATTTTTCGATTTTTTAGTACCAAAAGAAGATATCATAGAGGAATATGTCAGCGATTATCCAGAACTATCTATGGATACCCTGTATGAGGTTTTGCACGATAATGAATGGGCTTTAGCTAATCGATTAATAGAGGATGGAAAAATTAAGGTTTCAGATTACCTGATTTCCCAGATGAAAAAGGCAGATAACCTTGGTAAAGAATATGGCCACCTTATGCGTTTCTGGGCCTCTCCTGATTACCAATGGTTCTGGGACATCCAAAGCCCTTTAACAAATGTCATGATAAATACAAACAGACCAGAAACATTGAGAAAATATCTTATGCACAAAGCTTATATTGCCCAACATACCCCATAATCAGCTAAAAGAGGGACGGGAGGAAGCCCGTCCCTCTTTTAGCTGATAACCAGACCTTCATTTATACTATAGATAATTTTTGTAATAACTACTTATATAATTTAATACATCTTCCCTGGTGCCTCTGAATGGTCCCGGTGTTTCCATCTTGAGCGATGTTAAAGCAGCAGCATAATATAGAGCTTCATCAGGTTCTCTATGGATCCTTTCGGATATATAGGCGCCGAAACAAGTGTCACCTCTGCCGGTTCTCCCTGATAGGTTTCGCGGCTTAAACGGAGCTTTGTAATACTGATGACCATCGTAAACTAATACCTCAGTATTGTATGTTATCATTACTTCTTTTGGCCCCCAGGTGCAGAGCAGCTCAGCGGCTTTTTCCCTATTTTCTATGCCAGTCATTATTCTAGATTCATTTGCATCAGTTTTCAAAAAATTAATATATGGCAAATACTCATATTTTTTGTCCCAATCTTCATAAAACATATGCCCATTCTTACTTTTGCGCAATAAACCCTGGGCATCTACCGCTACCTCCTCCTTCTTTGAAAAACTTTTTATTAAATCATATTCAAAGTCTCCCTGAATTAATCCTGCCAGATAGTATATATTAGCATCTACATTGGGTGGTATTTCCTCCATTCTAAATGGATCAGCCACACTTAAAACAGTAGATACTCTATTTTCCCTGTCTTCAGTCAAATACTCGTTTCTAATAGATGTAGTTTTGCCTGATTTTATATGATAAATATCCTCTTTAGGAATGTTGAATAAACTAGCTATTTTCTCGTCATCCTCAGACGATTTTGTTAATATTCCTATTTTACTCTGCCCAGTTGCAGCTGCGCAAGCAGCATATAACACAGCTCCACCATATATCCTTTCAGCTTGATCATGATAAACGTTTTCGTCTAAAGATACGTGACCGATAATAAAGATATCGTATTTTTTAACGTCCACTTTCTCTTCCTCCATATTACTGGCTTAAAAGCAACATGGTTTACATAGTCACTACAAGCCATTTTCATAAATTTTTTCGTATTTCCAGCATCATTTTTTCTCTTCTTCTTCTTCGAAACCGCTTTCTAATTGTGAAGTTATTTTACAATAATCTGTAGAGCTTAGCAAATAATCTGAGAAAAAAAGATTGTTTTAGATTCAACTTGTCTGTTAGAGCCATCTGTCAAATTCGGCACTTTGCTCTTGACAAACAATTAAAATTACTTTATTCTAAAACCAGTTTCATAAATTGCCTGCTTAAAAGGAGGATGCGTTATGAAAGCAGTAAGACTGCACGCCCAATGGAGCCCTAAACCAGACTTTAAAATTGGTCCCAAGGATGTAGAGGGAAAAATTACCTGGTTAGGTAGCAAAGTTTGGAGATATCCGGAGGTAAAGGTAGAAGAAGTTCCTCAGCCCGTGATCCAAAAACCTACTGAAGTCCTCATAAAAGTCCGAGCTTGTGGAATATGCGGAAGTGATGTTCACATGGCTCAGGCCGATGAGAATGGTTACATTTTCTATCCTGGGCTTACTGGGTTTCCTGCAACTTTAGGCCATGAGTTTTCTGGAGAGGTAGTAGAAGCAGGACCTGAAGCCATAAATCGTAGAAATAACCAACCTTTTGAGGCAGGAGAACCAGTGACCTCAGAAGAGATGCTATGGTGCGGCTATTGTCGCCATTGTGCTGATGGCTTTCCTAACCACTGTGAGAATCTTCATGAATTAGGATTTGATGTAGATGGGGCTTTTGCAGAATACATAGTAGTAGATGCTAAATACTTGTGGAGTTTAAAAGAGCTAGAAAAAGACTACCCTGGGGAAAAACTTTTCTTAGCTGGAAGCTTAGCTGAACCAACCTCTGTAGCCTATAACGCAGTTATTGAGCGAGGAGGAGGAATTAGACCAGGAGATAATGTAGTAATTTTTGGAGGAGGTCCTATCGGATTAGCTGCCTGCGCTATTCTTAAAAAGGCAGGAGGAGCAAGAGTAATCCTTTCCGAACCTTCAGAAGTAAGAAGAAATATGGCTAAAGAATTAGGAGTGGATATTAACATTAACCCCCAAGAGGAAAATGTAACTGAAGCTATTCTCGACTATACCGGAGGAATGGGAGCAAAACTTTACTTAGAAGCTACTGGTGTTCCCCAAATAATCTGGAAGGATTTGGAAGAAACTATATGGAGAGCTCGAGGTATTAACTCCACAGTGGTAGTAGTAGCCCGAGCTGATGTGAAAATTCCTCTAACTGCTGAAGTATTCCAGGTCAGAAGAGCTCAGATTGTAGGCTCCCAAGGCCATTCTGGACATGGCAATTTCCCCCGGGTTATCTCCCTTATGGCCTCCGGTATGGATATGACTAAAATGATTTCTAAAACAGTTTCCTTAGAAGAAATACCTCAATACATAAAACAGCTCCAAACTGATAAAGACCTGGTAAAAGTTACCGCAGTAAATCCTTAAGAAAGTCTTTATAGAGTGAAAGGAAGGTGAGGTAAAAACCTAAAAGAAAACATGATTAAAAATACCTAAGGGTTCTTAAAAACAGGTTACATAAGGGGCGGAATTTCCCTCGAAAAATCAGGGGAAAAGAATGCTCACTCCATGGTAACAGGTGATGAGAGTGGTTAAAATAATCTTATCAACAAGGATAATATTAGTTTATGGGAGGATAAAATGATTAGCTTAACAAGAAAAACATTCTTACGGGTTATAACGGTGTTAATGTTAACATTGCTTTTTGTGACGGCAAGTGCTTATGCATCCGAATCTTTAGTTGTATATAGCCCACTCCATGAAGAAGAAATTGCTCGAATTCTCGACAAGTTTTCTCAAGAAACTGGAATTAAAGCAGAGTTCATTCGCTTAAGCGCAGGAGCCGTTGCTGCAAGACTAATAGCAGAGAAAGACCATCCAATGGCAGACGTTTTTTTTGGTGGCTCCGCGGAGACTCACGAATCATTAATAGGCGAAGAGATACTTAGACCTTACCAATCTCCTGTTCTCAAAGACATAGACCCTGCTTTCTACCACCCTGAATATTATTGGAGTGGTTTTTATGTCGGAGCCATTGGCTTTGCAATTAACAATGCCAGATTCAAAGAAAAATACCCTGATAAAGAATATCCAACTACATGGGAAGATCTTCTGGATCCCGATTATAAAGGAGAAATCTCGATGGCTTCACCAGCCGCTTCAGGTACCGCCTATACAGTTGTAGCAACCCAATTCTTCCGCTTAGGCGAAGAAAAAGCCTGGGAATATCTAGAAGGACTCCATAAAAATATTTCATTTTATACTACCGCTGGCGCTGCTCCAGCACAACATGCTGCTCTAGGAGAGTGTACAATTGGAATTGCTTTTGGGCACGATGTTATGAAACTTATACAAAGTGGATATGATCTTACCCTCATTTATCCCAAAGACACTGGTTGGGAAGTTGGTGCTGTCTCAATTGTGAAAGGGGGACCTAATCCAGAAGCAGCAGAAAAATTTGTTGATTGGATACTGGATGTAGATGGTCAGCAATTCCATTCGGATATAAGTCTACGTGTAGCAACACACCCAAAAGTTGTATTACCCGAAGGAGCAACACCTATATCTGAGTTACAACTCATAGACTATGACTATGAGTGGGCTGGCCAAAATAGAGATCGTATTGTTGAAGAGTGGAATAAGCGTTTTCTCGATTAAAAGAAATTAAGAGGGGAGAAGAGTTTCTCCTCCCCTCTTAAACTGAGATAAAGCTAAATAATGGAGGTGAATGTAATGTCAGTTGAGCTGCAATACGAAGAGAAAACGCAACGCACTTCACGGTTCACCCTTAAGGGGATTTTGCAAGACCCTGCACTCCTTTTTGCCATTGCAGTTATAAGTGTATTTTTGTTCTTATTTATTATTTACCCCATGTTAAAAATAGTTATTTATCCATCTTCGGAAACCTGGAGAAGATTTTTTACAGAAACACGTTATATGAAAATTCTTAAAAATAGTGTTTTACTTGCAATTTTAACAACTTTTAGTTCAACGCTTATTGGGTTTTGTTTTGCTTATGCTCTAACCCGGGAGGATTTCCCTTTCAAAAGATTTTTTAGAGCAACAAGCATTCTTCCACTAATATCTCCGCCTTTTGTTACGGGGTTAGCCTTAATTTTGCTTTTTGGACGTCAGGGACTAATCACTCACACCTTATTAGGTTTAGATGTCTCTGCCTATGGTCTTTCAGGATTGTGGTTTGCTCAAACTATGGCATACTATCCGGTAGCAGCCTTAACGCTTTCGGGAGTATTAAAAAGTATAAATCCCACTTTGGAATATGCAGCAAGAGATCTGGGACAAAGTGAATGGGGAATATTTAAAACCATTACCCTACCGTTAATTACTCCTGGAATAGCCAGTGCAGCTCTTTTGGTATCCATGTATTCTTTGAGCGATTTTGGTAATCCGATGGTCATCGGGGGTCCTTTTAGAGTTCTGGCAACAGAAGCTTATATGCAGGTTACTGGCATGTATAATTTACCAATGGCTGCTGTGGTCAGTTTTTTTCTTTTAATTCCCAGCCTGGGTATCTTCCTCATACAAAGATACTGGGTTAGCCGCAAGCAATATGAAACAGTAACTGGCAAAGGAGGTACATTAGAAGCTCCTCCTACACCGCCAATTGTAAAATATAGCTTATTAGTTATTCTTTCCATTGCGTCACTATTAACCATTTCAATTTTTGTAGTAGTTATCTGCGGGGCTTTTACCAAAACATGGGGAGTTGACTGGAGCTTTACACTCGCTAATTTTAGCTATACATTTTTATCAAAAATGAAAGATATCTGGAACTCACTTTATTTTTCGCTTCTAGCTTCATTAGGAACTGCACTGCTTGCTACTTTTGCATCGTATATAATTTACCGTAAGAAATTTTGGGGCAGAAACGCGCTTGACTTAATTGCCGTATTGCCAGGTGCTCTACCTGGTACTATGGTTGGTATCGCCTACATATTAGCCTTCAATCGGAAACCTCTGTTATTAACAGGCACAGCGGCAATAGTAATTTTGAGCATGATTGTAAGAAATATACCATTTGGTTACAGAAACGGTTTAGCAGTGCTACACCAGATCGATGAGTCAATAGAAGAAAGTGCAGCAAATTTAGGGGCAAATACTTTACAAGTATTCAAAGACATAATACTCCCCTTGCTTAAATCGGCCTTTTCAGTAACTATAGTTTATACATTTATTAAATCTATGACTACTGTTTCTGCGGCAATATTTCTGGTTTCACCAGGAACAAATATTGCTACAACCTCAATTTTAGGGCTATCAGAACATGGATACTGGGGACAAGCGGCAGCGATGGCAACAATTCTTATCGGAATAACAATCCTGACAACATTATTGTTTGAAACAATCGGTGGGAAGGAAAAGAAATTATTTGATTTTTGAAAGGAGGACTGAAATCACATGAGCATAGGTACAGAACTGGAAGAAAAAAAGGTCAAAAATATTAATGATGAAGTTCACGTTGAACTGATTGGTCTGAGTAAAAAATATGGAGAATATTATGCGGTAAAAAATTTAAATCTCAAAATTAAAAAAGGAAGTTTTACTTGCCTTTTGGGACCTTCTGGTTGTGGAAAAACGACTACTTTAAGAATGATTTCTGGTTTTGTGAATCCCACCGAAGGAGACATTATTATTTCTGGTATCTCTCAAAGAGGCATTCCGCCTCATAAGAGAAACACTTCAATGGTGTTTCAAGAGTATGCACTCTTTCCTCATATGACAGTCAGAGATAATATATCCTATGGGCTTAAGCTCAAAAAATTGCCTGAAGCGGAACTTAAAAAAAGGGTGGACTATATGCTGGAGTTTATGGATCTTACTTCTGTAGCAGATAGATTTCCTAAGTTTTTATCTGGAGGCCAACAACAGCGGGTTGCACTCGCTCGTTCTTTAGTCATGGAACCGGAGGTTCTTTTAATGGATGAGCCTTTATCAAATCTGGATGCGAAATTGAGAGTAAAGGTTCGTTCTGAGTTGAGAGAAATACAGAAGAAATTAGGCTTAACTACCATTTA
>Ga0116179_1001763_pt1 | contig 16036 bp, 13 predicted proteins | sample AD_UKC071_MetaG_FD_89751 | JGI IMG/M metagenome (GOLD analysis project Ga0116179, IMG submission 89751) | Active sludge microbial communities of municipal wastewater-treating anaerobic digesters from USA - AD_UKC071_MetaG | ecosystem: Engineered > Bioreactor > Anaerobic > Digestate | place: USA...
CTGCGTGTCGGTCTCCGGCGTCCACTACCCGGAGGACACGAACGCCGAGCTGCACGCGGTCTACCACTTCCTCTCGATCACCCACAACCGGCGGATCCGGGTCGAGGTCACCTGCCCCGACAGTGATCCCCACATCCCATCGCTGGTCCGGACGTACCCGATGACCGACTGGCATGAGCGTGAGACGTACGACATGTTCGGCCTCGTCTTCGACGGGCACCCGCACCTGACCCGCATTCTGATGCCGGACGATTGGGTGGGCTTCCCGCAGCGGAAGGACTACCCGCTGGGTGGCGTCCCCGTGGAGTACAAGGGGGCGGTCGTACCTCCGCCCGACCAGCGCAGGAGCTACCGATGAGCAGCGACACCACCGAAGGAACTGTCTACGTCGCTCAAGGCGGCGACTGGGACGAGATCGTCAACGCCCAGGCCGAGCGCGGCGACGAGACCATCGTCATCAACATGGGCCCGCAGCACCCGTCGACCCACGGCGTGCTGCGCCTGATCCTCGAGATGGACGGCGAGACCGTCACCTCGCTGCGGCCCGGCATCGGCTTCCTGCACACCGGCATCGAGAAGAACATGGAGTACCGCACGTTCGCCCAGGGGCCGACGTTCGTGACCCGCATGGACTATGTCGCGCCCATCTTCAACGAGGTCGTCTACTGCCTCGCGGTCGAGAAGTTGCTCGAGGTCGAGGTGCCCGAGCGCGCCGACATCCTGCGCGTGCTGTTCATGGAGCTCAACCGGATCTCGTCGCACCTGGTCGCCGTCGGCACCGGTGGCATGGAGATCGGCGCGCTGACGATGATGACGATCGGCTTCCGCGAGCGCGAGATGATCCTCGACTTCTTCGAGGCGGTCTGCGGCACCCGCATGAACCACGCCTACATCCGGCCTGGTGGCGTGGCGATCGACCTGCCCGACAACGGTCTCGACCTGCTCCGCGGCGTGATCGACTGGCTCCACAAGCACCTCCCGGAGTACGCGGCCTTCTGCAACGAGAACCCGATCTTCCGGCTCCGCATGCAGAACGTCGCCACGCTCAACCTGACCCAGTGCATGGCGCTGGGCGTCTCGGGCCCGCCGCTGCGGGCGACCGGCTTCCCGCTCGACCTGCGCAAGTCGCAGCCCTACTGCGGCTACGAGACGTACGAGTTCGACACGATCACGTGGGACTCCAACGACGCGTACGGCCGCTTCCGCATTCGGCTCGCCGAGATGTGGGAGTCACTCCGCATCGTGGAACAGTGCTACGAGCGCCTCGAGGCGACCCAGGGCCAGCCCGTCATGCTGACCGACCCGAAGCTCGGCTGGCCAGCCGACCTGACCGTCGGCAGCGACCATCAGGGCCAGTCGAACGAGCACGTGAAGCACATCATGGGCCAGTCGATGGAGGCCCTGATCCACCACTTCAAGACCGTCACCGAGGGCTTCCGGGTTCCGCCGGGCCAGGTGTACGTGGCGATCGAGTCGCCCAAGGGCGAGCTCGGCTGCCACCTGGTCTCCGACGGGGGCACGCGGCCATTCCGCTGCCATGTCCGGGACCCAGGGTTCAACCACCTGCAGGCAGCCCCCGCGATGTGCGAAGGCAGCATGATCTCCGACGTCGTGGTGGCCGTGGCCAGCCTCGACCCCGTCCTGGGAGGTGTCGACCGGTGAGCGGTCACGAGTTCACGTCCTGGTTCCCCGAGTCGGGCTCGGTCGACATGGACGACCGTTCCACCAATATCGGTGACCAGACCATGGCCGAGCTTCGCGAACTCGCGTCGCGCTACCCGCAGGCGCGGTCGGCGCTGCTGCCGATGCTGCACCTCGTGCAGTCGGTCGACGGCCGTATCTCCCCTGCCGGTATCGAGGCGTGCGCCGAGGTGCTGGGCATCACCACCGCCCAGGTCTCGGGCGTGGCGACCTTCTACACCATGTACAAGCGGCGTCCGGCCGGTAAGCACCACGTCGGCGTCTGTACGACGGCGCTGTGCGCCGTGATGGGCGGCGACGCGCTGCTCGACGCCTGCTCGCGTCACCTCGGCATCGGCCCCGATGAGACCACCGCTGACGGTTCGATCTCGCTGGAGCGGATCGAGTGCAACGCGGCCTGCGACTACGCGCCGGTGATGATGGTCAACTGGGAGTTCTTCGACAACATGAACCCCGACTCGGCCGCCACGCTGCTCGACGACCTGCAGGCTGGCAAGGAGGTTCGCTCCACGCGTGGGGCGACCCTGACCAGCTGGAAGGAGGCCGAGCGCGTGCTCGCCGGCTTCCCCGACGGCCGTGCTGACGAGGGCCCCTCGGCTGGCGATGCATCGCTGCTGGGTCTGCGGATCGCCAAGGAGAAGGGCTGGAAGGCACCCGAGCCGCCGAGCCCAGCCGCGATCGAGGCCGCTGAGGCAGCGGCCGAAGCACAGGCTGACGGGAAGGCCGAGGCCAAGCCGGCCGACACCAAGCCGGCTGCCCCTGCAGAGCCCGCACCCCCCGCAGCTCCGGCCGCCGAGGTCGCACCAGCCGATAAGGCACAGGCCGACGGCGACCCCGCCCCCAGCCTTGCGGCGGCCTCGAACCAGAACCCGCGCGCCGAGCAGGAGCAGCCCAAGCCGGGCCAGGCCCAGACGGCTGACCGGGCCGACCAGGTCACCTCCGAGCGTCGTGGCGAGGACGAGCCCGACAAGGATGAGGAGGCGAAGTGACCGACGTGCTGACTCCCGTCCTCACCGCCAACTGGGCTGACGCGCGCAGCTGGCAGGTCGGCCCGTACGAGGCCGCCGGCGGCTACGAAGGCCTGCGCAAGGCGCTGACCATGGCTCCGGTTGACGTCATGAACGAGGTCAAGGACTCCGGCCTGCGTGGTCGAGGGGGCGCTGGCTTCCCGACCGGCATGAAGTGGTCGTTCGTACCGAAGGACAATCCCAACCCCAAGTACCTCGTGGTCAACGGCGACGAGTCGGAGCCGGGCACCTGCAAGGACATCCCGCTGATGCTCGCCTCGCCGCACACGCTGGTCGAGGGCGTCATCATCTCCAGCTACGCGATCGGCGTGCACACCGCCTTCATCTACGTGCGCGGCGAGGTGCTCCACGTCATCCGCCGCATGCAGCAGGCCGTCGCCGAGGCGTATGAGAAGGGCTACCTCGGCAAGGACATCCTGGGCTCGGGCTTCGACCTCGACATCGTCGTCCACGCCGGCGCTGGCGCCTACATCTGTGGCGAGGAGACCGCGCTGCTCGACTCGCTCGAGGGCCGTCGTGGCCAGCCGCGACTGCGCCCGCCGTTCCCGGCCGTCGCGGGCCTGTACGCGTCACCGACCGTGATCAACAACGTCGAGTCGATCGCCTCCGTACCGTCGATCATCCGGTTCGGCAAGGACTGGTTCTCGTCGATGGGCACGGAGAAGTCCAAGGGCTACACGATCTACTCTTTATCGGGCCACGTGAAGAACCCGGGCCAGTTCGAGGCGCCGCTCGGCATCACCATGCGTGAGCTGCTCGAGCTCGCCGGCGGGATCCGGGAGGGCCACGAGCTCAAGTTCTTCACTCCGGGCGGGTCGTCGACGCCGATCCTGACCCACGAGCACCTCGACCTGCCGCTCGACTACGAGGGCATGGCCGGCGCTGGCTCGATGCTCGGCACGAAGGCGCTGCAGGTGTTCGACGAGACGGTCTCAGTCGTCCGTACGACGCTGCGGTGGGTCGAGTTCTACAAGCACGAGTCGTGCGGCAAGTGCACCCCGTGCCGTGAAGGCACTTGGTGGCTCGTGCAGCTGTTGACCAACTTCGAGAACGGAACCGCCCAGGAAGGCGACGTCGACAAGCTGCTTGACCTGTGCGAGAACATCGGCGGCCGCTCGTTCTGCGCCCTTGCCGACGGTGCCGTCGCCTGTGTCACCAGCGCGGTCAAGTACTTCCGTCCCGAGTTCGAGGCCGGCTACACCACGCCGGCCAGGGAGCTGCTGCCGTACGAGAACAGCGCTCTGTTCGCAACGTCCAGCGAGGCGGGAGGCCACTGATGACTGTGACCGCGAAGCCCTCCGGTGAGCAGGCTGTTCAGCCGGCTCCCGAGCAGGTCACCCTGACGATCGACGGCATCGAGGTGTCGGTTCCCAAGGGGACCCTCGTCATCCGTGCCGCCGAGCGGATCGGCGTGGCTATCCCGCGCTTCTGCGACCACCCCCTGCTCGACCCGGTCGGTGCCTGCCGCCAGTGCATGGTCGAGGTGCCCGACATGGGCAACGGGCGTGGCATGCCGAAGCCACAGGCCGCCTGCACGCTCGAGGCGATGAATGGCATGAAGATCGCCACCCAGGTCTCGAGCTCTGTGGCCCAGAAGGCGCAGGTCGGCATGATCGAGTTCCTGCTGATCAACCATCCGCTCGACTGTCCGATCTGCGACAAGGGTGGCGAGTGCCCCCTGCAGAACCAGGCGATGAGCAACGGCCCTGGCCACAGCCGGTACGAAGGCGTCAAGCGGACCTTCCCCAAGCCGGTCTCGATCTCGGCGTCGGTCCTGCTCGACCGCGAGCGCTGCATCCTCTGCGCCCGCTGTACCCGGTTCTCCGAGCAGATCTCCGGTGACCCGTTCATCGCGCTGGTCGAGCGTGGTGCGCTGCAGCAGGTCGGTCAGTACGCCGACAACCCGTACGACTCCTACTACTCGGGCAACGTCATCCAGATCTGCCCCGTGGGTGCCCTCACCAGCGCCGACTACCGCTTCCAGTCGCGGCCGTTTGACCTGGTCAGCGTGCCGTCAAGCTGTGAGCACTGCGCGTCCGGCTGCTCCCTGCGTGTCGACCAGCGGCACTACCAGGTCAAGCGTCGCCTCGCTGGTGCCGAGCCTGAGGTGAACGAGGAGTGGAGCTGCGACGTCGGTCGCTTCGCGTTCTTCTCGACCCGCGGCGACGACCGGATCACGATGCCGCTGGTCCGCAACGCCGACGGCGTCCTGGCTGCCGCCTCGTGGCCGGAGGCCATCGATGCCGCCGTCGCCGGTCTGAAGGCCGCTGACCTGTCAGCCGGAGTGCTGGCTGGCGGTCGCCTGACGGTCGAGGCCGCCTACGGTTACCAGAAGTTCGCCCGTACGGTGCTCGGCACCAACGACGTCGACTGCCGCGTACGGGGCCTGTCGGCCGAGGAGGAGCAGTTCCTCGCCGCCCGCGTCGCTGGCCGCTCACTGGCCGAGTCGGTCACCTATGCCGACCTGGAGACGGCCGGCAAGGTCGTCCTGGTGGGCTTCGAGCCCGAGGACGAGTCGCCGATCGTCTTCCTCCGCCTCCGCAAGGCGGTCCGGAAGCGCAAGCTCCCGGTCGTCACCATCGCGGCCTACCAGTCACGCGGCTCGGAGAAGATCTCCGCGACCGTCATCCCCACCCTGCCGGGTCAGGAGGCTGCCGCGATCGGCGCCCTTGAAGACATCGACGCCGGCACGGTCATCCTCGCCGGCGAACGGCTCGCCACCTCGCCCGGCGCGCTCAGCGCCGTCGCGGCGTTGGCCGACCGCACCGGTGCACGGCTTGCCTGGGTACCTCGGCGCGCTGGCGAGGTCGGTGCGATCGACGCCGGCTGCCTGCCGTCGCTGCTGCCGGGCGGTCGCCCCGTGGCCGACGCTTCGGCGCGGGTAGACGCGGCCGCTGCCTGGGGCGTGTCATCGCTGCCAGCGGAGGCCGGTCGCGACACGGTCGCCCAGCTGGCAGCCGTGGCGTCAGGCGACCTGAAGGCTCTTGTCGTCGCGGGTGTGGAGCCAGCCGACCTCGACGACCCGGCCGCAGCGCTCGCTGCGCTCGAGGGCGCTGGGTTCGTGGTCAGCATCGAGCAGCGGCTCTCCGAGGTCGCCAAGCGCGCCGACGTGGTCTTCCCTGCGGCGATCCTTGAGGCCCAGACCGGAACCTTCCACAACTGGGAGCACCGCCCCCGGCCGGTGGGTCGGGTCAACCGGCAGTCGACCAACGAGATGACCGACCTGCGGATCCTCGCCGCCCTTGCCGATGCGCTCGGCTCGGACTTGGGGATCCGGACCGCGTCAGCGGCCCAGGCTGAGCTCGCCGAGCTCGGCGCCTGGGACGGGGCGCGTCCCGCGGCCCCGACCGAGGCTGCGGGTGGCGCGGCGGGTGACCTGGTCCTCGCCTCGCACCGTCAGTTGATCGACGACTCGCGGCACAACGACGGCTCGACCGACCTGCTGGCCACCGCCCGCAAGACGGTCGCCCGGGTCTCGCCAGCCACGGCAGCGCGGCTTGGTCTCGAGGCTGCGGACACGGTCACGCTGAAGGCCCACGGCACCTCCACCTACGACCTGGTCGTCGACCCCTCGATGGTCGACGGAGCGGTCTGGGTTCCTGCCCGTACGCCCGGCCAGTCGGTCGCCGAGGTGCTCGGCATCACCGCGGGTGGCAACGTCAGCATCGTCTCGAAGGACGGAGGTCAGTGATGGCGGTCTTCGGCAACGACCCGTGGTGGATCGTCGCGATCAAGGTGGTCGCGGTCTTCGTCTTCCTGCTCGTGCTCACCATCTTCAACGTCTGGTACGAGCGCCGCGTGGTCGGCAAGATGCAGCACCGCAAGGGCCCGATCATGAACGGGCCGCTTGGACTCGGTCAGGCGCTCGGTGACGGCGCGAAGCTGATCCTGAAGGAGGACTTCCGCCCGGCTGGCACCGACAAGTGGGTGTTCAACCTCGCTCCAGTCCTCACCGGTGTGGCCGCGTTCAGCGCCTGGGCCGTCATCCCGTTCGGCGGTGAGGTCGAGATCCTCGGGGTCCGCACCCGCCTGCAGCTCACCGACCTGCCGGTCGCCGTGCTGTTCGTCATGGCGATCGCGTCGATCGGCATCTACGGCATCGTGCTCGCTGGCTGGGCCTCGTCGTCGACCTACTCCCTGCTCGGTGGCATCCGGTCCACAGCCCAGATGATCAGCTACGAGATCGCGATGGGCCTGGCCCTGGTCGCGGTGTTCCTGCAGGCCGGCACGATGTCGACCTCGAGGATCGTCGAGGCGCAGACGCAGCCGATCATCCCGGCGATCAACTTCCCAGGCTGGTACGGGCTGCTTCTCATCCCCTCGTTCATCATCTACGTGATCGCGATGGTGGCTGAGTGCAACCGCGCACCGTTCGACCTGGTCGAGTGTGAGCAGGAGCTCGTGTCGGGCTTCCTCACCGACTACTCCGGCTTCCGCTACGCGACCTACTTCCTTGCCGAGTACATCAACATGGCGACCGTCTCGGCGGTGGCCACCACGCTGTTCCTGGGCGGTTACCACGCCCCGTGGCCGCTCAACCTGATCCCAGGCATCGACTCCGGCTGGCTCGGTCCGATCTGGTTCCTGGCCAAGGTGCTGATGTTCATGTTCTTGTTCGTCTGGCTGCGTGGCACCCTGCCGCGACTGCGCTACGACCAACTGATGGACCTCGGCTGGAAGTGGCTGATCCCGATCTCGCTCGCCTGGATCGTCGCCATCGGTACGGTCAACGTGCTCCGCGGGTCGGTCAACATCCTGGTGCTGCTCGGCGTGATCGCACTGATGGCGGTGATCGCCGTCGCGATCCTCAGCCGGGTGCTCAAGGACGGCGACGACAGCTCTATCCACCCCAACTCCGATGACGACAAGAGCCGGGTCCCCGAGTTCGCGACAGGTGAGTTCAATGCCTTCGCGGGCGGCTACCCCGTACCCCCGATGCCTGGGCAGCTGCTGCCCGAGCTGGCGGGCGTGGTCCGCGGCGGGCGGGCCGGATCTGAACCGACTGCTCGCGACGAGGCCTCGGCCACGTCAACGAAGGAGGCATGATGGGTTTCTTCGACGAGTGGGCAGGCTTCGGCGTCACGTTGCGCACGATGTTCCGCCCCACCTTCACCCAGGGCTACCCCGAGAAGGGCAAAGAGAAGGTCACCGCGCCTCGGTTCCATGGTCGCCACCAGCTGAACCGCTGGCCGGACGGTCTGGAGAAGTGCGTCGGCTGTGAGCTGTGCGCCTGGGCCTGCCCAGCCGACGCGATCTACGTCGAGGGTGGCCAGAACACCGACGAGGCTCGGTTCTCGCCCGGCGAGCGCTACGGCAGCGTCTACCAGATCAACTACCTGCGCTGCATCTTCTGCGGCATGTGCATCGAGGCGTGCCCGACCCGGGCGCTGACGATGAGCAACGAGTTCAAGCTGGCCGACACCACCCGCGCCAAGCTGATCTACACCAAGGACGAGCTGCTGGCACCGCTGCTGCCGGGCATGGAAGAGCCGCCGCACCCGCGCCGGCTCGGCAACGACGAGCAGGCCTACTTCCTCGGCCTGCCGAAGACCGGTCAGCCGGACAACCGGCGCCCAACCGCCCCCGCTGAGACCAAGGAGGCTGGCCACCGATGACACCGCTGCTGACGCCGCTCGTGAGCGGGGCCGCGGTCGCCTTCTGGATCTGCGCGCCGCTCATGGTGATCGGCGCGCTGGGAATGGTGCTGGCCCGCAAGGCCGTCTACTCGGCACTGTTCCTCGCCCTGGTGATGGTCTGCCTCGCGATCCAGTACGCCGCCCAGGACGCACCCTTCCTGTTCGTGGTGCAGATCATCGTCTACACCGGCGCGATCATGATGCTGTTCCTCTTCGTCGTCATGCTGGTCGGTGTTGACGCCGAGGAGTCGTTCGTCGAAGTGATCAAGGGTCAGCGGGTCGCCTCCGTGCTCGCCGTGCTGGGCCTGGTCATTCTGCTGGTCGCTGGGCTGTCCCGTACGTTCGTGACCGCGCCGGTCGGTCTGGAGGCGGCCAATGCCAGCGCGGGCGGCCACGTCGAAGGCATCGCCGCGCTGATCTTCGGCCGCTACGTGCTCGCCTTCGAGGCCTGTGCCGCGCTGCTGATCACCGCCGCGGTCGGCGCCATGGTGCTGGCCCACGGCGAGCGGATCACCCCCCGCAAGGACCAGACCTCCCGGGCTGCCGAGAGGATGGCTGCTTACGCCGCCACCGGCGCCCACCCGGGCCCCCGGCCCAACTCCGGCGTCTTCGCCCGCCACAACTCGATCGACACCCCGGCCCTGCTGCCCGACGGCACCGTGGCCAAGGAGTCCCTCTCCGACGTGCTGGTCATGCGCGGACCGAGCGCCGACCCGAACGAGCTGGGCGTCGCCAACGCCGCGGTCCACAAGGAGATCGCCGCCTCGACCGAAGGGGAGGACGACTGATGAACTCCGAGGCCTACGTCATCCTCGCCGCCATCCTGTTCGCCATCGGTGTGCTCGGCTTCCTGGTGCGACGCAACGCGCTGGTGCTGTTCATGTCGGTCGAGCTGATGCTCAACTCCTGCAACCTGCTCTTCGTCACCTTCGCCCGGCAGTGGGGCAACCTCGACGGCCAGGTCGCTTCGTTCTTCGTGATGGTGGTGGCAGCCGCAGAGGTCGTGGTGGGTCTGTCGATCATCGTGGCGATCTTCCGTACCCGTCGCTCGGCCTCGGTCGACAACGCGAACCTGCTGAAGTTCTGAGGTAGCAGACGTGACACTCCTCGACACCCTCACTCCGGTGGCGCCCACCGGCCTGTTCACCTCGGCATGGCTGATGATCGCCATCCCGTTGGTGGTGGCCGGTCTGCTGCTGTTGGCCGGCAAGGTGACCAACGCCTGGGGCCACCTCGTGGCGACCGCCGCGTCGATTTCTGCCTTCGTCATCGCAGCGCTGCTGTTCGTCGACCTGCTCGGTCGCGATGCGGGTCAGCGCGCGGTGGGCGTGCCCCTGTACGACTGGATCACCGCCGGCTCGTGGACGATCAAGGCTGGCCTGCTGATCGACCCGCTGTCGATCCTCTTCGCGATGCTGATCACCGGCGTCGGGTCGCTGATCCACGTGTACGCGATCGGCTACATGGCGCATGATCCGGGTCGCCGGCGGTTCTTCGCCTACCTGAACCTGTTCATCGCGGCGATGCTCACCCTGGTGCTGGCCGACAACTACCTCGTGCTCTTCCTCGGCTGGGAAGGCGTGGGCCTCGCCTCGTACCTGCTCATCTCGTTCTGGCAGCACAAGCCGTCGGCCGCCACGGCGGGCAAGAAGGCGTTCGTCGTGAACCGCGTCGGCGACCTCGGCATGCTGATGGCTGTCTTCACGATGCTGGCGATGTTCGGCTCCTCGTCGTTCGTCGACGTCAACGCTGGCGCCGCCTCGCTCACCCCGTTCTGGGCCACGATGATCGGCATCTTCCTGCTGATCGGTGCCTGCGGAAAGTCGGCCCAGGTGCCGCTACAGTCCTGGCTCCTCGACGCGATGGAGGGCCCGACCCCGGTCTCGGCCCTGATCCACGCGGCCACGATGGTGACCGCGGGTGTGTACCTGGTCGTCCGGTCGCACGAGATCTATGCGCATACCGTCACCGCGCAGCTCGCCGTGGCGATCGTCGGTACGGTGACGCTGCTCGCCGGCGCCTGGATCGGCTGCGCCAAGGACGACATCAAGAAGGTGCTCGCTGGCTCCACGATGTCGCAGATCGGCTACATGATGCTCGCCGCTGGCATCGGCCCGGAGGGGTACGCGTTCGCGATCTTCCACCTGCTCACGCACGGCTTCTTCAAGGCCAACATGTTCCTCGGCGCCGGCTCGGTGATGCATGGCATGCATGACGACGTGAACATGCGGCACTATGGCGCGCTGCGCAAGTACATGCCGTACACGTTCATCACCTTCGCGATGGGCTACCTGGCGATCATCGGGTTCCCGATGTTCTCCGGCTTCTACTCGAAGGACCACATCATCGAGACCGCCTTCGAGCACCAGCCCGTCCTGGGTCTCTGCGCGCTCGTCGGCGCTGGCGTGACCGCCTTCTACATGACCCGCTTGATGCTGATGACCTTCTTCGGCGAGAAGCGCTGGGCCCAGGGTGTCCACCCGCACGAGTCACCCGCTGTGATGTGGATCCCGCTGGTGCTGCTGGCGATCCCGAGCGTCATCGCCGGCGTCGCGATGAACGCGTGGATCGGCGCGTGGCTTGCCCCAGCAGTCGGTGCGGAGGATCCGCATCTGCACTGGTACCCCCACCTCAGCCTGATCGGCATCGTCACGACGCTGGTCGTCGCTGCCGGTGCCTTCCTCGGCTGGTGGCTCTTCGGGCGCGGACCGATCCCGGCCGCGGTTCCGTACACCTCGAACCTGGCGATCGTCGCCGGACGTAACGACCTGTTCGGGGATGCATTCAACGAGAACGTGCTGATGAAGCCGGGCCAGGCGGTCACCGCAGCGGTGACGGCGGTCGACAAGTCCGTCATCGACGGTGCCGTCGAAGGCAGCGCCCAGCTGGCGCTCGGCTTCGGCGCTGGGCTTCGCCGCGTGCAGAACGGCTACGTGCGCTCGTACGGCTTGACCATGATCGTCGGACTGTTCGTGATCGGGCTCGTCCTGGTCGTGGGCCGGCTGGTCTGAGAAGGGGACTGACATGGTGATCGGTTGGCTCACAGCCCTCGCGCTGCTGCCCATGCTGGGCGCAGGCGTGGTGGCTCTGGTCAAGGGACCCACGGGCCGGCTCGTCGGGATGGGCTTCGCCGTGGCGACCCTCGCGCTCGGTGTCGTCGTCGCGGTGCTCAACGGGCAGGGCACTAACCTGGCCGAGAAGGTCGTCTGGATCCGCGCGTTCGGGGCGTACTACTCCCTCGGCCTCGACGGCATGGGCCTGCTGATGGTGCTGATGACCGTCGTGTTGGTGCCGCTCGTCCTGCTGGCGGAGTGGCGCACCGGCGAGAACGAGTCCGGCCGGTGGCAGTCGTCGACGTACGTGGCTTTCGTGCTGGCGCTCGAGTCGCTCGCGCTGTTCGTGTTCCTGGCGACCGACGTGCTGCTGTTCTACGTCTTCTTCGAGGCGACGCTGGTGCCGATGTACTTCCTGATCGCGGGCTGGGGTGGGGCGAAGCGCAGCGCAGCGGCTCTGAAGTTCCTGCTCTACTCGCTGGTCGGCGGCCTCGTGATGCTGTTCGCGGTGATCGGCGTCGGCGTGCTGCAGGCCCAGACCGGTAACCCGAGCTACCTGCTCACCGACCTGATGAAGCTCGACATTCCGACCACGCTGGAGCCGTGGCTCTTCGCCGGGTTCATGATCGCGTTCATCATCAAGGCGCCGATGGTGCCGCTGCACACCTGGCTGCCGGATGTGGCCGAGCAGGCGACGCCGGGCTCGTCCACCTTGCTCGTCGGTGTGCTGGACAAGATCGGTACCTTCGGCATGATCCGGCTCTGCCTCGGCATCTTCCCGGAGACCTCGCGGATGGCGACCCCGGTCATGATCGTGCTGGCCATCATCTCGATCCTGTACGGGGCGATCGCCGCGATCGGCCAGAAGGACCTGATGCGGTTCGTGGCGTTCACCTCGGTCAGCCACTTCGGAGTCATGGTGCTCGGCATCTTCGCCTTCACCAGCCAGTCGATCACCGGGTCGGTGTTCTTCATGCTGAACCACGGCTTCTCGACCGCCGCGATGTTCCTGATCCTCGGCTTCCTGATCAAGCGCCGCGGCTCGTCGTTGATCGGCGACACCCGAGGCGTGTTCCAGGTCGCACCGGTGCTTGCGGGCGTCTCCCTGCTCGCTGGCCTGTCGTCGCTGGGTCTGCCCGGCTACTCGACCTTCGTGTCGGAGTTCCTGGTGCTGGCCGGGACGTGGTCGCGCTACCCGGTCCAGGCTGGCATCTCCGTGTTCGTGACCGTGCTCGCCGCCCTGTACGTGCTGTGGGTCTACCAGCGGGTGATGACCGGCGAGCCGACCGACGAGGTCAGACAGACGGTGACGACCGACCTCGACCTGAGGGAACGCCTGGTGATGGCACCACTGATCGCCGTGATGCTGGTGCTGGGCTTCTTCCCCAAGCCCGCGCTCGACGCGATCGCGCCGCTGGCCCAGGCCACGATGAGCCATGTGGGTGTCGCTGATCCCACGCCCGCCGCGAAGGGGGTCAAGTGATGACGCCGCTTGAGTTCTTGGTTCCGTCGATCGAGTTCCGCCTCCTCGGGCCGGTCCTGATCGTCTTCCTGGCCGCCTGCCTGGGGGTGCTGATCGAGGCCGTTGCGCCGCGTCATCTCCGTGACGAGGCCCAGCTGATCATCACCACCCTGTCGCTGGCTGGAGGCCTGTTCATCCTGGGGATGACCTGGGGTCCGCAGTACCGCCAGATCGCGGCCGTCGGGTCCCTCGCGGTCGACGGTCCGACCCAGATGTGGTGGGGGCTGGTGCTGCTGTTCAGCCTGCTGTCGGCGCTGTTGTTCGCGGAGCGGAAGCTGTACGGCGGGGTCACGGTCTTCGTACCCATGGCTGCTGCCGTACCGGCATCGCCGTTGGAGCGTCGGGCGACCGAGCTGAAGTACGAGCACACCGAGGTCTTCCCGCTCTTCCTGTTCGCGGTCACGGGCATGCTGCTCTTCCCGGCCGCCAACGACACGCTGATGATGTTCGTGGCCCTCGAGATCTTCTCGCTGCCGCTCTACCTGCTGTGTGGCCTGGCGCGTCGTCGCCGGCTCGCCAGCCAGGAAGCGGCCATGAAGTACTTCCTGCTCGGTGCGCTGTCGTCGGCCATCTTCCTGTTCGGCGCGGCGCTGCTGTACGGCTTCTCCGGCTCGTTCACCTTCTCCTCCATCGCGGCTGCCATTCCCACCGCGACCCAGGGCATGGCGCTGCTCGTGCTCGGCATGGTGATGATCATCGTGGGCGTGCTGTTCAAGGTCGGCGCGGTGCCGTTCCACTCGTGGACGCCTGATGTGTACGTGGGTGCGCCCACGCCGGTCACCGCCTTCATGGCGATCTGCACCAAGATCGCCGCTGTGGGTGCGCTGGTCCGGTTGCTGTACGTCGCGCTCGGCCCGGCCCGCTGGGACTGGCAGCCGATCGTCGCCACGGTCGCGGTGCTGACCATGGCGCTCGGTGCGGTGCTCGCGATCGTGCAGACCGACATCAAGCGCATGCTGGCCTACTCGTCGATCGCCCACGCCGGCTTCCTGCTGGTCGCCGTCGTCGGAGCCGCCACCCCGCAGTCCGGGGTCGCGACCGGTCAGCTGGGCAGCACCGGCGCGATCGGCTTCTACCTGGCGGCGTACGGCTTCGCCACGTTGGGTGCCTTCGCGATCCTGACGATGGTTCGCCGAGAGACCGGCGAGCAGAACCAGATCTCGGCGTGGGCTGGTCTGGGCAAGCGGCACCCAGTGCTGGCTGCGGCGATGACGCTCTACATGCTGAGCTTCGCTGGCATCCCGCTGACCGCTGGCTTCATCGGCAAGTGGGCGGCCTTCTCAGCTGGCTTCCGTGGCGGCTACTGGTGGCTCGTGCTGGTGGCGGTGCTGCTGAGCCTCGTCGCCGCGTACTTCTACCTACGGGTGATCGGCGTGATGTTCTTCTCCGACGAGACGGAGGAGACCGCGGAGGTCGTCAGCCCGGGTCTCGGCACCTGGATCGTGATCGTTGTCGGATGCGTCGCCACGTTGGCACTGGGTATCGTTCCCGGTTGGGCGCTCGATCTGGCGACCATGTCTGGTCAGCTTCTCCGCTGATCGGTTCCAGGAAGAGGGTGTGAGCGTGGCGTCGGAGCACGAGTCCGACGAGGAGTTGCGGCGCTGGGGCGCTGCGCTGCTCGAGACCGTGGAGGAGCGACTCCTCCAGGCGGCGTCGGCCAACACCCCGTTCGTCACCGAGGTCGCCCGTCACATCACCGCTGCCGGCGGCAAGCGGTTCCGGCCGATGCTCGTCCTGCTCGCCTCTGCCCTCGCACCGGCACCGGACGAGGACGCCGCCGTACGGGCATCGCTCGTGGTCGAGCTCACCCATGCCGCCAGCCTCTACCACGACGACGTCATGGACGAGGCCGAGCTTCGGCGCGGGGCCCCCTCAGCGAACGCACGCTGGCAGAACTCGGTCGCGATCATGGTGGGGGACCTGCTCTTCTCTCGCGCCTCGTCCATCGTGGCGACGCTGGGCGTGGAATACGTCGCCATCCAGGCCGAGACCTTCGCCCGCCTGGTGCAGGGCCAGATCGCCGAGCTCGTCGGACCTGCCGACGACGCCGATCCGCTCGACCACCACCTGGCTGTGGTGGCCGACAAGACGGGCTCCCTGATCGCGACCTCGGCCCGCTTCGGCGGCATGGTCGCCGGCGTCGACGAGCCGCAGCTGGAGGCGCTGACCCGGTTCGGCGAGGAGATCGGCGTCGTCTTCCAGCTGTCCGACGACCTGATCGACATCACCAGCGAGGCCACCGGCAAGACGCCAGGGACCGACCTGCGTGAGGGTGTCAGTACGCTCGCGACGCTGATGGTGACCCGCTCGACAGACCCGGCTGACGCCGAGCTCCGCGACCTGGTGTCGCGACCCCTCGACGAGTCAGAGGTCGACCGCGCCCTTGAGCTGCTCCGGTCACACCGTGTCCTGGCGGATGCCCGTACGGAGATCGCCCGGCGTGCCGAGGTCGCGCGCTCCTACCTCGCTCCGCTGCCCGAGGGTGCCGCCAAGCGCGCGCTGTTGGAGCTCTGCGACGCGGTGGTCACCCGCTCGGCGTAGGTGCCCGTCAGAGCAGGCCGACGGGCTCGTCGTTGCGGTCAGGGAAGGTGTCGGTGAACGACGGGGTCGACGCGACGGCGGTCAGAGCGAGCTCTGCGAACGTCCGGGGCCAGGTGGTGCGGGCCATGCTGTGCTCCTCTCGATGAGCGGCCCAGTGTGGGCCTCATCTCCAGTGCAGCATCGACCAATTCATACGTCCAATGACGAATCATCGGTTGATTCATGTCGAGCACGCATGAATGGGCGTCGGAAGCCGATCGCCTCCCGGAGCCTCGCCAACCGTACGTCGCTGATCTCGGGCCTGCTGAAGGCCCATTCTGGGTCGGTCGCCATGCGGGCCACCGACAGCCCCGCGATCATCGCAACCACGGCCAACAGTGTGGTGACAAGGTTCTCGACCGCCCGTACTACATCGCTGGCGTCGAAGTAGAGCATCGTCCGCAGGGCAGACGATCCCGGGATCGAGACGAGCAGGGTCGGCACGGTCATGATGATCTTTTCGAGCCCGAACCAGCCAGCAGCCCAGGCGCAGAGCAGGCCCATCAGGAGGCAGCC
>Ga0116179_1001777_pt1 | contig 15970 bp, 15 predicted proteins | sample AD_UKC071_MetaG_FD_89751 | JGI IMG/M metagenome (GOLD analysis project Ga0116179, IMG submission 89751) | Active sludge microbial communities of municipal wastewater-treating anaerobic digesters from USA - AD_UKC071_MetaG | ecosystem: Engineered > Bioreactor > Anaerobic > Digestate | place: USA...
GCCTTGGGTGATCATGCGGTTGCGCACGTCGGGCATCGCCAGCACCTGTTTGAAGGCGTCGCTGAGTTTGGCCACCACATCCTTTGGCGTGCCTGCAGGGGCCAGGAAGCCATAGAAGCCCACCACCTCGAATCCCTTGATGCCGGCCTCGATCACCGTTGGCACATCGGGCAGGGCAGGGTTGCGCTCGCGGCTGGTCACGGCCAGCGCCTTGACCTTGCCCTGCTTGTGGTAGTTCGCAGCCTGCGGAATCGATTCGGCCATGAATTGCACCTGGCCCGCCATGAGGTCGGTGAAGGCCGGCGCGCTGCCGCGATAGGGGATATGCACCAGGAACAGGCCGGTTTCCGACTTGAACATCTCGGGCACCAGGTGGCTGATGCCGCCGTTGCCGGCCGAGCCGTAGTTCACCTGGCCCGGGCGGGCGCGGGCATAGTCCATGAATTCCTTCAGGCTGTTGGCCGGCACTTTGGGGTTGACCAGCAAGGCCAGCGGCTGCATGGCCGTGCGTGCGACGGGGGTGAAGTCCTTCAGCGTGGCGTAGGGCAGCTTGGTGTACAGCGCGGGGTTGATGACCATGACCCCCGTGTTGGCCAGCATCAGGGTGTAGCCGTCCGGGGCGGCCTTCATCACCTCCTGGGCGCCGACGGTGCCACCGGCCCCGGACTTGTAGTCGACCAGCACCGGCTGGCCCAGTACCGCCTGCAACTTGTCCGACAGCAGCCGGGCATGCTGGTCGAGCGGGCCGCCTGCCGGGAAACCGATGACGATGCGGATGGGTTTGTCCGGAAATGCGGCAGTGGCCAGTGTGCAGGCCGCGAGGGTGGCCGCAGCCAGGGCGAAACGGACGAGCGGGATGACACGCATGCAAACACTCCTTGGGTTGGCCGGCATGATAGACGCCGGCCCCACCGGTCGCCACCGTGACAACCCCATGCCGAGGCGCGGGTCGGGTGCGGTTTAGCATGGGGCCATTCGGCGACGAGACCCCTCGGAGACACACCATGCGCGCACATTACAAGTTTTGGCCCAAGCGGCTGCCCCACCGCATCACGCCACCGGCCACGTCGCTGTGGGACAACCTGGCGATCAGTGCACGGCGCTATCCGAACAAGGCCGCGCTGGTGTTCTTCGGCCGGGTCTTCAGCTACCAGGATGTCCTGCACAAGGCCGAGCGGCTGGCGGCGCGGCTGGCGGCGCTGGGCGTGCAAAAGGGTGACCGCGTGGTGCTCAACATGCAGAATTGCCCGCAGCTGGTGATCGCGCATTTCGCCATCCTGCGCGCCAACGCCGTGGTGGTGCCGGTGAACCCGATGAACCGCGCCGAGGAGCTCAAGCACTACATCACCGACCCCGATGCCAAAGTCGCCCTGACCACCTCGGATCTGGCTGCGGAACTCGCGCGCGCCAGCGACGCCCTGCCCGAAGGCCAGCGGCTGGCGCACCTGATCGTCACGCATTTCACCGACGCCTTCGATGGCAACGTGACCGGCGCCGACGCGCCGCCCGAGGCCTGGACCGACTGGCTGCTGACGCACCACGCGCTGCCGCCGCTGGCCGGCGGCGCGGTGCATTCGTGGCATGACGCGCTGGTCAACGAGCTGCCGCTGCCCGATCTGGCCGTCGGGCCTGCCGACCTGTCGATTCTTCCTTACACCAGTGGCACCACCGGCCTGCCCAAGGGCTGCATGCACACGCACGCCAGCGTCATGCACAACGCCATGGCCAGCGGCATCTGGGGCAACGGCACGCCGGAGAACGTGACGCTGGCCGTGGTGCCGATGTTCCACATCACCGGCATGGTCAGCGTGATGCACACCACCATCCTGGCCGGTGCCTCACTGGTCATCATGCCGCGCTGGGATCGCGAACTGGCCGGTCGGCTGATCTCGCGGTGGAAGGTCACGCACTGGACCAACATCCCCACCATGGTGATCGACCTGCTGGGCAGCCCAAGCTTCGAGAAATACGACCTGTCCAGCCTGGTCTACATCGGTGGTGGCGGCGCGGCCATGCCGCAGGCCGTGGCGCAGCGCCTGCTCGACCTGTTCGGCCTGCGGTACGTGGAAGGCTATGGCCTGACCGAAACCGCCGCCCCCTCGCACACCAACCCGCCCGATGCCCCCAAGCAGCAGTGCCTGGGCATACCGTTCATGAGCACCGATGCGCGGATCATCGATCCGGAAACGCTGCAGGAGCTGCCGCAGGGCGAGGCCGGCGAAATCATCATCTGCGGCCCGGAGGTGTTCAAGGGCTACTGGAAACGGCCGGACGCCACGGCGCAGGCCTTCATCGAACATGACGGCAAACGCTTCTTCCGCTCCGGCGACCTGGGCCGGGTGGACGAGGACGGCTACTTCTTCATGACCGACCGTCTCAAGCGCATGATCAATGCGAGCGGCTTCAAGGTCTGGCCGGCCGAGGTGGAGGCGCTGATGTTCCGCCACCCTGCCATCCAGGAGGCCTGCATCATCTCGACGAAAGACGCCTACCGTGGCGAGTCGGTCAAGGCCGTGGTCGTGTTGCGCCAGAGCCACCGGGGGCAGGTGTCCGAGCAGGACCTCATCGACTGGTGCCGCGACAACATGGCCGTCTACAAAGTGCCGCGCGTGGTGCAATTCGTCGACGCGCTGCCCAAGAGCGGCAGCGGCAAGGTGATGTGGCGCACGCTGCAGGAGCTGGAGGGGAGCTGAAACGCAATTTTCTTAGATAAATTGGCATTGACCCAGCGTCGAATGGTCATTGACTGCTATTTATTCGGGAGCTTTTTGAGTCGCGCGCCTGCTGGCCACCGCTTCAGATGACGATTCGGCGGCAAGCTCTGACGCTGAAACAGGTGACACGCCGCGCCGCACGGGCACAATCGCGCCAGTGAAACCTGCTGCATAGAAACCTTCCTTGGGATGAGCACACCTCTACAGCCTGCCAGCGACGAAAAGGCCTTGGGCAAGCCCCTGGAGGGCTGGCGGCTCAGGCTTTACACCATCATCTTCGAGGCCGACACGCGCGCCGGCCAGTTGTTCGACCGCTGGCTGATCGCGGTGATCCTGCTCAGCCTGGCCGTGGTCGTGGCCGGCAGTGTCAACGCGCTGCAGGTCCGCTTCGAGACGCCGTTCACGGTGATGGAGTGGCTTTTCACCGTGATCTTCACGCTGGAGTATGGGGCGCGCCTGGTCTGCGTGCGCCATCCCCTTCGCTATGCCACCAGCTTCTTCGGCATCGTCGATCTGCTCGCCATCCTGCCGACTTACCTGGCGCTGCTGGTGCCGGAAATGCACGCGCTGATCGACGTGCGCGTGCTGCGCCTGCTGCGGGTGTTCCGGATCTTCAAGCTCACGGCCTATCTGTCGGAGTTCCAGTCGCTGGGCAGCGCACTGGTGGCCAGCCGGCGCAAGATCATGGTGTTCCTGTCGGTGGTGTTGATGATCGTGGTGGTGATGGGCACGCTGATGTACGTGGTGGAGGGGCCGGCCAACGGCTTCACCAGCATTCCCATTTCGGTCTACTGGGCCATCACGACCATCACCACCGTGGGCTTCGGCGACATCACGCCCAAGACCGATCTGGGGCGGTTGATCGCCTCGATGATGATGTTGCTGGGCTGGGGCACGCTGGCCGTGCCGACCGGCATCGTCACCTCCGAAATGGCGGCCCAGCGTCAGCGGCGCCCGACCACCACGCGCACCTGCCACGAGTGCCTGACCGAGGGACATGCGCCCGATGCGCTTTACTGCATGCATTGCGCTGCACCGCTGCCGCCGTATCAGGACGGCTGAGAACCCGCCTTCAGGACGCCCGACAATGTTCAGACGCCTGCTGGGCCTGGTCCCGCCACAACCCGCCTGGTTCACCCACGCGCCGCTGCCCGCATCGTCCAGCCCGGTCACGCTCAGCTACCTGGGCACGGCCGGCTTCGTGCTCAGCGCGCCCGAACGCACCGTGGTGCTGGATCCGTTCGTCACGCGTCATCCGCTGGGCCATCTGCTGGCCAACAAGCCCTTGCCGAGCGACCCGGCGCTGGTGCAGCGCCTGATCCCCAGGGCCGACGACGTGCTGATCGGCCATGCGCACTTCGACCACATCCTGGACGGCCCGGTGTTGTGCCAGCAGACGGGCGCGCGGCTCATCGGCTCGCGGGCCACCAGCATGGTGGGACGTGCCGCCGGCCTGCCGGATGCCCAACTGGTCGAGACTGCAGGCCGAGAAGACATCGCCAGTGGCGCGTGGACGCTGCGCGGCCTGCCTTCGGTGCATGGCAAGGCCCTGTTCGGCAAGATCCCGCTGCCCGGCGACATCCCCGCGCCGCCGCACTGGCCGGCGCGCATTCGCGACCTGCGCCATGGGCAGGTGCTCAACTGGCTGGTGGACACCGGTGGGCTGCGCGTGCTGCATGTGGACTCGGCCGATTTCATCCGCGACGAGCTCCAGGGCATCAAGGCCGACCTGGTGTGCCTGTGCGCCATCGGCCGGCGCTACCGCCCGGGCTATGTGCGCGAAGTGGTGGCGCTGACGCAGCCCAAATGGATCGTGCCCTGCCACTGGGACACCATGGTCACGCCCATTGACGCGCCGCCGGAGATGCTGCCCGGCGTGGATCTGCCCGGCTTCCTGCGCGAGATCGAAGACGCGGGCGTGCAGGCGCTGCCGGTGCCACTTCTGGGCAGCCTCACGCTGCCGCGCGGACCCTTCGCCCGATGACCATTTCTTTACAGTTGCCACCGCGGTGGCGCATCGGGCCCCTGCGCGGTGCCGATGAATAATGCAGAAGAACCATCAGGAGCCCCGACCATGAAAACCCCTTCCCAGGCTTTCTCCACCACGATTGCCGGCAGTCTTCCCAAACCCGCCTGGCTGGCCGAAACCCACAAGCTCTGGCCGAAGTGGCAGGCCGAAGGCAGTGAGCTGCAGCATGCCAAGGCCGACGCCACGGTGCTGTGGATCAAGCTGCAGGAGGACGCGGGGCTGGACATCGTGGGCGACGGCGAGCAGTCGCGCCAGCATTTCGTGCACGGCTTCCTGGAGCAGGTCGAGGGCATCGACTTCGAGCACAAGGTGAAGATGGGCATCCGCGACAACCGCTACGACGCGATGGTGCCCCAGGTGGTGGCGCCGCTGCGCCTGAAGGGCCGCGTCCATGCCTTCGAAGCGCAACTGGCGCGGGCGCACACGAAGAAGAAGCTCAAGTTCACGCTGCCCGGCCCGATGACCATCGTGGACACCGTGGCCGACCGCTTTTTCGGTGACAAGGTCAAGATGGCTCTTGCCTTTGCCGAACTGCTGAACCAGGAGGCGCTGGCGCTGCAGGCCGACGGCGTGGACATCATCCAGTTCGACGAACCGGCCTTCAACGTCTACATGAAAGAAGCGGCCGACTGGGGCGTGCAGGCGCTGGAGCGCGCCGCGCAGGGGCTGACCTGCACCACGGCGGTCCACATCTGCTATGGCTATGGCATCCAGGCCAATGTGGACTGGAAGCAGACGCTGGGCGACGAGTGGCGTCAGTACGAGCAGATCTTCCCGGCGCTGGCAAAAAGCAGCATCCAGCAGGTGAGCCTGGAGTGCTACCACTCGCACGTGCCGCCGCACCTCATGAAGTTGCTGGAAGGCAAGGACGTGCTGGTCGGCGTGATCGACGTGGCCAGCGACGTGATCGAAACCCCGGAGCAGGTGGCCGACACGATTGGCACGGCCCTGCAGTTCGTGCCGAGGAACCGCCTCTTTGCCTGTACCAACTGCGGCCTGGCACCGATGAGCCGCGAGGTGGCCGAGGCGAAGCTGCAGGCGCTGGCGCAAGGCGCAGCGCTGGCCCGCCAGCGTTACGGCGCTTGAGGCACACGGCGATGCACAACCTGCCATTTGCCACGCCGGCCGACGTCGGCCTGTGTCCCCTGCGCGCCCAGCGGCTGCTCGACGTCTTGCAGGTCGAGATCGACCGGCAGCGCCTGCCTGGCGCCGTGGCCCTGGTGGCGCGGCGCGGCAAGGTGGCGTTGTTCGAGCACCTGGGCCGCCAGGACCCGGCCGCGGGCACGCCGATGACGCGCGATTCGATCTTCCGCATCTACTCGATGACCAAGCCGATTGTCTCGGTGGCCACGATGATGCTGATGGAGCAGGGCCGGCTGCTGCTGAATGATTCTGTCGCGAAATACCTGCCTGAATTCGCGGCGCAGCAGGTGGCGGTGGAGCAGGGCGGACAGTTCCGCCTGGAGCCAGTGGACCGAGCCCCCACGGTGCAGGATCTGCTGCGGCACACCGCCGGGCTGACCTATGAATTCCTGGGCGATGCGTCCGTGCAGCGCCAGTACACGGCGGTCAACATCGGCTCGCGCGTTCGCACCAACGTGGAGTTCTGCGAGGCGCTGGCCGGCATTCCGCTGCGGTTCCAGCCCGGCAGCGTATGGGAATACAGCCGCGCCACCGATGTGCTGGGCCGGCTGGTCGAGGTGGTCAGCGGCCAGCCGCTGGGCGCCTACCTGGCCGAACACCTCTTCGAGCCCCTGGGCATGACGGACACCGGATTCACCGTGCCGGAGCACCATCTGGCCCGCATGGCCGAACCTTTTGCCCACGACCCGGACGGTGGCGTGCCGATGGCCGTCACGGACTTCCGCAAGCCGGGTCTCATGGAAGGAGGTGGCGGCGGGCTGGTTTCCACCGCGCGCGATTACGCCTGCTTTCTGCAGTTCATGCTGAACAAGGGCTCGCTGGACGGCGTGCGCCTGCTGGGGCCACGCATCGTGGATTACATGACGGCCGATCACCTGGGCGGCATTCCGGTTGCCGAAGGTGCCAGCGCAGCGCTGCTGCCACCCGGCCACGGCTTCGGCCTGGGCTTTGCGGTGCGGCTGGCCACGGGCATTGCGCCCACGCCGGGCTCGCCGGGCATGTACTACTGGGGCGGCATTGCCGGCACGACCTTTTTCGTCGATCCGGCCGAAGAACTGTTTGCCATCCTCATGATCCAGGCGCCGAACCAGCGCGAGTTCTACCGCCCGCTGTTCCGCGACCTGGTGTATGCCATGCTGGTGGACTGAGCGATTCGCCGCAACCCGTTTCCCTGACCATACCGGAGTCTCCATGCCATCCACCTCAAAGAACAGGCCTATCGCGCTGGTCACCGGCGCCTCGTCGGGCATTGGCGAGGCGCTGACCGGCCTGTTCGCCGCTGCCGGCCACGATCTGGTGCTGGTCGCGCGCAGCGCCGACAAGCTCAAGGCGCTGGCCACCGCGCTGGCGGCACGACATGGCGTCAAAGTACGGGTCGAGCCCGCTGACCTGTCGAAGCCGGGCGCGGCGGAAACTCTGGCCGCCCGGCTCAAGCGCGCCCGGGTTCCGGTGGACGTGCTGGTCAACAACGCCGGCGTGCTGGCGCAGGGCCGGTTTGCCGCCATGGGCGCGGCCAGCCACCAGCAGATGATCGACCTCAACATCTCGGGCCTGACGGCCATGCTGTCGGCTTTCGTGCCGCCGATGGTGGCGCGTGGCACCGGAAGGGTGCTCAACGTGGCCTCGATCGCATCCTTCCAGCCGGTGCCCTCGCTGGCCACCTATGCCGCCAGCAAGGCCTACGTGCTGTCGCTCACCGAGTCGCTGTCGGAAGAACTTCGCGGCAGCGGCGTCAGCATCACCGCCCTGTGCCCCGGCATCACCGCCACCGGCATGCTGGACCAGGCGCTGGACGCCAATCCCCAGGTCTCGCGCATTCCCGGCTTTTTGATCGGCGATGTGACCGATGTGGCGCGCCAGGGCTTCGACGCCTGCATGAAGGGCGAGGTCATCTGCGTGCCCGGTGTCGTGAACCAGGCGGCGATGCTGGCCTCGCGCAGCACGCCGAAATGGCTGCTGCGGCGCATCTCGGGCCTGCTGGGGCGGCAGGTTCAGTAAACCTTCGGGCCCGCGCTCGGGCCCGGTTCTTGCGGTCTCCCTGTGACGCGCACCCTTGAAAGCGAGACATGGTCCGACTGAAATTCTCGATTGAACTGAACTACGACATCACCCAGCCTGGCAGTGATTTCATCTTCAACATCCAGGCCGCGCAGACGGGCCACCAGACCGTGGTCAGCGAGTCGCTGGGCGTCAGCCAGGCTCTGCCGCTGAACCTGTACACCGATTCGGTCACCCACACCCGCTTCATGCGGCTGAAGGCGGCGAATGGCCCGCTCACTGTGCGCTACGACGCGATCGTGGACCTGAACCATTTCACTGCGCCGCCTCAGCAGGTCGGCGAAGTCTTCATCGCCGACCTCCCCGGCCCCGTGCTGCCGTACCTCTATCCGAGCCGCTATTGCCAGTCCGACCGGCTGCACCGCCTGGCGGTCAAGGAATTCGGTCATCTTTGGCAGGGCTACAGCCGGGTGCAGGCCATCCGCGACTGGGTGCAGAACCGGGTCACTTTCCGCTCCAACAGTTCCACCGGCAACACCACGGCCGTCGACACGCTGGTGGAAGAGGTGGGCGTCTGCCGCGATTTCGCCCACCTCATGATCGCGCTGTGCCGGGCGGTCAATATCCCGGCGCGCTTTGCCACGGGAATCGACTACGGCGCTGACCCGATATTGGGACCGCCGGACTTTCATGCCTACGTCGAGGTCTATCTGGGCGACCGCTGGTTCATCTTCGACCCCTCCGGCGTGGCCATCCCAATGGGGTTCGTGCGTTTCGGCACCGGGCGCGACGCGGCCGATGCGGCGTTTGCCACGATCTTCGGCGGCGTGGTCGGTGCCGCCCCGGTGATCCAGATCGAGGCCGTCCCCAATGGACAGGGTGTGCTCGTGGTGCCGCAACATGTGACGCACGGGCTGTCCACCGACAGCCAACGCGTCAGAAATTGACAAAAAGGGCGCCATCCCAGCGCGGATGGGTCATCAGCAGCTATGAATAGCGTAGTGAAAAGGAACTTGAAATGAAGAAGGCCAGGACCTACGACGTGGTGCTCTACGGCGCCACCGGTTTTGTCGGGCGCCAGACGGTGGCCTACTTCGCCGCCCATGCTGGCGGCCTGCGCTGGGCGCTGGCAGGGCGCAACTACGACAAGCTGGCGGCTCTCCGCGCCAACGCCGGCCCTGGCGCGTCGGATGCCGGCATCGTGGTCGCCGATGCGTCCGATGGACAGGCGCTGGCTGCGCTGGCGGGTGATGCACGGGTGGTGCTCAGCACCGCCGGACCCTTTGCCCTGCACGGCAGTCTGCTGGTGGCCGCCTGCGTCGCGCAGCGCACGCACTATGTGGACATCACCGGTGAAACCCCATGGGTGCGTGAGTTGATCGACCGGCATCACGAGCACGCGAAGGCCGACGGCACGCGCATCATCCCCTGCTGCGGTTTTGATTCGGTGCCATCCGACCTCGGCGCCTGGATGCTGGCCCGGCATTTCCAGGCGCAGGGCGAGGCGTGTGTCGAGGTGAAGGCCTGCTTCTCGCTGCGCGGCGGGTTCAACGGCGGCACGCTGGCCTCGGCCCTGAACATGCTCGACTCGGGGCAGTCACGCGCGTTGGCCGACCCGTGGCTGCTCAATCCGGCGCTGGTGCGTCCACCGACGGTTCCACTTGACGATGACCCTGTCGCGCCGCATCGCGATGCCGATTTCAAGGCATGGGTGGGCCCTTTCTTCATGGGGCCGGTCAACACCCGGGTGGTTCGGCGCAGTGCGGCGCTGCTGGGCTACGGTCCGGACTTCCATTACCAAGAGTATCTGCGCTTCGGCTCCGGCGCACTGGCTGCGGCGACTGCGGTGGGCGTCAGCGCCGGCATGAATGCGTCGCAGGCGGCGCTGCGGCTGGCGCCGGTGCGCGCGCTGGCGCGGCGTCTGGCCCCCGCGCCGGGGCAGGGCCCCTCGGAAGCCAGCATGAACCGCGGCTCGTTCCGGTGCGAACTGGTGGGGCATGGCGCTGGCGGCACCGTGGCGCGGGCGAAGGTGGCGGCGGCGGGTGACCCCGGCAACCGGGCCACCACCGTGATGGTGTGCGAAGCAGCAATGGTGTTGACCCGCGCAGCCGATCTGCCGGGAGGCCAGAAGGCGGGTGGTGTGCTGACGCCGGCCAGCGGCTTGGGAACAGCGCTCGCCGAGAGGCTGCGGGCCGCAGGCATGACGATGGCGGTTCAGGCCTGATTGCGGCACGCCTGCCGCAGGGCGCTCAGCGTGCGGCTTTCTTCGCGTCTTCGTCCATCTTCTTCGTGAAGAAGCGGTAGAAGAAGACGCCCATGCCCAGCATGAAGACGATGCCCGAAATGCTCATCAGGCCGTAGTCGGTGGAAAAGAGATCGGTCAACAGTTTCATCTTGACATTCCTAGAGAGTTGCTCGTGCAGGCCGGCAGGCGCCGCCTGAACCCGTACTATCACTTGCCACGGGCCGAAAAGCACTGATCTGAATCAAGACTGTGCGGCCCGACTCAGTTTTTCAGATACAGCCGGTCCGACCAGGTGGCCAGCCACTGGGGACGGAAGGCCACGAAGATGGCGGCCATCATGCCGGTCATGAAACCGTCGCCCCAGGCCATCAGCCAGCGTGCGACCAGGGCCAATCCCTGGCCGACATGCTGCAGTTCGTGGCCGGCCATCAGCGCCAGGCTGCTCGCGGCGAAGGTGCACAGCACCGTGCCGCCAAAGCCACGGGCCAGGATGAAGACGAACGGGTGCGTGCCGGCCCACCGACGCAGCAGGGCGCCTACGAACATCGCCAGTGTGGCTGGCACGAGGCCCTGCCAGACGACCTGCTCCAGCAGGGTGTTGAAGTCGGCCGGTGCCAGCAGTCCGGACACCAGGGTCACGGCCACCAGCACGGGAACGGCCAGCGGCCAGCCCAGCATCAGGGTCACCGCGCAGGCGCCGGAGAACTGAAGCTGCAGGGGCATGGTGTGCAGGCGTGGCAGAGCCCACAACCACGGCAGGATGACGAGGGTGGCCAGCAGGGGCGTCAGCAGGGTGCCGCCGGAGAGCAGGCGCCACGGACGGGTGGCCATCGAGATGACCAGCGCGGCCATCAGGATCGACAGTTCCAGTCCCATGCGGGGCTGCTCAGGCCGTCGCGTTGGCTTCTTCGCGCGCGCTGGGCGCGAGGTCGTCGGAACAGGTCGCCCCACCACAACCGTGGATCAGTTCCTTGGGCAGGGCATCGGGCAGCGCGACCTCGCCGGTGGCCGGGTCAAAGCCGATGCTGCGCAGGTGCAGCGCCAGGGAGGCGTCCATGGCCTGGGCGTGGTGCGGGAACCAGATCACCAGTTCCTGCGCCATCTGGCGCACGACGCCGAGCTCACCGGCCTGGCCGCGCTTGAGACCTTCGCGCAGGACCTGCAGCACCACCTTGTGCTGCATGGTGTGGCAGTTGGACGAAGCGAAGCGGGTCGCCTGCATCCAGGCATCCTCACGGCCGAAGTGGTCGTCGGTGTGGTCGATCAGGGCGGCCCAGTGGGCCAGCAAACTTTCGTCCGTGGCAGTGTTCACGGCGGCCAGCAGGTCCACGAATTCGCGGTGGGTGTCATCCATCGCCGGCAGCTCGAGCGCCAGCGCGTCGGACCATTCAAGGTGTTGCATCGGAGCATCCTGAAAAAAGATGGCGCGAGGATACGCAGGCGCCACCGGTCTTGCCTTGATCCAGGTCATGCCGCAGGTGACCCGGCGAAAGTGCGTGTTCAGGCAGACGCGGGAGCGCGCCGTGATAATTGATACACGTCAAGACGCGGATCTTGCCTTGGCCACACAATGATGGGCACATGGTCTGTCCATGCAATTCAATGAGAGGAGTCGTGTCATGTTCAAGAAGATTTTGGTGCCGGTGGACGGGTCGCCCACCTCTTTGCAGGCCGTTTCCCGCGCAGTGGCGTTGGCCAAGGCGTTTGACGGCACGGTGACTGCCATCTACGTGATCGATCCCTATCCGTTCACCGGGGTGGGGACGGACTTTGCCTACGGCCAGGACCAGTACCTTGCCGCTGCCACGGCGGAGGCGCATGACGCCATCCGCGTGGCGCGCGAGGCGATCGAAGCCAGCGGCGTGGAGGTGGACACCCGCGTGGTCGAGGCGCACGCGGTCTGGCGCGGCATCCTCGACGCGGCCCGCGACCTGGAGGCCGACGTCATCGTCATGGGCTCGCATGGGCGCCACGGCATCGAGAAACTCCTCGGCAGTGTGGCGCAGCGGGTGCTGTCGCATGCCCACGGGCCGGTGATGGTGGTGCGCGACTGATCGTCAGGTGAGGGGGGGGGGCTGCCGCAGTTTCCTGGAGCCGGGCGCTCAGCCCGGCGCGCGATAGACCAGCACCTTGAGCGCACGCTCGGGCGCGATGTCGGCAAACGCCGGCGGGTTGGGCAGTCGCTGTTCGAAGTGCAGGTCGGGCGCCTGCACGTGCATCTGCTCCTGCAGGAACCCCGTCTCCAGTTCCGGTGCGTTCAGGCACAGCACGCCGTGGCCGCCGCGAGTCAGAAGGTCTGGCAGGCGGCGCATCAGCCGGGCATAGTCCTTGGTCGCGACGAAGCTGCCTTTCTGGAAGCTCGGTGGGTCCACGATGACCAGGCCGTACGGGCCGGCGCGAGTGATTTTTCCCCAGCTCTTGAAGAGGTCATGCGCCAGGAAGGTTGCGCCACCGGCGAGGCCGTTGAGTGCATGGTTCTGCTGCCCGATCGCCAGCGCGCCCTGGCTCATGTCCAGATTCACCACCTGCCGGGCGCCGGCCTGCAGCGCCACCACCGAGAAGGCGCAGGTGTACGCAAAGAGGTTCAGCACCTTCAGTCCGGGGTGGGCGGCGCAATGGGCGCGCACCCAGCGTCGGCCTTCGGCCATGTCCAGGAACAGGCCGTGGTTCTGCCCTTTCAGCAGGTGCACGCGAAAAAGTGAGTCGTTCTCGGTGACCACGTGCGGCTCGGGCACGGTGCCGGCCATCAGGCGGGTCTCGGTTCGCCCCTCGTGGCGGCACTGGTAGACCCAGTTCAGAGCCTGTCCAGGTGCCAGTTCTGCCCAGCGCGCTGCCAGCGCGGCATCGATGGCGGCCAGTTCAGCATCGGTGGTTGGTCGGAACGCGGTCAGCACCCAGACCGGCGGGAAGGCATCCAGCGCCCAGTGCTCGCAGCCGGGGTGCAGCCCGCCGCGGCCGTGGAAGACGCGCGCGGCGTCGGTCGGCAGATCCAGGGTGGCAATGGTGTCGAGCAGGGCTTGCATGGGGCGTGGAAAAAAAGGGCCCGTCAGGGCCCTTTCATCTCATTGGGGCTTGATGCCAGACTGCCATGCGGGCTGGCACCCATCCCTCACATGCGCTCGAAGATCGCGGCAATGCCTTGCCCGCCGCCGATGCACATCGTGACCAGGGCGTAGCGTCCATTGACGCGCTGCAACTCGTACAGCGCTTTCACGGTGATCAGCGCGCCGGTGGCGCCGATGGGGTGGCCGAGCGAGATGCCGGAGCCGTTGGGGTTGACCTTGGCCGGGTCCAGGCCGAGTTCGCGGGTCACGGCGCAGGCTTGCGCGGCGAAGGCTTCGTTTGCCTCGATCACGTCCAGGTCGTTGACGGTGAGGCCGGTCTTCTTCAGCACGGCTTTCGTGGCCGAGATGGGGCCCACGCCCATGATCTTGGGGTCCAGGCCGGTGTGCGCGTAGCCCACCAGGCGAGCCAGCGGTTTGGCACCGCGGGCCTTCGCGGCGCCGGCTTCCATCAGCACGACGGCGGCGGCGGCGTCATTGATGCCGGAGGCGTTGCCGGCGGTCACGGTGCCGTTTTCCTTCACGAACACGGGCTTCAGCTTTGCCATGTCTTCCAGCTTGCAGTCGGGGCGGAAATGCTCGTCGGTGGCCCAGGCCACCTCGCCCTTCTTGCTCTTGAGCGTGACGGGGACGATCTGTTCCTTGAAGTAGCCGGCCGCGGTGGCACGCTGGGCACGGTTGTGGCTCTCGACGGCCAGCGCGTCCTGCATCTCGCGGGTGATGCCGTACTTGGCGGCCACGTTCTCGGCCGTCACGCCCATGTGGATGGTGTGGAAGGGGTCATGCAGCGCACCGACCACCATGTCGATCATCTTGGTGTCACCCATGCGCGCGCCCCAGCGCATGTTCAGGCTGGCGTACGGGCCACGGCTCATGTTTTCGGCACCGCCCCCGATGGCGATGTCCGTGTCGCCGAGCAGGATGGACTGGCTGGCCGAGACGATGGCCTGCAGGCCCGAGCCGCACAGGCGGTTGACGTTAAAGGCCGGCGTGCCCTCGGCGCAGCCGCCGTTGATGGCCGCCACGCGCGACAGGTACATGTCCTTGGGCTCGGTGTTGACCACGTGGCCGAACACAACGTGGCCCACGTCCTTGCCGTCGACGCCGGCACGCGCCAGCGACTCGCGCACGACCTGGGCGGCCAGGTCGGTGGGCGGGATGTCCTTCAGGCTTCCGCCGTAGGTACCAATGGCGGTGCGCACACCGCTGACAACAACAACTTCACGGCTCATGGGAGTCTCCTGGATTGTGGGTGAAAGCGCCTATTTTCCGCACTTTCGACTACAGCGGGCTGACAACCCGCGCCCGGTCTGTCATCAATCCGTCACAGGCGGGCGCCACACTTCAGCCACCATGAGCGAGCCCCTGAATGCCCCCGAGATCCCCCTGTCTGCCGACGATGCCCTGATGGATCGCATTCACCGCGACCTGATCGATGGCTACGACGAGGAGCTGGAGCTGGAGTTCGAAGACCGCACGGTCGCCGCGCTGACGGGCGACACCTCGCCCGACTTCACGCTGGAAAGCCGCGACACCCGGCGCCACTATTTCCGCGAGTTGTTCCGCCTGCAGGGTGAGCTGGTCAAGCTGCAGGACTGGGTGGTGGCCAGCGGCCACAAGGTGGTGATCCTCTTCGAAGGGCGCGATGCAGCCGGCAAGGGCGGCGTGATCAAGCGCATCACCCAGCGCCTGAACCCGCGCGTGTGCCGCGTGGCGGCGCTGCCGGCGCCCAACAACCGCGAGCGTACGCAGTGGTACTTCCAGCGCTACGTGTCTCACCTGCCGGCCGCCGGTGAGATGGTGCTGTTCGACCGCAGCTGGTACAACCGCGCCGGCGTCGAACGCGTCATGGGCTTTTGTTCGGAAGACGATGTGGAGGCCTTTTTCCGTGACGTGCCCGAGTTCGAGAAGATGCTGGTGCGCTCGGGCATCCAGCTCATCAAGTACTGGTTCTCGATTTCGGACGACGAACAGAACCTGCGTTTTCTCGGGCGCATCCACGACCCGCTCAAGCAGTGGAAGCTCAGCCCGATGGACCTGGAGTCGCGCCGGCGCTGGGAGGACTACACCCGCGCCAAGGAGGCGATGCTGGCGCGCACCCACATCGACGACGCGCCCTGGTGGATCGTGCCGGCCGACGACAAGAAAAAAGCCCGCCTGAACTGCATCCACCACCTGCTGGCGCAGATGGACTACCGTGAGATCGAGCGCATGCCGGTGGTGCTGCCGCCGCGCGAGCGCCACGACGACTACGTGCGCCAGCCGGTGCCGCAGGAAATCCTGGTGCCGCAGGTGTATTGAGCCGGCCGTTGCGCACACCCGGTCAACGGGAAGGGCACGCCGCGCCAGGAAACACTCCTGAATCAGGAGCAGATGATGACCATTCCGCGCTGGGATGGTGTCATTCCGAACAGAAAACTGCCCGGAACACCCTGTATCAAGCCTCAATCACGTACGTCGGCGACCGGATTGGCGCCGAAATCAGGGCGGTCGAGGTAGCCCAGCACCTGGGCCGCCGCACCATCCGGGCTGCTCAGCAGGCCCTTGTCCTTCAGGCCGATGAAGTTGCCCACATCCGGAAAGGCGGTGCTGGCGGCGCCGCGCAACTGCACCTGCATGTCGGTGTCGATCACGCCGGGCGCCAGCGAGCACACCAGGGCGCCGTCCGGCTTCAGCGCTTCTTCCAGCGCCAGGCAGCGGGTGAAGTGGTCCATGCCGGCCTTGGCGGCACAGTAACCCGCCTGAGAGGCCATCGCGCGGCGGCCCAGGCCGGACGAAA
>Ga0116179_1001779_pt1 | contig 15964 bp, 15 predicted proteins | sample AD_UKC071_MetaG_FD_89751 | JGI IMG/M metagenome (GOLD analysis project Ga0116179, IMG submission 89751) | Active sludge microbial communities of municipal wastewater-treating anaerobic digesters from USA - AD_UKC071_MetaG | ecosystem: Engineered > Bioreactor > Anaerobic > Digestate | place: USA...
CAGCAGCGACTGCAGGCCCTCAGCCCTGCCCAGCAGGCTGAGGTGTTCGACGTCGTGGAATTCCTCGCCAGCCGCCGGGTGGCGGCTGGCGCAGCGTCAGCGAAGCCGCCCGAAGGTGCAGGGCCTTCGCCGATGGCCAACTGGTTCTCGCATCCCATCCAGGTGCCGGCTTTCACGCCCTTGAGCCGCGACGAGGCCAAGGCGCATGACTGACTTCGTCGATTCCAACGTCTGGCGCTAAGCGTTGCTGACGCCGGATGCGCGCCTGCCCGATGTGCGACAGCAACGGGCCAAGCAGTTCCTCGATCAGCTGCAACGGCCTGTGATCAACCCGCAGTTGGTGCGCGAGGTGTGCAACAACTTGCTGAAGAAGTCGGCGCTTGACGAACCTGGGTTGCAGCGCTGGATCCACGACTGGTCTGCGTCCTGTCAGGTGCATCCCGACAGCCAGGCCCAGCTGAACGCGACCAGCGCCTGAGCAGGCCTGGCCCGGGCCCGCGTGTCAGCTGTTGCTGATCGCCCGCACCTCTTCGAACGAGGTCAGCCCCGCCAGCACCTTCAGGATGCCGTCCTGGCGCAGCGTGCGCATGCCTTCCAGCATGCCGGCCAGCTGCAGCTGCTCGGCCCGGGCGCTGGTCTGGATCAGGTGGCGCAGCTCGCGGCTGACCACCAGCAGCTCGTGCAGGCCCACGCGGCCGGCGTAGCCGCCGTTGTCGCAGTGGCTGCAGCCCGGCGCGTGGTGGTGGCGCAGATGGCGGCCGGCCGGGCCGTCCACGCCGAAGCGCTGCAGCCAGTCGGCCAGCAGGGCGCCGCCGTCGGGGCGGTGCGCGGCATCGGGGAAGGAATACAGCCAGGCCTCGACCAGGCGCTCGGTCTCCTCGGCGGTGGCCGGGCGGTGCGTCACGCAGTGCTTGCACAACCGGCGCACCAGGCGCTGCGCCAGCACCGCCAGCAGGCTGTCGGCGAAGCTGAACGGGTCCATGCCCATGTCCAGCAGCCGGGTCACGGTCTCGGGCGCGCTGTTGGTGTGCAGCGTGCTCATCACCAGGTGGCCGGTGAGGCTGGCCTCCACCGCCATGCCGGCGGTCTCGGCGTCGCGGATCTCGCCGACCATCACCACGTCCGGGTCGGCGCGCAGGAAGGCGCGCAGCGCCTTGGCGAAGGTCCAGTCGATCTTCGGGTTCACCTGCACCTGGCGCAGGCCGGGCTGGGTGATTTCCACCGGGTCCTCGGCGGTCCAGATCTTGCGCTCGGGCGTGTTGATGTGGCCCAGCGCGGCATGCAGGGTGGTGGTCTTGCCGCTGCCGGTGGGGCCCACGCACAGCACCATGCCGTAGGGCCGCTCGATGGCCTCGCGCAGCTTGTCCAGCGTGTCGGGCTGCATGCCCATGCCGTCCAGCGGCAGGGTCTTGGCGCTGGCCAGCAGGCGCATCACCACGTCTTCCAGGCCGTTGGCCGTGGGGATGGTGGCCACCCGCAGTTCCAGCTTCTGGCCCTGCATCCAGCGGCCGAAGTTGATCTTGCCGTCCTGCGGCTTGCGGCGCTCGCTGATGTCCAGGTCGCACATGATCTTGATGCGCGCCACCAGCGCCTGGCGGTAGGTGTGCGGCAGCTCGATGTAGGGCTTGAGCACGCCGTCGCGCCGGAAGCGCACCCGCACCTTCTGCGTGCCGGGCTGGCACTCGATGTGGATGTCGGAGACGCCGCCCTGCTTGGCCTCCAGGATCATGGTGTTGATCAGCTTGACCAGCGAGTTGTCGCTCTGCTCGATCAGCGGCTCGTCCTCGCGGGCCGTGCTGACCTGCTCCTGCTCCAGGCTGGCCAGCAGCTTGCTGGCGTCGGCGCCGTCGTTGGTGTCGCCGAAGCTGGCGGCCAGGTCGGCCGAGGGCTCGATGCCGCCGTCCTTGCCCAGGCGCAGGTAGACGCGGTCGATGGCGCCGTGCAGCGTGCCGGTGCGCGCCAGCACCGGCAGCACCTTGCACTGGGCGCTGAACTCGATCTCGTCGATGGCATTGCGCGCCGACGGGTCCTCCAGCGCCACCACCAGGCGGCCGGCGCGCATCATCAGCGGCAGCGCGGTCAGGCGGCGCGCCACCGTCAGCGGCAGGCGCAGCGCGGCGTCGTTCTCCACCGGGAAGGCGTCGACGTCGACCACCGGGTAGCCCATCTTGCGCGACAACGCGGTCTGCAGGTCGGCGCGGGTCACGTCGCCGCGCTTGACCAGCAGCTCGCCCAGCGGCAGCTTGCGGTCCTGCTGCTGCAGCTTCAGCGCCTCGGCCAGCTGCGCCTCGGTGATGAAGCCCAGGCCCACCAGGGCCTCGCCGATGCGCACCATCGGCATGCGCGCCTGCTGGTCGATGGCCTTGGCCAGCTGCTCGGCGCTGGTGATCGTGCTGACGGTGAGCATGTCGCCCAGCGAGGGCGGGCGGGCCGCTGCGGGCGGCGCGCCGGGCAGCTCGTCCAGGCCCATCGGCGCCGTGTCCTGCAGGTCCTGCTGCGACAGCGACACCGGCTCCACCGACACCAGCATCGGCCTCGGGTACAGGCTGCGCAGCAGCCGGCCGCTGGCATCGATGGGGCTGTAGGTGAACAGGCCCAGCGGGCGGTCGATCACGCCCACGCTGGAGACGGTGGTCTCGCTGCCGTCCTTGAAGCGCAGGCGGTAGGGCTGCAGCAGGTTCTGCGGCAGCAGCGGCGTGGTGGCCTCGTGGGTGCGGGCGGCGTCGGCCGTGGGCTCCAGCGGACGCGTCAGGCTGAGGCGGCGGAACTGCGTGAAGCGCAGCGTCAGCGCATGCCGCGCCGGCGGGATCTGCAGCTGCACCTGGCCGGCGTCGGCGTCGAAGGCCAGCAGGCGGCCGGTGTTGATCCGGCCGTTGGGCCCCTCCAGCTCGCAGGGTTCGCTCTCGCCCAGGAAGGGTGGTGCCGCATAGCCGATGCTGGGCTGCGCCGGCCAGGGGATCGGCGCCGCGGTCGCCGCCCGGGCCGGCGTGGCGGGGGCCGCAGCGGCAGCGGGCAGGGGCGGCAGCCCGGCGGCGGGATCGGCACCTGGCGATGCGGGCGCCGTCGGTGGTCCCGGCGGCGCCAGGGGCACCAGCGACAGCGGTGGCAGGGACAAGTCGGACATGGGGTTTCCTGGCGAAACGGCTGCCCCATGCCGCCCGGGCCGGGGGGCGGCATGTCAGCCGCCACCATGCTAGGAGCGCGGCTGCGCCGCCATGGGCGGAACAGCCGGGCTTTCCGCCGCCTTCCCGTGGCATGTGCGGCGTGCCGCCCGGCGCGCGAACCTGTCTTGCCTGGCATGCCGCGTCGGCCGGACGCCTGTTGCAGTCGCGCAGCGGCTGGGTGCTGGCCGGTGTCGAAGCCTTCTTTGCCGCGACCATGCGGGTGCGGCTGATGGCGATGCGGCTGGGCTGGACCGAGGCCCACGGCCTGGGCGAGAGCTGGGACTTCGGCCTGATGGTGGCCGGCGGCCTGGCTGCCGCGCTCTACGGCAACCTGGGCGACCTGGGCCTGGTGCTCGACCGCACCAGCGAGGCGGCGCGCGTGGCCCGCGAGGCGCAGCTGGCCGACACCCTGCGGCGCGAGGCCCTGGCCCACGGCGGGCCGGCCGCCGTGGTGCGGCTGGACGTGGACGAGCGCGACGACCCGCCGGCCCTGCTGCTGCAGGTGCATGACGACGGCCCGTTCTGGTTGAGCGCCGGTGCCTCCGGCGGCAGCGCCAGCCTGCAGGTGGCGCAGCGGGTGATGGCCGCGCATGGCGGCACGCTGCGCCTGGCCTCCACCCAGACCGGCGGCATGACGGCGACACTCGAACTTCCGCAGCCGGGCTGAACGCCGGCCGCCCGACGAGGCCATCCCACCATGCAACGCCTGCTCATCACCGGTTTCGAGCCCTTCGGCGGCGAGACGGTCAATCCGTCCTGGGAGGTGGCGCGCGCGCTGCATGGCCGCCGCTTCGGCGCTGCGCAGGTGGTGGCCGAGCAACTGCCCTGCGTCTTCGCCCGGTCGCTGCCGGCCCTGCGCGCTGCGCTGCGCCGCCACCGGCCGCAGTGGGTGGTGTGCCTGGGCCTGGCCGGCAGCCGCTCGGCCATCAGCCTGGAGCGCGTGGGGGTGAACCTGTGCGACGCCCGCATCGCCGACAACGCCGGCGTGCAGCCCGCCGGCAGCCCGGTGGTGGCCGGTGGTCCGGCGGCCTACTTCACCCGCCTGCCGGTGAAGGCGCTGGTGCAGCGCCTGCAGGCGGATGGCCTGCCGGCCGAGCTGTCACTCAGCGCCGGCAGCTTCGTCTGCAACCAGGTGATGTACGGCCTGCTGCACGCGCTGCGCCGCCGGCCCCAGGTGCCCGCCGGCTTCATCCACCTGCCGCCGCTGCCGCAGCAGGCCGCCGCCCACCCGGGCAGCCGACCGCTGGCGCTGGACGCACAGGTGCGCGGGCTGGCGTTGGTGCTCGACGCGCTGGCCGCCGGCCTGCCCGAGCTGCAGCAGGCCGACGGCCGCACGGACTGAGACTTTCTGCACAGGCGGGGCGGCCCGCCGCGCGTCGGTCTTCAGTCGGCCTCCTGCATCCGATGGCCACCGAACTGCAGGCTGCCCCTCTCCCCTCCGGCGCGTGGCCCGCGGTCCGTTCGACCCATCCGCTGTTGGAGCACCCCGATGTAACTCTTCGTTCCCGTCCTGGCCGCCACGCTGGCTTGCACCCTGTCCGGCCTGGCCGTCGGCGCCGAAGCCAACCATGCGAGCAAAGACGAGGCCCAGGCGATGGTCAAGAAGGCCGTCGCCCACGACAAGAAGGTGGGCAAGGACAAGGCGCTGGCCGACTTCAATGCCAAGAGCGGTCCGTTCATCGACCGCGACCTGGACGTCTACACCGCCGACATGACGGGCAAGGTCACGTCGCACGGCGCCAACGAGAAGCTGCTGGGCCGCGACCTGATGCAGCTGAAGGACGCCGACGGCAAGCTGTTCATCATCCAGATCCTCGACCGGGCCAAGCGCGGCAAGGCGGGCTGGACCAACGACAAGTGGGCCAACCCGGTGACCAAGGAAATCGAGGCCAAGTCCGCCTACTGCGAGCCGCACGACGCGCAGGTGGTCTGCGCCGGCGCCGACCAGTCACCCCGGCACACGCACGAGACGGGCGCCGCTGATGCTGGGCCGTCTGAAGGTCTCGCAGCGCATGGCACTGGGCTTCGCCTCGCTGTCGCTGCTGCTGGTGGCGGTGTGCGCGTTGTCCTGGTGGACCCTGGTGCGCACCCTGCGCCTCGTCTCCGAGGACCTGCTGCAGGCGCAGGACCGCCTGGCCCGCGCCCACCAGATGATGGAACCGGTGTTCGAGCAGGACCTGCACCTGCGCCAGGTCGGCCTGGTCGTCGATCCGCCGTCAATGGAGCGCCATGCCCGGCGGGTGGAGGAGGCCGGCCAGCGGCTGGACGTGATGCTGGAGGCCATGCGCGCCGAGCCCCGCATCGGCGCCGACGAGCAGGCGCTGCTGGCCGAAGTGCGCGAGGCGCACACGAAGAGCAAGCCCGTGCTCAAGCGTGCCATCGGCCTGGCGATGACGGTGATGCAGGAGGAGGCGGCCAAGGGCATCACCGGCCAGCTCGACGCCCTGTCGCAGCAGCGGCGCGACCGCCTGCTGAATGCGGCGGTGGAAGCGGCGCGGGCCGGCGAGCAGGGCCGCGGCTTCGCCGTGGTGGCCGGCGAGGTGCGCAGCCTGGCCCAGCGCAGCGCCCAGGCCGCGCGCCTGAGCGCAGGCCGGGCGGCCCGGGGCCGCCGCGGTCAGTCGCCGCCGTCCTGCTTCCAGCGGTCCAGCGCCGCGCGCATCACCCGCTGCTGGTCGCGGAAGCGCCGGCAGCCGTCGCAGGCCAGCCAGTGCAGGCGCAGCGACACGGCCTCCAGCGGCTTGAGCGGGCGGTCCTGGCCTTCGAGCACCAGGCGGGTCACGTCGCGGCAGGTGCGGCGCAGTTTCATCGCGGTGAGGCCGGCCGGGCGCCGGCGGTGGCGGGTGTGTCGAACCAGCGCTGCTGCAGGCATTGCTGCAGGCGCAGGCGGGCGCGGTGCAGCAGCACCCACAGGTTGGTCGCGGTGATCTGCAGTTCCTTGCAGATCTCGTCGGTCGACAGCTCCAGCCACTCGCGCATCAGGAACACCCGGCCCTGGGTGGGCGGCAGGTGGTCCATGCAGGCCTGCAGCACCTCGAAGAACTGGCGCTGGCCCAGGGCGGCGTCGGGGCGGCCCCAGTCGCGCGGCATGTCGCGCCAGTGCTCGCCATGGGCGGTGTCGAACAGCGCCTCGTCCAGGTCCTCGGCATCGTGGGTGGTCAGCGTGGTGGCCTCGCGGTGGTGGCGGCGCAGCTGGTCGATCAGCTTGTGCTTGAGCACGCCCACCAGCCAGGTCTTGAGCTGGCTGCGGCCGGCGAAGGCCTGCGGCTTTTCCAGCGCGGCCAGCACGGTGTCGCTCACCGCGTCCTCGGCCCAGGCGTCGTTGCGCAGCTGGCTGCGGGCGAAGCGCAGCAGCTGCGGGCGCAGCGCCTGCACCTCGGCCGCGAAGTCCATGGCCGCTGCGCTCAAGCCGCGTCCCAGTCGGCCGGCTGCAGCACGATCGGCTGGCCATGCGGCGTGCGGTCGGCGGCGTGGTCCCACGCGGCAGCGCAGCGCTGCAGCTCGCCGGCCTGCGCCGCACCCTTGGCGGCGACCAGCGCTTCCAGCGCCGCCAGCCAGTGCTGGTAGTAGGTGTCGCCGAGGTCGGCATCACCGCTGGCCTGGGCTGCGCTGATCTGCGCCGACAGCGCCGCCGCCCATTCCGGCCAGGTGAACAGGCCGCGCTGGTGCAGCTGCAGTGCCATCGCGAAGGCCTGCGCCATCCAGGGCGCGGCGAACACCGGCGCGCTGTCGTCACCCAGCGGCAGGCCGGGGCAGGCGCGCAGGTCGACTTGTGCGCTCATGCGGCGTCTCCATCGGCAGGCTGCAAATAGCTTTCCCAGGCGTCCACCGACACCTGCAGGCCGGGCTGGGCGTCGGCACCCCACAGCGTGGCGCCGTCGAAGACCAGGGTGTAGAGCCACTGCGGCTGCTCGCCCAGACCCTGCGCGTGGCTGTCGGCGAAGACATGGGCGCCATGCACCCGTGTCACCGTGCCCGTCTTGCCGCGGGCATAGCCGGGCAGGCGGGTGTGGTGGTCGACGTGGCCGGCACGGGTGCGCACCCGGTCGCCGACCGCAAAGCGCGCCGCGCCGGCAGCCGGCCGCTCGGTCGGTGAACCGCGCGCCAGCACGGCGGGCACGGCCTCGGCCGTCAGCTTGCGCGCCAGCGGCCTGGCGGGATGCAGCATGCGGCCGGCGGCAATCTCGTCGGCGCCGACCAGGCCGCGCGCGGCCATCAGGCGTTCCAGCGCGGCCAGCCAGATGCGGTAGTAGCTCAGGTCGGCGTAGTTCGGCAGGGTCTCGCGGGCGGCGCGGCTCTGGTCGATGTTCCACGATCCGGTGCCGCCCATCGCCAAGGTCAGCGCCAGAGCCCTGGGTTCGAAGGCGTCGTGCCAGAGCTCGCCTTCGGGCTCGGGCACCACCGGGCCGTGGCCGGGCTGGCCGCCAAGATCTGCGTGCGACTGGTATCTCATTGCGCGCTCCGCGCCAGGCCGGTGCCGATCATCGAATCGCGCGTGACGAGGTCGGCCAGCTGCTCCTCGCCGAGGCCCTCGGTGCCGGCTGGCCGCTGCGGAATCACCAGGTAGCGCACCTCGGCCGTGCTGTCCCACACGCGCAGCTGGGTGGTGGCCGGCAGCGTCACGCCGAAGTCGGCCAGCACGCCGCGCGGGTCCTTCACCGCCCGGCTGCGGTAGGGCGCGCTCTTGTACCAGGTGGGCGGCAGGCCCAGCACCGGCCAGGGGTAGCAGCTGCACAGCGTGCAGACCACCATGTGGTGGGTTTCGGGTGTGTTGAACACCGCCACCATGTGCTCGCCCTGGCGCCCGGTGTAGCCCAGGCTGGCGATGGCGGCGCTGGCGTCGTCGGCCAGCCAGGCGGCAAACGCCGGGTCGGCCCAGGCCTTGGCGACCACCCGGGCGCCGTTGCGCGGGCCGATCTTGGTCTGGTAGGTGTCGACCAGCACGTCCAGCGCCGCAGGGTCGATGTAGCCCTTCTGCGTCAGCACGGTTTCCAGCGCACGGACGCGCAGGTCCATCGGCTCCAGATGGCTCATGCCATCGTGATCATGGTCGTGGTGGTCCTGGCTCATGGCAGCAACTTGAGAATGCGCCCGTCGGCGTTGTCGGTCAGCAGGTAGAGCAGGCCGTCAGGGCCCTGGCGCACGTCGCGGATGCGCTCGTTCAGCGTCTGCAGCAAACGCTCCTGCGCAAGCACCTTGTTGCCGTCCAGCGTGATGCGGACCAGCGCCTGGCCGCGCAGCGCGCCGATGAACAGGTTGCCCTTCCAGCCGGGGTAGCGGTCGCTGGTGAGGAAGGCCATGCCGCTGGGCGCGATGGACGTGGGCACCCAGTGCAGCAAGGGCGCCACCACGTCGGCGCGTTCGGTGCCGTCGCCGATCCTGGTGCCGGTGCCGTAGTTGCGGCCATGGGTGATGACCGGCCAGCCGTGGTTGCGGCCGGGCCCGGTGAGGTTCAGCTCGTCGCCGCCCTGCGGGCCGTGCTCGGTGGTCCACAGCTCGCCGGTGGCGGGGTGCACCGCCGCGCCTTGCACGTTGCGGTGGCCCCAGCTCCAGATTTCCAGCCTCGTGCCTGCCGGGTTGCCCGCCTTGCCGACCAGCGGGTTGTCGGCCGGCACGCGGCCGTCGGCCTCGATGCGCACCACCTTGCCCAGGGTGTTGTCCAGGGTCTGAGCGTCGTCCTTGCGGCTGAAGCGCTCGCCCAGCGTGACGAACAGCCGTCCGTCCTGGCCGAACGCCAGGCGGCTGCCGAAATGCAGCCTGCTGGCGACCTTGGGCACCTGGCGGAAGATCACCTGCACATCGGCCAGCCGCTCGGCGCCAGGCGCGCCGTCCAGCCGGCCGCGGGCCACGGCCGTGCCGTTGGTGTCGCCATCGGCCGCCGCCTCGCTGTAGCTCCAGTAGACAAGCCGGTTGGTGGCGAAGCGCGGGTCCACCACCACGTCGAGCAGGCCGCCCTGGCCCTCGGCCACCACCGGCGGCAGGCCGGGCAGCGGCGGGCCGGCCTTGCCATCGGTGCCGACGAGGCGCATGCGGCCGGGCCGCTCGGTCACCAGCAGGCGGCCATCGGGCAGGAAGGCCAGGCCCCAGGGGTTGACCAGGCCATGGGCCACGGTCTGCACCTTGGGCGGGGCGGCCGGCGCCTGCGCCTGCGCCGGGCCGGTGGCCAGCAGCAACGCGGCGCTGGCGGCCAGCGCGGCCAGGCGGCGTGAAATCTGCGGATGGAAGGGGCGTTCGATGCACATGGCTGCAGTGTGCGCCAGCCGCGACCAGGTCACGGGTTCGGGCCCCTCCGGGTCAACCCGCCGCGAAGGCGGCTTCCACCACCATCTGCAGCCGCTGCTGGCCCTGGAACTCGTCCAGGTTCAGCCGGTAGGCCAGGCGCACCCGCGCCGGCAGCGGCTCGGCATGGCCGAACCAGATCGCGTCGCGCAGCGCGCCGGCATGGCGCACCCGCAGCTTCAGGTGCTTCTCGCCGACCAGGCGCTGCTGCAGCACGTCGACCTCGTCGCAGAACACCGGCGCCTCGAAGCCGGGGCCCCAGACCTGGGCGTCCAGCGTGGCCACGGTGGTGGTGTTGAACCATTCGCCACCCAGCGGGCCGTCGACCGCCACGCAGCGGTTCAGCGCCGCGGGCTGCAGCCAATCCGCCGCCACCTGCGCCAGCGCGGTCGCGAAGGTGGGCCAGTCGGCCTCGGCCAGGGTGCAGCCGGCCGCCATCGCATGGCCGCCGAAGCGCAGCAGCAGGCCCGGGTGGCGCTTGCTGACCAGGTCCAGCGCGTCGCGCAGGTGGAAGCCGGCGATCGACCGGCCCGAGCCCTTCAGCAGCCCGTCCTGCCCGCGCGCCAGCACGAAGGTGGGCCGGTGCAGCCGGTCCTTCAGCCGCCCGGCGACGATGCCGACCACGCCCTCGTGGAAGGCGGGGTCGAACAGCACCAGCGCCGGCGGCACGGCCTGGTCGGCTGGTTGCCGCGCCAGCAGCGCATCCAGCAGCACCTCGGCCTGCGTCGCCATGTCGCCCTGCACCTCGCGGCGCTGGCGGTTGATGGTGTCCAGGGCCTGCGCCAGTTCCTGCGCGTGCGCCGCATCGTCGGTGCGCAGGCATTCGATGCCCAGCGTCATGTCGCTCAGCCGGCCGGCGGCGTTGATGCGCGGGCCCAGGGCGAAGCCGAAGTCGAAGGCGGCGGCGCGGTCGCTTGCCCGGCCGGCGGCGCTGAACAGCGCGGCCACGCCCGGCTGCATGCGCCCGGCGCGGATGCGCTTGAGCCCCTGCGCCACCAGGCGGCGGTTGTTCTCGTCCAGCTTCACCACGTCGGCCACCGTGCCCAGGGCCACCAGGTCGAGCAGCACATCCAGCCGCGGCTGCGCGTCGGGCGTGAAGGCGCCGCGCCGGCGCAGTTCGGCCCGCAGCGCCAGCAGCACGTAGAACATCACGCCCACGCCGGCCAGCGCCTTGCTGGGAAAGCCGCAGCCCGGCTGGTTCGGGTTGACGATCACATCGGCCTCGGGCAGCTGCACCTGGCCGTCGGCGCCCAACGCGGGCAGGTGGTGGTCGGTCACCAGCACCTGCAGGCCGCGCGCCCGGGCATGGGCCACGCCGGCCGTGCTGGCGATGCCGTTGTCCACGGTCACCAGCAGCTGGGGCGGCACGCCGTCCTTCAAGTTCCGGGCCTGGTCGATGGCCAGGTCGACGATGGTCGGCGTCAGGCCGTAGCCGTGCACCAGGCGGTCGGGCACCACGTAGTTCAGCGTGCCGGGCGCCGCGCCCAGCATCGCCAGGCCGCGCAGGGCCACGGCGCAGGCGGTGGCGCCGTCGCAGTCGTAGTCGGCCACGATGCAGATGCGGCGTTGCGCGGCGATGGTGTCGGCCAGCAGCACGGCGGCCTCGGCCGTGCCCTTGAGTTGATCGGGCGGCAGCAGCCGGGCCAGGCCGTCGTCCAGGTCGTCGGCGCTGCGCACGCCGCGGGCGGCGAACAGCCGCGCCAGCAGCGGGTGCACGCCCGCCTGCTCCAGCGCAAAGGCCACGCGGGGCGGCACGTCGCGCAGGCTGAGTGTTGGGTTCACAGGGTCTCCAGCACCGCGATGGCCGCGGCGCTCTGGCGCCGGCCGGTCAGGCGCTGCCACAGGCTGCGCGGGGCCGGGGCGAAGCGTTGGGCGAAGCGCTCGCCGCACAGTGTCAATTCAAAGGGCTGGCCGGCATCGGCCAGGGCGGCCAGTTCGGCGATGGGCCCGGCGTCCAGCGCACGCCAGGCCTCGGTCCAGGCGGCCCAGTCCTCGTTCAGTGCGGCGGCGCGCAGGCGGTCGTCGATGCGGGGCCCGGCCGCCGCGGTGGCCGCCGGCAGCCGGCCGCAGCCGCTGAACCACACGCTGTTGACGGTGGGCAGGCCGGCCGCCTCGCGGGCATCGTTCAGCGCATGGGTGTAGAGCAGCATCTGCACCTCGTTCTGCAGCCGGCGCAGCAGGCGCGCGCTGCGGTGGTCGGGCAGCCAGGGGTCGACGTTGTGGCCGGTCACGCGGTCCAGCGACGCGGTGGCCAGGCCGTCGAACAGCGGGTGCGTGGCCAGCCACTGCAGCGGCGCGGCGAAATGCAGCGTGAAGCCTTCGCTCTCGAACAGCGCGCGCACGGCGGCCAGCACGGCCTGCGAGCCGGCCTCGTCCAGCTGCAGCGCGGCGGGCGGTGTCAGGCTGACCTGCTCGGTGCCGACGTGCAGGTGCACCGGCGTCAGCAGGGCCCAGGGTTGGCCAGCGTCCAGGCCCAGCGCTGCCGCCTGGCGGGCAGCGAACGGCAGGGCGTCGTCAGCGCCATGCGCCCAGCCCAAAGCGGCGGCCAGCGCCTGCTCGTGCGGCGGGTTCAGGCTGAAGGCGTCGGTGCCCAGGCGTTGCGCCGGCTGCAGGCCGGCGAGCAGGCGGTCGAGCCGTGGCAGGGCCAGCGTGGCGAGGGCCTGGCGGCCGGCCTCGGAGACGGTGCCGGCGAAGGGGATCAGCAGGTGCATGGCTGGCGCGGATTATCCGGGCTGGGCCCGGATCGCCCGATCAGCTTCTGTTCACCAGCAGGCCGGCCAGCACCATGACCACGAGACCCAGCACGATCGCCAGCGTGCGCCAGAAGCGCAGCGGGTCGCGCTCCACCAGGGCCAGCCGGGTGGCGCGCAGATGCTGCGGCGCGGGCTGGTGCAGGTCGTGCACGAAGGCCGACAGCGCCTCGTGGCGGCGCGCTGGCTGCGGGTGCAACGCCTGACGAAGAACAGCGTCGACCCAGGCCGGCAGGTCGGGCCGGTGCTGGCGCAGCGGCGTGTAGACCAGCTTGTGCAGGTCGCGCGCGCTGCGCACCTGGGTGACCTGCAGGCCGTAGGGCAGGGCGCCGCTCAGCATCTGGTAGGCCAGCAGGGCCAGCGACCACAGTTCGGCCTTGGGGCTGCCACCTTCCCCGGTGAAGTATTCGGGCGCCGTGTACTGCAGTGAGCCCAGCACCGCGGTGGCGCCGGCCTCGGCCGTGCCTTCTGCCAGGCCGGCGACATGGGTGGCGCCGAAGTCGACCAGCACCACCGTGCCCTGGCGGTCGATCAGCACGTTCTCCGGCCGCAGGTCCTGGTGCAGCATTTCCTTGCGGTGGAAAGCCTGCAGCGCCTTCGCCAGCTGGGCGACGATGCCGCGCACCGCGTCCAGCGTGGGCTGCGGGTGGTCGGTCATCCACTGCGCCAGGGTGGGGCCGTCGATGAACTGCTGCACCACGCACAGGTGCTGGCGCGGCCGCCCGGTGGCGGCGGCGCGCACCACGTGCGGGCTGTCCAGCCGACGCGCCACCCAGTCGTCGAGCACGAAGCGGTCGAGCGCCGCAGTGTCCTCGCGCAGCGACAGCGCCGGCAGCTTGACCACCACCTGCGCGCCGCTGGCGCGGTCGACCGCCAGCCACACCTGGCTGCGCGCGCTGGCCTGCAGCTCGCGCACCAGGGTGCAGCCCTCGAAGTCGGCGCCCGGTGCCAGGGCCGGCGGCCAGGCCAGGCCGTCGCGCGCCTGATGGAGTTGGTGCGGCTGCGGTGCGGGCAGGGCGTCGATGCGCACCAGCTGCAGCGTGCAGTTGTCGTCGCTGCCGCGCGTCAGCGCCAGCCGCACCAGGGTGGCGGCGGCGGCGTCCAGGTCCTGCGGATGGGCGGCGAGTGCGGCATGCACCGCGGCGGCGTCCAGCCAGGGCCAGGCGCCGTCGGTGGCCAGCAGGTAGACCTCGCCCGGCTCGGTGGCCCAGGCGCGGTGGTCGATCTCGACCGTGGCGCTGGTCCCCAGCGCGCGGCCGAGTGCCGTCTGCCCGCCACCGAGGTGCACCCGGTGGTCGTCGCTCAGCTGCTCCAGCGCGTGGGCGTGCAGGCGGTAGACGCGCGCATCGCCCACGTGCAGCAGGTGCGCCTCGCGGCCCTTGAACACCAGGGCGCTGAAGGTGCAGACGTGGCCGCGGTTCTTGTCGAAGCGGCCGTCGCCGCGCTGGGTCTGTGCATGCAGCCAGCTGTTGGTGGCCTGCAGCACGCGCTGGGCGGCGCGGCGCACCGGCCAGGCCTCGCTGGTGGCGTAGTAGTCGTCCAGGAAGCTGCGCACCGCCGCCGCGCTGGCCAGCTGGCTGACCGGGCTGGAGCCGATGCCGTCGGCCAGCGCCAGCACCACGCCCTTGGCCGTGCGCAGCGGCTCGGCCGGCAGGGCCGCGCCGTGGAAGTCCTGGTTCAGCGGCTTGGGGCCGGCATCGCTGTGCTGGCCCAGGCTGATCTGCAAGGTGGTCAGGCGATGGCTCTCTTCGGCGCGGTTTTGTAGTGCGTGGAGTACAGCGTCGCGCCGACGAAGGTCAGGCCGCCCACCAGGTTGCCCAGCACGGTGGGGATCTCGTTCCAGAGCATGTAGTCCATGAAGGTGAACTGGCCGCCCAGCATCAGGCCCGAGGGGAACAGGTACATGTTGACGATGCTGTGTTCGAAGCCCATGTAGAAGAACACCAGGATCGGCATCCACATCGCGATGACCTTGCCCGAGACGCTGGTCGACATCATCGCCGCCACCACGCCGGTGGAGACCATCCAGTTGCACATCACCGCACGGATGAACAGCGTCAGCATGCCGCCCGCACCGTGGGCGGCATAGCCCACGGTGCGGCCCTCGCCGATGTGGCCGATCTTCTGGCCCACGGCATTGGGCGCCTCGGTGAAGCCGCTGGTGAAGATGATGGCCATGAACACCGCCACCGTCAGCGCACCGGCGAAGTTGCCGACGAAGACCAGGCCCCAGTTGCGCAGCACGCCGTTCCAGGTGGCACCGGGGCGCTTGTCCAGCACCGCCAGCGGTGCCAGGGTGAACACGCCGGTCAGCAGGTCGAAGCCCAGCAGGTAGAGCAGGCAGAAGCCCACCGGGAACAGCAGGGCGCCGACCAGCGCATTGCCGGTGTTGACGGTGACGGTGACGGCAAAGGCGGCGGCCAGTGCCAGGATCGCGCCGGCCATGTACGAGCGGATCAGCGTGTCGCGGGTGGACATCAGCAGCTTGGATTCGCCGGCGTCGACCATGCGGCTGACGAATTCGGCGGGGGCGAGGTAGGCCATGCGGGTTCCAGTGGGGACAGGGAAGAGGGAGACGTTCAGTTCAGCGCGACCAGCACCTGGCCACCGTCGCAGCGCACGGCATGCGCGGTGACGCTGCACTCGGGCAGCTCCAGGCAGGCGCCGGTGGCCAGGTCGAAGTGGTTCTTGTAGAGCGGCGAGGCGACGACCTTGACGTCACCCAGGTTGCCGACCAGGCCACGCGACAGCACGCTGGCGCCACTTTTCGGGTCGACGTTGTCGATGGCGTAGAGCGCGCCGTCGGCCAGGCGGAACACTGCCACATGGCGGCCCTGCACCCGGGCGCAGACGCCCGTGTCGGGCAGGATGTCATCGAGCGCGCAGACGGCGGTCCAGCCGGCGGATTGCACGGCGCTGGTGTCGGGCGGGTTGGTGGTCATCGTGGGCTCCGGTGGGTGATCGATCAGGTGATGTCGGCGGGGCTGCGCTCGTCGCGTTCGTCGCGGGTGGCCGGGCGGATCTGCCCGCGCTCCTCGACGAAGACGATGTGCTCGTCGGGTGCATCGCTGTTGACGAAGCTGCGGAAGCGCGCCCGCACCGCGGGGGTGGTCACGGCGGTCTTCCACTCGCACTGGTAGGTGGCCACCACGTGGGCCATCTGCGCTTCCAGTTCTTGGCCCAAGCCCAGGCTGTCGTCGATCACCACGGCCTTCAGGTAGTCCAACCCGCCTTCGAGGTTGTCGCGCCAGGTGCTGGTGCGCTGCAGCCGGTCGGCGGTGCGCACGTAGAACATCAGGAAGCGGTCGATCAGCTGCACCAGGCGCGCTTCAGTCAGGTCGCTGGCGATCAGTTCGGCATGGCGCGGCTTCATGCCGCCGTTGCCGCAGACGTAGAGGTTCCAGCCCTTCTCGGTGGCGATGATCCCCACGTCCTTGCCCTGGGCCTCGGCGCATTCGCGGGTGCAGCCCGAGACGCCGAACTTGATCTTGTGCGGCGCGCGCAGGCCCTTGTAGCGGTTCTCCAGCGCCACGGCCAGGCCGACGCTGTCACCCACGCCGTAGCGGCACCAGGTGCTGCCCACGCAGCTCTTCACCGTGCGCAGGCTCTTGCCATAGGCGTGGCCGCTTTCGAAGCCGGCGGCGATCAGTTCCTCCCAGATCGCCGGCAGCTGCTCGACGCGGGCGCCGAACAGGTCGCCCCGCTGGCCGCCGGTGATCTTGGTGTACAGGCCGTACTTCTTCGCCACCTGACCCACGGCGATCAGGCCCTCGG
>Ga0116179_1001781_pt1 | contig 15956 bp, 8 predicted proteins | sample AD_UKC071_MetaG_FD_89751 | JGI IMG/M metagenome (GOLD analysis project Ga0116179, IMG submission 89751) | Active sludge microbial communities of municipal wastewater-treating anaerobic digesters from USA - AD_UKC071_MetaG | ecosystem: Engineered > Bioreactor > Anaerobic > Digestate | place: USA...
TAAATCGATTCTTTGCGCAACTGAGTCGGCCCGGGATTCAACTGAGCTAACAAAAAAAGAAACCAAACTATTGGAGAGAGTTCCATAAAGTGGGAAAGGCCCACATTGACTTGACACAAACGGGGTTTTCTGCAACGTCGACATGTATGGAATATTGTGTTAAAATATAATAATATATTGTTTGGAGAGGCACATACCTATCATGAATCCTGTTGGAATGGACAGTTACCAATATTATTCCAATGAAATACAGCCTGATTATTCAAACAAATCAGGAAATAAAAATATTTGTTTTAAGGCCTTGGATTTATTCTCCGGATGCGGTGGGCTTACCCAGGGATTAAAAGACGCAGGTTTTACCGTAATCGGGGCTGTGGAAATTGATGCGCTTGCCGCTGAAACTTACAGGGACAACCATCCGGATATATATGTCTGGGAAAGGGATATCAAAACATTATCAACTACCGAGGTAATTAATCAATTACAGTTGGAACCCGGAAAATTGGATTTACTTGCAGGCTGCCCTCCCTGTCAGGGATTTTCCGCAATAAGAACTCTTAACGGCAGTCTGAAAGTTAAAGAACCCCGGAATGAACTAGTATTCGATTTTTTGCGGTTTGTCCGTGGCTTACGCCCGAAGACTATAATGATGGAAAACGTTCCCGGGCTTGCTTCAGATGAACGAATGGTCAGGTTTTGCAGCGAGCTTACAGAAATGGGATATACATATCAGATAAAAATCCTCAACACGGCTGATTACGGAGTACCCCAACGCAGACACCGCATGATACTTTTAGGTTCTCTTTACGGCCATGTTGATTTTGCGCCGGCAGAAACGAAACGAAAAACGGTACGTGAGACTATCGCTAATCTAAAAAAGCCGGGTAACAGCGGAGATCCAATCCATGATCTTCCTGAAAAACGCAGTAGCGCAATCATGGAACTTATAAAAATGATACCAAAAGACGGCGGCAGCCGTAAGGATTTAGGTGAAGACCGGCAGTTGGAATGTCATAAGAAATGCAACGGCTTTAAAGATGTCTACGGACGAATGGCATGGGACGACGTAGCCCCTACAATAACAACCGGCTGTGTGAACCCTTCAAAGGGACGCTTTCTTCATCCGGAACAGAACCGGGCCATCACTCTAAGGGAGGCAGCACTCTTACAGTCATTCCCGCCCAATTATCGTTTTTCTCTTAAAAGGGGGAAATTTCCCGCCGCTACTATGATCGGCAACGCACTCCCTCCCGAGTTTATAAAAAAACACGCCCGTCAAGTTTTACTTCATCTGGAGGCAAACCGACATTTAAACGTAGAAACAAAAAAATAAAGAAGAAGTGACTTATGCTTTGTATTAATGATATTCTCGCAAAGAATCTAACCCATGCACAAATGTCGGCCGCTACCGATTCCGCAGCGGAAATTCTCTGTTTGGCCTGCGCAGGGTCAGGAAAATCCCGCACACTGGCCTTTCGCACTGCCCGTCTAATCGCTGAAGGGGAAGATCCCAAAAGCATTGTCGCCTTTACTTTTACCGAAAAGGCAGCCGAATCGATGAAGCTGCGTGCCGCATTTGCCCTTAAGGAGTCGGGCATTGAACCCACAGTCCTGGGAGCCGTCTACATCGGTACCATACATTCATACTGTCAGCGGGTACTTTCAACAATGGACGCCAAGTATTATCAGTATGACGTGCTTGATGAAAACAGGCTGAAGATATACCTAATGTCCAGGTATTCCCAGTTGGGGCTGGGAAACCTTCAAAATTCCCAGAGACGGTATTTCAAGATAATAAAAGAAGTCTCCGATGCCTGGAAGATCATGAATGATGAAATGGTAGGACCGGAAGATGTAACAGTATATGATGGAGTATTGGGATCCATATTGGCAAGACTTCGTATACGCATGAATTCCGATCATTTCATAGACTTCTCGCAAATGATCCGTCTTGTGGTCGATGCTTTGCAATTGGGTCATACCGGGGCGGAAAATGCTGTTTCCCACATCCGCCATCTTATGGTCGATGAATATCAGGATATCAATCCTGCCCAGGAAGCGCTTATCCAAGAAATCAGAAAGCGTTGCTCTACCCTGTTCGTAGTAGGTGACGATGACCAGTCAATTTATGCATGGCGTGGAGCCGACGTTAACAATATATTATCTTTTTCCGAAAGATATCCGAATTGCTCTGTCCATACTCTCTCACACAATTTTAGAAGTGCACCGATTATCGTTGCCTCGGCTGAACAGTTTGCAGCAGCAGAACTCGGGGCAAACAGGATCGAAAAAAAACCTGCGGCAAATGAGGCAAATGCACCGGTTGACTTTAGAAATCTCTGGTTTGATACACGGGAAGAGGAAGCCCGCTGGGTCGCCTCGATGATACAGTCACTGCTCGGTACGGCATATTTGGAAAGGGACGGTACTGTTCGCGGACTTACTCCTGCCGACTTCGCAATACTTATGCGCTCTACGAAGCAGGAGGAAGCAGATGGTATGCCCCGTCATGCTCCTTTCACAAACGCGCTCAGAAATGCAGGCATCAGCTACAGCCTGGAGGCCGGCGGCAGCGTATTCGACAGACGACAAGTGAGTGTACTGAGAGACACTTTTGAACTACTCAGACACGGCTCTCCTAATCGCCAAACGGCTCTCAATCATTTTGCTCATTCTGTAAAGCCGGCATATCCGGAAGCAGATTTCAGCGAGTTTGCGGATGTTCTGACCAAGTGGGGCCGTCTCATCCACGCTCCCGTGGACGGAACCCGGCGTAGGATTTTCCCGCAGCAGCTCGTCTTTGACCTGCTTAATGCGTTCGGTTTGGACAAGACCCGGTTTGATGACGGAATAATGCAGGACCTTGGATTGTTCAGCAGAATGATGCAGGACATTGAAGCTGTTTACGTCAGCATAGATACCACCAGACGTTTTGCTGAGATACTGAACTTTCTGCAGAATGTGGCAGAAACAGGTTACGATACAAGTTCCGACAGTCTACTGGCCAGGCCGGACTTGGTAACCATATCAACAGTCCATAAGGTCAAGGGACTTGAATTTCCCGTTGTATTTGTGGTTGATGCGGAACACCAACGATTCCCGAAGAATAACAGAAGATATGAAGGATTCCTTCCCCGTCAGGTAATAGATCCGGCACTCCGCCGAGGCGCTTACCAGAGTACGCGGGACGAGGAGGCGCGACTCTTCTATACGGCAATCACCAGAGCAGAACGTTATTTATATGTAACTGGTTCGGCACACCTTCCGGGCGGTAGAAGTGTTCGAAGACGTTCAGCTTTTGCCCAGCGTCTGAATGACCCCGGCATTTCTACGCAAAAAGAAGGCCTTCCCACCGGGATAACCCCGGCACCTCAGGCGCGCCGAATTGACGATACTGTATTGCCCACCAGCTTTTCCGATATACGTTACTATTTAAAATGTCCCCGGGATTACAAATTTAGAAAAATTTTCGGTTTCAGTCCACCTATCGGGGAAATGTTCGGTTACGGTCGAACAGTTCATGCAGCTATATGCAAGCTTCACGAAAAATTTCCTGATAGTATTCCCTCACCAGAAGTAGCCGTACAGATTACCACTGATATTTTTCATTTGAAACATGTCTACCCCAGCGGCGATCCGGAAAACCGGCCGGGTGCATATGAGAAAGCCAAGGAAAAAGCGGCAGATATCTGTAAGCAGTATGTAACCGATTATGCCGATGACTTTACCCATAGAAGGCAGGTGGAGGCCCGTTTTGAAATACCGCTGGAAAAGGCGGTAATAAACGGCTCAATTGACCTGATGCTGCGGGAGGATGGTCAGGGCAATATTTGCGAGGCAAGAGTGATCGACTTCAAAACAATGGAGGGTGGAGAAACCCCTGAAACCAATACTGAACTGAACTGGAAGGATATGTCCTTACAGGTACAGCTTTATGCAAAGGCGGCCAAGGAAATACTAGGTGAAAATGCAAAAACCGGTTCTGTACACCTTTTAAAGGACAACCTTAGGGTTGAGGTCCCAGTGGATGAACAGGCATTGGCTGCTGCCATCGGCAACATAGAATGGGCCGTAGACCGGATAATACAAGAAGATTTTCCCATGAGACCTCACGGCACCAAATGCGGAGGATGCGATTGGACGGGGTTATGCCCTAAAATACCACAAAATTTCCAGACAGAAATACTACCGCCTCCAATATTTGTTCCCGGTAATACAGAATCAGTTATGGCCGATGCACTCAGCGACAACAAAGAGGATTGATTGGAATACAAATGACTGAAAAACTGACTAAGGAACAACGCAGCTGGAATATGAGCCGAGTAAGGTCGGTTGATACTAATCCGGAAAAAATCGTACGTAGCTGGCTGCATCTAAATGGATGGAGATTCCGCCTGCATGATAAAACTCTACCGGGAAGTCCCGATATTGTTATGAAGAAATACGGTACGGTAATCTTCATACACGGTTGCTTCTGGCACAGTCATCAAGGATGCAGACGTGCCACCATACCTAAAACGAACCGGGAGTTTTGGGAAAAAAAGCTTAAGGGGAATCTAGAACGCGACAAAAAAGCTAGGGAACAACTTTCTCAAATGGGCTGGAAAGTTATCGTTATTTGGGAATGTGAAGTAAAAAATGGGAAATTTAAAGATATAATTATAAAATCCCTAAAACCTAATTTTGTAGAATAATATACCGAGAGAGACTCATCATTCATTCTTATTACTCACTATCAACCCTAATAAAATCCCCAACACAACCTATTAGCTTTTCCGAACTGATTCCTATACCGGCTCCGCAAAGTATTCCCTTCATAGGAACCCTATACTGTAAATGAGTGGGAAGGTACTCACCTTCAACTATGTATCCGAATGTTATATATTGAATACCTGATGCTACGTGCAGATATCCATTTACAGCAGTTGTTTTTCCGGTTAAATTATGTCTGACACTCCTGTGAACAGCACCATATATGTCTGTTGTCCTCACCTCCAACGCAGCATCCGATGGGCCTGACACACTAACCTCATAATATATGGAGGTATGTAGCCTTATTAGTTTAGGTAAACCTTCAACTCTCGGCCACCAACGTATCACCCTGCACTGCTCGAGGCCTTCAGAGCATACCGAAAGTATGTTGATGCTGTTTTTTAGTTCATCGGCCAAATAAGATAGCGGCACCCGCAACTCACCGTTCTCATCAAGTTCATAGGTAGAGTTTAACCGATTCAAAGAAACATTTACTTTTGCCTGAGGTCTGCCGAACGCGTATAAAACAGCGTTCTTAAGGTCGTTGCGTTCCGGGTGCGACAGGATGCATTCCACCTCCTTACCCCTGATCAAATTTTGTTGAAGAAGCCGAATACCGAATACTGTAGGGGAAAATACATAGGTATATCTTGCCGGAAAGTCAACTATCCCCTCCTTAAAGAGGTCAAATTTTGCCTCAAGGGCTACCGGATTAAATATTATTTTATTCCGAAGAAACCTTTGCTCCACTCTGGCCTTAATTAATGAATCAACTAACCGCTCTTTCCACTTGGCAGTTACGACAATCGTCTCACCCTCCATGTACGTATGGTCATCACCGTAAATGGCCTCCGGTTGAGGGATAAACAAAAACGCTATCGGATTTGACTTGACAGTGTCAAAGTGAACTACTACAGTGTATCGACCGTAGGGTATTTTATCAAAAATAGTTTTCCCGTCTATAATAAATGAGTTTAATGTCGAATTAATTCTATTTAATTTAACGTCATAGTTTCTGCTTCGAATTAATTCAACATCTCGATAAAGATGAATTTCAACTCTTATTTCCACTTCGGAGATATTTGTCAGAGCTCTAATTGACATTTCAGTCGGCTTATATATTACAATGGGATCTGTAGTCTTATCTTCCTCTAACTTTAACTGAATGAATTCTTGTTCGAGAATTTCATATTCTTCCCCTTCGCCGATTCTTAATTCATTACTGGTTCTTAAGATTTCATAAACGTGATATTTTCCATATTGATATTCATCCCTTACCTCAGCTCCCTTTACAGATTCCGCATTGATGGTGCTCACAGAAAAAAGATAGAATCTGAAGTCATCAGTCCATTTTCTTTTTTTTGAAATTTTACCCCTGGTAGATGAAGAAAACAACATAACATCATCAAACCTGACGTTCCGCTCAATTACAACACGGTCTTCCGAAACAATCTGAACAGCAGTATCTGCTTCATATATAGGGGCCAATCTTACCGCAGGCACATCAATCCTACATGACCCGGTCATACGTACGATAGTAGCGTACCGAAAATCACCAACTCTTATTTCAACCTTTTTGCCACGGAGTGCCGGCTCATTAACTCTCAGAGCACCCAGCTCTATTTCCAATTCAGGACCGATACCTTTTTCGGCATCCGGCCACCTCAATTTAAGTATCGGCTGCCACTGAATACCTTCGAGAGGCGGTACTTCCTTATTATCTATGAACAATGAACCGCCGACCGGTATTCTGCCGCACCAGACATAACCCTGTAGACTCCCGTCCATGTAGTACTCTGCAGGCTCCAAGACATCATTGTTTCTCCGTACGGTAAATAGTTTTTTGCTCCTATAACCGACGAATCCTGGTAGGGGTTGTATTATTTTATTAATCTCCCAGGCAGTCATACTCCGTAAATTAATTTTTGGATGTGGTGAAACATTGTAGGTTTTCCCCGCAACTACATATTTTCCGAAGGCAATATTGGTATCCGAGAGAATGGTATGACTGGGAACCGGTTTCCCCCAAGGCGTCATTATCTTTGCGGTCTTTTTATAAGCTGTTATTTGCCGGAACTTGGATGGAGTTACGTAATTTAGACTGCGTATATACACTTGAAAGATATATTCTTCACTCGGCAATATCTGAAGAGGATCAAAGCCGAGTTTCTCATGAAGTATTCGTTTTAATTCCGTTATTTTCGTATCATTATAGCTTTCAATTAACGGTAAAGCCGGATCCTGCAAAAGTTCAACTATGGCAATAAGTTTGTCAACCGCATCGGAAATCAGATAAAACTGTTCTTCAAAATCATAATAATGATGATTTTTTGCAAACAGCTTTTCATCAAAATCTATCTTTGGGTAGTAGTTGTCAAAATACCACCAAAAAATTTCAAGAAATTCCGCAGCGTTATGAGTTGTAATTCCTACTTCACGCCAAAAAGTCTCTACAAAAAGACGTCGTCCGTTGTAACCATCTCGAATCAACTCAATTCCCATACGTGAAATTGCTTTTGCAAGTTTTTCATAAAGATATCTATTGGTATTTTCCGGCCTGCCAATGCAGGGCCAAAGATCCGACCACAATCTTCCTTTTTTAAAAACCTCTCTTCTCATAAACTGACTAATAAAAAACAGCAGGATCTGCGGGTACCTCGAAAACAAATCAGCATCCGCTTCTCTTAGATATTCCTTAAGAGCTTCGTACTCATTCTGATCACTGCACTGTATCTCCTTAAAGACATTGATACCGGGATCTTTTTTTAGCTTCTGTATTATAGCTTCAATCATGCTTCTTCACCATTTCGGTAAATTCATGGGCTATGAACGGACAAAGGTCCACATTGTATCTTGAACAGCCGTAAGGAAGAAGAAGGTTACCTTCATTATGTGCGGTCAGTTCCAAAATCTCAGTTGTCATGTCCCAAATTTTTTTCCAGTTCCTGCGTAATAGAAAGAGACCGCCTGAACCGTCTTCAACCTGATCGATTATGGCCAGTTCCGGCGCCGGCCTGCCGTTGGGATGCAGTACACCCTTCATAAGGTTTGTATCGACTCCCGTATACCGGGGCATGGCCAATAACAGCGCATGTTTGATAGTGTGTATTATGACGTATTTTAAGAAACCTTCCTTGCGGAAGCATCTTCCGTTTCTTCCACAAGGGACGATATCAGTGCAGTCATTATCCCTGGCCTTATCACACCATCTTCCACGAGGATCCGGGCGTTTAGCCCGTAGACCCTCCTTCTGTTGAATTCTTTCCCACGGCAGCAGTTCAGTTCGAGGGGCTATATCCTTCCAGCCTTCTAATTCAGCAGCGCGTTGACATTCCATACAATCGGCAACATCTTTACATCCCAGGGGATCCATATATAAAAATTCGTCAATTAGGTTTGTAAATCTAAAAAAAACTGCATGAGTCCCATAAAGATTGGCCAGATAAACCTTTTCTTCCGGGAAAATCGTGTTGACGACGGCCGCCGTATTTTTCTTTGAATCCCTATATGTTCTATATTGTTCCTTTGCCAATGAAACAACCTTTACCCTCTTAAAGTTAATCTCGGCAAGCTGATTCTTTGGTAGGGGTTCGCACAGGATACCATCGTCCACAAAGTAATCCAGCAGAATAGTCTTCGATGTCGGTACCGTAGTAACATTAATTTTTCCATATGCCTTTCCCGAACGATCCTTACATCGGTTACAGCTGAAATGGGCAATATTAACCCCTTGTTCCTGTATTGTCTGCATCTTTTTCTGGCGTCCTTCAGGGCGATATTGAAAATGTTTGGACACTCCCTCGGGTGTTTCAAAGTTGGAATCTCTGAAGGACATATTCTTCAGGCTGGGCGGAAGTTGAAGTGTATGCTTATTATGAAAGTTTATAATCATCCCGCAGGAGGAACACCGCCAATGAAGGTCAGGATATGACTGGAGCTTGAAATAATTAGACCATTCAGGTGTTTTTTTCTGATTCAGGGCACGGATAAAATCCGGCCTTTTTGCTATACACTGGGGATTGATGCAGGACCTCGGCACCGGCGGTTCGAAAATCTCCCCGCATTGCGGGCAATAGTATACTTCCGTGAGCTGTCTGAGTTCGGTACCGCAGTCATCACACTTGCCGTCCGGCGGCAGAGAAGTGTACGTCCTCCAACAACCTGATCTGGGACAATAAAAACGATAAGGACTGTACCGTACCAAAAGATCTTTCGGTATACGGTAATTCACATCGACGGCACCGGTAAAACCAAGCAAATGTTTTTTAAAATACTCCTCCGCTCCGGAGTCGGACATTAAAAGATTTCTTATTTCCGTAGCTTTTTGTCCGTCGTCCTCCATTCTCTCAATTTTAAAGGCGTTATGACCCTGCGTTGCGTATCCTCCCGGCGGGCGCAATGATACCGCCTGTCTGCGGGATATGGTATCCTTTAGTTCTTCCGAGCGCTCACGTATTAGGTAAATACCTACGGTTTGACCGGCTCCCCGCATACGGGGAACCAAAGAACGATCCTTTGTCCCTATACCGGTGAGTTTATCCTCATCTTTATATACCGGTCTGCGCAGGTCCATTTTTCCGGCCAGTTCAATACATTTATTGACAATCATCATTTCAATTGCATTTGGGCTGATGACATTGGGCTCGACCGAAAGAATATCACGTTCTTTTTCCAACCATTTTATATAATTATCAATTACAGTTTCGGTAATCTCCCCTCTATTTATGAATCGTTCCTTAAATAATCTACGGTACAAAAGCCTGCCGAATCTCTCGGGTTTATCTATAAAACTAATCGTTACAGGACCGTCTTTGAGCGTGAGTTCCCTGCGAAAGTCGGAAACCGTGATTTCCCGACTACTTTCACCTATTACACCGGCGGCAAAGTCCAAAATGCGGGCGAGAATATGAGTCTCAACAATGCTGTTGTTTGTAATTATAATCGGCGCATCTTCAAACTCACGTTTGTCGGGATCCGCATATTCTGAAAAATGTCTCCAAAAATATAGATCCAAGGGGTTTTTCCTATTGACTACGGTAAGCGCGGCCGACTCGCGCTTCCTGCCGCCGCGGCCGACTCGCTGAGCGTATTCATTGGTTGAATAGGGCGCACCTATATTAACTACCGTCGTAACGTCGCCGATATCTATACCTAATTCAAGGGTATTCGTTGACACCATAACATCAATTGGTGGATCCGGAGGATCATCTTCAAATTCGCCTCTAAGCTCCTGACAGACAGAAAAACGGTTGACGGCCGAGATCCTTTGTTTTTGTTCCAAACCGCCACGATGCCATCCATATTCGAGTTTTTGATCGTATAGAGCTTCATTATTTTTTAAGTATTCATACCAGAGACCAACTCCGTCTGCAGCCAGCGCGGCCTCCGGCTCGCTTACGGGTTCCCCATGCAGCAGGCGCTCCCTTATGTTTTCCTTATACGGAATAAAGTACCTCTCTTCCTGAATGGTTAACGATTTAATAAGATCGTCGGTATCCTGCCGATAGTTGCAGAATGCAAGTGTTTTTCTGAAATGAGGATCACGAACGGCATGTCCTAAAAGATTTAATAATCTTACAGAAGTGGACAGTGTGCTGCGGTAACGGTCTTTCCCCCATTCCGCCGGCCTCACGGACAAGTGCCTTCTATAATGTGAAACCGTATTTTTATCCAGATATTCACGCACAACAGGGTTCAAATAATATACTCCCGACAGGGGGACGTCAAATAATAAGGCCGCCACTTCTTTCGCATTTTTAATAGTTGCACTGATGCCTACATAGACGGGACGCTCACCGGCGATTTCCTCCATTCTCCTCATGAGGTGCGCAACATGACATCCGAACACACCGGTGCACTGGTGGACTTCATCAAAGACCATTATATCGGTTCCGTGTTCAAACACCTTGCGTAAAACGGGGCTTTGTAGACTATAGTTGATCATATCGGGGTTGGTAATGAGTATGTCGGGCGGCGAGGCCAGAATGTCCTGCCGTGTAAGTCTTAGATAAGGGAACGACCTTCCGCAGGAACGGCACTTTTGAAGCTCCAACTTTGCTCCGGAAGGCAACTGTATTTTTTCATATGAGGGAACTGCTTCCCCGCAACGAGGATTAGGGCATACTTTAAAGAGGTTATCTTCTGCTAATTTATACCCGCCGAACTGTGGGGTGTCACCGGTGAGGATTCCGAGACTGACCTGCATCTCATTTATAAGTTCGTGGTTACATACCTCCAATATTTGACTCAACCTTCTGGCTTGGTCGTTTGCCAGCGCTTTGGTAGGATACACAATTATCGCTCTTACTCTCTCATCCGCAGAACTTCCATATTCCAACACTTTTCTTTTCTGCAAAAGGATATGTGCGATGAGGGGTAGGAGAAATGCCTCGGTCTTGCCGCCGCCTGTGGGAACAGAAAGCAGCAGACATTCCTCGGGAATAAGGTCCGAGCGGTTTAATTTTGCACTAAGGAAAAACAGGGCGTCTTCCTGAAAAAGCCTTAACCGTGCCCCTTTACTGTCCAAACCCCAGAGTTCGACCAGTGAATCAATTAGTTCCGAGGGCAGCAGTCTACAGCTTTTTCTGTCGAACGGATCATCTTCTCCCGCAGGAGAGGGAGTCAAAATCAGTTCCTCGCCGCGAGGTATCGCCAACTCTTCCAGGGTACACTGTCCTGGTATGAATCCGTAAATAGGTTCTTCAACATCAGATTTAATAACCGGGTCCACGTAGCGGTTGTATTCCTTATCCCTGATTCTTCCCGATTCCCTTTCATTAAAACGCAGCATGCTTGCCGACTGAGCCCCTATTGTGCTGCCAATCAACTCTTCGATGGCGGAGGGCTCAAATATGGATATCAGGATTATATCATCCGACGAAACATATCTATTCGGATCGCGGACTTCCACCGTTTCCGAGGTATCATATATTTTCCCGTCCTTCTCTGTAATGTTGAAATAAACACCAGCCGTTGAGACTACCGTGCCGTTTCGTATAAGTCGGTTTTTTAATCCCGGACATTGCAGATTAATCTGTTCTATGACTTCCTCTAAAGTACCCGGGGATACGTCGCCTTCTTCTGAACTGTAAATATCTTTCAAACCGGTTAAATCACTTAGGTTTGAAGTATACACTTTCATACTTACCCCTCCACAATTTTATAAATATATTTCAGCTCTTGTCCCAACTCAGGCGTCAGACAAAGAGATATACAGGGAACAAAGACCTCTTCATTACTACGGCCGCCATGTACTCCGAATAGTAGCAGGTCGGTCCTTGCCGCTTCAGAGGGAGCGATTAATCCCTCATCCGTAAACTGAATAATCAAATCGGGGACGTCAGCCCCTTCGCCGAAATGAACACCAATAGTATGCTCTCCTTTAAAGTGTTGCTCAAAAGCTATGCCTGATTCCTTAAAGAGCTCACTCAGCACACCGGCTGCCTCATGCGGTGAGTCTGAATAAATCCAAATGGAGCGGTTCGTCCAGATAAAACGATCTTGGTTATTAAGACATTGTCTTATTTGATTGACGGTGATATAACGTTCGGAAGTTTCGAACATTCCATGATCCGCCGTAAATAAAAAGGTCGTCTTCCCGTCGAAAACCTCCTCATTGTAATATGCAAGGTCAATTAGGAATGCCAGTAATCCGCTTTTAAACCGTTTTATTTCATTCAACTCAAAGTTTGAAAAACTTCCGACTGAATGACCGGTTCTGTCTATTAACGGATGATAAATACAATAAAGGTGTCTTACCGAATCATTTTCAACTTCAACTGACTTAAGGAGCAGGGCGAAAATTCTTTCAGCAATATTTACGCCAAAATAATCAGAACGCCCTCCGTATGTCAATCTGCCAAAAGGCGTCGGCACTTCACCCCGTCCTCCCCCGTGAAATACCTTAATCTTTATGTTATCTGGAAGTGAGTCGAAAAAACTTTTAAAAACTCTACCAGTCGCCTGGTAAGGGCCTTCCTTCAATACATCGACCACCCTGTGGGAAGTGGGATTCCACATTTTCGAACCTAAAACACCATTGACGCAACTGATACTGCCGGTAAATATGGCGGCAAGGCCGGACCCGGTATCCGTCGCAAGTGTAGAACCCAGAATGTTCTTTCCGTTATACTCTTGCCTGCCTTCCAACCAACTAAAGATATCCATTGAGAAAGACCGATTGATGTATTGTTCGGAGGAACGAAGCCCCCAGAGATGTTGTACCATGCCATAACCGTCGAGTACAAAAACAAAAACTCTCTTTTGATCATAGGGTCCGTTAAAAGGGACCCTTGTAGAAATAATGTTCGTTTTCGTTGAAAATAAAAGTCGGACCATATCCGATAGACCCCAAATGCCCCATTTCTCCTGGTAATGCTCTCGGTAACGGGCAATCTTCATATGTAACAATGTCCTTACTTCCTGAAGACTCCTGCGCAAATAGTCGACTTCCTGCTTTAATAAATGCGGAGCCAGAAGTTTATCAATACCCCAGTAATTCTCAAATTCAGTAACTACACCGTATGCGTCTGCCAACATATCTAAATATGCGGACAATGCCTTGTTGGAAGCAATATAATCATCAGGTCGAAGTGCCAGATTGGCGTCATATATTCTTCTTTTTATGTCCTTGAGCCGCACGGAGCAGGTCGTAAATATCCGCCATATCTCCATTTGTTCAGCCGCAAAGCCTTCAAACCAGTGAGGCTCCGATCTCCGCAATCGATCCAGATGGCTCAATAGGCATTCAACAGTTTGCAGACAAGGTTCCAGCAACTCCGGATCTGTTAAAAGCCCGAAATTTTTGGCCGCCGGGTTGTCGTCTAAATTTTTACGCCTAAGATAATTCAATATTGCATCTGCAACTTGAGGCACTTCGGCGGAATATCTGCGGAATCGTGCCATAATCCGATATACATTCGAAGATGTTAAATCCGGCGAGTGGTATGAGGCAGCCGTTAAAACAGGCAGCGGATAATAATCTGCATCTGCAGCCCGGCAGATTAGACCGGCCTGAGACAGCTCATTATGCTCTTCTCCATTTTTGATTCCACTAAGAAATTCGCGCCAGGCATTATTTAATTGAGAGTTGATTCTAAAGCCAAGCCACCGTAGGGCTTTTGCAGCAGTGACCTTGCTCTGCTTCATAATGAATTTCAGAACTCTGTCCGGCGCCACTGACTTAAGTACCTGTTCTCTGTCAGCCATACGATGAAAGCTTTCAATCGGTAAAAGGGAGGCAAGTTGTTCAGCCAACGTTTCCGTCCATGTAAAAAAAGTATCCAAGTTTTCCAGCGCAGAAATCTCTACTACTATCAAACTTGAACCGCAGATAATTTCACTTTTTAAATTTTCTGCTCTGACGACCTTAATCATATAGAAAGTCCTCCATCATCATGCCCATATTAAGAATTATGTGGTCCTCCGGGCAGTTGAGGATGGTCACTTTGTTTCCTTCCTTCTTCCAAAACATCTTTATATTTTTTGCCTCCAACCACTTTGACGGCCTATTTTCAACTTCGATAACCATGCCTTTCTTACAGCACAACAGGTCATTCAGAAGTGACAACGAGCTTTTTCTTTCGCCCGGATTATTACCTAAGCTCTTATAATCAACATACACTACACTTAGTTCACTTAACTTTTTTAATACACCCTTTTTTAATAGTTTTATCTGACGGCTTAAGTCATGCTCGTTTTTTTCCAGCGATCTTATTTTTTCTTTTAACTCTTTATTGGATTTAGCGATTGATTCGAGCTTACTGCGTTCTATCGCCAGCTCCGATTGTAACTTTTTAGTCATCTCGGACAAAGATGTATTTTGTTTTGAAAGAGTTTTATTTTTCTTGACGGCATTGGAAAATCGTTTCTCCAGTATATTTATCTTTGATTGAAGTTTGGAGTATTCTTTTTCGTTGGGTTGTCTTACTGCATCTGAAGCTGCGGCAGTTTGATTCTGTACATTGATAAATTCATTGAATGCTGCTTCCATCAATTCTGCTTTTAGTGTTTCCTTATCATCAAATTCGCCTAATACAAGCGCCAGTCTTACTTTTGACACAGGCCAACGACTAATAATTGACTCCCAACCATCTTCAATCCCTTTACGTAGTTCGTCAATCATATCAACATGAATACTCTTCCACCAATCACAAAACATTTCAAAAATCCCATCATCATTTATAAAAGCCGTTCTCAATAGTATTTGCTTTATTTCTTCTTTTGTCAGTTTTTGGTGGCGCCATCCTTTAAAGACCTTTTGCTGTAAAGATTTGGTATTTTTTATTAATGCTCTAAGTGTATTAAGTTCTGAACTGTCTATGATATTTTGTAGAATCTCCGCTCGGTCCATAAAGGACCCTCCCAATCAATAATTTATAAAAAGGGTGAAATTGGTGTTGGTGATATTCCTTTAATTTATTTAATTTATATTTAATCTTTAATATTTCATCAACAAATAATGATGACCTAATTGTATACTTTTACCTATTTCGTCATTATCCTGCATAACCATGCGATTTTTTGAAGTTTTCTGAAATTACATAACCCACACTTAGGTCTGTACTTACTGTGGTAAGGGTGAAGGAGATGGAAGCTTCACTCCAGCTCCACAAAGCTCCGCTCACCTGCGGCTCTTTTACGCCTGGCACGGTGGTCTCTTGAATCCTCTCGGCTAGGGCAGACAACTGGACAGACTCCGCAGTATCGTTTATGGGTCTGGTCGTTAGATTTCCAAGCCTCCGCGGATCCTGTAAATACCATGCTTTACAGTTATACCGCTGAGCCGCTGCTCCTAAGGTGCGCTAACATAACTTGCGGCACACCTCAGGAGCCCTTTACTTGCTACACTCCTGGAAGGCTACATCTTCCTGGAACTGCCGTCCCCAAAAAGCGCCGCGCGCGTGGCCGGTCCGCTTCCGGGTCAGGCCTCTGCAGGTCCGGGCCGGCCACACTGCGCTTACCTGCGCCTCCCCCAGAAGTCCAGCATCCAACCGGCACCTAGCTGCCGCCCAGAAAACCTCAACCCCAGCCCCCCAACCCCCCGCCCCAATCATGGGGCCGGAGGGCTTTAACGTGCGGCGCAGTTGTGGTTAAAGCCGCCTCCCTGGCCTCCCATTGTAACGCAGCTCCGGCCCCCGCTCGCATGCCGGCTCGCGTGGGCCTCCCGGCGCACTGTCAAGGGTAAAGCCTGCGCAAAAAAATTA
>Ga0116179_1001784_pt1 | contig 15933 bp, 15 predicted proteins | sample AD_UKC071_MetaG_FD_89751 | JGI IMG/M metagenome (GOLD analysis project Ga0116179, IMG submission 89751) | Active sludge microbial communities of municipal wastewater-treating anaerobic digesters from USA - AD_UKC071_MetaG | ecosystem: Engineered > Bioreactor > Anaerobic > Digestate | place: USA...
CACACCACGCCCAAGGTGTTCAAGGGCTGGGTGATCGACCTGGCGCCGGGCGAGCGGCGCACGCTCGTGAAGCGCCATGCGCTGAAGCGCATCACCACCCGCACCTACCACCCCGGCGCGCATGCGGTGGACGTGCGCATCAACGGCCAGGTGCTGGCCGAGGCGGGGTTCGCGCTGCGCGTTTGACTGGTGTTGCGGCTGATGCGCAGTCGACGCGCTGCTGCGATCGAAGCAAGCGATCGCCGCGGAACCGGCTCCGCCGGGCCGCTGGCGATGCCCCCTTGAGGGGGAGCGCCGCAGGCGCTTCGGGGGTGGGCGAGTCAGCGGTCGATGATCGGCCCGAAATGCTCGAAGCGCTGGCCGGCGAACTTCGTCAGCTGCAGCTGCGACACCGGGTAGAAGTCGTCCGGGCTGGTGCGCAGCGTGATGCCGGGCGACAGCATCGGCAGGGTCAGGTTCAGATTGGCGGCGATCTTCATGATGTTCTCGCGCGTCAGGTTGTCGCCGGCCTTCTTCAGCACTTCCACCGCCGCCTGGCCGATGGTGTAGCCGTTGGCGTTCAGGCTGTCGCCCACGTCGCCCGACGGGTAGTACTTCTTCATCACCGCCGCGTAGTCCTGGTATTCCTTGCTGGCGTGGTTGGACGGGTCCGACGGGTCGCGCAGGTAGGCCGACGAGAACACGCCCTGGCCGTTGTCGAAGCCCGCGGGCTTGAGCACCGAGGTGACCGAGGTCGACACGCTGACCAGGTACTGCACCGGCTTCCAGCCCGACTCGGCCGCACGGCGGATGGCCTGGGCCGCGAACTTGGGCGTGGTGATGTTGACGAAGGTGTCGGCGCCGGTGGCCTTGAGTGACAGCACCTGGCTGTCGACCGTGGTGTCGCTGGCCTCGTAGCTCTGCTGGCTGACGACCATGGTCTTGGCCTTGTCGCCCAGGCCTTCGAGCACGCCCTTCAGGTAGTCCTTGCCGAAGTCGTCGTTCTGGTAGAGCACGCCGACCTTGGCATTGGGCTTGGTCGCCAGGATGTGCTTGGCAAACGCCCGGCCCTCGACGTAGTACGACGGGATGAAGCCCATGGTCCACGGGAAGTTCTTCGGGTCACCCCACTTGTTGGCGCCGGTGTTCAGGAACAGGTGCGGCACCTTCTTCTGGTTCATGTACTTGTGGATGGCGGTGTTCTGCGCCGTGCCCAGCGGCGACAGCAGGAAGAGCACTTCGTCCTCCTCCACCAGTTTGCGCGCCTGCTCCACCGTCTTGGCCGGGTTGTAGCCGTCGTCCAGGCTGATGAATTTGATCTTGCGGCCGTTGATGCCGCCCTCGGCGTTGACCTTCTCGAACACGGCGTTCATCGCCTTGCCGACGGTGCCGTAGGCCGACGCCGGGCCGCTGTAGGGCACGGTGTTGCCGATGACGATCTCCTTGTCGGAGGCGCCGGTGTCGTACTTCTTCTGGGCGATGGCGGACAGGGGCAGGCTCAGGGCCAGCGCGGCGGCGATGGCGATGCGGCGCGAGACGGGGGACACGGGGAACATGGAAACGGGATCTCCTGGCCGGATGGCGGCCGATGGTCATGGAACGGAAAGTGGCCGGCACCCAATGGCCCGGCCCGTGCAAAGCGGGCGCGATGCTACGGGTTCACCCGAGGCATCCAACATCGTCCGAAGCGACGATTGAGGCGGCCGGATGCGGCTGCCTACGATGCATGTCAACAAATTCCGCCTTGCCATGAGCCATCGACTGCCGGACCACATCACCCGCCGGCTGCGCCTGCCGCTGATCGCCGCGCCGATGCTCAACGTCTCGGGCGTCGACCTGGTGGTGGCCGCCTGCCGCAACGGCGTGATCGGCGCCTTTCCCACGGCCAACGCCCGCACGCCCGAGCAGCTGGACCAGTGGCTCACCGAGATCCGCGCCCGGCTGTTTGCCGCGCCCGAGGAGGCCGCGCCCTTCTGCCCCAACCTGATCATGCGGTCGCCGCGCATGGCCGACGACCTGGCCTGCCTGGTGCGCCACCAGGTGGAGCTGGTGATCACCAGCGTGGGCTCGCCGGCGGCGGCCGTGCCGGCGCTGCACGGCGTGGGCTGCCTGGTGCTGGCCGACGTGGCGACGCTGGCGCATGCGCGCAAGGCCATCGCCGCCGGTGCCGACGGCCTGGTGCTGCTGAGCGCCGGTGCCGGCGGCCAGACCGGCTGGCTCAACGGCATGGCCTTCGTGCGCGCGCTGCGGCAGGACTACGACGGCCCCATCGTGCTGGCGGGCGGCATTTCCGACGGCGTGGCCCTGCGCGCAGCGCAGGTGCTGGGCTGCGACCTGGGCTACATGGGCACGCGCTTCATCGCCACCCGCGAAAGCCTGGCGCCCGACGCCTACCGCGACATGCTGGTCGAGTCGTCCATCGACGACGTGCTGCTGACCCGCGCCTTCACCGGCCTGCCGACCAGCATGCTGGTGCCATCGATCCGCCAGGCCGGCCTGGACCCGGCGACGCTGGACGAGACGGTGACGCCGAACTCGGCGGCGCAGATGTTCGGTGGCAGCTCGCACGGCAACGCCAGCGAAGGCCCGCGCCGCTGGCGCGACATCTGGAGCGCCGGCCACAGCGTCAGCGGCGTGAAGCAGGTGCAGACGGTCGAGGCGATGGTCGCCCAGATCGAACAGGAATTCCACAAAGCCGCGGCCTGACCGACGAAGTGAGCGACATGCATCCGCACCAGTCCGGCCCCACCGCCAGCGCCCTGCTGCTGCGCGCCCTGAACCGCCACCCCGACCGCACGGCCTTCCGCTGGGACGCCGGTGAACTGAGCTACCGTGCGACCGCGGAGACCATCGGCCGCATGCAGGCGGTGTTCGCCGCCGCCGGCCTGGGCGCCGGCACGCGGGTGGCCATCCTGGCGGCCAACCAGGTCGAGGCCTGGTGCGCCGGCCAGGCTGCGGTGGCCAGCGGCATGGTGACCACCGCGCTGCACCAGATGGGCAGCCTGGACGACCACCTGTTCCAGCTGGACGACTTCAGCGCCACCGTGCTGATCTGCGATGCCAGGGGCTTCGGCGAACGGGCGCAGGCGCTGGCCGCGCGGCATGCGGCGCTGACCCAGGTCTACACCCTGGCCGCGGCGGACTTCGGCAAGAACCTGGCGGCGGAATGCGAACGCATCGGCCACGCGACGATGCGCGACCTGTCGCGCCACGACGCGCTGGCGGTCGTCAACTACACCGGCGGCACCACCGGCCGCAGCAAGGGCGCGGCGCGCACCCAGGCCGGCATCGCGGCGATGGTGATCGAGAAGCTCAGCGACTTCGACCTGCCCGAGACGCCGATTTACCTGGCCGCCGCGCCGATGACCCACGTCGCCGGCACGGTGGTGCAGCCCACGCTGATGCGCGGCGGCACCATGCGCCTGCTGTCGGGCTTCAACCCGGGGCGCGTGCTCGAACTCATCGCCAAGGAGCGCATCAACCTGACGCTGCTGGTGCCGACGATGATCTACACCCTGCTCGACCACCCCGAGCTGGACCGCACGGATCTCAGCAGCCTGCACACCCTGCTCTACGGCGCCAGCCCGATGTCGCCGACCCGGCTGGTCGAAGGACTGGAGCGCATCGGGCCGGTCTTCGCCCAGTTGTATGGCCAGACCGAGGGCTACCCGGTGAGCTTCCTGCGCCGGCAGGATCACGATGTGAACCAGCCGGACCTGTTCTCAAGCTGCGGCCTTCCCACCAGCGGCAGCCAGGTGGTGCTGCTGGATGACGACGACCAGCCAGTGGCGCCCGGCGGCGTGGGCGAGCTGTGCGTGCGCAGCCGCCAGGTGATGGAGGGCTACCTGAACCAGCCCGAGCTGACCGCCGCCACCTTGAAGGGCGGCTGGCTGCACACCGGCGACATGGCGCGCGCTGACGATCGGGGTTATCTCTACATCGTCGACCGCAAGAAGGACATGATCGTCAGCGGCGGCTTCAACGTCTACCCGCGCGACGTCGAGGACGTGATCAGCAGCCACCCCGCGGTGGCGATGGTCGCGGTGATCGGCGTGCCCGACGCCAAGTGGGGCGAGGCCGTGACCGCCATGGTCGTCTGCAAACCGGGCCAGCAGGTGCCTGGCGAGCTGCTGATCGACATGGTGCGCGACCGCAAGGGCAAGGTCCACGCGCCCAAGCAGGTGCAGTTCGTGCCCGACCTGCCGCGCACCGCCGTGGGCAAGATCGACAAGAAGGTGCTGCGCGCGCCGTTCTGGGCCGGGCAGGGGCGCAACGTCGGTTGAAGCCCTGCACCATCCTGCCGGCCGCGCCATCGCCTCGTCGGTCGGTCGGTCGGTCGGTCGGTCGGAAATTACATTTGCAGGAATATAATTCGCTGCCTCCCGTCGGTTGAGCGACCGCGGGTGGCCAAGGAGCGACTTTGCGGGGCCCATCCGGGCCCCGCTTTTTTTGGCCGGCGCCAGGCCGCGCAACGGCCCCTCCTATGATTTGCACATGCCTGACCAGCCATCCGATCGGCCCGCATCGCCCCGCCCAGCCCTGTCGGCGCCTGCATCGCGTCGCACTGCGGCGGGCAACCAGCCCGAACCCGCGGCGCGCGTGCTGCGCCGCTTCCGGTCGGTCTTCAACGCGGTCAAGACCCACTTCCAGCAGGTCGAGAAGCAAGCGGGCGTGGGCGGTGCGCAGCTGTGGGCGCTGAGCGTGATCGACGCCGAACCGGGCATCGGCGTCGGCGGCCTGGCACGGGCCATGGACATCCACCAGACCACGGCCAGCAACCTGGTGCGGGCCATGGTCACGGCTGGCTTGGTGGTCGCCACGCGGGATGGCGCCGACCGGCGCGCCACCCGCCTGCAGGCGACGGCCGACGGCCGTGCGGTGCTGGAGAAGGCGCCCGGGCCGTTTGCCGGCGTACTGCCGCAGGCCCTCGCGGCCTTGGATGCAGACACGCTCGATCGGCTGGACAAGGACCTCGGCCGGCTGCTGGCATTGCTGCAGGCCGACGAGCGCACCGGCGGCATCCCACTCGCCCAGATGTAGCGGCCCACCGCCGTGCGGCGACGACGGGGAACGACGCGCCCCATCTTTGTATTTGAACAAATATAATAGACGGACCATGCCACGTCCGTCCGTTCGTGCGATGTCCGCCATCATCGTCCTCGTCCTCGTCCTCGTCCTGGTCGATGCACTGGCGATGGTGCTGCTGCACGACGCCTGGCAGGCCCGGCACCAGCCATCTGCCAGCGCCGTCCCGCGCAGCGGGCCGGATGCCCGGCAAACGGGGCGGCCGACGCCACCGCCGCCGGGACGGGCCGGCGGATGACCACCGCCAACGGGCCCGAACCCGCACCCGGCGCACGGCAGTCCGCCGCCCGGGTGGCGCGCGCGTGGCTGCATGGCGGCTGGCGTGCTGCCCAGGCCATCGAACCCGAGTTCTGGCGCAACCTGCACGGCGAACTGCTGGCCATCCGGCCGTGGATCGACCGCGCCATCGTGCTCGCCCATGCCGCAGCCACCGGTGGCATCGTGGTGGCGTTCACGCTGCTTGCGGACGCCGCGATCCATGCCTTCCGCCTGATCGAAGGCTGGGGGCCCCATGGCCGCTACCTCACCCTGCTGTGGACGCCTGCGCTGACGGTGGCCGTGCTGTGGTGGGCCCGACGCTTCGTTCCGGGTGCGCTGGGCTCGGGCATTCCTCAGGTGGTGCGGGCGCTGGACGACGACCAGTTGCAACCGGCACAGCAGGCCTGGCTGGCCTCATTGCGGGTGTCGCTGCACAAGATCGGCCTGGTGTCGGCGGGCCTGCTGGCCGGCCTGTCGATCGGCCGCGAGGGACCCACGGTGCAGGTCGGCGCCGGCGCGATGGTGGGCGCACGGCGCTGGTTGTCGCCGCAGTCGGGTATCGACAGCCATGACCTGATGGTCGCCGGCGCTGCCGCCGGCATCGCCGCTGCCTTCAACACGCCGCTGGGTGGCATCGTCTTCGCCCTGGAGCAGCTGACGCGCCGCCGCCACATCGCCCACAGTTCGCTGGTGATCGCCGCCATCGTGCTGTCTGGCCTGGTCGCGGTGGCGGTGTTCGGCAACCAGACCTACTTCGGCCGGCTGCGGGTGCAGGCCATGTCCTGGTCCCTGCTGGTGCCCGGCTTGCTGGTCGCCCTCGTGGCGGGGCTGAGTGGCGGGCTGTTCGCGCGGCTCATCGTCGTCTCGGTGCGCGGCCTGCCCGACCGCATCAGCCGCTGGCGCCGCGAGCATCCGCTGCGCTTTGCCGCAGGCTGCGGGCTGGCGGTCGCGGTGATGGGCCTGGCAACGCAGGGCGCCACTGCGGGCGCAGGCGACCTGCCGACCCGGGCCTTGCTGGAGGGGCATGGCGAACTGCCCGGGATCTACACCCTGCTGAAGTTCTGTGCCACCTGGGTGTCGGCCTGGTCGGGCGTGCCGGCCGGCGTGTTCGCGCCATCCCTAGCCATCGGCGCGGGCATCGGCCATGACGTGGCGCTGGCCTCGGGCCTGAGCCGCGAGGCCGCCATCCCGCTGATCGCGATGGGCATGGCCAGCTTCCTGGCAGCGACCACCGGCGGACCGATCACGGCCTTCATCATCGTCATGGAGATGGTCTCGGGCCAGGCCATGGTGCTGAGCCTGATGGCCTGCGCCCTGCTGTCCAGCGGCGTGGCGCGCCTGGTGACGCGCCCGATGTACCAGGAACTGGCGGCCATGCTGCCGAATCCGGCGGATGCCGCCGCGGCCCCCGCAGCCGCATCGCCCGACCGGAGAACGACTTGAGCGCCCCGCTGCGCCGTCCCCTGGTGCGGCTGCAGGGCCGGCGGCCGCAGCGCGAGGCCGAACCCAGCCGCCCGGCCGTGACTGCCACCGCCGCATCGCCATGGCCGGTGGCCTGCGCGACGGTGGTCATCCCGGCGCTGAACGAGGCCGCCCGCATCGCCAGCGTGGTGCGCCACGCGCTGGCCGACCCGGCCACCGCGGAGGTGATCGTCATCGACGACAGCTCGATCGACGACACCGCGCTCCTGGCCCGCCAGGCCGGGGCAGAGGTCATCACCAGCACCATGCTGGGCAAGGGTGCTTCGATGCGCGACGGCGTCGCCGCGGCCCGCTGCGACATCGTGGTCTACCTCGACGGCGACCTGGCCGGCCTGCGCGCCGGGCTGGTGGGCGACCTGTGCCAGCCGCTGGTGCAGGGCGCCGCCGATTTCGTGAAGGCGCGATTCGGCCGCAGCGGTGGCCGTGTCACCGAGCTGACGGCCAGGCCGATGCTGCAGGTGTTCTTTCCGGAACTGGTCCACTTTGCGCAGCCGCTGGGCGGGCTGGTGGCTGCCCGTCGTGACCTGCTGAAGAACCTGCCGTTCGAGGACGGCTACGGCGTGGACATCGGCCTGCTGCTCGATGCGCACGCCGCCGGCGCCCGGCTCGCCGAGGTCGACATCGGCACGCTGGACAACGATAGCCAGCCCCTGCACGACCTGACCGCGATGGCCAACGAAGTCTCGCGCGTCATCTACAGCCGGGCGCGCGTCGCGGGGCGCCTGCACATGGCGCAGATCACCGCCATGTACGAGGCACAGCGCCAGGCCACGGCGACTCTGGTGTCCATCCTCGCCCGCCGCCGCGGCCGCACGCGCATCCTGCTGATCGACCTGGAGGACACCGTGTCGACCGAGCACCCGCTGCGCGCGCTGGCACACGCCACCGGCCACGGCCAGGTGCTGGCGCCGTTGCTCGACCGCTCGATCGCCGGCCCCGACCGCGACACGCGCATCGCCGCGCTGTTCCGCTTCGTCCACCGGCAGCAGTTCGAGCATGTGGCGCATGCACTGCCGATACGACCCGGCGCGATCGCCTGCATCAACCACCTGCGCCGGGCCGGCTTCATGGTGGGCCTCATCTGCGACGGCCCCTTCGTGATGGCGGAAATCCTGCGGCGGCGGGTCTTCGCCGACTTTGCCCTGGCCCACACGCTGGAATTCGAGGCCGATGTCTGCACCGGCACGCTGCGGCCCAACGCCGCCTTCCTGCCCGTCGACGCCAGCCCTGGCAGCAGTGCAGCGGGCGCAGGCCACGTCATCGCGCACCTGCGTCGCGACGCTGTGCCACCCGCGGTGCAAACCGTCTGGGTGCTGGGTCAGGACGTGCGTGCGGAGAGCCTGCTGCAGCAAGCCGATCGGGCCTTCGTGCTCGACCCTGCCGCCGGGCAACTCGCCGTCGAAGCCCGAACCGGCGGCACCGTCCGCATCCCGTCGTTCGATGCGCTGACCCAGCACCTCGACGCCTGGCTGCGCGCCGGAGATGGTGACCCGGTGGCCACCGAGGTGCGCGGCTAAGTCGTCCGGGCGAGGTCAGCGCGACGACGTGTCGCACCCCACCCGCCGCAGCGGAAAGTCCACCCCCCGCGGCACGCCGCCCGCCTCGCCCTCGATGCGCGCCGCGATGCCGCCGTCGGCCCGGCGCCGGTAGGCCACGCGCTGCGGGAAGTCGGGGCCGCTGCGCTCGAAGACTGCGGCGTCGGCCGTGGCCTGCACCGCGTTGAACGTGGTGCCCTGGCGCCCGCCCGGCTGGGCGATGAAGACCAGCCCACCGGGGGACTCACGCAGTTGCATGAACTCGAACTGCACCACGCGCGCCCCCTTCAGCGTGCGCGCCATGCCCAGCATCACACCGCCGGCCGGCACCATCCACTGCTCACCCGATCCAGGCTCGTCGAGCTCGCTCTGCCAGCAGTCGGCCAGCCAGGACAGGGTGGACAGCGTGACCTGAGCGGGCTGTGCGCGCACGGGCAGCAGCAGGGCCGGAAGGAGCAGAAGACACAGGATGGGCAGGCGCATGCCCTGATTCTGCGGTTCGCCGCTTCCCGTATCCTGCGCGGCGCGGCCATGCCGCTGCACGAATCCAGGAGACACGATGCCCATGCTTTCCCGTCGGACCGCCCATGCCCTGCTGCTGAGTGCACTGGCCGTCGCCACCGGCCCCACCTTCGCCGAGGCCTACCCCACCAAGCCGATCCGCCTGGTCGTCACCTTCCCGGCCGGCGGCGCGCCCGACATCCTGGCGCGGCTGTTCGCCGACAAGGCGCAGCTGGGCCAGCCGGTGGTGGTGGACAACGTGCCGGGCGCGGGCGGCAACATCGGCGCCGACAAGGCCGCCAAGAGCCCGGCAGACGGCCACACGCTGGTGATGGGCACGGTGGGCACGCATGCGATCAACGGGTCGCTGTACAGCAAGATGCCCTACGACACGCTGAAGGACTTCGTGCCGGTGGCCCACATCGCCAGCACGCCCAACCTGCTGGTGGTCAACAACGACCTGCCGGTCAAGAGCGTGGCCGAGCTGATCACCTACCTCAAGGCCAACCCGAACAAGCTGAGCTTCGGCTCGCCGGGCATCGGCAGCTCGGTCCATGTGTCGGGCGAGCTGTTCAAGAGCCTGACCGGCACCACGATGCAGCATGTGCCCTACAAGGGCCGGCAGTTCGCCATTCCCGATCTCGTCGGCGGCCAGATCCAGCTGATGTTCGACAACATGCCGTCGGCGCTGCCGATGGCCAAGGAAGGCAAGATCCGGGCGCTGGCCGTCACCACCGCCAAGCGCTCGCCCGCCGCACCCGACGTGCCCACCGTGGCCGAGACCGTGCCCGGCTTCGAGGCCACCAGCTGGTTCGCCGTCTTCGCGCCGGCCGGCACGCCCAAGGACGTGGTGGCCAAGGTCAACGCCGAGCTGCAGCGCGTCTTCAAGCTGCCCGACGTGGTCGACAAGCTCAAGACCCTGGGCCTGGACCCGTGGATCAGCAGCCCCGAGGACCTGGCGAAGTTCCAGGCCGGCGAGATCACCAAGTGGTCCAAGGTCGTCAAGGACTCCGGGGCCAAGGCTGAATGAACGCGCCTGCGTCACCCTTGCTCGTGGCCGAGGGCATCACCAAGCGCTTCGGCGCCAACGAGGTGCTCAAGGGCGTGGGTGTCACCGCGCGCCAGGGCGACGTGATCGCGATGATCGGCAGCAGCGGCTCGGGCAAGAGCACCTTCCTGCGCTGCCTGAACCTGCTGGAGGCGCCCAACGCCGGCCGCATCACCCTGGCTGGCGAGGCGCTGGACCTGGTGCCCGGCCGCGACGGCGCGCTGAAGGCGCGTGATGCGGCCCAGCTGCAGCGGCTGCGCACGCGGGTGGCGATGGTGTTCCAGCACTTCAACCTGTGGGCCCACATGACGGCGCTGCAGAACGTGATGGAGGCGCCGGTGCAGGTGCTGGGCGTGGCGAAAGCCGAGGCCCGCGAGCGCGCCGAGGCCTACCTGCAGAAGGTGGGCGTGGCGCACCGGCGCGACGCCTACCCGGCGCATTTGTCCGGCGGCGAGCAGCAGCGCGTGGCGATTGCCCGCGCGCTGGCGATGGAGCCGCAGGTGATGCTGTTCGACGAGCCCACGTCGGCACTCGACCCCGAGCTGGTGGGCGAGGTGCTGCGGGTGATGCGCAGCGTGGCCGAGGAAGGCCGCACGATGATCGTCGTGACGCACGAGATGGGCTTTGCGCGCGAGGTCTCCAGCCAGGTGGTCTTCCTGCACCAGGGGCGGATCGAGGAACAGGGGGCGCCGGCTGACGTGCTGGGGGCGCCGCGCAGCGAGCGGTTGCGGGCGTTCTTGTCGAACAACCTCAAGTAGCCCGGTCGAACACCCGCTGCGCGAAGGCCCAGACCAGGCGCGACGCGTCCGGCCCGTTCGGGTCGCTGAACGGCAGGCCGGCGCCGCCGCCGCTCCAGGCATGGCCCAGGCCTTGCACCTCGGCCAGCGTGGCGACCACGAGCCGGCCGTGGCGGAAGTCGGTCACCTGCATCGGCAGGCGCTTGCCGCGCTGCACACGGCGTGGCGCGCCCGCGCTGGCGCCGCCGGCCGCGGCCCAGGCTTGCACCGCCGCCTCGGCGTTGCGCGACGACACCACGCCGTCCAGGCTGCCGTGGACCACCAGCAGCGGCGGCAGCACGGTGCCGGCGCTCAGGTCGATGGCCGCGGTGGCGCGGCGCCCGCGCATCGCCGCCAGCGCCGTCAGCGGGGTGTGGGCCGTGCCCGGTGGCACGCCCGAATGCATCACCACGCCGCACAGGCGCTGCGGGTGGCGCAGGGCCAGCAGGGCCGCCAGCCCGGCACCGGCCGACAGCCCGGCCACCACCACGCGCTGGCGGTCGGCGCGGCGGGCGCAGACCTGGTCGATGGCGGCCAGCACTGCGTCGGCCTCGGCCTGGGCGCGGCCATGGTCGGTGTCGAACCAGTTCCAGCAACCCTGGGCGTTGGCCAGGCGGTCCTGCTCGGGGAACAGCACCAGGAAGCCGCCGCGGTCGGCCACGCGGTGCATCGCGGTGACGGCGGCGAAGGCCTCGGCATCCTGGCCGCAGCCGTGCAGCAGCACCAGCAGCGGCGGGCGGGCGCCTGCGAGCAGTCCGGGCGGGATGTAGAGCCGCCAGCGGCGTGCGCAAGCGGCGGCCACGGCCACGCCGGTGATCCAGCGGCCCGCGGCGGCGGCCAGGCGGGCCGCGGCGCGCTTCTTGGCGGCGGCGCGCTTGCGCAGCGGGGCTGTCAGCGCACCGGCCTGGCGGCTGACGGCCTGGCCGACCGCCTTGCCCACCGTCTTGGTCACGGCACGGGTCTGCGCCTGCATCAGCTGCTGCCCGACCTTGCCCATGACCCGGGCCATGCTGCGGGCCCAGGCCGTGCCGCTGCGTTTGCTCATCGGGCCATTGTGCAGTGCACAACGACGGCACACCGATACTGCGCACCCTCGTCCCATCCTCACCGCACGGCCATGACCGACGCTGCCGCCCACCTGCCGCCCCTCCCCGACCACCTGAGCGCCGACCCGCGCAGCCCGCACCACGTGGCCGCCGTGTTCGAGCACGACGTGGGCATCCGCTTCAATGGCAAGGAGCGCTTTGACGTGCAGGAGTACTGCATCAGCGAGGGCTGGATCAAGTTCCCGGCCGGCAAGGCCGTCGACCGCCGCGGTCAGCCGCTGCTGATGAAGCTCAAGGGCACGGTCGAGGTGTTCTACAAGACGCCCGACGCGGGCTGAGCACCCAGCGCCGCCGCCAGCGCGGGGTTGAAGGCATCGGCCGCCTCCCAGGCCACCCAGTGGCCGGCCCCGGGCAGCAGGGCCACGCCGGCAAAGCCCGGCGCCGCGCCCAGCACCTGGCCGATCAGCGGCAGGCGCTGGGCGTACAGCACGTCCAGCGCGCCCCAGATGCCATGCACCGGGCAGGTCATGTGCGGCAGCAGCTGCGCCAGCGCATCGGTCAGCATCAGCCGGCGTTTGCGCAGGCGGTCGCGCTCGACGTTGGCCGCATGCAGGGCCACCGCCAGCGGCGTGGCCGCCTCGGCATGCGCCACCATCAGCTGCAGCAGGTTGTGGCGGTGCACCGCCAGGCGCGCGTCGCCGGGCGGCTGGCGCTCCCAGGGCCGCAGGTCCAGCGGCGCCAGGCGTTCGCTGCTGAGCGCGGGCGCGCCCACCAGCACCAGCCGCGCCACGCGCTGCGGCAAATCCCGCGCCCACAGCCCGGCCACCAGCCCCCCGAACGAGAAGCCGACCAGGGCGGCAGGACGCTCGCCGATCAGCGCCTGCAGCCCGCGCTCCAGCCAGGCGGGCAGCACGTCGGCATCGGTGCCATCGGGCGGCGCGGCCGAATCGCCGAAGCCCGGCATGTCGGGCACCAGCACGTCGTGGCCGGCATCGGCCAGTGAATCGATGTTGCGCAGCCAGTGCGTCCAGCTGCCCGAGCCGCCGTGCAGCAGCACGACCGGCGGGCCACCGGCCGCGCCCCAGCGGTGCCAGACCAGGGCGCCGTCGCCGCAGGGCGTGGTCAGGCGGGTGGCGCGGGCCAGCAGGGCATCAGGGTTGTCCATGTCACCAGTCTAGAAGCCCGGGCATCGGGCTTCTGCGAGCATGGACCGCAGATGAGCACCTCCCCTTCGCTTCCGCTGCGCGGCCCGCTGGGCGCGCTGATGTTCGGCAACTTCGTCGTCGCCTGTGGCGTGATGGTGATGCCCGGCATGCTCGACCGCCTGGCGCAGGACCTGCACGTCAGCGTGCCCACCGCCGGCCAGCTGCTGAGCCTGGCTGCGCTGGCGATGTGCCTGGGCGCGCCGCTGTTCGCGGCCTTCACGTCGCGGGTCGACCGCCGGCTGCTGCTGACGCTGTCGCTGGCCGCCGTGGCCATCGGCCATGTGGCCTGCGCGCTGGCGCCCGACTACCGCGTGCTGCTGGCCCTGCGCCCATTCAGCGTGCTGGGCGCCGCGGTGCTGACGCCGCAGGCCGCCGCCACCATCGCCCTGCTGGTGCCCCCGGCGCAACGCGCCGCCGCCGTCACCACGGTGTTCCTGGGCTGGTCGGTGGCGTCGGTGGTGGCCATGCCGATGGGCAACCTGACCGCCAGCTACCTGAGCTGGCGTGCCGGCATGGGGCTGATTGCGGCCATGGCGGCGCTGGCCACCGTCATCGTGTGGCGTGCGGTGCCCGACGGGCTGCGGGTGGCGCCACTGTCCTTCGCCTCCTGGCTGCAGGTGGCGCGCAGCACACGGTTGCGGCGCATCCTGGGCACCACGCTGCTGTGGTGCGCGGGGCAGTTCATGGTGCTGGGCTACATCACGCCGCTGCTGCGGCATTTCGTGACGCCCTCGCCCGCGCTGCAGACCGCGCTGCTGGTGCTGATGGGCGCCAGCGGCCTGGCCGGCAACGTGCTGCTGACGCGGCGCATCGGCCGCATCGGTCCCGACCGCGGCGCCCGCATCGCGCTGGGGCTGATCGCCACCGGCCTGCTGCTGTGGTGCCTGGTCACGCGCTTCGCGCCGTCGACGCTGGCGATGGTGGGGGTGATCCTGGTCTGGGGCGGCGGCTCGTTCGCCTTCGTCTCGGCGCAGCAGGCGCGGCTGGGCGTCAGCGCGCCCGAATTGGCGTCGGCGTCGATCGCGCTGAACTCGTCCAGCCTCTACGCCGGCCAGGCCCTGGGCGCGGCCGGCGGCGGGCTGCTGCTGGCGGCCTTCGGCGACGGCGTGCTGGCGCCGGCGGCGCTGGTCACCGTGGTGGCGGCGCTGGCCCTGTGCGTTGCCGCCGACCGGGCGGGGGCGGCCGACCGCGCCGCGCCGTCCCCCGCTTGACACCGGCGTCCGCAGGCGCTGCGGCACACTGAACCAACCGCCTTGTTCATCGACTTTTCAGGAGACTTCCATGGGCCCGTTGAGCGGATTGCGCGTCATCGAACTCGCCAGCATCGGCCCCGGGCCGCTGTGCTGCATGCTGCTGGCCGACCTGGGCGCCGAGGTCATCCGCATCGACCGCACCGAGCCCAGCGGCCTGGGCGTGCCGACCAAGACCCGCTTCGAGATCACCGGCCGCAACCGCCAGTCGATCGCGCTGGACATCAAGCAGAAGGCCGGCATGGACGCCGCGCTGCGCCTGATCGACGGCGCCGACGTGCTGGTCGAAGGCTGGCGCCCCGGCGTGGCCGAGCGTCTGGGCATGGGCCCGGACGTGTGCCATGCCCGCAACCCCGGCCTGGTGTACGGCCGCATGACCGGCTTCGGCCAGACCGGCCCGCTGTCGCAGGCCGCCGGCCATGACCTGAACTACATCGCGCTGACCGGCGCCCTGCACGCCATCGGCGGCGGCAAGAGCGGGACGGACAAGCCGATCCCGCCGCTGAACCTGGTGGGCGACTACGGCGGCGGCGCGTTGTACCTGGCCTTCGGCATCCTGGCGGCCATCTTCGAGCGCAGCCGCAGCGGCAAGGGCCAGGTGGTCGATGCGGCCATGGTCGACGGCGCGTCCAGCCTGATGAGCATCTTCTTCGGCATGATGGCCAGCGGCGCCTGGAACACCAAGGAGCGTGCGGCCAACATCCTGGACGGCGGCACGCCCTTCTACGACACCTACCAGACCAGCGACGGCCAGTGGGTGTCGATCGGCTCGCTGGAGCCCAAGTTCTTCGCCGAGATGGTCGAGCGCGTCGGCCTCGACCCGTCCTACGTGAAGCGCCAGCACGACAAGCGCTGCTGGCCGCAGATGCGCGCCGACATGGTGGCCAAGATCGGCGCCAAGACCCGCGACGAGTGGAGCAAGCTGCTCGAAGGCACGGACGTCTGCTTCGCCCCGGTGCTGCGGCTGGACGAAGTCGCGAACCACCCGCACGCGAAGGCCCGCAACGCCTACATCGACCTGGGCGGCGTGCTGCAGCCGGCCCCGGCCCCGCGCTTCGGCCGCAGCCAGCCGGCGATGCCGACGCCGCCGGTGCAGGCCGGTGCGCATTCGGGCGCGATCCTGGCGGCGGCCGGCTTCAGTGCGGACGAAGTGGCCGCGCTGCGCGCATCCGGCGCGGTGATGGGCGAGTGAGGAGGTCGCGACATGCCGATGACGCTGCTGGCCGGCCCGCGGGCCGAGCGCCGGGCCGCTCCCAAGCCGGCCCGCATCCCCTCGGGGGATCGACCGGCGTACCCGCCGGGCGAGGGGCTCCAATGACGACCGAGAACCGCCCCTACCTCGATCTGCCGGCGCCCAAGGAGCCGCCCAAGCCGCGCCAGGCCGCGTCGCTGATCGTGCTGCGCGACAGCCCGCGTGGCATGGAGGTGCTGATGATCCGCCGCGCCGAGCGGCCCGGCGACCAGAACAGCGGCGCCACCGTCTTCCCCGGTGGCCTGCTCGATGCCAGCGACAAGGGCCACTACGAGCGTTGCAACGGCCTGGACGATGCCGCGGCCAGCGCCCGCCTGGGTCTGCTGGCCGATGGCCTGCACTACTGGGTGGCGGCGGTGCGCGAGTGCTTCGAGGAAGCCGGCCTGCTGTTCGCCACCGACGCCGCCGGCCAGACCGTCGACCTGGACGCGCTGCCGCCCGACGAGGTGGTGGCGATGCGCCGCAAGCTGCACGCCAACGAGATCGGCATGGCCGAGGTCTGCGCCCGCTTCAACG
>Ga0116179_1001787_pt1 | contig 15926 bp, 21 predicted proteins | sample AD_UKC071_MetaG_FD_89751 | JGI IMG/M metagenome (GOLD analysis project Ga0116179, IMG submission 89751) | Active sludge microbial communities of municipal wastewater-treating anaerobic digesters from USA - AD_UKC071_MetaG | ecosystem: Engineered > Bioreactor > Anaerobic > Digestate | place: USA...
CCGAGTACGTTAGCGCTTATAGAAAAATAGATGGATATAAAACATTATTTGAGGAAAACAATGAGACAAAGATAATTGATCACATAATTGATAACAATATATATAAAGTTAGGATAAAATTATTATTTAGGACTGATAATACTTCAAGAGCAATTGAAGAATACAAACAGTATTGGTTTGGCAATGTTGGTGAGATGTTTGATAAGATTTATAACTAGCAAGGACTGCGAGATACGGCAATTGTTAATATGAGAATATATGTAAAAGTTATATGCCAACAATAAAAAACTCCGAGGAATAGCTAAGAGAATATTATTGCCTCGGAGTTTTTATATGAGCAGCCTAAATGCGTTTAACAAGCATGTATCTCTATAATTATGTATCATTTGAGCAATAAATACTGGCATTTTGCTTAAAATCATTCCACCCCACGCATATCTTTACACACCAACCCCAGTTCCTTGAGCCGTATCTCCATGGCCTGCATGGACACCATGTAGCGGCTGGCAAGCTCTGAGAGCGTGAACTTGTGCGCCTCGCGGGCAAGTGCTACCTTCGGCATCAGAAGCTCAGCAGCGAAGATGTTTGCCTCGCGCTCAAGACGTGCGTCGGGTCTGAAGGCAAAGCCGCCTCCGGCGCTGCGGGAATTTTCGAAGAACGAGACCGAGTTGCCGTGCCTCAGCACGAAGTGTCCGATCTCGTGTGCCAGTGAAAACCTCTGCCTGTAGACGGACCGCCTCGTGTTGACGGCGATGACCGGTTTCCCAGGCTTGATATGGACGAGCATTGCGTCTATCGTTTCAGCCTTGCTTTCGATGACGTCTATGCCGAGGTGCCTTACCGCTGCGGCCAAAAGCGACGGTATGTCGGGCGCGCCTATCTCCGCATAGAGCCTGCGCGCCGCTATCTTTGGGTCCATGTTCCGCACCGCCTCCCGAAGCGCTTGCCCTTACGCCTTCGCTCTCTCGTTCACGGTCCGCAGTGCATATGACAGCGTATCCACCATGAACTTCCTGTCTGCCTCGGAGAGCTTCTCCCACTTCGATATGACGCCCCGCAGGTTTGCTACTATCTCGACATCACGCTCGGCCAGGATGCCCAGGAGCTTTTCCATCTCAGCCGTGAGCTCGTCGGTTTCTCCCTCTCTGCCGCCCAGTATATAACCTATGGGGACGTTCAGGGCTCTGGCTATGGCCAAAAGCTGTCCCACCGTTGTGCCTCTCCTGCCCGACTCTATCGAGCTCAAGCTCATGGGATGCATGCCTATCATCTCTGCAAGCTCCTTCTGCTTTAGGCCTGCACTTATCCTGGCAAGCTTTATCCGCAGGCCGATCTCTTTCTCTAAGCTGTCCTGAGGTTTTTTATCTTCAGAGGCCATGTCCACCCCTCCTTTAATTCCATCTGATTGAATATTAACCCAGGCTTGAAAGTTTTGCAAGGGTTATGTAGATAAGTAAGCATATATGACATATCTATCTTGACTATACAGTCTCCACGATATAGAATAGTCCTGGAACTTATCCTTCTTCGAGGAGGTAAGCCTTATGGCTTTTACATGGGACAAGAAGACGATCGGCAGGAACCTGAAGGCGATCAGAGCCAAAAAGGGCCTGACGCAGGCGGCTATGTCTGACATCCTGGGAATATCTCAAGGGCACTACGCAAACATCGAAGCCGGCACCAGGCAGTTTTCGCTCAGGTTGCTTGCGCGCATGTGCGAGCTCCTAAAGGTTGACCCTGTCGAGGCCATCGCAGACTGGGAGAGCGGCGAGGTAAAAGTTTTATGCGACATGGGTGGGGAGGCATCCGTAGAGAAAGAAAAGGAGAAGGGCGATGAAATGGATTAAGCACGATACGAATGCATCCAGAAGAGAAAAGCTCGCCCTGCTGAGGGCCACATGCGGCCTTGAAGGCTACGGCTTTTATTGGACAATCATGGAGGTTTTGGCGGAAAACTGCGAGGAAGTCGACGAGTCAGGCGAGGTTTCTGTGAGCCTTCCGACGAAAATTTGGTGCGGAATCGTTGCCGTGACGCCTCAAGCATTCAAGAAATTGCTCGAAACTTGCCAGGCACTCGGCCTATTTTCGGTGAGTTTCTCTGAAGTGGGTGGCAAGAAAGTAGTGAGAATAAGCTCAGGCAACCTTGCGAGCATGGCCGACGAATACACTGCCCGCAAGGCTTCGCGCCAGAGGAAGGGACAGGAAGTATCGGGACAGTGTCTGGACACTATCGGGACAATGTCGGTGCAGAATAGAATAGAAGAGAGTAGAAGAGAAGAGAGTAGAGAAGAAGATATAAAAGAATCTTGTATCTCTGACGAGATACGCGAAGACGTGCCGTCTTCGACCTACTCTAACAGCGAAAAAGAAATCTTGTTAGAGGCAACAGAGTCTAACTCTGCAGGCTTTATAGACTTAGAGACGGTATCCAGCTCTAAGAGAAAAATAGCTAGTAACGGAAACGACAGGAACCGAAAGAGCAGCGATAGCACCGAGAAAGACGCGAATGCTGAAGATGAGAACCTTGAGGATTGTGAAAAAGATAACGATACTATCTGTGCCTCGGGCATGGGTGCGGATTCTGACGGCGGCGCTTCTGGTTGCGATAGCGCGGACGACAACGTCTATTACTTTGACGGGTCCCGAGAGTCTGTAGGGTCGGGCGGTGCTGAAGCGAGCGCCTGTACGTGCGACGGCCGCAATGATGCCCTTAATGATGCCATTACAGAAGCTCCTGGCCTTGACGACGACGTCGGCGCAGGAAAGCGAACGACGCCTAATGCTTGCCCGCACAAGGAGATAGTGGCGCTCTATCACGAGATTTTGCCAGGGTTGAGGCAGGTTCGTTCCTGGAACGCTACTCGTGAAAGGCGCTTGCGAGCGCGCTGGCGAGAAGATAGGCGCAGGCAAGCTCTCTCCTGGTGGCGAGGATACTTCGAGCGAGTGAAGAGCAGCAGCTTCCTAACTGGCAAGAAAACTGACTGGGCCGCTGACTTCGACTGGCTGATCCGACCTACGAACATGGCAAAAGTGCTCGAGGGCAAGTATGACGACTCACCGCCGAACGAGAGCGCGCTACAGAAACAGCAGACGAAGACGAACGTCGAGGCGCTGTTTCGCGAGCTCGTTTCGAGCTGGCCCGCCGACCGCATTGGCGACATGCAGGCGGCGAAGAAGACATTTTGTTCGTTCTTTGCCGACGTCGACGAAGTTGGGGTAGACGAGGGCAACAGGCGCCTGAAAAACCTCGAGGCCTGGGCGCTGGTCGTATTGGAGCGCGAGCCAAAATACGTGCCGAGGCTCGACCGCTGGCTTGCAGGCGTAGACGTCTCCATTCCGCCGCCAGAAGAAAAGACGAACCAGCCCGAGTGGGTGCCTGTCGAAGATGGAGAGCTTGAGGCGGTGGCGCCATGAGCGGCCTTGACTTAAACGGCATCGCCGCGGCGCGCGACATAGTCTCGTCTCTTGACGAACACGCTGCAAGGGGCTTTGCGGAAGACGTCTTGCTCGAGGAGGCGAAGCGGCTCTTTTCCTTCGGCGTGCAGGCTGCAGATATGGTTCAACATCTAAGCACCAAGGCCGCACAAATAGGCATCTCTTTCTCGAAGACTGAGCTTCGTAGAATTGTCGCCAAGGCCGTGGCGAAGGAAAGCGAACGCTACGTCACTTCTCCTACCACGGCCGCATATATCAGGGACCTCGCCGAGGAGATACGATCCTGGGAAGAGGGCGAGCGCTTTTCCTTCGGGATACCCGTGCTTGATGACGCCTTCGGCCGATTGTGTCCAGGGGAAGTCCTGGTCTTGGTCGGTGCTCAGGGCGCTATGAAGACATCGCTCTTGCTCTCCGGCCTTGAAAACTACATCGCGACGACAAACGGCAATGTGCTCTTCTTCTCGCTCGACATGAAGCCTGAGGAAATTACAGAGCGAAGACTCATGCGCGCTATGAATATGAGCGCTTCAGACGTGCGCTGGCACATACGAAACGATAGCGCCTTATTTAACGATTGCGCCTCTTCACTTAATAAGGCTGACGGAGGAAGGTTTGTCATCTTGGGCAACAAGTCGGCATCGCGCTTTACGGCAGAGACCGTATGCCAAAAGATTACGAGCATGATGCCCTCGCTCGTAGCAATCGACTATCTCACGTTGCTACGCAAGCAGAGGCAGAGCGACCTCGACTGCGTCAACGAAGCTATGCCGATGCTAAAAAGCATTGCCCAGGAATACGGCATCATGATGATTATCTTGTCTCAAATGGGAAGGGCGAGCAAGCAGCTTCAAGCCTCAGGCTCTCTTTACTCAGGTAGCGCAAAGGGCGGAGGCATAGTCGAGGAGTTGGCAAACGCTCAAGTCGACGTCTTCAAAGATGCGCCTGTGAATGAGCTTGCGTTGCCGAGAATAATCGCAACTATAGCAAAGACGCGGCGTGGCGTAGCTGGCAAATCGTTCGAGCTCGAATATGACGGGCGGACGATGAGCTTCACAGGGAAAGCTGTGCCGGTGAAGCGGCTCAAGGCCCAGAAGCAGGTGTTCGCTTCGTCGATCATGAGTGAAGTTTTAGCGGAGGACGAGTAACCATGGCAGACTTCGTCGCGGAACTTCCAGGCACGCCGCCCTCCTTGTGGAGCTGCTACCGCATCCGCCCGGGCGGCAAGGGTTTGTATATCACGACCGAAGGGCGCACGTGGAAGAGAGACGCAATCTTTGCGATTCTAAGAGACCCGCTCCCAAGGCCGTTGAGAGGAAGAATAGCAGTCGATGTGAGCTTCTTTGTGCACGGCCGCGGCAACTGGGACATAGACAACAAGTTCAAGGTCTTGTTCGACGCGATGACCGAGGCTGGCGTCTGGACGGATGACTCTCGAGTAGACGCCTTGACGTCGAAGGTCATCGTCGTTTCCAGGAAAGAGGAAGCTCGAACGCTCGTCGTGGTGAGGGAGATCGAGGAGGTGGCGTTGATGGCGGGGGGTGCAGCACATGGAGGCTAAGAAGTACGACTCGGGCAAGGAGCGCTTCGACTTAATTCCAGCCGCGCCGATGATCGAACTTGCACGAGTCTACACCTACGGGGCAGGCAAATATGACGAGCGCAACTGGGAAGGCGGCCTCGCTTGGGGAAGAGTGTTTGCAGCATGCCAGCGGCACCTGTGGCGCTTCTGGCTCGGCGAGGATATAGATATCGAATCGGGACTAAGTCACTTGGCGCACGCTGCCTGGTGCTGCTTAGCCTTAATTGAATACAGAGAGACACATCCAGAGCTCGACGATAGACCGATAGAATACACGTTGCCACAACGTAGCAACAAAGGAGGTGCTTTGCAATGACGTCTACCGCTTCTGACATTTGCGGCAACTGCTTAAGATATGCGCCTGGCGGCAAGTGCAGGATGACGGGCCTTGATGTGAGCGCCTACTCGTTCCCGTGTTTTTTTTACGAGCCACGGAAGCCTCAGGACGCCGAGTTTTGGGGTAAGACGATAGATACGTCGTCCATGGAGATTTGAGGCGCTCCTGGGGCATCCTAAAGCGGAGACCTCAGGAGAGGGAAGAGCTACGCCTCGCGCCGCTCTAATGTGCGCCGCCTCGATGACAGCGGTCTTATGCATCGCCTTATCGAGGCGGCTTTTTATGCGGCGCTCGGCCGTGTAACTGAAGCCTCACGGTTCCGGCCGTGGTCCGTCGCTTTGCCACTTCCGTTTCTCCGTCACGCAGGCTTCGCGCGCGCCTGCTCGCGCACGCGCTCGCTTTCGCCTGCAGCTCGCTCGCCTTTCGCTCACAAGGCGCTACGCGCTTGGTTCGCTTTCCAAGGCTCGCTCCGCTTTTGCCGCTTCGCTAAAGCTGAGCATCCACGGGAGCGGACAGCAAGCGTGCGCTTGCTTCCCTAATGCATTTTTGCCCATCGCAATTCTACGCTGGCCGCTAAAAGATTAGCGCATGGCTAAAAGAGCGCGCTGCAAGGGCTTACGCAAGTTCGCTTCGCTCACCCTTGCAGCGCTTCGCCATGCGCTTAAAAACATGCGTCCAGCGTTGCGCTGGGCAAAAAATTTCACTTTTAAGGCGGGTGGTTCTCGTGGCTTCGGCCCTTTTTGAGGTTTCGTCAGTTTTCGCGCGCCGCTCGGTGTTTTGCTTTTCGGGCTCGCGCAATCCTGGTGTGGCCTCTGTTGTGGCTCTCCGTCAGGCAATCACGTTCGTCCAAGGCCAGGAAGGCGCAAAGGTCCTCGTCGGCTGCGCCTCGGGCGTGGACGCTTTCGTCCGCTCGGCTTTCCCGCGCGCCGTCGTCTTTTCCGTTTCATCGGGCAAATTCGGCTCCGGCAGGTCGGCCTTCGCGCGCCGCTCGGTCGCTCTGGTCCGCGCCTGCGCGGCTTCTTCTGGCCTCTTCGTGTCTTTCCCTTCCGCTGCTTGCCCTGTCGGCCTCGCGCCGTCCGCCTCCGCCTCAAGGTGCTTCGCCGGCTACGGCTCAGGCTCCTGGTCTTCCCTCGCCTTTGCCCTTGGCCTCGGCCTGCCCTGCGTGGTCTTTTCGCCCGCGCCCGCGCCGGCGTGGTTCGGGTTGGTTTCTCTCGGCGGCGGGTGGTATTTATCGGAAAGTAATCAAACCTAATAGGCTTTATATGCTTGACATAAAGCTAAATACGCATATAATATAACCATAAAGACATAGGGAGGTGCCTCAAATGATGTTGGCGGTGGAGTCAAGGGCAGTGAAAGCGAGCGAATGTGGGCGAGACCTCGTGGAAGTGAGCGACGAAAAGTCGGCCCTTGCGGCGCTCCTTGCCGCGCGCAAGTGGCTGCGGATGAACGACCTGGACATGGAAGAGGCGTACGTAAGGTTGAGCTTTGAATTAAGCGACAACGCGCGGATATGCCCGCGGTGCAAAGGCGACGGCAGAGTAATGCATCCGTCCTGGCGAGAGTGGCATGCCGCACACTTAAACCTCAAGGGCTGGGAGTACGCGGAAGAGTTGGACAGGACGGCGCCGCGAGAACAGGAAGAGATTACGTGCCACCTCTGTAACGGCACGGGCAGGGTGCTCAACGAGCGCGGCAGGATAGCGGCCAGCCTGATACACGCGCTGGCGCGCGAGCTGAACAAGATAGAAGGCAGGAACAGATTGTAGGTCAAATGTAAGCGGAGGCGGCCGCGAGCCGCTTCCGCACTCAAAAAGGAGGATGCATCGATGGTGACGGAAACGTTCAAGCGCGCACGAGCGCACCAGCGATATAGACTCAAAGACGGCACAGTTGTCCCGGGTGTAACCACGATCGTGGGGCTGTTGAACAAGCCGCAACTGGTGAACTGGGCTAACAGGCTCGGCTTGCAGGGCATAGACGCATCGGCTCACGTGCAGGCGGCAGCAGGAGCTGGCACGTGCGCTCACGAGATGATACAGGAGGTTTTAGGCGGCCCGGCCGTGGACCTTGGGAAATATTCAGGCGAGGAGATCGAGGCGGCACAAAACGCAGCCGACAAGTTCCGCGCGTGGCTTCAAGGGCACAAGATGGAAACGCAAGCCATAGAGATGCAGCTTGTGAGTGAGCGCTACCGCGTGGGCGGAACGATAGATTGGTTCGGAAGACTGGACGGCAAAATGACCTTGGCCGACATAAAGACCTCCGGGAGGATTTATGACGAGCACATCATCCAGGTGGCGGCTTACTCGAAGCTCCTGGAGGAGGCTGGCTATGAAGTCGAAGCGGTGCGCATCTTGCGCTTTGGCCGAGAAGACGACGAAAACGCCAGAGATATGGTCCTAACGACTCGGCAGGTCGAAAGAGGCTGGGAAGTGTTCGCTCATCTTAGGGAGATATACGAGCTTTTGAAGTTCATAAAGACAGCATAAGGAGGAGACGGTAATGGCAATGGTAAGGGAAGCAGAAGTAATGGTGGATGACGAGCTTTCGATAGTTGCGCGCAGGGACCCAAGGGAGTTACAAACAACTCTGCAGAAGATAGGCGCCTTCCAAGAGCTCGTGCGTACGCAACTAAGGGAAGGCAAGGACTACGGTGCTATCCCTGGCGCTGGAGATAGAAAAGTGCTACTCAAGCCAGGCGCTGAGAAAATCACTGTTCTACTCGGCCTCAGGAGCAAGTTCGAGGTAGCTGGAAAAGTCGAAGATTTCGAGAGTGGATTTTTTGCCTACATGGTGCGCTGTTCGCTCGTTGCGCCGAACGGTGAGACTATCACTGAGGGCCTTGGCCAAGCCAACACCAAAGAGCGGCGCTACGTGCGGCAGGACCCATACACGCTTGCCAACACTGTATTGAAAATGGCACGCAAGCGGGCCTTGGTCGACGCGGCCTTGACGGTAGGCTCACTCTCGGACCTATTTACCCAAGACATAGAAGACGCCATAGACGCCGAGGCTATAGTCCCACCCGGCGCCTTTGAGCCGATGAGGTCCCAGGGCGAAGAAACACTGGCGACCGACAACCAGAGGAAGGCAATATTTGCAGTCTCCCGCAAGGCCGGCATGACGGACGAAGAGCTAAAGGCGCTTGTAGTTGAGCGCTACGGCAAGGCCTCGACGAGAGAGCTATCAAGGCATGAGGCGAGCGAGCTCATAGAGAGCCTCGATTCTACGGTGAAGAATATGGCCAAGGTAGCGGTGTAACTGAGACGCCACGGCCCCGCGTAGCCCGAGGGAGAGCACACTCCTTCGGGCTTTTTCATACCTTCATGCGGCAGCATACGCCGTGAGCAAGACGCTTAGTGGGCCTACGATACGCGCTGACGGAAGCACCGACGCCGCCGGCATACATGACGACAGCCAGTTGTCTTTTATTCGTATTGCATGCTCACAGGTTGCGTCTTATAATGTGCGCGCTAAACTGAAGTTTACTGAAAGGAGGTGAAAGTGAATGGCCGTATATAATCCCGTTGCAAGCCGCTTAACCCTCAGGCTCCAGATGGGCACCGACTCTCTCGGGCGTCCTATCGTGAGAAGTCGCTCCTGGAGCGGCATAGACCCCGCAGCTACTGCTGATGACGTCGTGGCCGTGGCTAACGCTATCGGGTCCGTATTGACCTATCCTGTCCATGAGATTCAGAAGGTCGATACCGACGAGGTAGCTGCTTAGTGTTGCGCGGAAATCTTGACGAAAGGAGGTGATGTAATTGGCTAAGACGCTTCGCATGATCTTCAACACCGTAGATAACGACCAGTTCGTGCTGTCCGTAGCAGACCCTAAAGACGGCCTGACGGCAACCGAGGTACAGAGCGCCATGAACGCGATACTTGCGACCGACGCCTTCGTTGCGGGTCCTGTAGCGATAGACAGCGCGGAGATCGTCGACCGCGAGGTCATAGAGCTTCTATAGAGCTCATTTAGCTTGAGATAGCGCAAGCGTGTTCGTCGAATGAGCACGCTTGCGTTTAGCCCTAATCTTTAGGAGGTGATGTAAGTGGCTGATTTCGTATCTGCGGCCTTGCAAGGCGGCTTTGCCGTGGCCGTGGCGGCATATCTTTTGGTGCGCATGGAGAAGCGCATCGACGACCTGACAAGTGCCATAAACGAACTGAAGCAGTCGATAGAAGAGTCGAGCAAGGAATGGGAATAATGGCGCTGCCGGAGAGCGCGGCCAGGCATATCCTCGCTGTCGAGGGAGGCTACGTGAACAACAGGGCCGACCCTGGCGGCGCTACGAACTATGGCATAACGCAAAGGACCCTGACGAGCGCACGAGAGACTATCGCCTGCTTGCCTGAGAGCGTAAAAGACCTGACGGCGGAGCAGGCATTGATGATATATGAGGCTTTATACTGGCTTCCTGCTAAGTGCGACAAGCTGCCGAGCCCGGTTGACATCGTCGTCTTCGACGGAGCCGTAAACTGCGGCATTCGTCAAGGCGTTAAGTTCCTGCAGGATGCATTGAATCTATACGGCTGCGGCCTTGAGGTCGACGGCATTATCGGCCCTATTACGCTGAGCGCGTTATCGAGCGTTAAAGATATGCGCCTTTTATGCGCCGTCATCCTGTGGGTGCGTACGCTTTATTATCTCTCCCTTGCCAACGATAAGCCTACCATGCGCGCCTTCCTGCGCGGCTGGCTCAACCGCCTTGCCTTCCTCTGGGAGAGGTGCTGTTGATCATATTGAGTTGGAAATTAATGCGTTGATTATATGTAATATTTGAAAAATTTGCCTGTAGTAAAAACTAATGGCTATCGCACTCGTTATTTTCGGTATTCAGGTAATCAAAATAATCATTCCATTGTCCAGAATAACCTATTTCCTTCATAAGGAATTTATTTAATAACATAGCAAGTTTAAAGTAGAAATGTTCCGTCGTTTTTTGCTTATTATCCGAATCAATTATAAATAACTTGCAGTCTAATGGAGCCTTTTTATAAGAGGCTATCTCATTATATGAATTTATTAGTGCCGTAGCTATATCCTTGCCGTTATGAATAAGTGAACCACGGGTTTTGCATAAGATATCAGCCTCATCTGTTGTTATGTCAAGAAGCTTTGAAATTTTGTTCTTGTCAAGTGTGTTGCTTTCATCGATTATCTCTAAGAAGGTAAAGAGATTAATTACTCTGATTTCAATTGGGGCGATACCACCAAGTCCTTGTAAGTAAAAATGCAATCCTCTTGTTAATCTCTTCCAGTTATTATCATAAGAATCGGCTCGATTGTCTCCAACCAATTTCGCATGGAATAAATATTTGAAAATTTTGTTAAGCAACTCTTCACCATTACTGTTGCGATAAAGCGGCCCGATAGTTTTCCCCTCATGATTGGCCAGATTGATCGTAATCGTTTTAGACTCTCCGTCGTAAATATAACGTACGCTTATAGGGCCACCCAGGAGAATGCCTAAGCCTATGCGTATGATCTCCTCATAGTCTGAGAGGGGAGTGCGTGATTTGACTATAAAACGGCCATTGTCACCAGAAACTGTTAGTTGGTGATCCGAATTTAAGTGGATATTAATGTGTTCAACCAAATTCATATTTTTGGCACCATCGTAAATTATCTCATAGCATCTGTTTTCTGGGTAATTAGGCACGAAGGGATCAAAATTGAATTGGATTTTAGGACAATATGGCTTAAAGGTTATTTTGTTTTTAGTAAAGTCACTTTCGTCCATGACATTTAAGATTTCTGACTCGATATGTTGAAATCCTCCCATTTTGAGTGCAGAAACAAAGCAATGCCGAAGATGATCTGTTTTAATAATACCCATAGGTGATATTAATCTCACATTCATTAGAGTAATACCTTGTAGGTTAATATTATTTGAAGGCTGAGAAAATGTTTTTAGTTTTTTAAGTCTTTCTTCAAAAGGTATAATTTGATATACCTCAATAACGTTATCATCGAGGTTGAGGCATACCTGGACTTTTTGTTCTTGTCCGTCTTTTTTTAGTATCCCAGTCCCAATCAATTTACTCATGGCTTGTCCTTTTTAGGAAACACTTTAATGTAAGTATTTATCTTGTTGCTGAGTTTTAAAACCGGAAATTGGAGAGCCTCTTCTCCTATCAGCGTCATTGTGCCCTTAAATTCGAGGGTATTAAACGTACCCTTCTGGTAATAATTGCAATCGAATACGTTGCTCGCCTCGGTATTTTTTAGAAGGAATTTAATTTCTCCAGAATTGTCCAATTCGTTTGAGCTGTCGATTACGACTGCAAGAAAATCCCAGTCAGTTTTTACGGTGGTCGTGTTTTTAATGATCAAAAAATGTCCTATGTAATCCTTTTGTTTAAGTTCCCATATGCCTTCCACTGGAAGCAGCTTTTTCTCCGCCAAAATTGCCTTAGCAGAGTCCATGTCAATAGGGCCTAAGGGGAGGGGCCTTGCGTCTGCTGGTACTGACGAAATAAATGCATGTAAAGAGAAGATAAGTACAGCCAAGGTAATTTTCCACGTCGCTTCCCATGCTACCTGCTCCATATTATCTTTTGCCAACTTTTACACCTCCTTTGCCCATTGTCGGTACCTTATAAATTTAACATGTTCGAGGGTTAGGTTAATATGCCGTAGTCTACACAGAAAGCAGTTTGATTTACTTAGTGCCTTCAGCCCGAACAAGCACAACTGAATAAAAAACTGTCAACTCGTTTATCATTGGATTTGTTTCTGTTAGCAAAAGCTTGGGGCACTCACGACACGAAGCAGCAAGGTTGAAAAGGTTGTTGATTTTAACCACATAAGAAGAGCCTTCGGGGATCATCGCCGATGTTTTGGAAAAAGGATTTTTTGCAACATCTACAAGAATTCCGATTACTTGAAAATCTTCGTTGAGGACAGGTGCTCCATTTCTGGGTCTTCCCGCAGGCAGATCGGTTTGAAAAACGCGAGGGTCCCCTTTCTGTCCAGTTTTTTGAGTTATGCGACCTTTAAGAAAGCGCTTTTCCAAAAAACCTGCAACGTCTTCAAATGCAGGTGAAACAATTCGATTGTCCGTTTCTACCAAACGAACATCTCCGATCGGGATCGACGTTCCCATAAATGTCCTGCTGTCTTCTTGAATCACCTCAAGAAGAGCTATGTCAGCGTAGGAATCTCTCGCAATCAGTCTTGCTTTTGCGGATCCATGCTGGAATTGCAAAGTGATACTGTCGGCGCTGGCCACATTGCTGTATGTGGTAGCAACTATACCTGGAGCTACAATAAAACCTGTCCCAAGGGTTTCATTGCGAGTCAGCTTCAGAGAGCCCGCTATTGGGTAAACCCTCGTAGCCTCGTTAAGCCTTCTCCCGCCGTCATGAGAAATGGTTCCAAATGCAAGGGTGTTTTCTGAAATTACTGAAACACGGAACGGGATTTCGTTAGTGTCGTATCCGACATGATAATCATACTCATACATAATATAGTAGCCATCATACATGCCTGCTGTTGGTGCCTTTAGGACCATCTTCAGCGTCCCTGCCTGGAGATCTTGCATTGGTTTTGTCAGAAAACAAGCATACTGGATGGACTTGCCAAAGCAAGCCCGAATTTTTTCCGGATCGGATAGTCTGTCAAGTCGTATGATCGCACCTTCGTACTTTCCTGCCGATGTTTCCCACCCCCATATACCTTCAATGGAGTCTATCTTTTTACCTTTGAAAAAGTTGTCAATCACGTAAGAACTTGAAAATTCTTCAGCATGTCCTTTCAATGAGGAGAAGGATAGAAAAAGAACGCAAAGCAAGAACAAAGTTTTTAAAGTTAGCAAGTGTTTCCCCATGGGGGTTTTACTCACAAATGACCAACACAACGGAATCACGCCACCTTGCCATAATATCTCTCGCATTATAGGTATCAGTATCAGTATTTCTCTGCATTTCCTTACAATCAGCATTTACCATTAGGAGATTGTTAATATAATCTGCCTTAATCGCGAAATTCACGTTCTGGGGAGAAAAATTTTCGATCTTCATATAATAGGCTACATTGAGTCCAGATGCAGCAACTCCGATCACGCCGCCATTTTCGTCAAAGATTGGTCCACCGCTATTTCCCGGCTGGAGCGGAACACTTATCTGATACATCCTTGGATCATCATTCATTCCAGTCAAGCTGTTGATAATCCCCATACTGATTTTAGGGCTGACCCCAAGTTCTCTAACCAATGGATAGCCAATAGTAAAAACCGTTTCACCTGCTTCAACACTGTAAATGTCACTCATTCTCAGTGGTTTAACTGATGTTAAAGTTTTGTAGTCGTTAAATCTAACTTTCAAGAGGGCCAAGTCATTTACTTCGTCCCTTCCTATAATATCAACCTGGTAAATACTATCTTTGTAGCGAATTTTCCCGGTTTTAAATCCTCTCACAACATGTTCGTTCGTTACTAAAACATCATTATTCACAAAGAAGGCCGTTCCTGTTCCTGGCTTATCACCTTTGATTCCTGAATCTTCGGGCCAAGTTTTTTCTGCTTGCACTTCCCACTCGGAACCGAACAAACCGACAGGAGGCATAATACAAGAGAATCGTCTGGTTTCGTTATCTAGGGAGAATTCTAAATCAAAATCTTGTATTGATTTACTCATTGCGTTTTTCGTTATGTATATAAACCTCCCTTTATATTTACCTTCTGAAACTTTTTTGACAAGGAGCTTTGTCTCGCCTTTATTTATGAAACCGGTTGAGTCGACTGTAATACCAACAAAATCGAATTGCTTATAATTTGGATAACTGAAGGTGTTGGGTACAATGGCGATCTCGAACATTTGTCCGCCCCATAGGCTTTCCCTCAAAAGCCAAATACCTTCTATCGGATCCAGCTCATGGCCCTCAAGGTGGTTTTCTATAGCTATGGCCTTATTGAAATGATCAACTAAGGCAGCTTCGGCGCTCGTCGAACCCTCAGCGAAAACTAACGTTACAGAAAGCAGAGCAAAAACTGCTTGCTTAAACATCCGAAGACCTCCTTTTGCACAAAATCTATTGGCTAGTCTTCAAAGCAACTGTCAGCAGGTAAACTCTCGCTTGTTTTCATAGTTGGGTTAGTTAACAAAAATATAAAAACAGCAAATACCCCCCTCCTACAAACACTTTGAGTTATCCCGACTGCCATGTTTTCGAAAGAAAGCTTTTTGGTGCGCCCGCCCTCTCAGGAATTCAATATAAATATACCTCGCTTCTCGTCAAAGTCAATCGTTCTTTGCTCTCTCCACCAACTCGTTAGTTTGAAGGCAAAGTAGAGGAAGGGGCAGCTTATGTTTATGGGAGGCCTTAAGTCAAAGTGTGCCCCATGTTGTCCTATGTCGTGTCCATCTTGATAGCAATTGCCATCCTTTTATCTAATTCTTTTCTTACTTCCAAGAAGCTTCTTCACTGGCGAGGCTGCTTCGTGCGCCTCGCGAATGTCGGCTTCGACCAGCGCTATGTAGTGCTTCGTAGTCTCGAGGTTCGAGTGTCCCATGATCGCCTGGAGCGCAAACGGGTTCATGCCGTTGCGCAAAAAGTGCAAGGCTGCATCATGTCGCAAGTCGTAGGGAGAAAGACGCTTAAGTCCGAGCTTTGGCGCGTAAATCTTTTTAAGCCTCTGTCTCCACCCTGAAGCTGTTAGCCTTTCTCCTTCGTGGTTGGTAAAAAGCAGCGGTGTATCCCATTCTTTCGGCCTTGCCATGATGAGAGCCTGTATCGCCTTGGCCGTATCTACAGAGAAGGGCAGCGTTCGGCTCTTGCGCGTCTTCGAGATGGAAGCCCTGACCAAAACGACCATGTCTTTGAGGTTGACGTCATCGACGGTCAAAGATAGTGCCTCGCTCGGCCTTATCGCTGTGTCGAGCGACAGGCACATAAGGGCGTAGTCGCGCTTGCCGCAGTAGGTTGACCTATCTGGCAGCTTTAAGAGCTTCGTCAAAACTTCAGCCGAGTGCTGGACGATTCTCGGTTCTGCCTTCCTTGTGCTTATGCCTTCAAGCGGGTTTTCCGTGAAGGCCCCCTCGTCCACGAGCCATGAAAAGAAGGCTTTAAGATACTTTCGCCTGATGTTGAACGTCGCGGGTGAGATGCCGTCCTGGCCAAGGAAGGAAAGCGCGGCTATCCTTGTTTTATCGGTACCCTGAGGGTCCCAAGCCTGCGGGTATTCTTTGAAGAAGCGCGCGATGAGGTAGCGATAGTCTTTTATGGTCCTTTCCGAGTAGCCCTCGGCCTTTCTGAAGAGCACGAAGGCTTCCAAAGCGTCCTCCCACGAGTGAAACTTCTCTTGGAATAAAACCACGTGGCCTGTTTTGTTCACAACTTCGCCTTGCAGTTTCAGGGAAAGCGTAAATTTAGGAGCTTCGGCCTCGGTCAATATCTTGCTAAAACTGAGCTGAATGTGTTAGCATTTATGCGGACATAGCTCAGCTGGTAGAGCATCGGCTTCCCAAGCCGAGGGTCGCGGGTTCGAGTCCCGTTGTCCGCTCCAGACTTTAGTTCCTGACCGGCTTTTGGCCTGTCAGGAATTTTTTTATGTCGAGTTAGGAGCGTCG
>Ga0116179_1001795_pt1 | contig 15852 bp, 14 predicted proteins | sample AD_UKC071_MetaG_FD_89751 | JGI IMG/M metagenome (GOLD analysis project Ga0116179, IMG submission 89751) | Active sludge microbial communities of municipal wastewater-treating anaerobic digesters from USA - AD_UKC071_MetaG | ecosystem: Engineered > Bioreactor > Anaerobic > Digestate | place: USA...
CCACGGCGATGATGACGGCTCCCAAGTGAAACCACCGGCTGACGATCAAAGGTAAATCGGCTGAAGGGATCATGCTCGGGATGGTAGGTCCCGCACCGGCGCCACGGCAACCAGACGTTTGGCGACCGCCCGACCGTGGTTTAGAATGGGTCTGCGAAGGCTTCAGTTCTCGGAGAAATAGCAGGACTCCGTTGGAAAGGAAGAGACGTTGAGCGAGACCGCAAAGAAGAAGATTCGCCTCGGGCACAGCCCCGATCCGGATGATGCATTCATGTTCTACGGCCTGGCCAAGGGGCACGTGGACTCCAAAGGCTGGGAGTTCGAGCACGTTCTGCAGGACATCCAAACGCTCAACGAGCGGGCACTGCGAGGGGAACTGGAGATTACGGCCATCAGCATCCACGCCTATCCCTACGTGGCCGACAGGTACGCGTTGACGCACTGCGGCTCCAGCATGGGTGACGGCTACGGCCCCATGGTCGTCACCCGCGAGCCGGTGAGCGTCGATTGGCTGGCCGGCAAGCGGATTGCCGTTCCCGGTGAGATGACCACGGCGTTTCTCGCCCTCAACCTCCTGTTGGGCAAGGGCAGATTTACGCACGAGGTCGTGATGTTCGACCACATCCTCGACCACGTGGCGGCCGGCAAGGCCGACGCGGGCCTCATCATCCATGAGGGCCAGCTCACATATCAAAACCAGAAGCTGCACTGCGTGGTGGACCTGGGGGCGTGGTGGCAAGAGGAGACCGGCTGCCCGCTGCCATTGGGCGGCAACGTCATCCGCCGCGACCTGGGCGAGCCGGCCATGCGCGAAATCACCGCGATTCTGAAGGAGAGCATCCAGTACTCGCTCGATCACCGGGCGGCCGCCGTCGAGCACGCGCTGCAATACGCTCGCGACATGGGCAAGGATCTGGCGGACCGGTTCGTGGGCATGTACGTGAACCATTGGACGCTCGACTACGGTGAGGCGGGCCGCAAGGCCGTCCGCGAGTTGCTCGCCCGCGGGTATCGCGCCGGGCTGGTCCCCGACGCCGGGGAAATCGACTTCATTTAATCGCGCGGGGCAAGACTGCGCGAGCGCGAGATTGCGTCAGGCTGCCGCGGTTTCGAGGACGCACACGGGGGTGAGGAGTGTCGGAGTGTGGTGCGGTCGCAGGTCTGGTCGGGATCGCATTCTGGATCACGGCCGCGCTGATCTATAGTGCCGGATGGCGCGTCCGCGGTGTACTCCTGGCGATGATCGGCTCGGCGGCACTCGCCCTGGCGATCTGGCCCGGCGCCCAGGAATCCGTTCTGAGCCTCTTCGGCAAGCCGGCTCCGGCATCGACGTACCGGATCTCGACCGTTACGCCGGTCACTCGACCCGCTTCGGCCGATGCGCGGACCGACCGGCTGCCACCCGGCCATCCGGACCTGTCAGCTCCCCGCAACGGTCCGCATTTCACGTGCCACCAGGATTATGCCCGCTAGGATGAGGCTCACGCCCAGCCACTGGCCGACCGAGAGCGTCTCGCCCAAATAGCGCCACGCGACCACGGCGATGATGGCAAAGCCTGCCCCCACCATGATCGGATAGGCCAGGCTGATTGGGATGCGTTTGAGCGCGTATGTGTAGAAGATCACGTTGGTGGCGAAGCAAAACAGTCCCAGGATCAGCACCCAGTTGCTCGTCACGGCATTGATCAGTCCCTCGACGCCCTTGCCGGGGATCAGTCCGCCGTTGGCTGCGAGACGTTTGGCGCCGAACTTCATCATCAGGTTTGCGCCGGCGTTGAGAAGCAGCGCTATCAATAGCGCGATGACGTACCGCATGAGTCCACTCCAAGGGGCCCCATCCTTCGCTGCTGCTTCGGGATCACTCGGACACCCGGCCCCGGTTGTTGTGTCGCCACGTTGTGGTCTCCGTCCCACGGGTAGCGGATCGACGGTCGGAATTGTATAAAAACTATCGGAAAATAAAACTCGCCGGCGGGCTTGCCCGGATCCGGAGGCCCGGCGTTCCCGTCCGGCTCACAGCCCTAGCCCACAGCTCAAAGACGGTCTTTGGAGGAGACTATGAAATACGTTCACTGCGTCTTTTTCAGCTGCAAGCCTGAGACGGCCGACGCCGACATCGAAGCCCAGATCGCCGACGCCCAGAATCTGCTCGGCCACATCCCCACCGTTCGCCTGGTCCGCAGCGGTCGCCGCGACGCGACCATGCAACGGGACGTCAACGTCAAGGACTACGACATCGGCTTGACCGTCCTCTTTGACGACAAGGCAGGCCTGCAGACGTACGCCGACCATCCGCTCCACCTCGAGTACGTGGGCAAGTACAAGCAGAACTGGGCCGCCTTCCGCGTCTTCGATTTCACCGCCTGAGCACTCTCTTCGGGGGCGGGCATCTTGCCCGCCTCTATCAATCCCGCCCATCTTCCCCCCGGGAGAGTTGCGCTCGTATCCTGGAGTGCGCTCCAGTTCCGTTTCCTGGTCCGCAGATTTCGCAGATAGTCGCAGATTCAGAGGCGCATTCGGTCGCACGTCTCGAGCGAAAAAGTGATTCATGTTGAGGGCTGTTTTGCCCGAGCAGAAGCGAAATGAGGCATAATACTGTCACTCACGATAGCCCCTCGCCAGCCAGAACGCACCAAGCATTCCGCTCCGCCAATCTGCGCCAATCTGCGAAATCTGCGGACATTTTTCTCCATCGCGGCTCGAGACCTGAGGCTTGCGTGCCCCCGTGGCTCGCTTCACCTTGACAAGACCCACGAGCTCAGTTCTTCTTTATGCGTGTCCGTCTGGTTATCTGTGGTTAGACTCATGAATATCCGTGGCATGCCGGTGGTTTGACAAAGGCCGGCAGAGGCGGGAGGCTAATGCCGTGTCCGTCCAATGCGTGCTGCGCGGACAGCGGTTTGAGCCGGGCAAGCTGCCCGTCTCCCAAGGAGGACCAATCCGTGGAAGCATGTCCCGCCTCGTGCGATTGCAAAGCCAACGTCAATCGGCGTGATTTCCTCAAGCTCGGCGCCACACTGGCCGGGGCGATCGCCGGCAGCGCAGCCGGCCAGGCGCAAGCGGCGCCGGAAGGATTCATCCCGCCCGAAGCACACGTGCCGCCGAGCCGCGAATGGTTCGAATCGCTGCACAAATCCGGCGAGCCCATCGTCTATCGCGGGGCTCACCTGCGCGAAATCATCTTCCCGCTGGGCGGCATCGGCACGGGCACTGTCTGGCTCAACGGCGCGGGCCGGCTGGTCAATTGGCAGATCTTCAACAACATCCAGAAAGACACGTACGTGGACGACACGTTCTTTGCCGTCCGCATCGAGCAGGCCGGCAAGCCGCCCGTGGTCCGCGTACTGCAGGCGTCGGCGATGGGGCCGGCGAAGGGGTTCGAGGATATCTCGCTCCTGGGCCGATATCCCGTGGCCACATTCACCTTCAAGGATGATTCGCTGCCTGTGGAGCTCGAACTCGAAGCGTTTAACCCGCTCGTGCCGCTGGACGAGAAGAGTTCCGGCCTGCCCTGTGCGATCTTCACGCTGCGGGCCCGCAACCGAACGCGCGAACCGGTGAAAATCTCGTTCCTGGGTACGCTGCAGAATGCGGTGGGTCACGCGGGATCGGGTTCGGCATCCGGCGTCCGCCACATCGGCTATGGCGGTAACATCAATGAACGAATCGCCGACGGCCTTTTCACTGCCGTTGCCATGCGGGCGCAGCCCGGCACGCCCGCCCGCATCGACCCGGCCGTCGAGATCATGACCGATCATGCGAACCTGCCCATCATGGACGATGCCCCCGTCGAAGGGCTGAGTATCGCGTCCTTGGTCGGCGCGAAGAAAAGCGCGAGTCCCAAACCCATCTATTGGCTGGCCGAGGGCAACCTCAAATTGCTGGGCGGTTCGATCCTGGGTCGCGTGGCGGCCGACGTGCGCGAACGCGGCGGCTTCCTGCTGCTCAGCGGAGCGGCCAATCCGCTGATGGACGGCGTGACAACCACCGCCCCCGCCGGCGAGGAGCGGCGCGAAACCGTGTTCGCCAGCTTCGACGGCAAGGACTACGGCGACTGGACCGTGGAGGGCAACGCTTTCGGCACCGGGCCGGCCACGGGCACGCAGCTCAATCAAAACCCAGTGAGCGGCTTCACGGGAGCGGGGCTGGTCAACACGTACCAGGGCACAGATCTTCCGCAAGGCCGGCTGAGCTCGCCGCCGTTCACCGTCGAGCAGCGGTACATCTCCTTCCTCATCGGCGGCGGGCAATACCCCGGCCAGTGCTGTCTGAACCTGCTCGTCGACGGCAAGGTGGTGCGCAGCGAGACCGGCCAAAACACCGAGCAACTCCGCCGCGTCGAGTGGGACGTGCGGGAGCTCGCCGGCAAGCAGGCCCGTATCGAAATCGTCGATCGGCGTTCCGACGGCTGGGGCCACGTGCTCGCCGACGACATCCGCTTCAGCAATCTGCCCATCGACGCGATCACCGCGGCCGATGCCGAACAGTGGAACGAGATGATTCGGCTGGCGGCAGCGGCCGAACCCATGACCGCGGTCGCCTTCGGCACGGGCCGCGTCATGCGCGTACCTGTCGAACTGGGTACGCTTCGCCCGGGTGTCGATCCGATCCGCCAGCGTGACAACGTGCTGGAGTTGATCGCCCGCCTGGCCGACCTGCAGTATCGCCCCGCCCGCGGTCAGCCTGACACCGCGCCGTCGTTCGGTACGATGTGCCTGGCGACCGTCGATACGGGCGCGGCGGCTCGCGCGTCGTGGACCGACCGCGACGAGCTGTTGCGCAGTTTGCGGAGACGGGCACGGCGAAGGACGCCGATGCAGCGGCTGCGCCCAGCCCGGCCGGTCGGACAGTCAACGCGGCCATCGCTCACACACGAACGATCGCCCCCGAACAAAGCGGCGAGGGGACGTTCATCATCGCCTGGCACTTCCCCAACCAGTACTACCCGCAGCAGAACTACCGCCACGGCAACAACAAAGCGACGCTGGTCGGCAACATGTACGACAACTGGTTTCGCGATGCCGAGGCGGTCGCACGGCACGTCGCCACCGAGCTGCCCCGGCTGCGCAGCGCGACCTGCGCCTATCGCGACGCCATGTTCGACACCAGCCTGCCGCAGTACTTCATCGATGCGGTGGCCGCCAACGTATCCATCCTCCGTTCGCCGACTTGCTTCCGCATCAAGGACGGCACGTTCTACGGTTTCGAGGGTTGTAACCCGCAAGGCGGTGGCTGCTGCCCCATGAACTGCAACCACGTGTGGAACTACGAGCAGACGCTCGCCAAGCTCTGGCCCGCCCTCGAACGCGACATGCGAGTCACGGAGTTGCAGTACCAGCAGCGCGAGGACGGAGGCACGCATCACCGCGTATCCGTGCCGCGAACCGTGCCGAGCGGTCAGATCGCCGTCGCCGACGGGCAGTGCGGGGCCGTGCTCAAGGCCTACCGCGAGCACCTGCAAAGTGCGGACAACGCGTTTCTGGACGCGTTCTGGCCGCGCATCCGCAAGGCGATGGACTACGCGATTGAAGCGTGGGATAAGGACGCGGACGGCATCATGGACCAGCCGCAGTTCAACACGTACGACCGCGTGATCTTCGGCAAGAACACGTTCGTCAGCTCGCTCTATCTGGCGGCGCTACGGGCGGCCGAGGAGATGGCCCGGCTGAAGAACGACGACGCTGCCGCGGATCGCTATCGTGGCTTGTATGAAAAGGGCCGTGCCTACGCCGCCGAGAAGCTCTTCGACGGCGAGTACTACATTCAAATCGAAGAGAACCTCACCGGCGGTTACGGCAAGGGCTGCCTGGCCGACCAAGTGGTCGGGCAATGGTGGGCGTGCGTACTCGGCCTGGGCGACATCCTGCCCGCCGAGCAGGTGCGCAGCGCGCTGACGGCCATCTTCAAACACAATTGGCTCTGGACGCAGAAGGGCTTTGTCGGCACGCAGCGTTTTCTGCAGTTCGCCGACGGCGACGACAAAGGCCTGCTCATTTGCTCGTGGCCCAAAGGCGGGCGACCGGCCGACCCCATCCTTTATCGCGACGAGGTGTGGACCGGCGTGGAGTACCAGGTGGCGGCACACAAGATCTATGTGGGGCAGATCGAAGAGGGCCTGGCCATCGTCCGTGGCGTGCGCGAGCGTTACGACGGCCGCAAAAAAAGCCCCTGGAACGAGATCGAATGCGGCGACTACTACGCTCGTGCGCTGAGCAGTTGGTCGCTACTGCTGGCCGCCCAGGGTTACACATACAACGGCCCGGCCCGCAGTTTGGGCTTCGATCCCAGGCTCTCGCCCGATAACCATCGTTCGTTCTTCACGACAGCCGAGGGCTGGGGGACGTTCAGTCAGGAACGCCGCGGAGGCGGACAGCATAATACGCTGGCCGTGGCGGGTGGCCGCTGTGAACTCGCCGAGCTGCGGTTGGGATTGCCCGCCGAGACAAAGCGCGTCACCGGCAGGTTTACGATCAGCGAACGCGAGACCGCCGCGCAGCTAACCGTCGCCGGCGGGCACGCGCTCATCCGGTTCGACGAGCCTGCCGTGGTAACGGCCGGTGAGAAGTTGGACGTTCGATTGGAATTGCGAGCGTGATGACCCCGAGGGGCGGGCATCTTGCCCGCCTGTCTCCTTTGTTTCAGGCGGAAGAATGGCCGTCTCACCCAACTCGAGGCGGACGAGACGCCCGCCCCCCGTAGGATGCCCTCAGTCAGTAGCGTGGGACGGAAGGATCGATTCGCTCGGACCAGGCGTCGATGCCGCCGGCCATGCTCTTGACTGCGTCAATGCCGCTGCGACGCAGGAACACGGCCGCCTGCAGGCTCCGCGCTCCGCGATGGCACAACGTGACCATCAACGCGCCGTCCGCCTGCTCCTGCAACCGAGGCAGTGCGGCCGGCAGATCCCCCAACGGAATAAAGATGGCCCCTTCGATGCGGGCGAGGTTGTACTCCTCGGGCTGCCGGACGTCCAGGAGCACGATGTCCTCGCCGGCATCCAGCATGCGCTTTACATCTTCAACCGACACTTCCCAAGCAGCATCCGTCTGTGGCATTCCGAGTTACCGTGATCCAGTATCCGGGAAGAAACCAGCGAAATAATGGCCAATTAATGTAGACCGCTGGCTCGCTCCGGGCGAACGGTTGCGGAAGAAATCTCACACGGATTGCCAAGGTTCCGGCCGGCCGCTAGCCTGATCGGCCGTGACCGGTCTTCTTGACAGACTGTTGCGCCGGCCGAAATCGCTGCGTGGGGGTATCTTCCTACCCGTGCCGGCATTCCGCACTTCGGGCCCCCTTCAGCCACTGCCTGCGCCAAGCGTTCTCGATGTCCCGCTGATCCAACACGACGGGCCTGCGGCAACGCCGCTGGTCAAGGCCGGCCAGCAAGTGGAGGCGGGGCAGAGAATCGCCAAAGCTACGGTACCCGGCGCCCTCGACGTGCACGCGCCCGCGGCGGGACGCGTGACGGGCGTGGTAGCCGTCGATACCGCGTGGCGGAGCAACGTTCCGGCCGTGCGCATCGAGGTCGATATCGGACGATTCGAACAAGATGTCGTGCGGTATGGCAATGCTGGCGTGGTACGTGGGGCCGGAGATCGCCACGCCACGGAGCTGCCGTCCGTGGATCTGGACGCGCTGGTTGCCGCTGCCGAATGGGCGGGCCTGATCGACTTTCAGCCGAGTCCGACCAGTCTGGCGGAGTGCCTGCGACAAACCGGAGGGCGACGCATCGCCCAGTTAATCGTCAACACGCTCGCCGGCGATCTGGCCTGTTTACCGGCCGGGCCGCCGAGCCGGCAAGACTGCAACGCGCTGGTGCGAGCGGCCGATTGGCTGGGCCGAATCCTCGCAGTCGAGCGCGTCTGGATCGCGGTCGACCGTGCGGATCGTGCGATGGTGAGGAGCTTGCGCGTTGCGGCCCGCCACTCGCGGATCGCCATCGCAGCGCTGGTCAACAAGTACCCGCAACGTGCGCCGGTGTTGTTGGCGCACCGCTTGACTGGCCGAGCGACGCCGCCCGGAGCCGGCACACTCGATGCCGGTGTGCTCGTGCTCGAAGCGCAATCGCTCATGCAGTTAGCGGACGTTGTGCAAGAAAGACAACGACAACCCGATCCGGCGACGTCCGCCCCCTTGCCGTCGTGGCTCGTGTGTGGTGTGGTCACTGTCGCCGGTCCCGCGATGGAAAAGGCCGTGACCTATAGCGTGCCCTTCGGCACGAGTTTCGCACACATACTGAGCCATGCCGGCCTGAAGCACACACCCCGGCGGGTGATTGAAGGCGGTCCGCTGACCGGCCGTGCCGTCGGGCATCTCGACGTGGTCACTACCAAGCGCACCAGCACGCTGCTCGTGCTCGATCGCGCGAGCGATCGCGTGCCGGTGCCCGGCCCGTGCATACGGTGCGGATGGTGCCAGGACGACTGTCCGGTCGGCCTGGATCCACGTGCGTTGTTGAACCTGGCCGAGCGTGCTGACGTCAGCCGCGCAGCCGCGTTGTATCCCCAGGCGTGTCTCGAGTGCGGCGTATGCAGTTACGTGTGCCCGGCGGAATTACCGCTGGCCGAAGGCGTGATGACGCTCAAACGGGCAGTGATGAACGCAGGGTCTGGCAACGCCAAGAAGATGATGCATCACCAGCATGACTCGTCGCTGACGGGAGGGTCGCTGTGACCGCCACGCAGCCGAAGCAACACGATTCGACGGCTCTTCTGCCCGACGCCGGCATGCTGCGGGTGGGACCGGCGCCGCACTGGCATGTCATGCCGGGCATCCTGCAGCTGACGGCAAGCTTCGCGCTGGCCGCGGCTGCGCTGGCTGTTTCGGGCCTCGCCCTGTTCGGGTGGTACACCGTTCGCGTGCTGGCCATTTCCGTGGGCGTCGCGCTCCTGGTCGAGTCGGCGCTTAACACGATCAAGGGCAGCAGTTCCTCATGGTCGGAGAGCCACGCGCTGCTGATCGGCCTGCTGTTCGGCTGCACGTTGCCGCCCATGGTTTCGTGGCGTGTGGTCGCGGTGGGCGCGGCTGTGGCCGTCCTCGTGGGCCAGACGCTGGCCGGCGGTATCGGCAACTATCTCTGGCATCCCGTTGCCCTGGCCCGCGTCACCGTGCAGATCCTGTTCGCAAGCGACATGAACCCTGCCCGCTGGCCGGTGCTCGCCCCGGAGCATCTATTCTGGGGCAGCCTGGATCGCGCCGAGCCGTTGCCCGCGCTATCGACCTGGGCGACGGCGACTCCATCCAGCCCGGGCGTCCAGGCGTGGCTCATGCCATCCGTCGAACGGTTGCTGTGCGAGCCGCTGACCGCTACGGAGAGCCAGCCGGCGTCGGCGATCGCAGCGTTCGTGCGCGACCAGGCTCCGCCCTGGTGGGACACGCTGACCGGCGTCGCCGGCGGTGCTATCGGTGAAGCCAGCGTCGCTGCAGCGCTCGCCGTCGCATGCCTGCTGGCGTGGCGAGGTTTGTTGCGATGGCCCATGGTTTTCGCGGCCATCGGCGCAGCGGCCTTCACGGCCTGCATCTTCCCGGTCCGCACGCATGCGACCGGTGCGCCGGTCGCGCTCTGCCCGCTGCCGGGGTTCGCGTTCTGGAACGGTCTGCCCGTCGGTGCGGCATACGTCCTGTATCAAATGACGGCGGGTGGCTTCCCGTTCGTGGTTCTTCTACTCGCCAGCGATCCGGCCAGCTCGCCCCTGGCGTCGCGCGGGCATGCTCTTTTCGGAGCGATCATCGGATGTGCCACCATCCTGCTGCGCGTGGGTTTGGGCGTGCCCGCGGCAGTGTACTGGGCTCTCCTGATCGCCAATACGCTCGTGCCCGCGATCGATCGCATGACGCGGCGACGAGTTCTGGGGACGTGAATGTGAACGCTTTGGATAACACCTCCTTTCTGTCGTTGGGACTGGATATCGGCACTACGACGACGCACCTGGTCATCTCGCGGTTGACGCTCGGCCCGGGCGAAGATCCGTTCGGTCGGCATCATCTGCTCGAAAAAGAGATCGTTCATCGTAGCGAGATCCTCTTCACACCGTTCGACAGCAGCGGCTTGGTGGACGTGGAGCGCATCCACGCATTCGTCATGCGCGAATACGCTCGAGCGGGCGTGAAACCCGCCGGCGTGCTGACCGGCGCGGTCATCGTCACGGGCGAGACGGCGCTGAAAGCCAATGCCGAACAGGTGGTGCAACGGCTGGCCGGCGAGTCGTCGAGCTTCGCCGCGGCTGTGGCCGGCGCCAATCAGGAATCGATTCTCGCCGGCCGTGGCAGCGGCGCGGCGGAGCACTCACGTCGGCACCGTTGCTGCACGCTTAACGTGGACATCGGCGGCGGCACGAGCAATCTGGCATGGTTCGTGAATGGCGAGGCGGTCGCGGCCAGCGCGATCCGAGTGGGCGGACGTCATCTCGTGAGAAACAGTGACGCCGGCGTCACACGAGACGGCGAGTACGCCGTTGTCTCGCAGACGGCCGAGCGGCTGCTCGGGACAACACGGGCGGATGCGTCGGCCGCACAGCGCTGGATCGCCGAATGCGTCCGCGCTTTCGAGCAAGCGATTGAAGGCAACTTCGCGGCCATCGCCGAGCCGTTCGTGGTCACTCGGCCGGCCAGCGTTCCGCCGAGTCCCGACATCGTGTTTTATTCCGGCGGCGTGGCCGACCTGATGAGCGCCATCGAGCAAGACCGGCCGCTGCCCGACGGCTTCGGCGATACGGGTGAACTCCTCGCCCGGGCACTGCTGTCGTCGTCCGCCGTTCGCAACCGGCCCGTTCAGTATCCGGCCGAGCCCATCCGGGCCACGGTCATCGGCGCGGGTCAGTTCTCCATCGACTTCAGCGGCGAAACACTCTGGGCCGATGCCGATTTATTGCCGCTGCGCAACCTGCCCGTGCTGCGGCTCCCGCGGCATCTGCATGAGCTTCCCGACGCTGAGGCGATTGCATCGGCTATCGTCCGCGAACAAACGCTGCGCTCGCTCGAGCCCGGCCAGCCCGCAGCCGTCGTGCTGCCCGACCTGCGACAGGCCGACTGGGACACAGTGGTACGTTTTGCCACTGCACTGGCCGAAGCGGCCGATCGGGCCCGGCTTGCATCACCCTGGGTCTTCACCATGCGAGACAACTTCGGCCGTCTGCTAGGCCGGACGCTCGCCGAGCATCGCCCGCAACAGCCGCTGGTAGTGATCGATGAGATAGACGCAGGCGAAGCGGATTACCTGGACATCGGCCGGCCGGTCCAGCGTTTCCGGATGGTGATACCCGTAGTGGCCAAGTCACTGATTTTCGAGAAATAGCTGTGAGCTGTGGGCTATGAGCCAAACAGTTTTGCCCGCCAGCCCCCAGTCCCCTTCTTGTGGTGCGCGCTTCCAGCGTGCACGTGCAGGCAAGGATGCCTGCACCACCCCAGACACGGGGGCTCAATCCGAGGCGCCGGCAGACAGATTCGTCCGGCAATGCGCTGGAGTGCTAGAATCGGGCTGGAGTAACGCTATGACCATGACGAAATCGCTGACATTTATGCGCGAGTTCCTGACGTTTCGCCGTTTCGCCATTGTGGGAGTGTCGAACGACCCGAAGAAATACGGCCACATTGTATATCACAACTTGAAGGACAAAGGTTTCACCGTATTCCCGGTGAATCCGAACGTGCAGCAGATCGGTGACGATCCCTGCTATGCCCGCCTCGCCGACTTGCCCGAGCCCGTTGATGGTGCGGTGTTGGTCGTGCCGCCGCCGGTCACGGAGAAGATTGTCCGCGAAGCGGCCGATGCGGGCATCACGCGCGTGTGGATGCAGCCCGGCGCCGAAAGCGACGAGGCCATTCAGTTCTGCGAACAACATGGTATGAGCGTGGTGCACGACGCGTGCATCATGACGATGACGTAAGTGGTTCGGATGCATCCCCCGACGGGCAAGCGCCCGGAGCGGCCTGGGGCGGCGCGGCTGTGCCGCCGTGGTCATATCTCATAATCAGCACCGTCGCCAACAATACGACCGCGCCGCCGACGATCTTCGTCGGGGTCAGCTGATCACCCCACAACAGCTTGCCGAGCACCACCGCGAACACCGGCGTGAGATACGTCGAAGCGAGCACCACGGTGACCGGCAGGAACTGCAGGACGTGAAACAGCATCAGCATCGAGATTCCGTACACGAACAGCGTCAGGAAGGCGAAAGCGACCCACGCCCGCCAGTCGTGCATCTGCACGAGACGGCTGAAGCAGTCCGGCTCTTTCCAGAGCAGGATCGGCAAACTTGCCGGCGTCGCGGTGATGTAGCTGTAGATGAGAATATCACGCTCATGGAAGTGGGCCATGAGGCTCTTGCAATAGACGTTGTAGAACGACGCCCCCACGCACCCCATGAGCATCAGCAGGTTGCCGGCAAAGAACGCCGACTCGAAAAACGATCCGGCCTGCACGCCTTGGCTGGAGATGACGCCCGCACCGATCAGCCCGATGGTCAGGCAGACGATCCGCAGCGGCGTAATCCGTTCGCGCAGCAGAACCGATGCGAACACCGCGGTCAACACGGGGATGAGCAGATAGAGGATTCCGCAACTCGACGGATCGGCCTCGAGCGGCCCCCAGGTCATGCCCAACTGTGCCACCATCTGTCCGCCGACGCCGGCCACCACAAATCGCCGCCAATCGCTCCACGTGGGCCGCGGGACATCCGGATTCTTGCGGCGATTACGGATCAGGAAGGGCAGGAGCAGCGGTGTGATGAAGAAGAACGGCAGGAAGGCGATCGCGAACGGCCCCAGGTAAGGCTCGGGCATATCGTCGCGAGCGATGAACTTGCCGGCCGACAACTGCCCCGCCCAAACGATGTTGACCAGGACGAGCAGGAGCACGAACCAGGCCATGCGAGCGTCGGGCCGGGACGTCGAGACGGGTGCGGCGGGGCTTTCCATGCCAGGCTCCTTTCCGGTGGAACGGCCGCCGGGCCGGGTCCGCCCGCGGCTCCGCCCGAGTGGCCGGGCCATTATCGGCGCGGCCCGCGGGCTTTTCCAGTGCATTCTGAAACGTTATAACTCATCCCATGCCAAGCGAAGAACTCACCCAGCGTTTCATCCGCATCGCCCCCGGGGCCGCCGATCTGCTCCTGCGTCATCCGTGGAAGCTCTGGTTCTGGGCGGATTCCATCGGCCTGGAAGGACTGCTCGACGCCACCGAACTCACGGGCGACGGCCGGTACGCCGGCTACGTCTACGGTCTGCTCAAGGCATGGCAGGCCCGCCGCGAATACCGCAGCAAGTTCGATTACACCGCCCCGGGCGTCGCGCTGGTCCGCGTGTACGAGCAGACGGGCGATCCGGCCCTGCTGGCGTTCGCCCGCGCGCATGCCGACTACCTGGCCGGCTTCCGGCGCACGCAGGGCGGGGCGTACATGCGGTACGAGAACGCCGCCATCGAGTTGCCGCCGGAACTGCCCGAGGATCATCCCGACTTCGCTCGGACGGCTGAACAGGCCCGACACGTGACCAACGGCGGGCCCTGCGTGTTCGTGGACAACATGCACTTCGACGGGCCGTTCTATGCACGGCTGTACGCGGTAACCGGCGAGGACCGGTATCGCCAACTGGCAGTAGAGAACCTGCTCGGATCGATCGAGCTGCTCTTCGATGAAAACGCCAACCTGTTCTATCACTTCTGGCAGGAGCGCGTGCGCCGGCCCAACGGCGTGCTGTGGGGACGCGGCAACGGCTGGGCCATGCTGGGGATTCTGCACACGGTGGCGTTCCTGCCGGAATCGGACACCGCCCGCACGACGGCGCTGAACGTCTTCCGCCGACAAGCCGATGCGCTGGTGAAGCTGCAGGACGCGGCCACCGGCGATTGGCATACCGTGCTCGACGATCCGGATTCCTATTTGGAGACGTCCATCGCGGCATTTGTCGTGGATGGGTTCAGCATGGCCATTCGGCACGGCTGGTTGAGCCGCGACTATCTGCCGACCGTCGAGCGTGCCTTAGCCGCCATGCTCACCCACGTGGAGCCGAACGGGAAGCTGGCCGGCGTGTCGTATGAGACCTTCCCCAGCACGCGGCGCGAGCACTATCGCCAGATGCCGCGCGATGCCGTGGTGCCCTGGGGCCAGGGACCGCTGCTGACGGCCATGAGGTCGTACCAGAAGTTGATCGACGGATGAAGCGTGGCCTCGCCTCGGTCTTTTGGGGGCTGGGGCCTGGGGGCTAGGGGCTGGTGGAACGGCAGTTGTGGTGCTGGCATCTTGCCTGCACTGGGCACGCTGGAAGCGTGCACCACCCAAAAGCGTGCACAGGAAGAAGGCGGGCAAGATGCCCGCCCCCCAAAAGCGCGGAAGCCGGTAACCGGGAACGGCACGAGAAGCGACAACGGACTGTGGGCCCCGGCGTTCTCGTCTCGTCCGATCCTCTTTCACAACGGAGCTCGTATGCGGATCACCAACATTCAAGCCCTGCACATGCGCGTCGAGGATCCCAACATCGGATTGTTCGACGGTTCGTACGACACCTGCGCGATCGTCGTCAGCACGGACGAGGGCATCACCGGTATCGGCGAGGTGGAATCGCTGCCGCAGGCCGTCCAGGCCATCATCCACGCCATGCCCGCTCACAATCACGCCCGCGGCCTCGCCGAACTGCTCATCGGCGAAGATCCGCGCGATCCCGAACGGCTGTGGAACCTCATGTACGAGGCCACCGACTACGTGGGCCGGCGCGGGTTGGTCATGCACGCCATCGGCGGGATCGACATCGCCTTGTGGGACATCGCCGGCCAGGCCGCGGGCAAGCCGGTGTACGAACTGCTCGGCGGGGCTCGCCGCGACCGCGTGCTGGCTTACGGCACGATTTACCCCATCGCTCGAAAGGCCGACGAGGTCCGCCGGCAGGTGAACGAGGCCCGCGGCATGAATCTGCGGGCGTTCAAGCTGTGTGCCGACCCCTGGTGGCTCGACGACCTGAAGTTGACCGCCGAGCTGCTTCACACCGCCCGCCGGGAAGCCGGCGACGACGCTATTCTGATCATCGATGCCGCCCTGGCCTACCGCACGGTCGAAGAGGGCATGCGTTTGCTGCCCATCTTCAAGGACATCGGGATCTACTTCCTGGAAGCCCCGCTGCCGCTGGACGACCTGGCCGGCCACAAGGCCATGTCCGGCCACGGTCTGCCGCTGGGTGTGGGCGACCTGGGCCTGACGCACGTCGATGAGTTCATCGACTTCATGGATCGCGGCGGGGCGGATATCTGTCAGCCGGACATCACCATGGTCGGCGGCTTCACCGGCATCCGCAAGATCGCCCGCGCCGCGGCCGAACGCGGCAAGCGGGTCATCACGCACGGCTACAAGACAAACATCGAAATTGCTGCTAATCTGCATTTCCTGGCCAACCACGTGGACGAGGAGATCCTCGAGTGGTCAACCAGCAAGTCGCCGTTGCGGTGGAACACCACCATCGAGCGATTCCCCGTCGAGCCCGACGGCAAGGTCCGGGTGCCCAACGCACCGGGGCTGGGCGTCCGGCTGGATTGGGATTTTGTCATGGCGCACTGCGTCGGCAGTGGCCGCTAACCACGGGGCATAGACATGGCATACCACATCGAACAGGTCGCAAACACGAATGACAAGTGCGGCGAGGCTCCGACCTGGGATGCCGCCAACAACCGCGTGCTTTGGGTGGACAACGAGAGCAGCTTCGTGCACGCGCTGTCGCTCGATACCGGCCAAGTCACGCGGATCAGCACCGGGCTCATGGTCTCGGGCGTCGCCTTGAACACCAAGGGCGGCTACGTCTTCGCGGGGGCCACCGGGCTGCATGTCTGGCGCGGGCAGGACGACTATCGCACCGTGATCAGCGAGTTCG
>Ga0116179_1001808_pt1 | contig 15809 bp, 15 predicted proteins | sample AD_UKC071_MetaG_FD_89751 | JGI IMG/M metagenome (GOLD analysis project Ga0116179, IMG submission 89751) | Active sludge microbial communities of municipal wastewater-treating anaerobic digesters from USA - AD_UKC071_MetaG | ecosystem: Engineered > Bioreactor > Anaerobic > Digestate | place: USA...
CAGCGTTAGCGTGGGACACGAAGACCTCCGGATGGGGAATAGGAACCTAGACAGCTCCACCCTCCACCGGAGGTCTTCATCAATTCAAGGGTCACACATCAACCAACGTCCCTGGGCAGTACACCTAGGACGCGCGCCGACGAGTGAACAGCCTTTTTCGCGACATTTATCGAAAGGTGACGAAGCGGCGGCTCCGGCCTTGTGGTGCGCGCAGGCGATCGGTACGCTACCGCGACGGCGCGGGCGGGACCGCGGCTACGGTGCGGGGGCGCGCTGCGCGAACGCGCTCTCGTACAGGCACACGCTGGCCGCCGTGGCGAGGTTGAGCGACTCGGCGCTGCCGTAGATGGGCAGGCGCAGCGCGAGGTCGGCGAGGGCGAGGTGCTCGTCGCTGAGCCCGTGCGCCTCGTTGCCGAACAGCCACGCCGTGGGCTCGGCGAGCGCGCCCGCGGCGCGCGCCTCGAGGAGGTCCTCCCCCTTCACATCGGCGGCGACGATGCGCAGTCCGGCCGCGTGCGCGCGCTCGCGCACCGCGCCGAGCTCGCCGCCGACCGAGACGGGGATGTGAAACAGCGAGCCCGTGGTGGCGCGCACGACCTTGGGGTTGTACAGATCGACGGTGCGCCCGGTGAGGACGACGGCGTCGGCCCCGGCGGCATCCGCCGCACGGATGATGGTGCCGAGGTTGCCCGGGTCACGCACCTCCTCGCAGATGGCGATCAGGCGCGGCGCATCGGCGAAGATCTGCTTGATCGAGGCCGGAAACTGGTGCGCCACGGCGACGAGCCCCTGCGGCGTGACCGTGTCGGCCATCGCGTCAAGCACCGCCTCGGTCACGAACTGCGCGGGCACGCCCGCGGCCTCGGCCGCCTGCGCGATGTGCGGGTGCCGCTCGAGCGCGGTGGGTGTTCCGAAGAGCTCGACCACGCCCTCCGGACGCCAGTGCAGGGCCTCTGCGACGGCCTGCGGGCCCTCCAGCAGGAAGAGTCCGCTCTCGGCGCGGGCGGCACGTTTGGTGAGCTTCGCCACCGCGCGAACGCGGGGCGAACGGGGGTTCTCGAGCACGTTCCCACACTAGCCGCAGTCCGCGCGCGAGCGCGGACGCGCAGCCCGCACACGCAAGATGGGGCGCATCCCGAAGGATGCGCCCCATCTTTGGACGTGCGAAGCGACTATGCCGAGACGCGCGGCGCCGAGGTGTCGGCGGGCAGTGCGGCCTTGGCGGTCGCCACGAGCGACGCGAACGTCTTCGGGTCGACCACTGCCAGCTCGGCGAGCATGCGACGGTCGACCTGGACCCCCGCGAGGCCGAGGCCCTGGATGAAGCGGTTGTAGGTGAGGCCGTTCTGGCGGCTCGCGGCGTTGATGCGCTGGATCCACAGGCGGCGGAAGTCGCCCTTGCGCTTGCGACGGTCGCGGTAGGCGTACACGAGCGAGTGCGTGACCTGCTCCTTCGCCTTGCGGTACAGGCGCGAACGCTGGCCGCGGTACCCGGAGGCACGCTCCAGGATGACGCGACGCTTCTTGTGGGCGTTGACAGCCCGCTTGACTCTAGCCATTTCTCAAAATTCCTAACGTATGGGTGTGAGCGCGCGGCTCAGCGAGCGAGAAGCTTGTTCGCGACCTTGGCGTCTGCCTTCGACAGCACCTGGTCCTGGTTGAGGCGACGACGGCGCTGGCCGGTCTTGCCCTCGAGGTTGTGGCGCATGCCGGCCTGCTGCTTCTTGAGCTTGCCGGTGCCGGTGATCTTGAAGCGCTTCTTGGCACCCGAGTGGGTCTTCTGCTTCGGCATCGTGTTCCTTCGTTCTTCTCTCTCGTCCTCGTCGCTCGCACGGCGGGGATGGGTGGCTACTCGGCGGAGGGGGTCTCTGCCGGTGCGTCTGTTGCGGCGCCCGAGCCGGTGTCGGCGCCGGTCTGGGAGTTTGCCGCGGCGTGCTTGCTCGCACGCGCCGCGTCACGCTGAGCGTTCTGCTCGGCCTTGACCTCGGACTTGTTCTTGTGCGGCGCGATCACCATGACCATGTTGCGACCGTCGATCGTCGGGTTCGACTCGACGGTGCCGAACTCGGCGATCTCGTCAGCGAAGCGGCGCAGCAGGCGAACACCCTGATCGGGACGCGACTGCTCACGCCCGCGGAACAGGATCATGGCCTTGACCTTGTCGCCCGACTGCAGGAAGCCCTCGGCGCGCTTGCGCTTGGTCTCGTAGTCGTGCGCGTCGATCTTCAGGCGGAACCTGACCTCTTTGAGGACGGTGTTGGCCTGGTTGCGGCGCGCTTCCTTGGCCTTCTGAGCAGCCTCGTACTTGAACTTGCCGTAGTCCATGATCTTGACCACGGGCGGCTTCGAGTTGGGCGCGACCTCGACGAGGTCGAGTTCGGCCTCCTGGGCGAGGCGCAGGGCAGCCTCAATGCGGACAACGCCGATCTGCTCGCCTGCCGGGCCGACAAGTCGGACCTCGGGCACGCGAATGCGCTCATTGGTGCGGGGATCGCTGATGCGGGACTCCTCTTCGTGCGATGGTGGCCACCGAGACACGAAGGTCGTGTGTCGGGCGAACGATCGCTCACGACACCGCCGGCACGCGATGCGAATCGTCGTGCTGGTTCTGCACCCATTCGACGAGCGCACGCCATCTGGCGCGATCTCGCGGAGTGCAAAGACCCGGTAACCTTGTAAGGCGGTCAACGCGGGTGGGACGTGAATCCTCTTTCGCACCGAGGCGATGCCCCGGAGCCCGCACCACTCTAGCAGAGGAAGAGCATTGACGACTACTCCGGGCGAAGCACCCGACAACGAAGCATCCGCCCCCCGCAGGGAGAGCACTGTGGATGCCGCAGCGCTGGCCGAGCGCGAGGCGCAATGGGCCGCCGAGGAAGCGGCGGCCAGCTCGGCCTCCCGTGACATCGCCGACGTGCCCGCCGTCGAGGTGATCACCACGACCGCCGTGCACCTGATGAGCGCGGCGGCCGTGAAGTGCGGCCTCGCCGACGACCCGGATCGGCAGATGGACCTCGACGAGGCGCGCAAGCTCATCAACGCCCTGGCGGGCCTGATCACGGCGGGCGCGCCCGAGATCAGCGACATGCACGCCCGCTCGCTGCGCGACGGTCTGCGTTCGCTGCAGCTCGCGTTCCGCGAGGCATCGCGCTTCCCCGACCCGATCGGCAAGGGGCCGGGCGAGAAGTGGACCGGCCCGGTCAACTAGCCGGCACCCACGACGAAGGGCCCGGTGCCGCAGCGATGCGGCACCGGGCCCTTCGCGTTCGCACGACGCGCGGGGTCTGCTGAGCGCCTCAGGCGGAGCGGACCAGCTTGACCGTGAGCGAGTCGACGAGCACCGCGATGCGGTCGTCGGCGGCCCAGCGACCGGCGAGGCGGGCGAGCACCGCGTCGAGCTCGGCGGAGCTGAGCCCCTCGAGCAGCTCGAGGCTGACGACGAGCTCCGGGCCGCGCAGCCGCGCCTGCGGATCGCCGTCGGCCAGCTGCACGTCGACGACCGCAAGCTCGGTGGCGATGCTCTCGAGAAACGCCTGGCGCACGTCAGGCGACTGCCAGCTCGGCGCCCAGGGCTCGCCCTGGGCGATGGCCCACACCGCCGGGCGGCGAACCACGAACTCGGTGGCTGATCCGGGGTCGATGACAAGGAGGTCGGTGGCGTCGGCGGCTGCGGCGAGGGCCGCCCGAACGCCGTCGGCGGGCACCGGGCGGGCCGCGGCATCCCACCGTACCATCGCGGCGACGTCGCTGAACAGCGGCAGCACGCGGCGCCCGTCGGGGGCCGCCACCGTGACGATGGAGAGCTCCTGCGTCTTGTCGACGAGCAGGCCGTTCGGGCCCACGCCCTCGTCACCGCGCTCGGCCAGCAGCGGGATCAGGAGCCGGGCGGTGCGCAGCGCCTCGATCACCGCGACCTGCGTGCCCTCGCCGCCGATGAAGGCGGCAAGGGCCGCGGCGAGCTCCGGAGATGCGCTGCCGTCATCGCCGGCGTGCGGGTTCTCTTGGAAGGCGCGCCCCTTCCAGGGCACGCCTGCCGAGTCCGCGAGTGCGGCGGGATCGGCCGACTCGGCCTCGGAGGGCTCGCTACGCGGATGCGACATCCAGCGCCTCGGCCAGGGTGAACGCGCCCGCGTAGAGGGCCTTGCCGACGATCGCGCCCTCGACACCCAGGGGCACGAGCGCGCGCAGCGCAGCGATGTCGTCGAGGTTGGCGACGCCGCCGGAGGCGATGACCGGCCGGTTCGTGCGTGCGGTGATCTGCCGGAGCAGCTCGAGGTTCGGCCCCTGGAGGGTGCCGTCCTTGGTCACGTCGGTGACGACGTAGCGGCTGCAGCCGGCGGCCTCGAGGCGGTCGAGCACCGTCCACAGGTCGCCGCCGTCCTTCGTCCAGCCGCGTGCGGCGAGCGTGGTGCCGCGCACGTCGAGTCCTACCGCGATGGCCTCGCCATAGCGCCCGATCACGTTGGCCGCCCACTCCGGGTTCTCGAGCGCCGCGGTGCCGAGGTTGATCCGCGAGACGCCGGTCTCGAGCGCCGCCTCCAGCGACGCGTCGTCGCGGATGCCGCCGGACAGCTCGATCTTCACACCGCGCACCGAGCGGATCACCTTGCGGATCACCGCGCCGTTGTTGCCGCGACCGAACGCCGCGTCGAGGTCGACGAGGTGGATCCACTCGGCGCCCTGGCTGACGAAATCGGCTGCCGCGTCGGTCGGGTCGCCGTAGCTGGTCTCGGTGCCGGCCTCGCCCTGCGTGAGGCGCACGGCCTTGCCGCCGGCGACGTCAACAGCCGGGAGCAGGACGAGTTCGGGGGTGGAGGTGAATTCGCTCATGATTCCTTGGGTGCCGCGGCGCGGCGGTTAGGGTGCCTTCGCACGGGGTGATGACTAGGAGCCGGCGCTCGACAGCGTGCCTGTCCAGTTGCGCAGCAGCTGGATGCCGGCCTCGCCGGACTTCTCCGGGTGGAACTGCGTGGCCGCGAGCGGCCCGTTCTCGACGGCGGCGAGGAAGGGCACGCCGTGCTCGGACCAGGTCGCGACCGGCTCGGGGAACGGCGCCTGCACGTCGAACAGCCAGGACTGCGCGGCGAACGAATGCACGAAGTAGAAGCGCTCGTCCTCGATGCCCGCGAACAGCCGGGTGCCGGCGCCGGGCCGGACGGTGTTCCAGCCGATGTGGGGCAGGATCGGGGCATCCAAGGCGCGCACGGCGCCGGGCCACTCGCCGAGGCCCTCGGTCTCGACGCCGCCCTCGACACCCTGCTCGAACATGATCTGCATGCCGACGCAGATGCCGAGCACCGGCCGACCGCCGGAGAGTCGCTTGTCGATGATGCTGTCGCCGCCGCTCGCGCGAAGCGCCTCCGCGACCGCCGCGAAGGCGCCCACGCCGGGCACGACGAGCCCGTCCGCCTCGAGCGCCGCCACGCGGCTGCGCGTGAGCTCGACGTCGGCGCCTGCGGCTTGCAGCGCCTTGACGGCGGAGTGGACGTTGCCCGACCCGTAGTCGAACACCACGACCCGAGGGCGTCGGGTCACAGCGCGCCCTTCGTGCTCGGCACGCCGACGACGAGCGGGTCGTAGGCCTTCGCCTGCCGGAACGCGCGCGCGAACGCCTTGAACTCGGCCTCGGCGATGTGGTGCGGGTCACGCCCGCCCATGAGGGTCACGTGCACCGTCAGTCCGCCGTTCAACGCGATCGCCTCGAAGACGTGCCGCACGAGGGAACCGGTGAAGTGTCCGCCGATGAGGTGGAACTCGAAGCCAGCGGGCTCTCCCTCGTGGACGAGGAAGGGACGGCCTGAGATGTCGACGACGGCCTGCGCGAGCGCCTCGTCCAGCGGGACGAGGGCGTCGCCGTAGCGGGCGATGCCCGCCTTGTCGCCGAGCGCCTCACGGATGGCCTGGCCGAGCACGATCGCGATGTCTTCCACGGAGTGGTGCGCGTCGATGTGCGTGTCGCCCTTGGCCCGCACCGTGAGGTCGGTGAGCGAGTGCTTCGCGAACGCGGTCAGCATGTGATCGAAGAACGGGACGCCGGTGTCGATGTCGCTCGCGCCCGTGCCGTCCAGGTCGAGCGACAGCTCGACGGTCGCCTCGCTGGTCACACGGCTGCGCTGGGCCCGGCGATGCGGGCGCGCATTCGCGCTCTGGAGTTCGGTCTGGCCGTCGATGGGCGCCTGGGTGCTCATGAGCTCGAGTCTATCGAAGCCATCGCATCGAGAAACGCGGTGGTCTCCTCGGCCGTTCCGGCCGTGACGCGCAGGTGACCGGGGATTCCCAGATCACGCACGAGGATGCCGCGATCGTAGAGCTGCTGCCAGGCTCCGGCGGGATCAGCCACCCCGCCGAACATGACGAAGTTCGCCCACGACGGCATCGGGGTGAAGCCGAGCTCGCGCAGTCGGGCCGAGATGCGGTCGCGCTGCACGACGATCTCATCCACCATCGCGAGCATCGCCGGCGCGTGCGCGAGCGCGCCGAGCGCCGCCGCCTGCGTGAGGGCGCTCAGGTGATACGGCAGGCGCACCAGCCGAAGCGCGTCGACGACGGCCGGGTGCGCGGCGAGGTAGCCCACGCGCGCGCCGGCGAAGGCGAACGCCTTGCTCATCGTTCGCGAGATGATCAGCCGCTCGCGGCCCGGCAGCAGCGTGAGCGCCGACGGCTGCTCCTTGGGCGCGAACTCCCAATACGCCTCATCGACGATGACGATGCCGCGGGCAGCCTCGTAGACCGCCTCGATGACGTCGAGCGGGAGCGGCGTGCCGGTCGGGTTGTTGGGCGAGCAGAGGATCACGACGTCGGGGTCGGCCGCGGCCACCTGCGCCGCCGCGTCTGCCGCGTCGAGCGAGTAGTCGGCCGCTCGCGTGCCCTCGGTCCAGCGCGCGCCGGTGCCGCGGGTGAGCAGCGGGTACATCGAGTAGCTGGGACCGAAGGTGAATGCGGTGCGGCCGGGGCCGCCGAACGCCTGCAGCACGTGCTGCAGCACCTCGTTGGATCCATTGCCGGCCCAGATGTTCGCGCGCGTGAGGCCGTGGCCGAGGTAGCCCGCGAAGGCGTCGCGAAGCTCGATGAACTCGCGGTCGGGATAGCGGTTGACGCTCTCGAGCGCCGCGGCGATGCGTGCGACGATATCGGCCGAGACCTCGGCGGGAACCTGATGAGCGTTCTCGTTGACGTTCAGCGTGATCGGCAGCGGCGCCTGCGGGGCGCCGTACGGTGTCTGCCCGCGCAGCTCGTCGCGCAGCGGGAGGTCGTCAAGAGTAATTTCGCTCACCCCGCCATCGTAGAACAGTGCGACTGCCGGGTTGCTCTCGATCGCCGGCGTCGCGCCCGCGGAGTCGCGGTCGTGCATCTCGCCGGCACTCGCCGGCAGAATGCCCCGGCAGCAGACCCTGGCGGCACGCCCCGGCGCGCGTCGCTACTGGCGCGCCGAGTACTCGGTGGGGATGGCCAGGCGCTGCCCGGCCACGAGCTGCGCCGACTCGAGCGCGTTGAGTCGCTTGATCGCGTCGACGACGTCGCGCGGGTCGGCCGAGGGCGCGATCTCGCTCGCGATCCCCCACAGCGTCTCGCCGGGAGCGATCATCACTGTGTCGAACGTCACCGCGGCGCCGCCGGCGGTGTCGGGAGCGGCGGCGGCCGACGTGGCGCCGAGCGCGGTGAACGCGAGCGCGGCCGCAAGCGGCGCGGCCACCAGCGTTGTCAGCACCGCGCGACCGCGGCGGGTCAGCCGGAGGCGGGTCGCGGCCGGACGCGCGCCGGACGGCTGCGCACCGCGGACGGCGCGGACGCCCTCGTGCGTTGCGGAGAGCGAGGTGGCAGGAATCGTTGCGATGCTCATGATGTCTTCCTCTTTGCGAGACCTCGGCGGGACTGGTGACCGGCACTCGGCCGGGAGTGCCGGTCACGAAGAGCGGAACGCCCGCGTGGGCATTCGTAACTCTGTACCGAAGCTATCTTCGACTATTCGAACTGTCAAGCGTCGATTCGAAAATCCGTCCACAGATTCACCGACACACTAGAACAAAGCTGTGAAATCGTCGTATCGTGAAGATAGAGTTTCGATCGTCGGAAGAGCACATCACCCACCTCCGACATTGGGCGCAGGCCGCCCTCCGATTCACGAGAGGCACACCATGAGCGAAGCGAACACCACCGCCGTCGATCCGATCGTGGACGCCGCGTCTTCCGGGGTCGACGCGGCGGCGAGCAGAGGCGACGGGGCCCGCGCCACGCTGCCGGCCGCGCAGGACGCCGACACCGCGGGCAAGCCGCGCACACGGCGCCGCAAGAACCTGAGCGAGAAGCAGATGGCGATCCTCGAGGTCATCCAGCGCTCTGTGAACCAGAAGGGCTACCCGCCGAGCATGCGCGAGATCGGCGACGCGGTGGGGCTCTCCTCGCTGTCGAGCGTCACGCACCAGCTCGGCCAGCTCGAGCTCAGCGGCTACCTTCGTCGCGACCCTGGCAAGACCCGTGCGCTCGAGGTGCTGATCGACCTCCCCGGCCTCTCCACCGAGAACCCGGCCGATGCCTCACCCCCCATGGGTGACGCGGCGATGGTCCCGCTGGTCGGGCGCATCGCGGCCGGCGTGCCGATCACGGCAGACCAGCAGGTCGACGAGGTCTTCCCGCTCCCCCGCCAGCTCGTCGGCAAGGGCACGCTGTTCATGCTGAAGGTCACAGGCGAGTCGATGATCGACGCGGCCATCTGCGACGGCGACTGGGTGGTCGTGCGCGAGCAGAGCACCGCCGAGAACGGCGACATCGTCGCCGCCATGCTCGACGGCGAGGCCACGGTCAAGGTGTTCCGCCAGCGCGACGGTCACACCTGGCTGCTCCCGCGCAACTCCGCATTCGAGCCGATTCTCGGCGACGCGGCCACGGTGCTCGGAAAGATCGTGGCGGTCCTGCGCGCGGTGTAGCCCGCAGCGCGTCGATCGCGGGCGGATGTGGCCGTCGCCGGCAGGACCCCGCACGGCACGACGATTCGATAGATTTGCGCCATCCCTCAACCGGAAGGTGCGATGATGCCCGACTTGCCCGACGCCGCGGCCGGCACCCCGGCAGATGCGCCCGCAGGCGCAGACACCGTCAACGAGCTCACCGCGCTCCGCGCCCGGGTCGCCGCACTCGAGGCCGAGAACGCCGACCTCGCCGAGCGAAGCGCCGGAGACCGCGACGGCAACGACGGCGCGGCCGACAGATCGGCCGCCGATGCGCCTCCGGCCGGGGCACCCGTCGCGCGCCGACGCCAGCGCTGGCGCGCGCCGCTCTCTGCGATCTGCATCGTGCTCGCCGCGATCCTCGTGCCCGTCTCGATCGTCGCGGCCTGGACGCGGGCCGAGCTCGTCGATCAGGAGTCATTCGTGCAGACGCTCGGGCCGCTTGCCGCCGACCCGCACGTGCAGGGCGTGGTGATCGATCAGAGCATGGCGGCCATCGACGGGGCGATCAACATCGAGGGCCTGACCAACTCGGCGTTCGACGGCATCGCCGAGCTCGGCCTGCCCCCGCGCGCGGCCGCGGCGATCGACCTGCTGCGTGCCCCCGCCGCGAGCGGCGTGCGCGGGCTCATCGAGGACGGCGTGACGGAGGTCGTCGAATCCGACGCCTTCGTGGCCGTCTGGGAGCGCGCGCTGCGCGCGTCGCACAGCGCGCTGCTCGCGACGGTGAGCGGCAAGACGGATGGCATCGTGGTGGTGAGCCCGACAGGCGAGGTCGGGGTCGCCCTCGGGCCGATCGTGAGCGAGATTCGCGAGCGCCTGATGGCGCAGGGTGTCGGGCTCGCCGCCGTCATCCCGACCGTCCACCACACCATCGTGATCGCCCAGAGCGACGCCCTCGTCACCGTGAACGTGGCATACGCCGCCGCCGCGGCGCTGGGCTGGTGGCTTCCGCTGCTGACGCTGGCGCTCTTCGGCCTCGGCATCGCGCTCGCACGGCGGCGCAGCACCGCGCTGATCGGATCGGGGATCGGCATCGCGCTCGGCGGCGCAGTGCTCCTGCTCGCCTTCTCGATCGCGGGCAGCGTGCTGGGCCTCAGCGCGGGCGAGCTCGGCGTTCCGGCCGCCGCGCTGACGGCGATCTTCGCGCAGGTGACCGCGGCCATGCACGCCACCGCCACCATCGTCGCGCTGCTCGGCGTGCTCCTGGCGGTCTTCGCCTGGCTCGCCGGGCCCTCGAGCACGGCCCGTCGGATCCAGGCCGTGCTCGGGTCGCTGAATGCGGGTGCGCGCGGCGCCCTTGCCTCGCACGGCCTCGACACGGGCGCGGCAGGCGCCTGGCTGTGGCGCCAGCGGGTGCTCGTGCGCGTCGTGATCGCGACGCTCGCGGCGCTCTGGCTCCTCTCGCTGCGCCCGCTCTCGGCGGGCGACATCGCGCTCGTGCTGCTGATCGGCCTCGCCGTGTGGTGGCTGGCGGAGCTCGCACAGCGCCGCCCCGACGAGCACCCATCCGACGCCGCACCGCATGCGGACGCCCCCGCGAGCGTGGAGCCGGAGACCACCGTCGCGACCACCGCCGCGAAGGGCTGAGGCCCCGGCCCACACGCAGAAGGGGATGTCCCGGCACCGTGCCGGGACATCCCCTTTCATCGCATCTGCGCGCCCTATGCCGTGGGCGCCGCGAGTGTCGCGCGCACGCGCTTGGTCGCCTCGATCGTGTTGCGGAGCGACTCGATGGTCTCGTCGTAGCCGCGCGTCTTGAGGCCGCAGTCCGGGTTGACCCAGAGCAGGTGCCCGGGGATCGACGACGACGCCAGCTGCAGCAGGCTCTCGATCTCGTCGACCGAGGGCACCCGCGGCGAGTGGATGTCGTACACGCCGGGGCCGATGCCGTGGTCGAAGCCGGAGCCGGCGATGTCGGCGACCACGGCCATGCGGCTGCGAGCCGCCTCGATCGACGTCACGTCGGCGTCGAGGTTGCGAATCGCGTCGATCACGACGCCGAACTCGGAGTAGCACAGGTGCGTGTGCACCTGCGTCGCCTCGGCGGCACCGGCGGTCGCGAGCCGGAACGAGCCGACCGACCAGTCGAGGTAGGCGGGCTGCGCCGCCTGCTTGAGCGGGAGCAGCTCGCGCAGGGCGGGCTCGTCGACCTGGATCACCGAGATGCCGGCGGCCTCGAGATCGGCGATCTCGTCTCGCAGCGCGAGGGCCACCTGGTTGGCGGTCTCGGCGAGGGGCTGGTCGTCGCGGACGAACGACCACGCGAGGATGGTGACCGGGCCGGTCAGCATGCCCTTCACCGGCTTGCTCGTCAGCGACTGCGTGTAGGCCGACCACTTCACGGTCATCGGCTCGGGGCGCGAGACGTCGCCCCAGAGGATCGACGGGCGCGTGGCGCGCGAGCCGTACGACTGCACCCAGCCGTTCACCGTGACGTCGAAGCCGTCGAGGTGCTCGGCGAAGTACTGCACCATGTCGTTGCGCTCCGGCTCGCCGTGCACGAGCACGTCGATGCCGAGGTCCTCCTGCAGTGCGACGACGCGGCCGATCTCGTCGCGCAGGAAGCCGTCGTACTCGTCCTGCGTGATCTCGCCCTTTGTGAACCGCGCACGCGCGCGTCGGATGTCGCCGGTCTGCGGGAACGACCCGATGGTCGTGGTCGGCAGCTCGGGCAGCCCGAGCGCCGCGGCCTGCGCAGCCTCGCGCGCCGCGTAGTCGCCGCGGCTGAAGTCGCCCTCGCGCAGCGCTGCCGTGCGCGCACGCACCGCCTCGTCGCGCACCCCGGGCGCGCTCAGGCGGTCGTCGAGCGCCGCGGCGGCGGCGTCGATCTCGGCGGCGATGGCGGCACGGCCGTCGCCGAGTCCACGGGCCAGGGTCGCGATCTGCGCGACCTTCTGGTCTGCGAACGCGAGCCACGAGACGAGTCGGGCGTCGGGGTCGGGCTCGTCGGCGACGTCGTGCGGAACGTGCAGCAGCGAGGTCGAGGTGGATGCCGCGACCGCGGCCGCACCGAGCGCGCGCAGCCGCTCGAGCTTGTCGAACGCGGCGCCCAGGTCACCACGCCAGATGTTGTGGCCGTCGATGACGCCGCCGACGAGGGTCTTGCCGTCGAGCCCGGCAAAGCCGCCCGCGGGTGCCGTCGGGATGCTGCCGCGAACGAGGTCGATCGCGATGGCCTCGATCGGCGCGGCAGCGAGGGTCGCGAACGCGTCGCCGATCGCGTCGTAGGGAGCCGCCACGACGATGCTCGGGCGCGCGCTGACCCCGCCGAGCACGGCGTACGCGCGCTCGGCGGCGGCGCGCACGGCGGCGGGGCTCTCGGTCAGCGACTCGCTGACGAGGGCGGGCTCGTCCAGCTGCACCCACTGGGCGCCGGCGGCGGCGAGCCGCTCGAGCAGCTGCACGTATACCGGCAGGAGCTCCTCGAGGCGCTCGAGCGGACGGTAGCCCTCGGGCGCGCCGTGGCTGCCCTTGGCGAGCGCGAGGAACGTGACCGGGCCGACGACGACCGGGCGGGTGACGTAGCCGGCGGCGCGGGCCTCCTCGACCTGACGCACCAGGCGGTCGCTCGAGAGCGAGAAGACCGTCTCGGGCCCGATCTCGGGCACGAGGTAGTGGTAGTTCGTATCGAACCACTTCGTCATCTCGTGCGCGGCGCGGTCGCCCTCGCCGCGGGCGATGGTGAAGTAGCCCGCGAGGTCGAGCGAGCCATCCTCGCCCCGCAGGTGCGCGAAGCGCTCCGGCACCGCGCCGACGGTGACCGCGGCGTCGAGCACCTGGTCGTAGAACGAGAACGACTCGGGGATCGACGAGTCGTCTTTGCCGAGGCCCTGCTCGAGCAGGCGCGCGCGGGTCGCGGCACGCAGCTCGGCGGCGGTCGTCTCGAGCTGCTCGGCGGTGATGCGACCGGCCCAGAACGACTCGACGGCCTTCTTCAGTTCGCGGCGGCGCCCGATCCGCGGGTATCCGAGGATCGTTCCGGTGGGGAAGTCGGTCATGGCTGTTCTCTCCTAGTTGAGGGGGTCTGAAACACGGTGCGACGGCCGCTCGCCGGCCGCAGCACCCTGGGAATCGAATGGAATGGGAGGTCGGCGATGAGGCCGGCCGCCTCCAGGACGGCGAGCACGGTCGTGTGCTCGTTGAAGGCATAGAGGTGGATGCCTGGCGCCCCGCCCGCGAGCACCTGACGGCTGAGCTCGGCGGCATACTCGATGCCGATGCGGGTGCGTCCCTCGTCGTCGGGCTCGACCTGGAGGGCAATCTCGAGCTCGGCGGGGACCTCTTCGCCGCTGAGCTCCAAGACCCGGCGGAGCCGGGCCGGGTTCGTGATGGGCATGATGCCCGGCAGGATCGGGATGGTGACCCCGGCCGCCTGCGCCCGCGCGACGAACGCGAGGTACTGGTCGGCGTGGAAGAACAGCTGCGTGATCGCGAGCGTCGCACCGGCGGCCTGCTTCGAGAGCAGGGTGTCGATGTCCTGCCCGACGCCACGCGACCGCGGGTGCCCGTTCGGGAACGCGGCGACCGCGATCCGGGCCCGCCCCGGCGCACCCACGACCGCGGCGCCTGGGACGCCCGAGACCGAGGTCTCGGAGTACTGCGCGCGCTCGGCCTGCACCCGATGGATCAGCTGCACGAGCTCCGCCGCGCTGCCGAGGTCGCCGAGAAAGTCGTCGCCCTCCTCCGAGCCCTCGGGCGGGTCGCCGCGCAGCGCGAGAAAGCTCAGGATGCCGGCATCCAGAAACTCACGGATGAGCGCGGTCGCGCCGGCGTACGTGTTGCCGACGCATGTGAGGTGTGCAAGCGGCTCGACGCTGGTGCGCGTGCGGATGCTGCGAAGCACCTCCAGCGAGCGCCCCCCGCTGGTGCCGCCGGCGCCGTAGGTGACGGAGATGAATCCAGGGGCGATCGCCGCGAGGTGGTCGATCGTGCGCTCGAGCGACGCGCGCCCGGCGTCGGTGCGCGGCGGGTACAGCTCGAACGAGACGGGCACGCGCGTGCGGCGCGCGATGGGCGCGGGCTGCGAGGGTGTGGCAACGGCAGACATCGTGTTCCTCTCGCGTCGCGAGCGGTGGTGTGCGGACAGAGACGGGGCCGGGCGGCCGCGACGATCGACAGGGGTGTCGTTCGAAGTCGCGGGCGGGTGCCGGGCTCGGCTGTCGCTCCATGCCCACTGGGGTGGGCAACGATTGGGTCTACAGTAACCGGTGCGCGGTCGATGTCACACTCGGCCGCAAGACGGCGTCACAATTCGGCGTCGGCGCCCTCGCCGGGGCTCCCGGCCTCGAGCGCGGTCCGGTACGGCTCCAGCGCGTCGGCGAGCTGGGCGTCGACGAGCGCATGCAGCAGCGTGCCGTGCTCGGTGTGCTCCGAAGCGATGAGGCGCCCCCGCTCGTGCACGGCCGAGACCAGCGAGCCGCGGTCGTAGGGAATCACGACGCGCACCTCCACCCCGGGCGTCGGCAGCGTGCGCTCGATGCGCGCAAGCAGCTCGGGGATGCCCTCCCCCGTGCGCGACGACACGAACAGGCCCTGCGGCTCGAGCCCGCGCAGCAGCAGGTGCTGGTCCTCATCGATGAGGTCGGCCTTGTTGAACACGACGATCTCGGGGATGTCGCGCGCGCCGACGTCGCCGATGATCTCGCGCACGGTGGCGAGCTGGCCGGCCGGGTCGGGGTGCGCGGCATCGACCACGTGCACGATCACGTCGGAGTCGGCGACCTCCTCGAGCGTGGAGCGGAACGCCTCGACGAGCTGGTGCGGGAGCTTGCGGACGAAGCCGACGGTGTCGGTGAGCGTGTACAGGCGTCCGTCATGGGTCTGCGTGCGCCGCACGGTGGCATCCAGCGTCGCGAACAGCGCGTTCTCGACCAGCACCCCGGCCTCGGTGAGGCGGTTCAGCAGGCTCGACTTGCCCGCGTTGGTGTACCCCGCGATCGCCACCGACGGCACGGTGTTGCGCTGGCGATTCGCGCGCTTGGCCTCGCGCGCGGGCTTGAACCCGGCGATCTGCTGGCGCAGCCGCGCCATGCGCGTGCGGATGCGACGGCGATCGAGCTCGATCTTCGTCTCACCCGGACCGCGCGAGCCCATGCCCGCGCCGCCCGAGACCTGGCCGCCCGCCTGGCGGCTCATCGACTCGCCCCAGCCGCGCAGGCGCGGAAGCAGGTACTCGAGCTGCGCGAGCTCGACCTGCGCCTTGCCCTCGCGGCTCTTCGCGTGCTGGCTGAAGATGTCGAGGATGACGGTGGTGCGGTCGATGACCTTGACCTTCACGACGTCCTCGAGCGCGCGGCGCTGGCTCGGCGCGAGCTCCGAGTCGACGACCACGGTGTCGGCGCCGAGGGCAGCCACGACGTCGCGCAGCTCGATGGCCTTGCCGCGGCCGAGGAAGGTCGCCGGGTCTGGCGAGGGGCGGCGCTGCAGCATCCCATCGAGCACCACCGCACCGGCGGTCTCGGCGAGCGCGGCGAGCTCGCGAAGCGAGTTCTCGGCATCCTGCTGCGTGCCCGAGGAGTAGATGCCGACGAGCACGACGTTCTCGAGGCGCAGCTGCCGGTACTCGACCTCGGTGACGTCCTCGAGCTCGGTCGAGAGGCCGGGCACGCGGCGCAGCGCCTGGCGCTCCTCGCGCTCCCACTGCTCGCCGTCGAACTCGTGATCGATCTCCACCGTCGAGGCCTGCAGCGCCTGCGCCCGAGCGAGCACGCGAGCGACCGGGTCGATCGGCAGCCCGTTCGCGCCGAGCGCCTCCCCGCCCGGCTCGCCGGCGTCTGGCATATCAGCTTCGGTCATGGCCCCCACCGCTCCGCGGCTTCCCGCCGCCCTCGTGCGCCGCACCCGTCGGGGCTCCCGCGCGCA
>Ga0116179_1001810_pt1 | contig 15800 bp, 16 predicted proteins | sample AD_UKC071_MetaG_FD_89751 | JGI IMG/M metagenome (GOLD analysis project Ga0116179, IMG submission 89751) | Active sludge microbial communities of municipal wastewater-treating anaerobic digesters from USA - AD_UKC071_MetaG | ecosystem: Engineered > Bioreactor > Anaerobic > Digestate | place: USA...
CGCCGAGGTAAACCGTCGTCGTGTCGTCCTCGCGTGTGCTCTTCTGCCAGCACTTGCCGTCGCGGCCGGGTTCGCACCAGCACTTGTCTTCGTCCTTCTCACTGCCGCAGGTGGTGGCCTTGCGCCACTTGGTGACGGGCTCGCCCTTGAACACCGGGCGCTGGGCGACGTTGATCAGCGCGTTGATGGTGCCGGGGTTGTTCACCTGATCGTGGGAAATCGCCGAGGTGTCGGTGACGCCGGGCCGGGCGTGGGCGAACATCTGGTATTCCAGCGAGGATTTGGCCATGCCCGAAACCAGCAGTTCGGACATGCGGGTGTACTGGTTGCTCACCAGCCCCTTGATGTTCTCCCACTTGGGATGGGCCGGATCGACCGGCGGGTTGGCCGGATCGAAGGCGATGTGGCAGGAGCCGCAGGACGTGCCGATCAGGAAGGGCGGCTCGACGGAGGCGTCGGCCAGCTTGCTCACGCGGCTGTCGGATTCGATCCCGGTGCTGGCGTCCATGCGGCGGTCGAAGCCCGCCCAGCCCGCATTGCCACCGAAACCGCCATTCACGGCTTTCCATTTTTCCGGGTCGAAGCGCGGATTGGGGAACTTGCGGATACCCAACGCGCCGGTGGAGGTGCCAAATTTCAAGTCGCAGGCCGAATGGCGCTGATCGAGCTTGCCGCCTTGGGTGTGCGGATCGTCCGGGTCGAGGGCGGCGTCCTTCAGGCCGCAGGCCGGATCGACATAGCCCGGCTTGCCGACGTATTTGAGCAGTACATCGTCGCCGGGACACCAGTCGAAGCCATAGGTTTCTTCGGCGGACTTGGCCGGACAATTGGCGTCGCCGGGCTTGCAGCAGGACGGATCGTTGATGATCCCCCAGGCCCAGAAGCGGTCGTCCCGCTGATCGGACCGCAGCACGCGGAACCAGTCCACAAGCACGCCCACGCGCTGCTAGAAGGTGTAGGTGTGGAAGCGGTCGTTGCCGGCGGTGGCCTTGAACCAGATCAGGCGGCCGACGCATTCGGATTCGTTGAGCCCCTCGCGGGCACAGGCTTCGAGATAGGGTTGATTCTGATCGACGAGACCGCTTTCGGGCGCCGGGGGCGTCGTTGCGCCCTGCGCCGCCGAAGCGCTCTGGGCCTGCGCCAGTGCGACGCCTACGTGCCCCGGATCGGGTCCGCCGGAACGGATCGAGAACCCGACGCCGAGCACGGCAAGAACGACCGCAAGCGCGGCCAGATAGGTGCGTTTCATGGCTGCATCCCCTTCCGAAGCGTGGATGCCCGGCACCTGTGCCGCCGCGGGGTCTGCGCCCAGTCGGTCAGTGCTCTCTGTCGGGGCCGGTCATGATGGTGTTATAGCAAAGATCGCAACCGGCGCAACGGCCCATTCCCGCAGTGCGGCAACTCAGGGCTGGTCCCACGCCGGCACCGGCCCGATGCGCTCGGCCAGATAGTCGGCCAGCGCGCGCACCCGCGTGGGCAGGTAGCGATTGCTCGGAAAGACCGCATAGATCCCCACCTCCGGACCGGGAAAGTCCGGCAGCACCGCTTCGAGCAGGCCGGCCCTGAGCGCCGGTGCGGCGATGAAGCTGGGCTGGCGGCAGATGCCCAGGCCGCGCTGGCAGGCGTCCACCAGCGCGTCGCCGCTGTTGGACTGCAACCGGCTCTTGACCGGCACCCACAGGGTTTCGCCCTCGACCTGGAACGGCCAACTGGTGCGCGAGCTGGCGGTGTAGCCAAGGCAATGATGGGTGGCCAGATCCTGCGGCACCTGCGGCCGGCCGTGGCGGGCGAGGTAATCCGGCGCGGCCAGCGTGAGCATCCGCGAGGTACTGAGCCGCCGCGCCACGTGGGTCGGATCGAGCTGGCCGGTGATGCGCACCGCCATGTCGATTCCGCTTTCGATGAGATTGACCTGACGGTCGTTGAAATCCACGTCCAGGCTCACTTCCGGGTACAGGCTCACGAAGTCGGCCACCAGCGGTGCCAGGTAGCGCACGCCGAAGCTCACCGGCACGCTGATGCGGATCGGCCCGCGCGGCGTGCGGTCGCCGCCGGACAGATCGCCCTCCGCGGCGCCGACCAGACCGAGGATTTCGCGACAGCGCTCCAGGTACACTTCGCCTTCGGCGGTCAGCTTGAGGCTGCGCGTGCTGCGGGCGATCAGCTTGACGCCCAGATGCGCTTCCAGCCCGCTGATCTGCCGCGTGACCATCGAACGGGCCAGGCCGAGGTGCTCCGCCACAGCGGTGAAACTGCCCGTTTCGGCCACGCGGACAAAAGCGTCCATCGCACTCAAACGATCCATTTGTTCAAATTCAGCAACAAAGATGTCTTCATTAAAGGCTATTTTTGGGCGAATCAAAAGTCTACAGTGTGTCCATGTCATGGCGGACGACCCATGCGTCCGCACATTCCTCGCCACACCGCTCCAAGGAGCCAAGCATGAGCCGACAACCCGTTCTCTTCGTATCCCACGGCGCACCCGATGTGCTGCTCAATCCCGGTGCCACCGTGCACATGTGGGAAAGGCTGGGCGCCGATCTGCCGCGTCCGAAGGCGATCCTCGTGATCTCCGCCCACTGGGCCGCCAGGGAACCGACCGTCAGCACCGCGGCAAGCCCCGAAACGATCCATGACTTCGGCGGCTTTCCGCCCGCACTCTACGACATGGTGTACCCCGTTTCCGGCGCCCCGACGCTCGCCCACCGGGTGCGCGAACTGCTCGCCACGGCCGGCCTGCCCAACGCCGAAGTGGCGGGGCGCGGGCTCGATCACGGCGCCTGGATTCCGCTCAAGGCCATGTATCCGGAAGGCGACATTCCGGTGGCACAATTGGCCCTGCAACCCAACGCCGGCCCCGAATGGCACCGCCGCATCGGCGTTGCGCTGCGTCCGCTGCGCGACGAGGGCATACTGATCCTCGCCTCCGGCTCGGTCACCCACAACTTCGGCTGGCTGACCTGGGGCACCAACAGCCAACCCGTACCGCAAGCGGTGACGTTTTCCGACTGGCTCGGCGCCACCCTGGCCAAGGACGACGTTCCGGCCCTGCTCGACTATCGCCGCATCGCCCCCCAGGGCGCCGCCTCGCACCCGACCGAAGAGCACCTGCTGCCGCTCTTTGCCGCCCTCGGCGCCGCCCAACCGGGAGAAATACCCCTGCGCCTGGAACCGGAATACACCTACGGCGGTCTGGCCATGGACGCCTATCTCTGGCAGGACGCCAGCCCTGCCCCCTTCAACCTGGAGCAATGAACACCATGACCCCTTCCACTGAACGCTATTCCGGCCCGGCCATCGGCGCCCACTGGATCATCGCCCTGCTGATCCTCATCGCCTGGCCCCTGGGCGTGTACATGCACGAACTGGCCCTGTCGCCCCTCAAGCTCAAGCTCTACTCCTACCATAAGTGGATCGGCATCACGGTCCTGCTGCTCTTCGTGCCGCGCATCCTGTGGCGTCTCACCCACCGTCCGCCGGCCGCACTGCCGATGCCGGCCTGGCAGCACAAGATCGCCGAGGGCACTCACCATCTGCTCTATCTGCTGATGTTCCTGGTGCCCCTCAGCGGCTGGCTGATGAGTTCGGCCAAGGGCTTCCAGGTGGTGTATTTCGGTGTTTTGCCGCTGCCCGACCTGGTCGCCAAGAACGCCGAACTCGGCGATCTCCTGGAAGAAGTGCATGAAGCCCTGAACTGGGGGCTGTTCGCTCTGGTCGGCCTGCACGTGGCCGGCGCCCTGAAACACCAGATCATCGACCGGGACGGCACCCTGCGCCGCATGCTGCCCTTCGGCAAATAAGCGCCCAACCTTCGAGAGAGACACCATGAACATTCGTCACATCGCCCTGCCCGCCCTTGCCCTGCTCGTCGCCGGCGCCGCCCAGGCCGTCGAATTCAAGCAGGTGGATGCCGCCAAGAGCAGCCTCGCCTTCACCTCCAAGCAAATGGGCGTACCGGTTCCCGGCACCTTCAAGAAGTTCGCCACCCAGATCGCCTTCGACCCGGCCAAGCCCACCGCTGCCAGCACCACCCTCGAAATCGATCTGGCCAGCATCGACGCCGGCTCGAAAGACGCCAACGACGAAGTGGTCGGCAAGCAGTGGTTCAACGTCAAGGCCTTCCCCACCGCCAAGTTCGTCTCCACCGGCGTCAAGGCGCTGGGCGGCAACCGCTTCGAAGCCATCGGCAAGATGACCATCAAGGGCCAGACCCGCGACGTCGTCGCCCCCTTCACCTTCAAACAGGAAGGCGCCAACGGCGTCTTCGACGGCGGCTTCGTGCTCAAACGCATGGATTTCGGCATCGGCGAGGGCCCGTGGGCCGACGTCTCGGCGGTCGCCAACGAGATCGACATCAAGTTCCACGTCGTGGCCGCCCCGGCCGCTGCAACGAAAAAGTAAGCTCCCCCCAACCACCGTTCAAAAAGGAAACCCCATGAAAAAACTCATCGCACTCGCCATCGCTGCCGGTATCTCGTCCGCCGCCTTCGCCGCACCGGAAACCTACACCCTCGAAGGCACCCACTCCATGCCGCGCTTCGAGTACAACCACCTTGGCTACTCGATCCAGCTGTCGCGTTTCGACAAGGCCACCGGCACCATCACTCTCGACCGCGCCGCCAAGACTGGCTCGGTGGACATCACCATCGACACCACCTCGGTGGACTCCGGCTACCCGCTGTTCAACCAGCACCTGCAAGCCGAAGACTACTTCTCCACCGCCCAATTCCCCACCGCCACCTACAAGTCCACCAAGGTGAATTTCGACGGCGACAAAGTGGCCAGCGTCGAAGGCAACCTGACCCTCAAGGGCGTCACCAAGCCGGTGACCCTGACCGTCGTCTCCTTCCACTGCATGCCGCACCCGATGCTGAAGAAGGACGCCTGTGGCGCCACCGCCACCGCCAAGGTCAAGCGCAGCGACTTCAACATGGGCAAGAACGTCCCCTACGTCGGCGACGAAGTGACGATCACCCTGCCGGTCGAAGCCATCAAGATGTAATTCGGCGCAAGCCGATCGCTGCGGAGCGGCCCCATCGCGGGCCGCTCGCTGCGTTTCAGGCACGCCTCCGTTGCGGACTAGTTTTTGCGCGGCCCGCGTTTGCGCAGGGCTTCGTCCAGCAGCGCGTCATGCCCGTAGATATCCGGGAAGAACGAGACCCGGCCGTCGGCCTGCTGCAAGGCCGTGTTGTAGGCAATCACCACCGGCAGCGGCTCGCGCAGGCGCAGGGTTGCGGACTTGCCCTTGTCCATCGCCTCGCGGATGCGCGCCTCGTCCCAGTCCGGCTGCGCCTGCAACACAAACCTGGCCAGCGCCACCGGCCCCTCGACACGGATGCACCCGTGGCTGAAATCCCGCCGCCAACGGGCGAACAACTGTGGCGCCGGCGTGTGGTGCAGATAGATGTTGTCGTTGTTGGGAAAGACGAACTTGATGTCGCCCAACGCGTTTTTCGGCCCCGGCCGCTGGCGGATGCGCAATTGCCCGCGCAGCACCGCCTCCAGATTGTCGTTCGACAGATTCGTCAGCACCCGCCCGTCGCCGGCCACAAACTCGAAACCCTGCTTGCCGAACCATGCCGGTTCGCGCTTGAGCCGCGGCACCACCTCGGCCTGGGCGATCGACGGCGGCACGTTCCAGAACGGGCTGAACTCGATGAAGCGCATCTCCTCGGCGAAGATCGGCGTGCGCGTATCCAGCGCCTTGCCGACGATCACCTTCATGCGCACTTTCACCGCCGGCACGCCGCCCTGCAATTCGTAGGCGCGAAGCACGAATTCCGGCACATTCACAACAATCATGCGCGGCCCCTTCATCAACGGCGTCCAGCGCAGACGTTCGAGGTTGAGCCCGATCTGCCGCACCCGCGCGGCGGGCGACAGATCGAGCTGGACCAGCGTCTCGCGGCCGATCACGCCGTCCGCCGCCAACCCGTGACGGGCCTGGAATGCCCGCACACCATCGACCACCGCGCCTTCGTAGCGCTGCGGCATCGGCGTCGTGGCCGGCAAATCGCCCAGCGCCATCAAGCGCTCGGCCAGCAGAGACGTGCCGGCCCAGGCTTCGCCCGGCTGCAGCTTGCGGTGGGGCAACGGCGGCAGGGCGCGCGCCCATAGCGCGCTGCGCGGCGGATCGTCGGCCAACTCCCGGTAGCGCACCAGCGCCCGACGCAAGCCGGCATAAAAAGGCTGCGCCGGCTCGGCCTCGCGCACCGCCTCCCGCAGACGCCCGGCGGCCACCGCGTTGCGCAGGTACGCTGCCGGATCGAAACCGTTGCTGCGCGGCAACGCAAAATTGGCGTGCACGCTACGCGGGTCGATGCGACCGAAATGCAGATCGGCAAGAAAACGCCGCAGCGTCGTGGTCACCGCGCCGTCGAGCGCCGCCAAATCCGCCTCGGGCAAGCTTGCCCCGCCCTCCAGGGCGGTCAGCACGTTGCGCAAGCCCGCGGCGTCGTAATCCTCGGGCTCCAGCCCGTCGTCGGCGGCGTTCTGCAGAATATCCACCGCCTGCCACGCGGCGACCCTCGGCCGTCCCCCTTCGAACCACAGCAGATCCTGCGCCGAAACAGCCGCAGACCACGCCGCCAGCACAACCAACACCCCGAACAGACCGGCACGCGCAGCGCGTTCGCCGTAGCGGCCGGTAAAACAGCGGAAAGACATCTCGAAAAAACTCCAGACAGATCGGCGCAAAGACGCGGACATTACACCATCGCGCCGGGCATGGCCGGTGCCCTTGAGCTTTGCGGGGGCTTCCTCCAGAATGGCCCGGTTCCCCTTTCGTCGTCCCACCGCATCTTGGCATTCCTACTGCGAGTCATCCACGATGGACAAGACCCAGGAGAGTCAGGCCTTCCCTACCGGCGCAGCGGCCCATCCGGCGGTGCCCGCGTCTCCGGCTATCTCTTCGGCACCCGCCCTGTGCCGGCTGGACGGAGCCGAACTGCGGATAGCGCCCTTCCGGATCGCCCGCTTCCGCCAGTTCTACCTCAGTCCCGACGAGATCCGGATTGATCTCGCGACCATCGCCCCCGGCCACTACCGGGTGATGGCCGTGCATAACTTTCACGTCGAAGACTGCAATCCGAGCCTCGACGAATGCGTTGCCGGCCTGTTCCTCGCAGCACAACTGGACGACGGCAGCTGGGAAGAGCCCGAACGCTTTCCGGTGGAATGCCGCGCGGTGGCCGTGCTCGCCACCCTGCACGTGCCGGACGGCGATGGCCCGGCGGAGCTGCTGCCATGATCGCCAACACCCCCGAACGCGATTTCGACGTCATCGAGATCACCAACGAAATGCCCCACAACCGCATGGGCGGGGTGGGCAGCGTGATCGAGGCGCTGACCAGCGGCTTTGCGGCCATCGGCGTGCGCGCCCTGTGGTACGTCACCGACCACGGCTACCAGCCCTATGAAGTCGATGCCATCCTCGCCAGCCGGGCATCGGTGGCGCTGGGCAGCGAAGCCGAACTGGCCCACTTCCGGGCTCCGGTGGTGCATGTGCATTCCTACAACCACGGCCCCGGCCTGCTCGACGCCACCGCGGCGCCCGCTCGCTGTTCACCATCCACTCGCTCCTCGCCTACGAGGAAATCTCCAACGCGGTGAACCTCCATGACGCCGTGCTCGACCAGGAACGCCTGATCGCCGCCTGCGACGAAGTGGTGCTGGTTTCCGAGGCCGAACGGGCCTACTACCGCGAGCTCGGCTACGAGCGCCTCAACCCGCGGGTCAGCGTGGTCGCCAACGGCATCCGTCCGCCCCCTTTCCAGGCCCCCGGGCCGCGCCGCGGCATGCTCGGCTACTGCGGCCGGCTGGTGCCGCGCAAACATCCCGAATACGTACAGATGGCGCTCTCCGAGCCGGGCTTCGAAAGCTTCGAAGCCATGATCGCCGGCAAGGCCTTCAGCGCCTACGCCCGCGAGCTGCTGGACGAATATGCCATCGAGGAGCGGGTGCGCCATCTGGGCTGGTGCGGCGGGCCGCGCCTCGACGCCTTCTTCTCGGCCATCGACGTGCTCGCCCAGCCCTCCACCTACGAGCCCTTCGGCCTGTCGGCCCTTGAAGCGGCGGCGCGAGGCATTCCGCTGGTCTGCACGCCGGTGGACGGTCTGGTCGAAGTGCTCGGCGAGCACGCCTTCTACTGCGACAACACCAGCTACCCGGCCTTTCTCGACGCGCTCACCCGCTGGCGCGACGCCGATCCCGACACCGTCGCCGCCCGCTGTGCCGGCGCACGGGCGCGCGCCCTCGAACACTTCACCGATCTGGCGATGGCGAACCGCTATCTCGAACGCTTCCGCCAACTCACCGGCACGGCGACAGCCACCGGAGACGATTGACCATGCACCCGGATTTCATCCTGCCCGACGGCTATGGGTATCTCGCCCCGGACTGCGAACGCTTCTTCGCCGAGCACCCCGACTACGCCCGCAATGTCTTCATCATGACCCGCTTCGAGCCGGGCAATCGCCTGCTCACCCAGCTCGACGAGACGCTGCGCAAGGCCTTATGCGGCCACGGCCTCATCGGCCTGCGCGCCGACGACCGGATGTATCCCCTCGACCGCCAGCTCTGGAAGAACGTCTGCGTCTACATGCTGTGCTGCAAATACGGCGTGGCGGTGCTCGAAGACCGCCTCAAGGACGAATTCAACCCCAACGTGGCCCTCGAATACGGCTTCATGCGCGCCCTCGACAAGCCCGTACTGCTGCTGGCCGACACCGGTTTCCACAACCTGCGCGCCGACGTCATCGGCACCCTGCGCGAGAGCTTCGACATCACCGACATCGGCGCCACCCTGCCCCGCGCCGTGGGCAGCTGGGTACGCGACCTTGGCCTGGACCCGGAACCCTTGCCCGGCGTGCTGCGGGAGCAGGCCTTCAAGATCGTCCGGCGTCTGCGCAACATCGACTGCGCCCGGCTGGTGGTGGACGAAGCCAAGCGGCTCAAGGAGCGCAACGACGAGTTCTGGTATCTGGGTGAAGAAATCGGCGCCTACCGCGCGCTGCTCGACAGCCGGCCCGACGCCGCCCACCGCGACGCCGTCGAGGCCGCCGGGCTGCATCTGGTGCAGAACCACGATCTCGCCGCACTGCCGGAAATGATCCGCACCTTCACCAGACTGGCCCAACGCCCCTGATCAGGCCGCCTGCGCCCCCCCGCGGCGCTCCACCAGCCGCAGCAGGCCGAACAGCAGCGTGCCCACCAGCATCACCGCCGAGGCGAGATAAAGCCCGAAGGCATAGCTGCCGTTCTGTCCGGCCAGCCAACCGATGATGGCCGGCGCCCCGATCTGGGCCACCCCGTAGGCGGCGGTGAGCTTGCTCATCATCTTGGCCGGCCGCGTCGGGTAAAAACGCCCCGCCATCGCCATCACCATGCTGACGATGCCGGCAAAGGTGCCGCCGAAAAGCACCGCCCCGGCCATCGCCGTGCCCAGCCCGCCGCCGAGCAGCGGCAGCAGAATGCCGAAGGCCTGCAGCGCGCTGGCGAGAATCAGCGCATTGAGCTGCCCGGTGCGCCGGGCGATCAGATCCCACACAACACAGGCCGGCGCCGCGGCCAGCCCAACCGCAAGAAAGACCCACGCGCCCTTGCCGCCCAGTTGCGGCATGCCGTTCACGATCGCGACGATGAAGGTTGCACTCACCACAAAACCCGCCCCGGCGCAAAAGTAGGCGCCCATCATCAGCACCAGGAACAACCGGCCCGGCGGACGATCCTGCATGTGCGCCCCGCTGCCGGCCAGAGGTGTCACGTCGGGCCGGGGCAGCCAGCGCCAGGCCAGAATCGCCAGCAGCACGCCGAGCGCACCGAACAGGAACCATTGGGCCCGCCAGTCGAACCACGGGCTCATCGCCGCCACCGCCAGCGAGCAGATCACGATGCCAAGGCCGATGCCGGAAAAATGGATGCCCAACTCGCTACGGTGCCGATGGCGCATCAGCCAGTTCATGATCAGCCCCGAACCGAGCAACATGCCGCCGGCCGTACTCAGGCCAGCGACGAAACGCAGCAACGCCCACACCGCCTCGCCGCTGGCCACCCCCATCAGCGCCGTGGCCGCTACCGCCAGCACCATCGAAGCCCGGTAGAGCCGGTCCTTGAGCCCCAGGTCGCTGATCTTCGAAGCCAGCAAGGCGCCGGACAGATAGCCGGCGTAGTTGGCCGCGGCCAGCCAGCCGCCGGCCGCGGCACCGAGGCCCGCCTGCTCGCGCATCAGCGGCAACAAGGGCGTGTAGGCAAAGCGCGCCACACCGAGAAACAGGATCAAGCCGAGGATGCCGGCACACAGAACCTGCAAGCGCTGCCGGTCTTCGTCGTTCATGGGGAGTCTCCGGATTATCGTTTTTGTGATGCCGGCACCTGCACCGGCTCCCGATTATTGTCGGGGCCGGCCCGGCAGGCAAAAGAAATCCCGCCGGGCCCCACGGCCGGGCGGGAATCGAAAACCGCGGCAGGGCGTCGAAGCGCCGCCCCGCGGTCTAGCGGATCGCCGCGACGGCGGCGCGCAGGCCGAGCAGGTAGCTGTCGGCGCCGAAGCCGCAGATCTGGCCGCGGGCAATTTCGGCGAACACCGATTGATGGCGGAAGGCCTCGCGGGCGTGGATGTTCGACATGTGCACCTCCACGATCGGAGCCTTGAGAATCGCCAGCGCGTCGCGGATGCCGTAGCTGTAATGGGTCCACGCACCGGCGTTGATGAGTACCGCATCCACGCCCTCGGTGTGGGCAGCGTGGATGCGCTCCACCATCTCGCCTTCGTGGTTGGTCTGGAAGCAGATCACATTCACGCCGAGTTCCCGACCGAGAGCAAGAAGGCTGGCGTCGATTTCGGCCAGCGTGGCGGTGCCGTACTGGGCCGGGTCGCGCTTGCCGAACATGTTGAGGTTGATGCCGTTGAGCACGAGGATGGTCTTCACGACGAGGATGTCCTTTCGGTAGCGGGTTGGCGCCGCGGCGCACCGTTCATTTGATCAGAGTGACGGGAATGTCCGACAGCCGGGCCACGCCGCTGGCCACCGAACCGAGCAGAAAGCGCCCCACGGCGCCGCGTCCGTGGCTGCCCATGACGATCTCGTCCGCCGCCTCTTCGCGGGCAAAGCGGACAATGGCGGCGGCGGGCTGGTCGTCGACCACCACATGCAGCACCGGAGTCAGGCCGGCGTCTTCGAGGCAGGCGCGGGCATCGGCGAGCGCCTTGAGCCCTTCCTCGCGATGGAAATCCTTCAACCCGTCGTGGTCGACGAACTGTCCGACATCGCGGCGCACCGGCGGCTGAACGTTGAGCAGGTGGATTTCGGGCGGCGTCCGGTAAGCGTCGAGCCGGCCCAGCAAGGCCCGGGCAACGCGGGTGGAGATGTCGGAGCCGTCCACCGGAAGCACAATCTTGGACATGATGTTCCTTTCGCGCGATAGCGTTCAGCGGACCTCGCCGGAGCCCGGCCGGGCCGCATCGCCGAGATCCAGTTCGAGGCTTTGACGATGGGCCTCGCGGGCCTGCACACGAGCGGCGAGCAACTTGCCCGCCAGCACCACGAACACCGCGCCGGCCGGTGGCAAGACCTGATGCAGCCAGTGCGCGTGGGCATCGACCCACGGCCCGACGAACAGGTCGCTTACCGCCATCTCGCCGGCCACGAAGCCGAGCAGCGCGGCGCCGGCCGTCACCACCACCGGGAAGCGCTCCATCACCTTCATCAGAAAAGTACTGGAAAAAATCACCAGCGGAATGCTCAGCCCCAGACCGATGACCAGCAGCAACACGCTGCCCTTCGAAGCGCCGGCAATCGCCACCACGTTGTCCATGCTCATCACCAGGTCGGCCAGCATGATGGTCTTGATGGCGGCGATCATGCTGCCCTTGGCCACCGCCACGCCGTCGCCTTCGCCCTCGTCTTCCGGCACCAGCAACTGGATCGCGATCCACAACAGCAACAGGGCACCGCCCGCCTTGAGCAGCGGCAGCTGGAGCAGCTCGGCCGCCAAGACGGTGAGCGTCACGCGCATTGCCACCGCCGCGCTGCTGCCCCACATGACGGCCTTCTTGCGCTGCTCCGGGTCCAGCCCCCGCGCGGCCAGCGCGATGACCACCGCGTTGTCGCCCGAGAGCACGATGTCGATCCCGACGATCTGGATCAACGCGATCCAGAAGGCGTGATCAAAAAACAAGTCTTGCATGGCTATTCCCTTGAACCGAAGGCTGCCGGACAACCCGGCCGCCTGTTCCCGCAACCGGCATGCCGGCCCTCATGGAGCGCTCATTCAGCGTGATGGACCAGTTCGAACTGCGTTCCGCCGACCAGCGTCCGGGTCAGCGCGCCGAGTTCCGGATTGCCCAGCAGCGATGCATCGACGAAATGGATGCCACGGGCTTCGAGTTCGGCCACGGCGCGCGCCACGTCCGGCACCCCCAGTGCGACCCGGTTGAAACCCTCCTGCCAGTGGGCGTCTTCGGCTGCCGCGGGCGGCTCGATGAACTGCAGGAAGAAGCGCGCGCAGGCGCTCTTCATGACCATCCCGCGGGGCAGCACGCCGAAACGCACATCCTCGGGCAGCGGCGCAAAGCCCAGCACCTTCTCGTAGAAAGTGCGCCAGCGGGCCGTGTCGCCGCTCGGAAGATATTGCACCACCCCGAAGAAATGCAGTCCGGCCAGCGCCGGCACGTTGAAATGGGCGCCGGGCAAGGGCAAAAAATCCACCTCGTAGAACGACACGTCGGCCCGCCGGTCGAGCAGAAACAGCACGGCGCCGCCCGGACCATGAATCCCCGGAATGTTCAACTCCATCGGCCCGGCCCGACTCGCCACCGCCTCGCCGCCGCATTCGAGGGCCTGCCGATAGGCCAGACCGGCATCCGGCACGCGGATCGCCAGCGCCTTGAGCAGCACTGCGGAACCGCACTTCTGCGACTCGCCATCCAGCGCGCCGGCATCGGCATTGACGATCACGTTCACATCGCCCTGTCGGTAGAGCAGCACTTCGCGCGAACGATGCCGCGCCACCGGCCGGAAGCCCATAGCCAACAGCGCCGCGCCGAACTCCTGCGGGCATCGCGTTGCGTATTCGACGAACTCGATACCCTCGATTTCAGAACTGACGGAAAGGCTTTCAAGCTCCATGACTGTTCCTTGCTGTGGACCGCACCGTCGGGCGCCTCGCCCCGATGCAGCGCAGCCTACGATTCTGACATGAAAGACGCGGCGCCCTGCGGCCGGCGACACGCCGGGCGCGCGCCTCTACCGTGGCCGGCTCTCCCAGATTTTCTGCAGGCGCTTCACCGACACCGGCATCGGCGTCTTCAGTTCCTGGGCAAACAGCCCGATGCGCAGCTCTTCGAGCAGCCAGCGGAATTCTTCCAGCTGCGGATCGGTGACACCGGCCTTGGCCTTGGCGAGCCATTCGCGCTCGAACGGCTGGGCGAGGTTTTTCCAGTCGGTCATGAGCTGCCCGTCGCGGGCCGGGTTGGTGCGCAGCTTGTCGATGCGCACCGTGGCGCCTTTGAGGTAGCGCGGGATCTGGGCGATGCGCTCGTAAGGCAAGGCGACCAGAAAGTTCTTCGGCATCAGCCTGGCCATCTGGGCGTTGATGTCGGCCACCACCTCGGGGAAAGTCTTGAGGCCGGCCACGCGCTTGGTGAGCGTCGCGTGTTCGGCGATGAGCTGGCCGGTGAGGCGCATCAACTCCTGGGCAACCAGGGTGACCCGCGGCTTGGCCTCCTGACAGCGTTTGGCAAAGGCGTCGGCGTCGGTGGGCAGCGGTTCGAGCAGACAGCAGCGCTCCAGCGTGGCGGTGACGAGTTGCGCCTTGAGCTCGGCTTCGGTGCCGTAACTGATGAAGGCGAGCGCCAGATCGCGGATGCCGGGCAGCTTTTCGATGGCCTTGACCTGGGCCGACAGCTCCAGCGCAAAAAGCCGCGCCAGACCGCCGCGATGGACCTTGGCGGCCTCTTCCGGCGTGTCGTAGGGGCGCAGCGAAACGCTGGCGCCATCGTCGTGCAGGGCCGGGAATCCGACGATCTCGCGGCCGGCCACCTTCACTTCGAGCAACTCCGGCAGCGCGCCGAAAGTCCAGCCGGTAAAGCCGGCGAGCTGGGCGGCCGGGGCTTCGGTCTTGCCGGCTTCGACGGGCGCCTCGCCCTTCCCCGGCGGATTCTTCCGCGCTGCGGGCGCTTCGGCTGCAGGCACGATCTTCGCAGCCTGGAACCGTGCCGCCACCTGATCCCGGAAACGCGCCCGCAGTTCGGCGAGATTGCGCGACTGACCGAGGATGCGGCCATGCTCGTCCTGCACCCGAAAGTTCATGAAGCAGTGGGGATTGAGGTTTTCCGGCCGAAAGCTCTCCATCGGCAGCTTGAGCGACACGCGATCCTCGACGAAGCGCTGCAGCGCCTTGATCAGCGGATCGTCCGCGTCGCACTCGCCGGCCTCGAAGCGGGCCATGAAATCGGCGGCACTGTCGACCATCGGCTGCAGGCGGTGGCGGTGCTTGGGCGGCACGGTTTTGAGCAGCGCGACGACTTTCTCTTCGAGCAGGCCGGGCACCAGCCACTCGCAGCGGTTGGCCGGAATCTGGTTGAGCATGGCCAAGGGCACCGTCAGCGTCACCCCGTCGTCGGATTCGCCCGGCGCGTGCAGGTAGGTGAGCTTGAGCTTCTGGCCGAGCACTTCAAGGCTGGACGGAAAGCGCTCGGTGGTGATGCCTTCCGCGTCGTGGCGCATCAACTGATCGCGAGTCAGTTGCAGGACTTTGGGCGCTTTCTTTTCGGCATCCTTGCGCCAGGCTTCGAAGCTCGCCAGATCGAGCACCTCGGGCGGCAGCTTGGCGTCGTAGAAGGCATAGATCAGCTCTTCATCCACCAGCACGTCGGGCCGGCGGGATTTGTGCTCCAGGCGTTCGATCTCGGCCACCAGGCGCTGGTTATGGGCCAGGAAAGCCATGCCGCGGGCCGGCCCTTCGGCGATCTCGCCCTGCACCAGCCCTTCGCGGATGAACAGTTCGCGGCACAGCGCCGGGTCGATATCCCGGTAGCTCACCCCGCGCCGCGGATACACCGTGAGCCCGTAGAGCGTGCCGCGCTCCCAGGCACGCACCGCACCGCTGGCCTTGGACCAGTGGGGCTCGGAGACTTGACGCTTGAGCAGATGCCCGCCCACTTCCTCCAGCCATTCCGGCTCGATGCGCGCCAGACAGCGGCCGAACAGGCGGGACGTATCCACCAGCTCGGCGCACATGATCCACTTGCCGGCCTTTTTTGCGATCGCCGAGCCGGGATGCGGCCAGAACTTGATGCCGCGCGCGCCGAGATAGCTGCCGGCGGCCGGGCCGCTGGCGTCCTCGATCCTGCAGCCCACGTGGCCCATCAGGCCGGTGAGCAAGGCCTTGTGGATGGCCTCGAAATTGGCCGGCTTGTCGCTCTCCTTCCAGCCGTGTTCGGCGCACAGCACATGCAGCTGGGCGTGCACGTCGCGCCATTCGCGCAGGCGCAGCCAGGACAGGAAGTGGGTCTTGCACCAGGCCTTCTGCTTGCTGGAGGTTTCGTGACGCTGCACTTCCTCCCAGGCTTTCCAGAGGTTCCAGAACCACAGGAATTCCGACTTCTGCTCCTGCTCCGGGCCGCGAAAACGCGCGTGAGCCTGATCGGCCGCAGCCTGACGCTCGGGCGGGCGCTCCCGCACGTCCTGGGTCGACAGCGCGGCGGCGATCACCAGCACCTCGGCGAGACTGCCCCGGTCGCGGGCGGCGAGGATCATCCGGCCGATCTTCGGGTCGAGGGGCAAGCGAGCCAGTTCGCG
>Ga0116179_1001811_pt1 | contig 15797 bp, 9 predicted proteins | sample AD_UKC071_MetaG_FD_89751 | JGI IMG/M metagenome (GOLD analysis project Ga0116179, IMG submission 89751) | Active sludge microbial communities of municipal wastewater-treating anaerobic digesters from USA - AD_UKC071_MetaG | ecosystem: Engineered > Bioreactor > Anaerobic > Digestate | place: USA...
GCGAAGTCGGGCACCGCCAGCCGGCGCACCTGGCTGACCGGCGCGCCGGGCGCGGCCACCCAGCCGAAGCGGGCATTGGTGCCGCCGATGTCGGCCACCAGGCGCGGATGGCTGGCCGCAGCAGACACAGGAGCAGCAGGTTCGCGGACGGGAGAGGTCGACACGTTGGGCAGGCTTGGTTGGCGGGGAGCGGCGGCAACACCGCCGGCGGGCAGCCCCGGCATGCAAATGCCGGGCCCGAGGCGGGCGCACCGGCGCAGACGAGGTAGAGAAACTACACGGAACCGGCGCCTGCCGCCATCCCGAGAACACCTTGCAGTCCGCTGCCCACCTGTGAAACCACCGGGGCAGACGGGCCACCGGACGCACCGGAACGGGGACGGTGGCGCCGGCACCGGGCGGGCAGGCCCCGATGTAGTCCTGCTACACATTGTGCAATACTGGCCCGGCGTCCCCGGCGTGGCCGCCGTGGTGATGGCAGCCCACGGCCCGCTGCGCAACCTGCACCCCACCGCATGGCGCCCCAAGACTCGCCCCGTCTGATCGCCGACATCGGCGGCACCTACGCCCGCTTTGCGCTGGAGACGGCCCCGGGCCGCTTCAGCGCGCAGGCACAGCTGCGCTGCGCCGACCATGCCGACTTCCATGCCGCGGTGCGCGCCTACCTGGACACGCTGCCGCCGCGCACGCTGATCGAGCACGCGGCCGTGGCCATCGCCAACCCGGTCGAAGGCGACCGGGTGCGCATGACCAACTACCACTGGGAATTCAGCATCGAGCAGATGCGCCAGCGGCTGCAGCTGGACACGCTGCTGGTGGTCAACGACTTCACCGCGCTGGCGATGTCGCTGCCGCGGCTGGGCCCGCAGGACCTGCGCCAGGTCGGCGGCGGCACGGCGGTGGCGCGCAGCGTGTTGGGCCTGCTCGGCTCGGGCTCGGGCCTGGGCGTGTCGGGGCTGATCCCGGCCGGTGACGGCTGGGTGTCGCTGGGCAGCGAGGGCGGCCACACCAGCGTGGCCCCGCGCGACGAGCGCGAGATCGTGGTGCTGCGCCATGCCTGGACGAAGTTTCCGCATGTGTCCTTCGAGCGCCTGCTGTCGGGCCCCGGCCTCACGCTGATGCACCAGGCGCTGACCCGGGCCGCCGGCCGGCCCAGCGAGCCGCTGGACGCCCCCGAGATCACCCGCCGCGCGCTGTCCGCCGGCGACCGGCTGTGCCTGGACACGCTGGAGGTCTTCTGCGCGATGCTGGGCACGGCGGCGTCCAACCTGGCGCTCACGCTGGGCGCCTTCGGCGGCCTGTACATCGGCGGCGGCATCGTGCCGCGCCTGGGGGCCTGGTTCGACAGCTCGCCCTTCCGCGCCCGCTTCGAGGACAAGGGCCGCTTCAGCCGCTACGTCGCGGCGATTCCCACCTTCGTCATCACTGCCGAGCAGGCCACGTTCAGCGGCGCCTCGGCCATCCTCGACTCGCAGCTCAAGGCGATGAAGACCACGCCGGGCTCGGCCATCCTGGGCCAGATCCGCCGTGCCTGCAGCGAGCTGTCACCGGCCGAGCTGCGGGTGGCCGAGCATGTGCTGGCGCACCCGCGCGCGGTGCTGAACCAGCCCATCGTCGAGATCGCCAAGGCGGCGCAGGTCAGCCAGCCCACGGTCATCCGCTTCTGCCGCAGCCTGGGCTGCGAGGGCCTGTCCGACTTCAAGCTGCGCCTGGCCTCGGGCCTGACCGGCACCGTGCCCATCACCCATGTGCAGGTGACCGACGACGACTCGTCGGCCGAGCTGGGCAGCAAGGTGCTGGGCAACACCGCCAGCGCCATCCTGCAGATGCGCAGCCAGCTCAACAGCGAGATGATCGAGCGCGCCATCGAGCTGCTGGCGCAGGCCGACCGGGTCGAGTTCTACACCGTGGGCCAGTACGGCGGCGTGGCGCTGGATGCGCAGTTCAAGTTCCTGCGCTTCGGCATTCCCAGCGCGGCCTACACCGACCCGCGGCTGCAGAACCTGGCTGCCGCGGTGCTCAAGCCCGGCGACGTGGCCGTGGTCATCAGCAGCGGCGGCCGCCTGCCCGAGTTGCTGGCCGTGGCCGACACGGCACGTGCCCGCGGCGCCGCGGTGGTGGCCATCACCGCCAGCCAGAGCCCGCTGGCACGCAAGGCCCACACCGTGCTGGCGGTCGACCATGTCGAGGACGCCAGCACCCATGTGCCGATGGTCAGCCGCATCCTGCAGCTGCTGGTGGTGGACATGCTGACCGTGGGCGTGGCGCTGCGCCGGCCGGTGCCGCCGGCGGTGGAGGCCGGCCCGCACGACACCGACAGCGCAGTGCCGGCCGCGCCCGCCGAACCCGCGCCGCCGCTGGCGCGCATGACGCTGCACAGCCGCTGACGAGGCACGGGCGCGCCTCGTCCGCCGCCTTGGGGCGCTCAATTCGGGGCCTGGGCCCGCAACGCGTCCAGCTTGCCGGCGAAGCGCGCCTGCTCGGCCGGCGTCAGGCTGGCGGCGCGGGCGCGCTGCAGCGCGGTGTCCGCCTCCCGGCGGTCGCCCAGGGCCAGCTGGGCCCGCGCCAGGCCGAACCAGGCCTCGGCCAGGTCGGGCTGGCGGCGCAGCTCGCGCTCGAACAGGCGGCGCGCCAGCGGCCAGTCCTGCGCCGCCAGCGCCGCGTCGCCCAGCCGCAGGAAGTGCAGCGGCGGCCAGGGCTCCAGCGCGGCGCGGCGCTGGTCCCAGCCGCGCGCCTCGGCCTCGCGGCCCTGCATCCGGCGCACCTGGGCCAGATTGTCCATGGTGCCGGCCTGGTGCGCGTCCAGCGCCAGCACCCGGTCGTAGGCGGCAGCGGCGGCGTCCAGCGCCAGGGCCGACGCGGCATCGCCGGGCGCGGCGCGACGCTGGTAGACCACGCCCAGCGTGTTCCAGGCGGCGGCAAAGCCGGGGTCGGTGCGCAGCGCCTCGCGCGCCCAGGCATAGGCCTGCGCCGGCTGCTGCGCCAGCAGCGACTCCACCGCCCGGTTGTTCATGAACATCGCCAGCACACGCTCGCGGCCGATGGGCTGCACCTGCAGCGCCGCAGCCGTCTCCGGCGGCAGGAAGTCGATCAGCAGGCCGCGGCGCACCACGTCGGCGCGGACGCCCCAGGCCCGCTGCCGCACCGGCGGCAGCAGCACCACGTTGACATGGCCGTTGCGCAAGGTGAGCCCGCCCTCGCGGCGGAACGGGTCGTCGCCCAGCACCTGCTGGAAGCGGACCTCCAGCCCCAGCGCGTCGGCCAGGGCCGCGGTCATCACCACCAGCGACAGGCAGTTGCCGCTGCGGGCGTCGAAGGCCTCGGCCGCATTGCGGGTGAGGCTGGCGTCGTAGTCCAGGCGCTGGCCGCCAGGCTTGTACAGCGAGCGCCCCAGCGCCATCGGCAGGTCGGCGCCCGGTGCCAGGCCGGCGCGCAGGGCCTGCAGGTGGGCCTGCATCGCCGGGCTCAGCGCCAGCACGGCGTCGACCCCGGCCGGGCGCGGCGGGTGGTCGAACAGCGCGTCGTGCAGCAGGGCGTCGGCGGATGGCAGCGGCGTGCTGGCGCAGGCCGCCAGCAAGGCCAGGGCGCCGGCGGCCAGCCCGCGGCGCAGGGTCAGGACGAACCAGGCAGGCATGGTGGCAGGCTCCGGCTGGGGATGCACCGCAGCTTACGCCGCCTGCCGCCGCGCTGCCGGCTCAGCGCCGCCGGCCGCGCGGGCCCGCGCCCCGCCCGCCGCCGCCATGGCCGCGCGCCTGCCACAGCGGCCGGCGCGCGCGCAGCTGGCTGGCGATGGCGTCGTTGAGCCGCTCGCGCAGGGCCTGCACCTCGTCGACCCAGCCGTAGATGCCGGGGAAGCGCTGGTCCAGCCACAGCCACAGCGTGCAGGCGCGCAGCACCTGCTCCATGCGGTCCAGCCGGCTGTTCTCGTGCACCGCATGCAGGAAGGCCGGCTCGCCGGCCTGGCCGTCCCAGGCGTGGCGCTCGGTCCAGCCCAGGAACTCCTGCATCAGCTGGTCCGTGCGGGTGTCCACCGGCGCCTGGGCGTAGAGGAAGCGCTCGCGCAGGTCCAGCGGCGCGGCGCGGTCGTCCAGGTGGCCGGCGATCTCCAGCATCTGCGCCAGCTCGGCCACGGCGAAGTGGGCGTTGTCCAGCGTCAGCTGCTCGACGAAGACGTTCAGCACCTCGCGCAGCCTTCGCTTGCCCAGCTTGGCGGCGATGGTCTCCACATGCCACCAGTTGGGCGCCACCGGCGCCTTGAAGTGGCGCGGCGCGCGCGGCGCGGTGGCCATCAGGTCGCGCAGCATGCGGCCGGCGCCGGGCTCGGCCTCGGCCAGCACGCCGGCAAAGCCTTCCTCGTGGATGCCGTAGCGCCCGGCGCGGCCGGCGATCTGGTGCACCTCGCTCTCGTCCAGGGTGCGGTCGCCCTCGCCGTCGAATTTCGTCAGCGTGGAGAACAGCACCCGGCGGATCGGCAGGTTCAGGCCCATGCCGATGGCATCGGTGGCCACCAGCACCTCGGTCTGCCCGCCGGCGAACCGTTCCGCCTCGCGGCGGCGCACCTCGGGCGGCAGGGCACCGTAGATCACGCTGACCTGCTTGCCGTTGTCCGCGACCTGGTCGCGCAGCATCAGCACGTCCTTGCGGCTGAAGGCCACCACCGCGTCGCCCAGCTTCAGGCTGGCGATGGGCACGGCCGCCGGCAGCAGCTGCACCTGCTGCTTGCGCTCGAACTGGCGCACGGTGCAGCGCTCGCCGCACAGGCCCAGCAGGTTCTCGATCACCGGCACCGCGTAGGCGCTGCAGATGATCAGCAGCTCCTTGGCCGGCGCGCCGACGATGGCCTGGGTCCAGGCCCAGCCGCGGCTGGGGTCGAAGACCATCTGCGCCTCGTCGATCACCGCCACGTCGATCAGGGTGCCGGTGCCCATCATCTCGATGGTGCTGCTGACGACGCGCGCGCCCTCGACGGCCACGCTCTCCTCGCCGGTGCGCAGGCTGCAGGGCACGCCGCGGGCCATCAGGCGGTCGCGACCCTCCAGCGCCAGCAGGCGCAGCGGTGCCAGGTACACGCCGCGTTCGCAGGTGGCCAGGCGCTCGAAGGCCTGGTGCGTCTTGCCGCTGTTGGGCGGGCCGACGAACAGCGTCACCTGCCGCTGGGCGCGGCGCGCCACCTTGAAGCTGTCGGGATAGCCCTGGAAGGCCAGCGCGCTGCTCAGGTCGTCCAGCGTGTCCAGCTCGTTGACACGGTTGGCCCAGCGGTCCAGCGCGCGGCTGCAGGCGGTGGTCAACGCGGCCAGCGGCTGCGGCGTGCCGCATTCGGCGGCCAAGCCGGGCAGCAGGCTGTCGATGCGGCCGGGGTTGATGTGGCCGGCCTGCTCGACCAGGCCGTCCAGCGTGGCCTGCAGCGCCGCGGCATGCGGGTAGTCGGGCACGTCGCGCAGCGCCAGCAGCAGCGCGCCCTTGTCGCCGTCGCGGAAGAAGCGCCACACCGGCGCGGCGTCCAGCGGCGTGCGGAAGACCACCGGCACGCGCCAGTCGGCCTGGCGCAGATGGATCTGGTGCGTGGCCTGGCGCTCCCAGCTGTCGGGGCCGGCGCGGCTGATGCCCAGGGCCTCCAGCACGTCGGCGCGCTCGGCCATCAGCGCCCGCAGCTTGGGGCCGGTGCCCACCGCATCCAGGTGCTGCAGCGCCGCGCCGATCAACCCCGGCGCCAGCCAGCGGCTGGGGCGCTGGCCGGGCACGCCCTTCTGCAGCAGCAGCAGGCCCAGCTTGTCCATGCGCTCGTCGGCATCGGGCGCATGCTCGGCGACCAGGTCGGCCGGCAGGTCGTGCGCGGCCACCACCTGGGGCAGCTGGTAGGCGGCCTGGCGGATGCGCAGCAGGTCGTCGGGCGCGGTGCCGGGCGGCACGCGGCCCAGGTGGCGGGCCACGGGCAGCGGCGGCGGCGCCGGGCGCGGGTTGGCGGCGGCAGGTACGGGAGGCTTGGGCGTGTCGGTCATCGGTTTCTCGGGGGCGCTGCACTGTACGCCCGGCCTCCGCGGTGCGGACGGGTCGCCTGGGCGACCTTGTCGACCACGGCGGCGCTTCTAGCATCCGCCGCAGCTGCCGCCACATCCCACCAAGACACCTGCCGATGACGACGCCCACCGACACCCTGGCCCTGGTCTGCGAGCACCTGACCACCGACCACCCGCATGACGACTTGAGCAGCCTGCGCCTGCGCCGCTGGCCGCTGCCGCCGATGGGCCCGGCCGACGTGCGGGTGCAGATGGCCGCGGTGGCGCTGAACTTCCCCGACCTGCTGATGACCCGCGGCGCCTACCAGTTCAAGCCGCCGGTGCCGCATGTGCCGGGCATGGAAGGCACGGGCACGGTGGTCGAGGCCGGCCCGCAGAGCGGCTGGAACGTCGGCGACCGCGTCGGCCTGGGCGGCAAGCACGGCCTGCTGGCCGAGCAGGTGGTGGTGCCCGGCGCCAGCCTGCGCGCCCTGCCCGCCAACCTGCCGCTGGAAAACGCCGCCGCGGTGATGGTGACCGGCCTGACCGCCTGGGTGGCGCTGGCGCGCATCGGCCGCCTGCAGCGCGGCGAGACCCTGCTGGTGCACGGCACGCGCGGCGGCGTGGGCCAGGCCTGCGTGCAGATCGGCCTGCACCTGGGCGCCAAGGTGATCGCCACCGCCACCGACCCCGCGCGCATCGCCGACCTGGGCGCGCTGGGCGTGCAGGTGCTGCCGTCCACCGGCTTCCGCGAGGCGGTGCTGGCGGCCACCGGCGGGCGCGGCGCCGATGTGGTGGCCGACCCGGTGGGTGGCGACGTGTTCGACGAAAGCGCGCGCTGCACCGCCTTCGGCGGCCGGCTGCTGGTGCTGGGCTTTGCCGGCGGGCGCATCGCCCGCATCGACACCAACCGGCCGCTGATCAAGGGCTTCAGCGTGGTCGGCGTGCGGGCGGGCGAATACGGCCGCCACTTCCCCGCCCACCACGCCGAGCATCTGGCTGCGGTGCACCGCCTGGCCGAAGCCGGCGTGCTGCGGCCGGCCATCGGCGCACGTTTTCCGCTGGCGCAGGCCAGGGACGCGCTGGCGGCGATGGCGCGGCGCGAGGTGACGGGAAAGATCGTGGTGACCATCGGCGGCTGAGCGCCGGGCGCCGCCCCCCTTGGACGAGGGGGCGACGACGTCACGGTCGTCGACGGCATCGACCCTATTCTTCCGCGCTGGCCGCGTCGGCCGCACGTTCAGGAGACTTCGATGCCCTTGTCCGCGACGCCCCGCCTTCGCCGCACCTGCGGGGCGGCCCCCGCCCTGACCACGCTGGCCCTGCTGCTGGCCGCCGCGGCCGGTGCCCAGGCCCAGACCTGGACGGGGCTGAGCAGCAGCAACGGCTGGGCCGACCTGCTGAACTGGCAGAACCTGAGCCGGCCGGTGTCGTCGACCACCACCGCCGTCACCTTCGCCGGCAATGCGCGCCTGTCGCCGGTGCAGAACCTGGCCGCGCCGTTCATCCTGAATTCGCTGTCCTTCGCGCCCAATGCCGGCGCGTTCGAGGTGCAAAGCGGCGGCACCGGCAGCCTGGAGTTCAGCGACAACGCCAGCGTGACCGCGCCCGAGCTGCGCTTCTGGTCCGGCAGCAGCAGCCTGCGCATCGACGGCGGCACGCTGGCGGTCACCGGCCTGTCCAGCGGTCTGGGCGGCCTGGCGACGCTGGTGGCCGACCCCACCGGGGGCCGGGCACTGACCCTGGGCGGCAACACGGGCAGCTTCAGCTACAACGGCAACATCGATGGCGACGGCAGCCTGGTCAAGATCGGCGCCAGCAGCCAGGTGCTGAGCGGGCGCAACAGCTTCACCGGCCTGGTGCAGGTGCAGGGCGGCACGCTGACGATGGCCAGCAGCGGTGCGTCCGAGTACGAGGTCACCCTCTCCGGCACCCTGCGGCTTGGCGAGCGCAACCTCGGCGCGGCGGTGGTGCAGGCCGCGCCGGGCGGGCAGGTCGTCGACACCAACACCACCCTCAACGGCGGCCTGCTGATCGGCCCCGGCGGCCACGGCATCAGCGCCGTGCAGCGCCTGGTCGGCACGCGCGTGGCCGGCAGCACCTTCCTCACGCCCGCATCGGGCACCACCTTCGTCGGCGTGGCCAACGAAGGCAGCATCCAGCTGCTGCCCGGCCGCAGCCTGACCTGGACCGGCGGCAGCAACCACGGCGGCACCTTCATCGTGGCCGGCAGCGCCAGTGTCAGCAGCCTGCGCTCCAGCGGCGAGGTGGTGGTGCCCCTGGGCGGCACGCTGCTCAGCACGTCCGGCAACCTGGTGATGACCGGCGGCAGCCGCACCACGGTGGGCGCCGTCAACGCCCCCGGCGGCACCATCGAGCTGCGCGCCGGCGGGCGGCTGCAGCTCAACGGCGGCCTGCTCGTCAACAACGGCAGCATCCTCGGCCCGGTCGACGTCAACTTCGGCAGCCTGGCCAAGGGTGCGGGCACCTACGGCCAGGTGACCGTCAACGACGGCGGCCGCTTCTCGCCGGGCAACAGCCCGGGCCAGGTCAGCACCGCAGACGCCACCTGGGGCGTGGGCGGCAGCCTCGTGGTCGAGCTGGCGTCGGCCACCGGCACCGCCGGCGTCGACTGGGACCTGTGGCGGGTGCACGGCGCGCTGGCGGTGGCGTCCGGCGCCACCGCCAACAGCCGCTTCACCGTCAGCCTGGCCACGCTGGACGCGGGCAACCAGGCTGCGGCGCTGGCCAGCTTCGACGCCGCCCGGGCCTGGCAGTGGCGCATCGTCGACACCGACAGCGGCATCACCGGCTTCGACCCCGCCCGGGTGGCGCTGGACACGCAGGGCTTCTTCAGCCCGCTGGCCGGCGGCACGCTGCGGCTGGCGGTGGCCGACGGCGATCTCTACCTGCAGTTCAGCCCGCTGAGCGCCCCGGTGCCCGAGCCGCAGGCCTGGGCGCTGCTGCTGGGCGGCCTGGGCCTGCTGGGCCGGGCGGCGCGGCGCCGCCGCGCGGGCTGAAGCGGCCTGGCGGCGCCAGCTGCGCCAACGCGCGCAGCTGGGCCTGCGCGCCATCCCAGCTGCGCGCCTGCTGGGCGGCCAGCGCCACGGCAGCCGGGCCCAGGCGCTGGTGCAGGCGGGCCTGCAGGCCCTGCCAGGCGGCCTCGGCGCGGGGCGCGCGGGCCAGGCCGGCGGCGGCGCGCATCTGGTCCACCGCGGTGGCCAGGCCCGCCGCGCCCGCGGCGGCCTCGGCGTCGCCCCGCCGGTCCAGCAGGGCGGCCACGTCCTCCAGCGCCTGCAGCCAGGGCGCGCGCATCGCGAAGCGCTCGAAGTCCTGCAGTGACGCCTGCAGCCGGGCGGCGGCGGCGTCCAGGCGACCCGCGGCCAGGTCGCTGCGGGCCAGGGCAGCGCGGGCCTGGGCCTCGCCGCGCAGGTCACCGGCCGCCGCACACACCGCCTGCGAGCGGGCATGCCCCGCCTCTGCCGCGGCCAGGTCGCCAGCGGCCAGCGCCAGGTCGGCCAGCGCCCGCTCGACCTCGCCCTCGGTCTCGGGGTGCCGGATCGCCTGCGCCAGCTGCCGCGCCTGCTGCAATGTCGCCAGGGCCTCGGCATCGGCGCCGGCAAAGGCCTGAGCCTCGCCCCACTGCAGCAGGGTGATGGCCTCGCCGACGGCGTGGCCGGCGTCGCGGAAGAGGGCCAGCGCCTCCTGCGCGTCGGCCTGGGCGCCGGCCGCGTCGCCGCCGCTCAGGCGGGTGGCGCTGCGGGTGGACAGCGTGGCGGCGATGTCCACCGCATGGCCCAGGGTGCGGCGGCGCGCGAGGCCCTCGTCGAGCAGGCGGTGGGCCTCGGCCGGGTCGCCCTCGGCCAGCGCCAGGGCGGCGGCCACGTACAGCGCATGGCCCAGGGCCTGGTCCGACGCCGTCACCGCCGGCAGCGCCCGGATGGCCGCCAGGGCGTCGCGGCCTTCGCGCACATGGCCGCGCATGATCCAGAAGTTCTGCAGTGCCACCGCCAGCTTGACCGCCACGAAGAGGTCCCCGCCCGCCGCGCCGCCGGCCTGGGCGGTGGCCATGGCCACGCGCAGGTTGTCGTGCTCGGTGTCCAGCTGCGCCAGCCAGCGGCCCTGCCCGGGGCCCTGCAGGCCGTCGCGCGCCTGCTTGGCCAGGCTGAAGAAGAAGGCGCAGTGGCGCTCCGCGGTCACAGCCCGGTCGCCGCTGGCGTCGAGCTTCTCGGCGGCGTAGTCGCGCAAGGTCTCCAGCATCTGGTAGCGGCCCTCGCCCGCAGCGCCGCCATCGGCCGGCTGCACCAGGCCCAGCAGCGACTTCTCGACCAGCGAGGCCAGCAGGTCCACCACCTCCCAGTCGGGCACCAGGTCGTCGTCGGCGCACACGGTCTCGGCCGCGGCCAGGCTGAAGCCACCGGCGAACATCGCCACCCGCTGCAGCAGGCGCTGCTCGGCGGGGCTCAGCATGTCGTACGACCAATCGACCAGGGCGCGCAGCGTCTGCTGGCGCTCGGCCAGCACCCGCGAACCGCCAGTCAGCACCTGGTAGCGCCGGGCCAGGCGGCGGTTGATGTCGGCCACCGCCATGCTGCGCACGCGCGCGGCGGCCAGCTCCAGCGCCAGCGGAATGCCTTCGAGCCGCGCCACCAGCGCCGCCACGTCGGCCGCCACGCCGGGCGGGCCCAGCTGGAAGTCGGGCCGGTGCTGCTGCGCCCGCTGCACGAACAGCTGCACCGCGGGCGACGCGGCCAGCTGCTCGGCGCTGTCGCTGGCCCGGGGCACGGCCAGCGGCAGGATCGGGCAGGTGCGTTCGCCCGGCACGTGCAGGGCCTCGCGGCTGCTGGCGACGATGGCCAGCTGCGGCGCGGCCAGCAGCAGCGCATGCGCCAGCTTGGCCACCGGCTGCAGCAGGTGCTCGCAGTTGTCCAGGATGATCAGCGCCCGCAGGGGCTGCAGGTGCGCGCACAGCGCCTGCAGCAGCGGCCGGCCGGGCTCGTCGCGCACGCCCAGGGCCTGCGCCGCCTCGCTGGTGACCAGGGCACCGTCGCGCAATGGCGCCAGGTCCAGGAACCAGGCGCCGTCGGGAAAGTCGGCCATCACCTCGGCCGCCAGCTGCAGCGACAGCCGGGTCTTGCCCAGGCCGCCCATGCCCAGCAGAGTCAGCAACCGGTGCGATCCGAGCAGGTCCTTCAGCTCGGCCAGTTCACGCTCGCGGCCGACGAAGGAGGTGAGCTGCGCCGGCAGGTTGTTGGCGATCTGGCGCACCGGCAGCCAGCGGCCGCCCTGGCGCACCACACGGTGGGCCTTCTCGCCGTCGTCCGGCGCGTGGAAGCCGGGGCCGGGCGTGCCCAGTTCGAACAGCTCCACCGGCTCGGCCACGCCCTTGAGCAGCCAGTGGCCGTGCGACCGGATGGCCAGCCCGGCATCGCCGTCCAGCAGGCCGTCGGCCACCAGCGCGGCCTGGGCCTCGGCGCTGAGCAGGGTCTGGCCGCCGCGGGCCAGGGCCATCACCCGCGCCGCGGTGGGCTTGGCCAGGCCGTCGACTTCCAGCGGCTTGGCGCCGCGGGCCACGTCCTCGGCCGGGTTCTCGCGCAGCAGCACCGGGCCGACATGCAGGCCGGCACGCGCTGGAAGCGGCGGCTGCAGCCCGGCCAGGGCCTGGTGGTAGGCCAGCGCATAACCCGCAGCATCGGCGGCATGGTCGAACAGCAGCAGCATGCCGTCGGTCTTGTCGATCTCGCGCCCGCGCCAGGGCGGCAGCAGGTCGCGCGCCAGGCGGTCGTGCGCGGCCCACAGCGCGGCCATCGCCACGTCGCCGATCTGCTGTGCCAGCCGGGTGCTGTCGACCACGTCGGTCAGCAGCAATGCACGGACTGTGGTCATGCCCGGATCAGCGCAACCACGCGGTCGCCGCGGAACCGGCTTCGCCGGGCCGCTGGCGGCGCCCCCTGGGGGGAGGCGCCGCAGGCGCTTCGGGGGGTGCCATTTCAGGCCGCGAGCTGGCGGCGCATCGCGTCGATCACCGCCTTGTAGTCCGGCTGGCCGAAGATGGCGCTGCCGGCGACGAAGGTGTCGGCACCGGCATCGGCCACGGCGCGGATGTTGTCGGTCTTGATGCCGCCGTCGACTTCCAGGCGGATGTCCCGGCCCGACGCCTCGATGATCTTGCGGGCCTTCTCGCACTTGCGCAGCGCGCTGTCGATGAAGCTCTGGCCGCCGAAGCCCGGGTTCACGCTCATCAGCAGCACCACGTCGACCTTGTCGATCACCCACTCCAGCACGTCCAGCGGCGTGGCGGGGTTGAACACCAGCCCGGCCTGCTTGCCCTCGGCGCGGATGACCTGCAGCGTGCGGTCGACGTGGGCCGAGGCATCGGGGTGGAAGGTGACGATGTCGGCGCCGGCCTTGCAGAAGGCCTGGGCCAGCGCGTCGACCGGCTGCACCATCAGGTGCACGTCGATGGGCACCGTGCTGTGCTTGCGCAGCGCCTGGCAGACCATCGGCCCGAAGGTGAGGTTGGGCACGTAGTGGTTGTCCATCACGTCGAAGTGGATCCAGTCGGCACCGGCGGCGACGACGGTCTTCACTTCCTCACCCAACCGGGCGAAGTCGGCCGAGAGCAGGCTGGGGGCGATGCGGAAGGTGCGTGACATGGCAGGTCGGGCGCGCGGCCGGCAGGGATGGGTGGGCGGGATGGCCCGGGATTTTCGCCTGCTTCCTAGAATGCGCCGATGGCCCATCCCGCGTTCACCTCCAGCGTCACCGTGCGCCCGCTGCCCGAGCACACCGATGCCGCGCAGCAGCTCTACGGCTTCGCGTACACCATCATCATCCGCAACACCGGTGACGTGGCGGCCCAGTTGGTGGCGCGCCACTGGCTGATCAGCGACCACCGCGGCGGCGTGCAGGAGGTGCGCGGTCTGGGCGTGGTGGGGCACCAGCCCCTGCTCAAGCCCGGCGAGCAGTTCGAATACACCAGCTGGGCGCAGATCGCCACGCCCCAGGGCTCGATGCAGGGGCGCTTCTTCTGCATCACCGAGGACGCCCACTGGTTCGAGTCGCCGGTGGCCGAGTTCGCCCTGGCCGACGCGGCCGCGCTGCACTGATGGCGGCGGCCCAGTGGTGGCGCGGCAAGCCCGCCACCTGGGACCTGACGGCGCTGCTGAACGCGGCCGACCCCAAGGCCGCGCGCCCCGAGCGCCACCTGTGGCTGGTGCGCCTGATCGAGTGGCTGCGCCACGGCCCGGCCGAGGCCGCCGCGGGCAGCACGCCGCGCCCGGTGCTGCGCCTGCGCCACCTGCTCAACGTGCTGGAGCGCCACCCCGAGCCGCGCGCACGCATCGTCGCCCTGCTGGGCCGCGCCTGGCGCGAGACCGACCTGGCCGCGCTGCTGGCCGACTTCGGCTTCAGTGCCCGGCGCGACCTGGGCGGCGAGGTGGCCGAGCGGCTGTCGCTGCGCCTGCTGCCGGCCACGCCCGACACCGACGACGGCGCGGCGCTGTTCCAGCTGCTGTTCAGCGACGCGGCCGATGCCGACTGGCTGGCCGCCATCGACGCGCCCACGCTGGCGCGCCTGGCCGCGCTGCTGGGCGCCGCGCGCGACCACGGCCAGGCCGCTGCGCCGGGCGACGGCGACTGGCGTGCGCCGCTGCTGCGGGCCATCACCTGGCTGGTCAGCGCCATCCGCGCGGCCGCCTTCACCCCGGCCCTGCGCCAGCGCATGGGGCCCGAGCTGCTGGCCGAGCGGCCGTTCGAGCAGCTGTCGCGCGCCGCCGAGGACCTGATCGACGCGCTGCGCTCCGGCGAGCGCGGCGCCATCGTGCGCGGCGCCAACTTCCTGCGCGCCCTGCTGCTGCGCTGCAGCGCCGCCGCCGCCAGCGTGCCCGACCACCTGGCGGTGCACGGCGTCTCGGTGAACATCGTCTTCGAGGTCGAGCAGTTGCAGGCGCGCTGCGTCCGTCTGGAAGCGCTGCTGGACCTGGCGCTGTCGGACACGCCGCAGCGCGAGCTGCAGTCGCTGCTGGTCGAGCTGGTGCGGCTGGCGCGTGAACGCCGCAGCCTGCGCGCCCTGCTGGGGCGGCAGTACTCGCTGATGGCGCGCAAGGTGACCGAGCGCCATGCCGAGACCGGCGAGCACTACATCACCCGCAACCGCGCCGAGTACGCCGACATGCTGCGCAAGGCCCTGGGCGGCGGCGCGGTGATCGGCGGCACCACCTTCGCCAAGTTCGCCATCATGGCCCTGGGCCTGGCACCGTTCTGGGCCGGCTTCGGCGCGGGGCTGAACTACGCCATCAGCTTTCTGATCGTGCACCTGCTGCACTGGACGGTGGCCACCAAGCAGCCGGCGATGACCGCACCGGCCATGGCGCAGAAGCTGGGCGCGCTGCGCCGCCCGGGCGAGGCGCGCGACAGCGCCGCCGACGCCGCGGCGGTCGAGGGCTTCGTCGACGAGGTGACGCACCTGGTGCGCTCGCAGTTCGCCGGCATCGTCGGCAACATTGCCGCGGTGATCCCGGTGGTGCTGGTGGTGCAGTGGCTGGCCTGGTGGCTGCAGGGCGCGCCGCTGGTGGGCGAGAAGAACGCCCACTACGTGCTGCACTCGCTGACCCTGCTGGGCCCCACGGCGCTGTTCGCCGCCTTCACCGGCGTGCTGCTGTTCGCCAGCAGCCTGATCGCCGGCTGGGCCGAGAACTGGTTCGTCTACCACCGGCTCGACAGCGCCCTGGCCCACCACCCCGGCATCGTCGCCCGGCTGGGTGCGGCGCGGGCGCAGCGCTGGTCGCTGTGGTGGCGCGCCAACATCTCGGGCCTGGCGGCGAATGTCTCGCTGGGCCTGCTGCTGGGGATCGTGCCGGCGCTGCTGGCCTTTCTCGGCATTCCGCTGGACGTGCGCCACGTGACCCTGGGCACCGGCCAGCTGGCCGCCGCCGCCAGCACCCTGGGCTGGGACGTGCTGCGCCAGGCCGATTTCTGGTGGTGCGTGGCCGGCCTGGTGGCCACCGGCGTGCTGAACCTGGCGGTGAGCTTCTGGCTGGCACTGAAGGTGGCGCTGCGCTCGCGCGGCATCACCCTGGCCGACCGCCGAACGCTGTACGCCGCCGTGCGGCGCCGCCTGTGGCAGGCGCCGCGCAGCTTCTTCCTGCCGGAGCGCGGCGCATGAGCGGCACCGCGCCCGCCATGCACGTGCTGGCCAACGGCGTGCGCCTGGTCGTGCTGCCGAAACCCGAGGCGCAGACCTGCCAGGTGAGCATCTTCATCCGCTGCGGCAGCGGCCACGAGCGGCGCAGCCGCAACGGCATCGGCCATGTCATCGAGCACATGGCCTTCAAGGGCACGGCCACGCGCGACGCCCGGCGCATCAACCTCGATGCCGAGCGCCTGGGCGCCGAGGTCAACGCCCACACCGACAAGGACCACACCGCCTTCCACATGCGCGGCCTGGCCGCCCATGCGCCGCTGCTGCTGCGCATGCTGGCCGACATCGTGCTGGGCGCCACCTTCCCGGCCGGCGAGTTCGAGCAGGAGCGCGACGTGCTGCTGCACGAGTTCACCGAGGACGCCGACGACCCGATGTCGACCGCGTTCAAGCTGTTCGACCGCGCCGCCTGGGGCCTGCACCCGCTGGCGCAGCCGGTGATCGGCACCCGCGCCAACATCGAGCGCTTCAGCCGCGACGACCTGGTCGACCATGTGGCGCAGCACTACACCGGCGCCAACCTGGTGGTGGCCGTGGCGGGGCCGACCGACGCCGACACGCTGCTGCGCGACACCGAGGCCGCCTTCGGCGCCATGGCC
>Ga0116179_1001816_pt1 | contig 15765 bp, 15 predicted proteins | sample AD_UKC071_MetaG_FD_89751 | JGI IMG/M metagenome (GOLD analysis project Ga0116179, IMG submission 89751) | Active sludge microbial communities of municipal wastewater-treating anaerobic digesters from USA - AD_UKC071_MetaG | ecosystem: Engineered > Bioreactor > Anaerobic > Digestate | place: USA...
GGTGCGTCAACTGCCCCACGAGCCCTATCGCCGAATCCTGGTGCCGGTGGACTTCTCCGAGTGGAGCCGCAGCGCGATCGAGCTGGCCCGGCAGATCGCGCCCGAGGCCTCGCTGGTCCTGATGCATGCCGTCGAGCTGCCGTTCGAGGGCAAGATGCGCACGGCCGGCGTGGCCGAAGACACCGTGATGCGTTACCGGGACACCGCGCGGCGCGAGGCACAGCAGCGTCTGCGCGGGGTTGCGGTCGACGCGGGGCTGGACACGGAACGTGTGCGCCTGAGCACCCCCTGCGGTGCAGACCCATGGATGTTGATCGTGCAGGAGGAGCAGGAGCAGGACTGCGACCTCGTCGTCATCGGCCGCCAGGGCCGCCACGCGCTCGACGAGTTCCTGCTGGGCAGCACGACGCGGATGGTCGTGGCCGACGGCGCAGCCGACGTGCTGATCTCGAGTCGGCAAACCCGCTGATCTGGGCCACCGGCCCGGGTCGCCGCAGGGGTCGAACGTAGACTCGAGAGCGATGTCGCTCCTCTTCCTTTTCTCGCTGCCTTTCATCGGCAGCGCGGTCGCCGCGTTGTTGCCCACCAACGCCCGCAACCTGGAGTCGTTGTGGGCAGCTGCCGTTGCGCTGGTGGTCGTCGTGCAGCTGGCAGTGCTGTACCCGGACATCAGTGCCGGCACCGTGGTGACGGAGCGCCTGGCCTGGATGCCCAGCCTGGGAATCGACGTCGTTGTCCGACTGGACGGCTTCGCGTGGATGTTCGCGATGCTGGTCAGCGGCATGGGCCTCCTGGTCATCGTCTACGCGCGCTACTACCTGTCGGCCGACGACCCGGCGGCCCGCTTCTATTCGCTGCTGCTGGGCTTCATGGGCGCCATGCTCGGCGTGGTGGTCTCGGGCAACCTGGTGCAACTGGTGGTGTTCTGGGAGCTGACCAGTGTCTTCTCCTTCCTGCTGATCGGCTACTGGACGCACCGCAAGGACGCGCGCCGCGGAGCCCGCATGGCCTTCACCGTCACGGCCACCGGCGGGCTGGCGCTGCTGGCCGGCGTACTGATCCTGGGCCACATTGTCGGCAGCCTCGAGCTCGAGACCGTCCTGCGCTCGGGCGACCTGGTCCGCGCCCACCCGCTCTATCCCCTGGCACTCGGTCTGGTGCTGCTGGGCGCGCTGACCAAGAGCGCGCAGTTCCCCTTCCACTTCTGGCTGCCGCACGCCATGGCCGCCCCCACGCCGGTCTCGGCCTACCTGCACTCGGCCACGATGGTGAAGGCCGGCGTGTTCCTGCTGGCCCGGCTGTGGCCCGTGCTGTCGGGCACCGAGGAATGGTTTTGGATCGTCGGCGGCGCCGGCCTGGCCACGCTGCTGCTGGGCAGCTACGTGGCGATGTTCCAGAACGACCTGAATGGCCTGCTGGCTTACTCGACGATCAGCCACCTGGGCCTGATCACGCTGCTGCTGGGGCTGAACAGTCCGCTGGCCGCGGTGGCGGCGGTCTTCCACATGATGAACCACGCGACCTTCAAGGCGTCGCTGTTCATGTCGGTGGGCATCATCGACCACGAGAGTGGCACGCGCGACATGCGCCGGCTCGACGGCCTGTTCCGCTTCATGCCGATCACCGGCACGCTGGCCATCGTGGCCTGCGCGGCGATGGCCGGCGTGCCGCTGCTCAACGGCTTCCTGTCCAAGGAGATGTTCTTCGCCGAGACCGTCTTCGTCAGCGCACACCCGGCCATCGAGTACGGCCTGCCCGCCGCGGCCACGCTGGCCGGCATCTTCGCGGTGGTGTATTCCTTGCGCTTCGGTCACGACGTCTTCTTCGGCCCGCCGCCTACCGACTGCCCGCGCCAGCCGCACGAGCCGGTGCACTGGATGCGCGTTCCCGTGGAACTGCTGGTGCTGGCTTGCGTGGTCGTCGGCACACTGCCGGCCTGGACCATCGGGCCTGTGCTCGCGCTGGCCGCGCAGCCAGTGGTCGGCAGCACGCTACCAGCGTACAGCCTGGCGGTCTGGCACGGCTTCAACACGCCGCTGGTGATGAGCCTGATCGCCACCGCTGGTGGCGTGCTGGTCTACCTGCGCTTCGCGGACCGCTTCAAGCAGCGCCGCGGGCGCGGCGCCCCGCTGCTCCAAGGCCTGGACGGCAAGCGCGCGTTCGAGAACCTGCTGGCGCGCGCCTCCGACGCCGCGCGACGGCTCGTGCGCTGGCTGGGTACGCGCCGGCTGCAGCCGCAGCTGTTTGCGATGCTGCTGATCGCCGGGCTCGCCGGCCTGGGATCGGCGCTCATCGTGCCGCTGACCTGGGGCGACCGCACACGTGTGCCGGTCACGCCCGAGTTCGTGTTGCTGTGGATCATCGCCGGCGCTTGCGCCATCGGCGCTGCCAACCAGGCCAAGTTCCACCGCCTGGTGGCGCTGGCCATGCTCAGCGTCGTCGGCCTGGCGCTGTGCATCACGTTCGCGTGGTTCTCGGCGCCGGACCTGGCGCTGACGCAGCTGGCCGTGGAGGTCGTCACCCTCGTGCTGTTCCTGCTGGGGCTGCGCTGGATGCCCAAGCGCGTCGAGCAGGACGATCCGCGCACGCGCGCACGCGCCTGGTGGCGTCGGCGCCGCGACCTGATGCTGGCGGTGGCCATCGGCGTTGGCCTGTCGGCGCTGTCGTATGCGCTGCTGACGCGCCATGCGCCGCTGTCGATCTCGCCCTTCTTCCTCGAGAAGGCCCTGCCCGAAGGCGGTGGCACCAACGTGGTCAACGTGATGCTGGTCGACTTCCGCGCCTTCGACACGCTCGGCGAGATCACCGTGCTGGGCATCGTCGGCCTGACGGTGTACGCGCTGCTGCGGCGCTTCCGACCGGCGCGGGAGACGACCGAGCCGACGCCCCAGCAGCAGGCCTCCGCCGACACCGCCGGCGCCGGCGCCGACCTGATCGACCGCGACGGCGACGGTGACGATCACCTGCCCCCCTACCTGGAGGTGCCGGCCGTGCTGGTGCGGCTGCTGCTGCCGGTGGCGGGCCTGTTCGCCCTCCACCTCTTCATGCGCGGGCACAACGAACCGGGCGGCGGATTCGTCGCCGGTCTGGTGGTGGCCATCGCCTTCATCACGCAATACATGGTCAGCGGGACGCGTTGGGTCGAGGAGCGCATGCACCTGCTTCCCACGCGCTGGATCGCGACCGGCCTGCTGATCGCGCTGGCCACCGGGCTGGGCTCGCTGGCGCTGGGCCACCCCTTCCTGACCACGCACACCGCCCACGTCACCTGGCCGCTGGTGGGCCAGGTGCACCTGCCCACCGCGGCGATCTTCGACCTGGGCGTGTTCGCGGTGGTGGTGGGCTCGACCCTGCTGCTGCTGACCGCCATCGCCCACCAGTCGCTGCGCGCGCGCCGCCGGCAAGGCCTGCCAACCGCTGACGGGAGGCACGGCTGATGGAAGTGGTGATCTCGATCGCGATCGGCGTGATGGCCAGTGCCGGCGTGTGGCTGGTGCTGCGGCCGCGGACCTTTCAGGTGCTGATCGGCCTGACACTGCTGTCGTACGCGGTCAACCTGTTCATCTTCAGCGTCGGCAGCCTGGCGATCGGACGCGAACCCATCGTCAAGGTGGGCGTGGCGGCCGACCTCGTCAACTACAGCGACCCGCTGCCGCAGTCGCTGGTGTTGACCGCCATCGTCATCGGCTTCGCGACGACGGCGTTGTTCCTGGTCGTGTTGCTGGCGCTGCGCGGTCTGTCCGGTGGCGACCACGTGGACGGGCAGGAGGAACGTCCATGACGGCAGCAGTGAACCACCTGCTGGTGGCGCCCGTCCTGCTGCCGCTGGCCACCGCTGCGCTGATGCTGCTGCTGGGCGAGGGCCGGCGCCGCCTCAAGGCCATCGCCAACGTGCTGTCGACCACCCTGGGCCTGGCGCTGGCCGTGAGCCTGCTGGTGGGCGTGGCGCAGCGTGAGGCGCCGGCGGCGTTCGGTGTCTATCTGCCGGGCAACTGGCCGGTGCCCTTCGGCATCGTGCTGGTGGCCGACCGGCTGTCTGCGCTGATGGCGGTGCTGACCGGCTGCGTCGGCCTGGCGTCGCTGCTCTACGCGCTGGCGCGCTGGCAGCACGCGGGCGTCTACTTCCACGTGCTGTTCCAGCTGCAACTGATGGGCCTGTACGGCGCCTTCCTGACCGCCGACCTGTTCAACCTGTTCGTCTTCTTCGAGGTGCTGCTGGCGGCCAGCTACGGCCTGCTGCTGCACGGCGGTGGCGGCGAGCGGGTGCGCGCGGGGCTGCACTACATCGCCATCAACCTGGTCGCGTCGCTGCTGTTCCTGATCGGCGTGGCGGTGCTGTACGGCGTCACCGGCACGCTGAACATGGCCGATATCGCACAGAAGCTGCCCGCGGTGCCGGCCAGCGACCGCGGCCTGCTGCACGCCGGGGCGGCGATCCTGGCGATCGCCTTCCTGGCGAAGGCCGGGCTGTGGCCGCTCAACTTCTGGCTGCCGCCGGCTTATGCCGCAGCCAGCGCACCGGCCGCTGCGGTGTTTGCCGTCCTGACCAAGGTCGGCGTCTATGCCGTGCTGCGGCTGTGGACGCTGTGCTTTCCGGCGGAAGCGGGTGAATCGGCGGGCTTCGGGGGCGACGTGCTGGTCTGGGGTGGCCTCGCCACGCTGGCCTTCGGCTCGGTCGGCATGCTGGCGTCGCAGCAGTTGGCGCGGCTGGCCGGCTACTCCGTGATCGCCTCCTCCGGCACGCTGATCGCCGCGATCGGCTTCGACGCCCCGGCGCTCAGTGGTGGCGCGCTCTTCTACCTGGCCAGTTCCACCCTGGCCGGCTGCGCGCTGTTCCTGCTGGTCGAGTTGCTGGAACGGACGCGCCAGGTCGAGGTGGGCCCGCCGCAGCTGGATGACGGCAACGACGCGCTGCCCGCATTCCTGGACGCCGAGCCCCCGGACGGCATCAACCTCGACGACAACGAGGAGGCCCTCATCGGCCGCGCCATCCCGGCCGCATTGGCGTTCCTGGGCGTGGCCTTCACGGTCTGCGCGCTGGTGACGGCCGGCCTGCCGCCGTTGTCCGGCTTCGTCGCCAAGCTGGCCATGCTGTCGGCGCTGCTGGAGCAGCGGACGCCGCAAGCCTGGACGCTGTTTGCGCTGTTGATCGTGTCGGGCCTGTTCGGCGCCATCGCGCTGATGCGGGTGGGGATGCGCCACTTCTGGACCGCACAGGATCGCCCTGCGCCGCGCCTGCGCGTGATCGAGACGCTGCCGATCGCGGTCCTGCTGGCCACCTCGATGACGCTGGTTCTGCAGGCCGAAGCCGGACTCGCGTACACCCGTGCGGCCGCCGATTCCCTGCATACGCCCCGCCTCTACATCGACGCCGTGATGGGTGCGCGCCCGGTCGCACGCAACGCGGGGGCCGCACCATGAAGCGCCTGCTGCCCTCGCCCTGGCTGTCGTTGGGACTTCTTGGCGGCTGGCTGCTGCTCACGCGCAGCTTCAGTCTGGGCCAGGTGCTGCTGGGTGTCTCGGTCGCCGTGGTGATGCCGCTGCTGATGGCGCCATTGCGGCCGCGTCCGGGCCCGCTGAGGCGCTGGGTGGTGCTCGTTCGCCTGATCCTGCGCGTCGGCCGCGACGTGCTCTGGTCGGCCGCGCAGGTGGCTGCCGGCGTCTGGCGCGCGAAGGCGCACCCGCCGCGCGGTGCTTTCGTCGTCGTGCCACTCGATTTGCGCGACGTGCATGCCCTCGCCGCGCTGACGATGATCACGGCCGTCGTGCCGGGCACGGTCTGGGCGGAGCTGGCGCCCGATCGCAGTGCCTTGCTCATCCATGTCTTCGACCTCGACGACGAGGCGGCATTCATCCAGCACTACAAGAGCGACTACGAACGGCCGCTGAAGGAGATCTTCGAATGAGCGAACTGCTGTCGATGGCGATCACCGCCACGCTGATCCTGTACACCGTCGCGATGGGCATTGCGCTGGCGCGCCTCTTCGGTGGCCCGAGTGCGCAGGACCGCGTGCTGGCGATGGACTTCATCTACGTCGTCGGCATGCTGGTCATGCTGGTGCTGGCCATCCGCTACGACAGCGAGATGTACTTCGAAGGTGCGCTCCTGATGGTGCTGTTCGGATTCGTCGGCTCGGTGGCGATGGCGAAGTTCCTGCTGCGCGGCGAGGTGATCTGATCATGCCCTCGGTCATGCCACCATTGAGCGAGATCCTGGTGGCGGTGCTGCTCCTGGGCAGCGGCGTTGTGGTGCTGGTGGCCGCGCTCGGTCTGCGGCGGCTGCCCGACTTCTTCCTGCGTATGCACGCGCCGGCCCTGGCCTCCACGCTCGCAGCGTGGATCGTCAGCCTCGCCTCCATCGTCCACTTCAGCGCGCGGGGTGCGAGTCTTGCCTTGCACGTCTGGCTGATCATCATCGTGCTCTCGATCACGGCCCCGATCACCACCATCGTTCTGGCACGCGCCGCGCTGTTCCGACGACGCCAGGCCGGGGATCATCCCTTGCCCGCACCGCTGCGGCGGCGAAGCTGAACAGTGGCGGAAGCGCAGGACCTCGAGACGGCAGACGAGCGCATGTTGGAAGCGCCGTGGACGACCTGGTCTGCCTACCATCGGCCGACCAGCAGGTGTGCGGTGACCGTCTGAGCGGGTCTGCGGCACAGGTCGTGCGTGGATGCACGATGCGATCGCGGTTGAACGGCCAATCCTTCGCAGCAACTTGTTGACACTGCCATGGTCAGTCCATTTGGAGTGCTCGTTCATTCCTCTGCAATACGCCTACGCCCCAGTGCGACATGCGCTCCAAGATTTGCGTGAAGCACCCTGCGGCAATAAACTTTCGCGATGAGTTCTACCCTGTTCCTACCCGCGTTCGGCGGTGCATTCAGCGAAGCGGCATTCTTTGCTGCAGTGTCGCTGTGCACGCCGCAGTTGCGTGCCGGGATGGGGACTCACACCCGTCAGCCGGCCGCACATCCTTAGACCCGGCGATCACCTCCACACCAGTTGCGCAAACCTCAGATCGCCGGGCTCCCAGCCCGCGCGTAGATGCGTGTCTCCGACCCGGAGGCACTCAGCTTGACACTGAAGGAACGCCCCGTGGAAGTGACCACCCTCGAGCGCACGCTCACTGAACTGGACCATGTCCGCCTCCTGAACCTGCTCCGCCGCGATGCACGCGGTGAAGGGTCACCCCAGCAAGTCCGCGTGATCGAAGACGTGCTCGACGCCTCTGCGCTCGTGCCTTCGCGCGAGGTGGCACCCGACGTCGTGACGATGTATTCGCAGGTCCTGCTGCAGGACACCCAGACCGGCCAGCGAAACACGCTGACCCTGTGTTACCCCGCGGATGCCGATCCGGGGGTTGGATTCGTGTCTGTGCTGTCCCCGGTCGGCAGCGCTTTGCTCGGCCTGCGGGTCGGCAGCATCGCCCACTGGTCTACCCCAGCCGGCGATGAAAGGGCGGCCGAGATCCTGGCCATCCTCTTCCAGCCCGAGTCGAGCGGCGACTACGCGATGTAGCCGCCGCGTGCAGTCTGGCGGACTGCACACCACGATCGCGGCGACGGCGGGCCTGAACCCCATCTCCGGGGCGATACACATCGCTCCGTAGGCACACGCTCGTCTGCCGCCTGTCGGAACACGACTGTTCTCGAGGAGACACAGATGACGTCATTCAAATCCATTCTGGCGGCAACCGATTTTTCGGTTGACGGAAACAATGCAGTGCGCCGCGCGGCGCTGTTGGCGCATGAGCACGGAGCCCGCCTTCACATCCTGCACGTTCTGAATGCGGCAGGCTGCAAGCCGCTGCGCGACTGGTTCTCACCGACCTTGGACTTCGACCTCAAGGCCGCACAGGCGCGCGACGCGCTCCGGCGCCTGGCCGTCGAGATATCGGGTGCCTACGACTTGACCGCCAGTGTCGAGGTCATCGTCGGCGACACGTTCGAGACGCTGATGCAGGCGTCGGAGCATGTCGACCTAGTGGTGCTCGGACGACGCGGTCACGGCCGCTTCAAGGGATTGCTCGTCGGCAGAACCGTGGATCGCATGCTCCGAATCTGCCGGCGTCCTGTCCTCGTCGTCAAGACGTCGGTGCAAGGGACCTATCGGCGGGTCCTGGTGCCCATCGACTTCACGGCGTCGTCGGATGCGGCGATTCGCGTCGCTGACCGGATGCGCCGCGACGAGGGCATGCATGTGTTCCACGCCATCAATTCCAAGCGCGAGGCTGTGATGCGCGGTGTGCCCGGGCACGTCATCAGGGAAACGCACCTGATGGAAGAAGGAGCGACCAATGCTCGCATGCGTCGCCAGGTCGCCAGACTCGGCCTGGACAGCACGCCCATGAAGTATGCGCCGGCGTACGGGCCACCGGCGCGCGCGACCCTGCGTCACGCCCACAGGCTCGGCGCCGACCTCATCGTCGTCGGGAAACAGGGTCGTTCAACCTTGGGCAACTTCCTTCTCGGCAGCGTCAGCAGCCGCGTCCTGTCCGAGGCGTCTTGCGACATGTTGATCGTGCCGCGGCCGCTGGACAGTTCTCCGCCACAGGCTGCGAGGACGGCCGCGCCTCGACAGAGCTCGGAGCGCTACATCGACAACGCAGCCCTTGCCCACAGCGCGGCAGCGCATGCCGGGGCATTGACTCACGGCCATTGGATCCACAACAAGGCGCGATTCGTGTCGGGTAGATCGTCATGAGCCTGATGCAAATGCCGTGGACCGCCCTGTTGGACATGCAGCCGCAGAGGAGTCACCAGATCGCATGGTTCGTCTACGGATGGGTCGAGCGCGAATACCTCCTGAACGTGACCGCCTGTGCGCAGTGGTGGATACGAGCGCTTGGGCTGTCGGCGGCTCAGGCCAAGGCCCCTCCGCAGGGTACTGGGAACACGGGTCCGCAGGTCGAGCCCCCGGTGTTGGTCCACGACAGTGACCGAGCCGAAACCCATCGCCGCGGGTCTCGGCGTCAACCGGAGTCGCTCCCATGAAGATCTCTTCAACCGCACTGAAGGCAAAGCAGTCCTGTGCCAACGGCTACCGCTGGTTCGCTCGGCGTTTCAAGAGCCCGGCCGAGTACCAGAGCGTGATCGACGCACTCGTCGACGACGGACGCGTCGACTGCGTATTTCGGCCCATCGTGACCGACCGTTCCGGGATCGTGACCGGCGATTTCGGGATCGTGACCGGCCGGTCCGGCATCGTGACCGCCGAAGTCTGGAGGGTGTGAGAGGGCTGCGTATGACGGATCAGCGGGGCCATAGGCTGCCGGCCTTTTGCCGGAGCGCCGATGGCACCGCCCACGATGGACATACGCATGATCAAGGACGTACTGCGACTGAAGCTGCACGGCAGGCTGTCGCATGAGGCGATCGCCCGGAGCCTGTCGGTCTCCAAGGGCGTGGTGGCGAAGTACGCGGCGCTGGCCAGCGCTGCTGGGTTGAGCAGTTGGGAGACGGTCGAGCCGCTGGGCCTGGCCGATCTGGAGCGCCGGCTGTTCGGCGCCTCGGCCGAGCAGCGGCGGGTGGCCCAACCTGACTTCGCCCGGGTGCACGTCGAGCTGCGCCGCAAGGGCATGACGCTGACCCTACTGTGGGAGGAGTACCGGGCCGCGCACGAGGGCGAACGCACCTGGGGCTTCACCCAGTTCTGCGAGCACTACCGGCGCTACGCCAAAACGCTCAAGCGCTCGATGCGCCAGCAGCACCGCGCCGGCGAGAAGCTGTTCGTCGACTACGCCGGGCCCACTTTGGCGCTGGCCGACGGCGGGCGTGGCCAGGTGTTCGTCGCGGCCATGGGCGCGTCGAGCTACACCTTCGCCTGCGTGACGGCGGACCAGTCGATGCGCTCGTGGCTGGGTGCGATCGGCCGGGCGCTGCGCTTCCTGGGCGGCGTGCCACAGATGATCGTGCCCGACAACGCCCGGGCGCTGATCGCCGACCCCGACCGCTACGAGCCGCGCGCCAACGACACGGTGCTGGACTTCGCCCGGCACCACGACGTGTCGATCCTGCCGGCACGGCCGTACAGCCCGCAGGACAAGGCCAAGGTGGAGTCGGCGGTGCAGGTGGTCGAGCGCTGGATCCTGGCGCGGCTGCGCCACCAGCGCCTGGCCAACGTGCTGGCCGCCGACCTGGCGGTGGCCGAACTGCTGCCGATGCTCAACGGCCGGCCGATGCAGAAGCTCGACGCCACGCGCGCCGGCCTGTTCGCCTCCATCGACGCCCCGGCGCTGCGCCCGCTGCCCACGCAGCCCTGGACCTGGGCGCGGTGGAAGACGGTGAAGGCGCACATCGACTACCACGTCGAGGTCGAAGGCCACCGCTACAGCGTGCCGCACGCGCTGGTGGGCACGATGCTGGAGGCGCGGGTCGGCGACGCGCTGGTGGAGGTGATGCACCGCGGCGAGCGGGTGGCCGTGCACGCGCGCAGCAACCGGCGCGGCGGCTTCACCACCCGCGACGACCACATGCCCGCGGCGCACAGGGCGCACAAGGACTGGACGCCGCAGCGGCTGATCCGTAAGCGTGGCCTTAAGGCCGTCTTGACGCCGCCCGATCAGATGTCGACGACGTGCCTGAGCAATGAGAAGCCGACGCGCCAGGTGGTGCCGTCCCCCGGGTCGATGCTCGCCGTGCGCTGGTTGATGCGCACGATGACGCCCACGACCGTGTTCAGGTGCTTGTCCTCGAAGGCCACCTTCTCGCCGCAGCGGAAGTCGTTGCGGCTGGCGCGGGGTGCCGGCGGTGGCGCGGGCTGCGGCGTCGGCCGCGGCGCACCAGGTGCCGGCGGCTCCACCGCCGTGTAGGGCACCGCCCAGGCGCTGCGCGTGGCCTGCTCCTGGATCGTCAGCTGCGTGTCCTTCATCGCCACGACCGTGCCCACGCGCATCTGGCCGTCGCGCCAGTCCATGAAGCGCACGGTCTGGCCCAGGTGCAGCTCCTTGCGCACCTGCAGGATGCGCCGTGGGTCGGCGAGCATGCGCTCGATCACCGAGTTCAGCTGGAACAGCTGCAGGTTGCTCGCCTGCTGCAGCAACTCCAGCAGCCTCGCGTCGATGCCGGGGACGTTCATGCCGCCATCTTGCCGTGGCCGCCGCGGGTCATGGGCTGCAGCCCGATGTTCCAGGGCAGCAGTTCGTCGATGCGGTTGATTGGGTGCTCGGCGATGCGGGTGAAGACCTCACGCAGATACGCCTCGGGATCGAGCCCGTTCAACTTGGCCGTCTCCACCAGGCTGTAGAAGGCCGCCGCCCGCTCGCCGCCGGCGTCCGAGCCCATGAAGAGGAAGTTCTTGCGTCCAAGGGCCACGCCGCGCAATGCGAGCTCGGCCGCGTTGTTGTCCATCTCCAGGCGCCCGTCGTCGACGTAGCGCGTCAGCGCCTTCCACCGGCCGAGGCTGTAGCGGATGGCCTGGGCGATCTCCGACTTCTTCGACACCCTGGGCAGCAGTTCCACCAGCCAGTTGCGCAGCGCCTCGAGCAGCGGTCCGGCCCGCGCCTGCCGCTGCGCCCGGCGCACCTCGGGCGGCTGGCCGCGGACCTCGTCCTCGATGTCATAGAGCGCACGGATGCGGCGCAGCGCTTCGGCCGCCAGGCTGTCGGGGTCGCGCTTGCTGTCGAGGAACAGCTCCCACCAGGGCCGGCGCGCATGCGCCCAGCACGCCACTTCCCGCACCTGCCCGGTGGCGTACAGCTTCGGCCAGCCAGCATACGCATCGGCTTGCAGCGCGCCACGGAAGCCGCGCAGGTGATCCTGGGGGTGCTCGCCACCCCGGTCGGGCGAGTAGGCGAACCACGCAGCACGGGGCGAGGTGTCGCCGGCGGGCCGGTCGTCGCGCACGTACACCCACAGCCGCCCGGTGCGGGTCTTGCCGGCGCCCGGGGCCAGCACCTTCACCGGCGTGTCGTCGCCGTGGATCTTGTCGTTGGCCATCACGTAGCGGCGCACCGCCGCCACCAGCGGGTCGATCAGCGCGTCGCCCTTGTCCACCCAGCCGCACAGCGTCGAGCGGTCCAGGTCCACCCCGTCTCGGGCGAAGATGCCGCTGAGCCGGTACAGCGGCTGATGGTCACAGTACTTGCTGACCATCACGTGCGCCAGCAGCGCCGGCCCGGGCAGGCCACGGGCGATCGGCCGGCTGGGCGCCGCGGCCTGGAACACGCGCTGGCAGCGCCCGCACGCCAGCTTCGGGCGCACATGGCGCACGACCTTGAAGCGACCGGGCACGTACTCCAACTGCTCGGAGACGTCGCGGCCGATCTCGCGCAGCCGGCCGCCGCACTCGCCGCAGCCACAGGGCTGGCCTTGCGCGTCGTGGTGCGCACTCGTCGCATCGGGGCGGTGCATCTGCGGCTCGCGGGGCAGGTGCGCCGGCAGGCTGCGGTCCACCGACTTGTCGTTGGCTGCTGTGCTGGCTGCAGGTGACACGGCCGCTGCTGCCGGCTTCTTCGGGCCAATTCCATCCAGTACGTCGCCCGGCAGAAGGCTGCCTTGGGCACCGGGCGTGCCGTCGGCGAAGCGCTCGCTGGCGCTGCCGAAGATCATCCGGTTGCGCCGGGCGAGCTGCAGCTTCAGCTTCTGCACCACCAAGCGCAGCATCCGGATCTCGGCATCACGTGCCTGCACCACCTGGCGCAGCGCATCGGCGCCGTCGGGCAGTTCTTCGCTCTGGCGGGCATCGCGGGTCACGACCTCACTGTGCCCAGCCCCACAAGGCCTGGGCACCCGGGCGATCACCGAGGCCAGGTCATCCAGTACGCGCCTTCGTCAGGCCGCCAGATCGGGCGTGTGGGTGCGCACCGGCATGCGCCAGTCGATGCCCTCCAGCAGCATGGACAACTGCGCCGGCGTGAGCACCACGCCGCCTGAGTCGGCCTGCGGCCAGACGAAGCGCCCGCGCTCCAGCCGCTTGGCCAGCAGCATCAGGCCCTGGCCGTCGAACCACAGCACCTTCAGGATGTCGCCGCGCCGGCCGCGGAAGACGAAGACGTGCCCGCAGAACGGGTTGGCCGCCAGCGCGCTCTGCGCCACCGCGGCCAAGCCGTCGAAGCCCTTGCGCATGTCGGTGTGGCCGGCGACGATCCACACCCGGGTGTTGGAAGGCAGGCCGATCACGGTGTGCCGCGCAGGCAGTCGAGGACCATGCGCAGAGCAGAGGCACTGACGCCGTCATGGACGCGGACCACAGCGCCGGCCAGCTCGATCTCGACGGCTGCGCTTGAGGTCGGCGTCGAGGCCGACGACAGGGGCGATGCCGCAACCGTCACCGGCAGCAGGTTCGGCACGGCAGCCACCGCATCGCGCGGCCGACCACGCAACTGCACCCAGCGGCGCAGCTGGTTGGCATTGACCTGGTTGCTCATGGCCAGGCCCGAGAGCGACATGCCCGGCTGCATCGCCTGCTCGACGATCCAGCGCTTGAAGTCTGGAACGTAAGTGTGCCGGCCACCGGCGTTGGTCCTGAGCACGCGCTCGCCGCTCCAGATCGGGGTGTGTCCACAGGCTTGCATGTGGACGCATGCTCCGCCGCCCAACTGGGCTGGGTCAAGACGGCCTTGAGGCCACGCTTACGCTTCAGACTGGCTGCTGCCGGTCGCGGTCAGGCGGCGAACGTCGGCGGCCGCTCGAAGCGGACCTTCACTCTGGAGCCAGCTGGTTGGCAGCTTCACCCGGGTACCGGTCCTTCGTCTTCGATCTGGAAGGCGAGCGGATCTGCATCTGCGATCTCGACCTCGAATGACCGCTTCCCGAGCTGGTGGCCGGTCGTGGACGACCCAAACCGGCCGGACGCGCTGCTCCAAAGCGGTCGGCCGGCAGGCCATCGCTCTTGCGGTCTCACCACCATGAAGCGGACGTTCGTGGTCTCACTCACCCGGCCACAAGCGGTCCTACGCGAATCACCCCCAAGTTCCTGGCTCGACAGACCTGTGAATGTCAGGTTTCAGGCGGCGAACCCGGGCCGGTCATCGGCCTGACCCGGCCATCAGCGGCCGGTCGTCCTGCGCTCGAAATTCGGGCCGGAATGAGGCCGTGAAGGGCAGCTCTGCGGCGACGAGTCTGGGCCACTCGTCGGCCCGACCCGGCCAGGAGCGGAAGTCTAGGAGGGGCAGCTTCGCGGCAGTGAATCGACGGTGCGGCTGAGATTTGGAACACGCTCTACTCCGGCGACTTGCCGATTTTCGATGGTCCACCTAGGAGTCTGCGCGGCGGAACCGGGTAGTTCCTGATGTCGCATGGCATGGCGCAAGCGTTGATGGGGCATGGCTGGAAGCTATCTCCCCTACGAACCTGACCAAGTGATGCTGTTGCCGGCTGCCCCGCAAGACTGGCTGCCCGCAGGCCACCTGGCCCACTTCATCAACGACACGGTCCAGGCGCTGGACCTCAAGGCGTTCTACGCGCGCTACGAGGGCGCGGGTTCACGCAACCAGCCGTTCCACCCGGCGATGATGGTCAAGGTGCTGATCTACGCCTACGCCACCGGCGTCTTCAGCTCGCGCAAGATCGAGCGCCGGCTGCACGAGGACCTGGCATTGCGGATGCTGGCCGCCGGCAACTTCCCGCGCCACCGCACGATCTGCGACTTCCGAGCGTTCCACCTGAAGGAGTTGTCGGAGCTGTTCGTGCAGGTGGTCAGGCTGGCCCGCGAGATGGGCCTGGTCAAGCTGGGCACGGTGGCCATCGATGGCACCAAGGTGAAGGCCAATGCCAGCCGTCACAAGGCGATGAGCTACGAGCGCATGAAGCAGGCCGAGGCCGAGCTCAAGGCACAGGTCGACGCGCTGCTGGCGCGCGCCAAGGCCACCGACGAGGCCGAGGTCAACGAGCCGGAGCTGGACCTGCCCGCCGAGATCGAGCGGCGCGAGGCGCGCCTGGCCGCCATCGGCGAGGCCCGCGAGCGCCTGGAGCAACGCCAGCGCGAGGCCGACCTCGAGCGTGGCTGCAGCGACGACGACGACCGCCGTCCGCGCGGCCCGCACGGCAAGCCCAAGGGCGGGCGCTTCAAGCGCGAGTTCGGCATACCCGAGGATAAGGCGCAGGAGAACTTCACCGACCCGGACAGCCGCATCATGAAGCGCGCCGGTGGCGGGTTCGACCCGGCGTACAACGCGCAGACAGCGGTGGACGAGGCCGCGCACATCATCGTGGCGGCGGAGTTGGACAACACCGCGCCTGATGTGAACTGGCTGCTGCCGATGGTCCAGGCGGTCAAGGACACTCTCGGCGAGTCCTGATTCGTCACGAAGCTCAGCAGGCTCACTTCCTGAGCTACCCGACCGCTACGCTGGTGCCAGCCTAGTCGCCGGAGTCCACCATGCCGATGAACCGAGTCCAGTTCCAGCGCGGAGTACCGCTGCCCGAGTTCTCTGCCCGCTACTGCAGCGAGGCGCAGTGCGAGGCGGCGCTGATGGCGTTGCGCTGGCCCGACGGCTTTCACTGCCCGCGCTGCCAGGGCTCGGCTTATTACGCCGTCGGACGGCTGTTCCAGTGCCGCGCTTGCCGCCACCAAACCTCGCTGACCGCCGGCACGGTGATGGACAGCACCAAGCTGCCGCTGCGCACCTGGTTCCTGACGATCTACCTGATCAGCCAAGACAAGACCGGCCTGTCGTCGCTGGCGCTGATGCGTCAGTTGGGCACCAGCTACCGCACCGCATGGCTGGTCCACCACAAGCCGATGTCCACCATGGCCGCACATGACGCCACGCAGCCGCTGTCGGGCGACGTGCAGATCGACGATGCGTATCTCGGTGGCGAA
>Ga0116179_1001821_pt1 | contig 15733 bp, 19 predicted proteins | sample AD_UKC071_MetaG_FD_89751 | JGI IMG/M metagenome (GOLD analysis project Ga0116179, IMG submission 89751) | Active sludge microbial communities of municipal wastewater-treating anaerobic digesters from USA - AD_UKC071_MetaG | ecosystem: Engineered > Bioreactor > Anaerobic > Digestate | place: USA...
AACTACCGCCTGTCACATTGCCGGTAACGGTCACGCTGCCTTTGGAATCATTCCAGAGGCCGTATGCATAGTTATTACTACCGCCTGTCACATCGCCGTTAATCGTCACGCTGCCGGTGGAAGCATTGACGATGCCGTATGCATCGTTAGAACTACCGCCTGTCACATTGCCGGTAACGGTCACGCTGCCTTTGGAATCATTCCAGAGGCCGTATGCATAGTTATTACTACCGCCTGTCACATCGCCGTTAATCGTCACGCTGCCGGTTGTATGCGTAAGTCGCACGCAAGCCGTCGTCCCGGCCACAATCCCCGAGCCACCGGCCACGAACTCTATTGTTCGAGATGCCGTAATCCAAAAGGTTCCGCCTGCGGTAGCTGTACTTCCGGCGGTAGTGCGAATGCTCAATACGGAATAACTTCCGACAAGGTCAATATCTATTGTGACGGTTTTCCCGTTCGCATATACATCATCTTCGTTCCCCGGCAATGTTCCGCCGTTCCACGTAGCGGGATTGGACCAATTGCCGTTGGCGACTGCGTATTTCTCGGCCATTAGCTATTCCCCTCATAATTATTCAAAGTTTGCACCAATTGATCCAATAGCGTCTTCTGCGTCGGATTTGCATTATGCGTGCTGAATGATTCCTTGATTACTCTGCTTCCATCTTTGTAGATTTCATGTATTTGGACGGTGACTATACTTTGCCTCCCGTCGGAACGAATTGTCACTATTCGCTCCTGCCTCTCAACAACCGGAGGAGTCAACGCTGCGGCCACCATTTCTTCCGTTACGCTGCTGCCTTCGCCGAAATACTGCTCATAAGGCGAAATGTAGCGAATACCTATCTCTTTTATCCTCGCGGCCTGATCAGATGTAATTAAACCGGCTGCTAATAGCCTCTCTACCGTAGCAATCGTCTCTGGGTGACTGAAGTCTATACCACTCCCAGCCAATTGCCTGCGTACCCATTCAAGTCCTGCTGCCTGCAAAATAGAATCCACGGCGCTGACAAAGTCAGCACCGTACAAGCTAGCAATCCAGGAATAGGTATGAAGTGTGGTATCTTTTACTTCGACGGTTTTGGAATTAAGCGCCGCCGCAATTTCCGTCGCCGATCCCGATAGCTTCAGGTGCGCAATCAGTTCACGCAAAGTCATAATATATTCCTCCATTTGCTCTTTGTTGATAACTGCTATTTCATTCCGCTCGAATTGTTCGCGTGTACGCCGAGGGAATCGTTCACAGGCGAAGCCGCCAGGGCACTATCGGTGCCGCGGACAATGCCAGCTAAGACTCCTGCAATTGCCCGCCAGGTGATGAATCGAGTAGTCGGGACGCTATAAGCCTGTTCATTCAATTTTTTTGCAACATCTTCATCACTCATGTTGACATAGCCAATTTCCAAAGGATCATTTCGAAGTTCTTCGATTAAAACAGCATATTGTTCGTTTGTGACGCTCCGCTAGGGCTAAAGCCCTGCGGCTTCTTGGGCAACCCCCGCCGCCGCAGAGGTTAACGCCCAACGGCTGCGTCCCAGCCGAAGAATGTTAATGGCGGCGTTAACGTCTCCCTGCAAACCACAGCCTATATCTTTACTTAAGGACAAATACTACATTTTCCCTTTAATAATCATACTTCCAATTGGTATCCGCGAATTTTGAAATGGTTAATATAGGACAATTGGACCTGTGAATACGACCAGGTATAGTATCCAAATCCATTGGAAAAATGCCAATTTTGCGGCATTTAAATTTGAAGCAAGAAAGGTATCTCAGCTTTCTTGCACCAGGCTCCGAGCTTGGCGGCGGTCCGGGACAGAAGGGCGCCCCCTGGGGGTTCCGACGGAAAAGTGCTGCATTCGGAGAAATTCCGGATGCAGCTTTTTTTTACTTAGGACGCGAGTTATTTAGCTCTAAGCTATGGCTTGCATGGAATGCTGTGGTTTGCAGGGAATCGTCGCTCGGATACACTAAAATTTACTTACAGACTTCAAGACTTCAGGCTGTGGTTTGCAGGGAAATGATTTGCAGCGACATCATTATGTCTCCCTAACCATTACACTACAAAAAATATTGGCCGCCTCTTTCACAAAGGAATGCTTGCCTGTAGCAAAGCGGGTCAGAACGTCTGGCTTTACAGCAGCCTTTTCTGGAGCGAAATTTCGCATCGCGGTCGCCGAGGCTGGGTGCACGAGGCCAAGCCCACCAATAACCTCCGGATATAAAACATACCTGTATCCAACAAAATGGATATAGGCGTGTACCTTTGTGTGGTCGCCCAGCACCGTGCGGGCAGCGACGATGATCTCTGGCGGTGTAAACCACTCGGTTTTGTGGGGAGCTTCAATGGTCGCTGGCATCGTTAAATGGCGGTTTCGTGATCAGCTCCGGTCGCACCTCCTCAAAATGCATGATCGCAAAGATATTCCACGCAGCATGAGCCAGGTGGTCCTCGGAGGTATCGCCCTGCAACCATAAATAAAGGTGGCGCACGGCGTGGTTAAAAAGATCAGTGGATGGGATGCCTTTGAGCCAGTTGTTATCTGAATACTTTTTCGCCCCCTCGGCATAAGTTTCTGCTAGGCGGCGGAGGCCGATAGGGGTAATAAGATCAAAGCGGACGTTATCGGCATCGCTCGATCTCACAGCACCGGTGTCAAATTGCTTGATGTCATTCATGGTATCCCTCTTTATCTATTGGCTTGCGAATCTATTCAACGGCTACAGCAGCAGGTCCCTGTGTTAGAACAGCAGACGTTGCTATTTGTCTCCATTGTCGCCAGGACTCGTTCCAGCTGTTTGTTGATGTAGTAAAGGTCTCCTACAAGGGGAAAGTGTTTGTTCCAGTATTGTGGGAAGACAATTGCGTTTCCGCCGTTGGCGATGAATTTATCGCAGTTGCTTTCGGAGTCATCCAGCAGGACGTGTCGTTGGGAGGCTAGATGGGTCTTGTTGAAGGCAATGATGGCCCTGTTGGCAAATTGCGGAAAGTGTTTACAGATCCAGCGTTCCTTTCCTGCTACAGCGCGTTTGAAGAAGGGTTTGTTGGTGTCCAGGTAACCTGCCGAGGTGCAGAGGAGAATCCTGTCGCTAAAGTGTTTTTCACAACAATGGACAAGTTTTTCGGCCCAGGGATAGGGTGCTAGGTTGGCCCATGTATCTTCTGTAATCCGTTCCCAGATTTCTTCATCAGGAATGTCGAAGATCTCTTTCAAGGCCCATCCTAGGGGGCGTTTCTTTGTCTTGAGGACTTCGGTAAAGTCTTTACCGATCAGTTGGGCCACACCCCCGATGAAATCTGCCAAAACGCCGTCGCAATCGAGATACAGTACTGGATTTGTCATGTCTGAACTCCTTTCCTACGATGCCTGATGAAGTTAGCGTAAGCAAAATTGACTTGTTCCAAAAAAGGACCGTTGCTGTGGATGATGAACGGTCGAATCTCGTTGTGGTGCCAGTAGGCCTGGCCCGTTTCGTCAAAGGCTGGTGTGAGTGTTTGTGTGTTTTTGAGTGTGCAGCGGTGGTGATGGAGATTGATCACAAAGGTATGTTTGTGATCTAACTTGATAGTGTCTGGTTTTAGCAGGTAGGCGCAGGCCCACAGGAATTGATCGTTCTCAATGGCCCAGGGGTCGAAAAACTCAGGGTATTTTCCTTGTGTTTTTATCTCTTCATAAAGCTGGGCGCAGTATTGAAATAGTTCAATGACGAGATCACGGGGTCCGGCAACAAAACCTGAGCAAGGATATGACTCCTCTCCAATCTGGGGAAATCGGTATCTGAAATCCGGGGCAATATCGGGATAGGGTTCCCGTTCCGCACCCAGGATGACCTGTTGCGTCTTTTCTAATTCCGGATAAATGGCCTGGAGTGTGTTGTTAACACAACTGTCTGTTCCGTCAATGATGAGGATGTATTTGTATGATTCCGGGACAAGGTTGATGTGTTTTATGGTGTCGATGATTTTGCTCTTTGTGAAATCCATGTATTTTTCACCGGCACCGATGATTTTGAGATGAATTCCGTAATGGGCGGCGGTCCGCTGGAGGGGTAATGTGGCCCGATCTAGCTCTGTTTTGTTATCATAGAAGGCCCATGTTCCGAACCAGACCGGCACGGCCTCTTTGTCCTCGGCTTGTTGGATAGCCCAGATCACATAGGGATTGGTTTCCAGGCTATTATTGTTGACAAATGTTTTGAGGGAGTACTGTCCGGGGAATAGTGTGATGGCTGGTGTTTTGATGATATCCGGTGTCAGTTCGCCTATTGTGTGATTATCGATAGTGCATGTGACAGGGTATTTGTTGTGGAAGGAAAGCAGGGTCATTCCCTGGATGTGTATGGGTTTGTCTGTCTTGAGTGAAATGATGCTGGGGGTTGGTGCGGAGATGCACCAGGGGTGGTCTGTCGTTTCACATGGAATGGCTCGATAGTCCTTGGTGCAGAGGTTGACGTGTTCTGTTGTCCCGTCGGTTTTGATCCGGCATAAGCTGTAGAGTTCTGTAACCGAGATCCATTCCGGTAGCGGTTTCCATACGTGAGTGATTTCGTCCATGCTTTTTAAGATTTAGTGTGCCTATGGTTATTGCTGTTGTTGCTGTCAACTACCCCCGGCTAAAGCCGGGGGCTTGCCCACCGAATGGGCTTCAGGGCTGGTTGACGACAGCCCACTGCCCCGCAGGACAGTAAAGCGGTTGCGGATGTTACGGGCCGCATTGATGTCAGCATGATCTTCAAAGCCGCAGGAGGAGCAGGTAAAGCTATGCTTCTTGCGAATGCCCTTAAGACCACAGCGAGAACAAACTTGGCTGGTGTTTCGAGGATCAACTACCTCAACTAAGATACCTACTTCCTTTGCCTTATTGCGAATCCAGGTGCGCATCATTCCGTGCGGCCATTGATTAAGCCTGCGGCGGATACCAGGACGCTGCCTTACATTTTTGGTGACTTGGGGCATCCTCAGGTCCTCAAGGACCAGAACAGAATCCTGAGGTGCCCACTGCACTAACTGCTTGGCGATGGTTTGAACGAATGTCCTGGTACGATTTTTTTGCTTGCGGCCAAGCCGTTTGAGGACACGGCGTACGCTGCGGGTATCCTTGCCCTCTGCCTTGCGGGTCGCAAGCTTCTTCTGGAGGCGGGCCCGGGTTTTTTGGGTACGGCGGTTTTTCGCTTTCACCTCCTTTCCACTGATGAACAAGACGCGCTCATCAACGTCGATGGCTACCAGAGCATTCGTTTCGTTGAGGTCAATGCCTACAGGGTGTATGCCAGCGGGCTTGGGTACCTCTAGAGTGACGGTAAGCCTACCGAGAAGCTTGCCATCTCGCTCGATGACGTTGAGGCTATCGTATTCCTTGGCTTGCTGGAATAGCGTTTGAAACGCTTCAGGCACGTGATACCGTAGACGCTTGCGCCCAGCGACCGTCCAGATGGACAAGGCGCCGTCTTGCCGAAAGTCAGCGTCACGACCCCACCTGCCGATAAGGAAGACAGCGTTGGCACGTCTAAACTCAAAAGGCTTACTGATCCTGCGCTTTCTCCGCTTGGCACTGGCATAGGCCCCAGAGACTTGGCGGATGGCGTTGATGGTCATTTGGGAGTTAAGTTTGCCCTTTACGTTGTGATAGCACTTTCGTTGAAGGGCAATGGCACCAAGGGGCTTACCATCGTTGAAGGCAATAGGAGAAATGGCCTGCTTGAGCTCTCTAGATCTATAGAGAGTCTCCCGCAGGTCAGGATCGTCTTCGATGAGGATGGTGATCGTACGCTGAATTTCCATCATGAGTATATTATAGCATAGGATGATGGAAAAACCCATGTTGTTGCAACAAGGGGATTGCGCCATTCCCCTCCCCGCTAAAGCGGGGAGGGGAATGGCGCATTTCCTGTGGTGGATACTGTGGCTGAGGATAGACCCCTTGCATGGGGTTGGCCCCGATCATGGCCTGTCCTTGTGCTTGGTATGCTTGTTTGATCTGGTAGATAAGACGGGAAAAAGCAATTTGGGCTAAGTTAATGTTAGGCATGGGTTTATCGTATACTTCTATGTTATTTTACTATAATAACGTCTGTTATTATAGATGAAGGGCATCTTGTAGCTTTTGTTTTATGGTTAGGATGTGCCTGTCTTCGATTGTGATTTCCAATGGGTTATGAGGATTTTCTTTTTCTGCCAATTGGATGGCTGTTTTAACGATCCAATCATCTAATTTGACGAGTAAGTTGGCTAGGGCTTTGTTGCTTTCGTTGGTGAAGATGATGCGTTTGTGAAATTGACTATTGTAGCTATCAATTTCAATGTTCATGGTTTTTCTAAAAGTTCTTTTGGTGGCAAGAATTTGGTGAAGATGTGTATGAATCCAATGTTGTCTTTTAATGGATATGATAGTTTGATAATATGATCTCCTTTGGTGACCATTATACCATCATTGTAATAATGGGCCATGATGTCAAAGAGTGTATCAAGCTCCTTTTCATTAACTTTGTAGGGCAATTCAAATTCGACTGAATACCAGATTTCTTTATTCGTAGGAGTGTGGATGCTGGGTTGGGCTGGCTGCTGGTCTTTCTTTTTTTTTTGCTCATTGTGCTTAAGCAATGGTGTTTTTTGTTTTTGAATGATAAATGACTATCACAGCGTGAGTGTCCACACGTGTGGACAGTTTATTCGACATTGAGTGGTCGTCCACACGCGGCGTCAATGGCTGAAGCCCGTGCATCGGTGTTGAGTGAGGGATCGACGAAAGCGGCCTGAAAAGCCAGGATGATGCGAGCAGACCCGGCAGTTACAGGATTTGTGATATTTTCTTCAAAAGGTGTCTCGTCGCTTTCACTTTCTGGTAAGAGATTATTTCCAAAGACAAATTGGAGATCATCCTTACTCTGATAGTAAATCATGCGGAGGAGTTTGGCCCGAGGACGGACGACATCAGCCATCAATGGATAGTCGTCATCACTTGGATAATCGAAGGCGGTGGAGAGCAGGATATTTTTCTGAATGACAGAAAGGGGGCGCACGACAAGATTTTTGATGGTGGAGAAGATCGGTTCCTGCGTCCCGGCGGCAACGACTGTCTGCAGAAGGCTGATGTAGTTTTGTAATTCTGCTACTCCGAAGGGTAAGGGCCAGTCGATCCAGGCATTGGCGTTTTCTGGCCAAAGCGGCAGGGCATTTTGGAGCGTCTCGATATCTTCCGCCAGCCAGTAGTGAAGCCCGTAGAAGAGTTCGGCACGTTGTCGGATACGTTTGGCAATATGACGGTAAGCAATGGGTACGGACATAGAAATGCTCCTTAATATTTTCTTTATTGTACTGGGTTGGTGGTTTGTAAAAAAAAAATGAGCAGCTGTGATTGCTGCTCATCGACGTGTCTGTCAGGACTGTACTAGACGCTGGCTAGCGCTAGATGTTTTTGCGGGCTACTGCGTTGCTTGTTCTTTCTGTTGCTGGAGGATGAGTTTACTTGCGGTCAGGGTTTGCTCCAGGTCCTTTTGCTGTTCGGGGGTTAGGGTGTTGAATTCCCGCAGGACATATTTGGCAATTGGGAAGGCGATTTTGTTCGTGAAGAAGGCTTTCTTATTGTCAGCGTGGAAGAAATCCCGAATCTTTCGGGTGATAGCCTCTTCATCTCCAACGACAACGTCTGCGAGGAATTCTGACATCCAGGATGATCCCCAGGCAGCAAAGGCATTTTCCAGGTAATTAACGGCCCGCTGCATGTCGTCGATTTTCTTGTCTGCTTTTTTCCAGAGAATGAAGAGGATGATTCCGAGAGCAATGCCAACGCCAGCAGCGATCAGGAAGGGGATGAACGTGGTCATGGATACCTCCTTCTATGGGATTTGTGTGGTGGATTTTCGACTAAAGAATATGCTAAGGATGTAAAGGGCTGAGAGGAGTAAGACGGTGACAATGGCTGAGATGACGGCAACGGCAACGATCCCGGACCATTTGAGGGAACGTTCCACAATGATGGTGATAGGTGCCTTTTCCGGTTGTTCCTGTGGTTTGGGGTCGGGTTTGGTTTCCACTTGGGGTGGTTGGGTTTGGGGAGACTGTTCTGGTGGGTTTTCCTTTGGTGGGGTTGAAGGTTTCTCTTCCTGAGGTGGTGGTGGGACGGGATTTTGGTTGCTTGGCGGGGGAGGAACGACAGGTGCATTTTGCGGTGGATTCCTCCGTTCCCGCCAGTTGCCGAAGATGCCTTGACCTGGTTTTCGCCAGAAGAAACAGATGTTGCTGATGCCGGTGGCCCCAATCCACGTTCCGTATGTCTGTCGGCCATCCGTCCCCCAGATATTTCCGACCAATTCTCCCCGTTGTGTGAAGATACCTCCGCCGGAGTCACCAGGGCGGGCAGCATATTGGGTGACCATCCAGTCGCCTCTTTTGTTCATGGCATAGGTGTAGCTGATCAGGGCACCATTCCAGAGGCGCACTGCTTCTCCGCTTCCATACCCTGCCAGGATGAGTCGTTCCCCTGGATTGGGGTTTGTGGTGACTAGAGGAACAGCATACTGGATGAGTTCTTCCTGGTCACTTTCCGGTTCCAGGACAGCCCAGTCGGTGTTGCGGTCGTGATTCAAGACCTTGCAGCGAATTGTCTTGCCTTTGAATCTGATGTAGGCGTAGGTGCAATTCTCTACTATATGTCCGGCGGTTAAGACGCCCACCGATTGGTTATAGACAAATAGGGTTCCTAAACCCCGACTCGTGCCGGAGCTATCGGTGGCTCCTATTGTTATGACACTGGCGGCCCGGATTTTATTGGCGATTTCCTTGCTGACGGCAATGGTTTCGTCGCCATAGTTTTGTGGGATGAACGGTGCCGTCTGGGCGTAGCTACTTGGAACCTGACAGGATCCCCCTGGACACTGTGCGCTGGTCTTAAAGTCAATCCAGCTGTTGCTCAGGATTAAAATTGTGACAAGGATTGACGACTTAAAGAGATTGATGTTGAACATTTGAGACCTCGCTTTTTATATCTCGCACGTGTTTGGGTGGGTATGTTGGGCGTCAACTACCCCCGGCTAAAGCCGGGAGCTTGTCCCTGGCGCTACACCGCTGAGGGTGCATCCGAGACGTATGGCGGGTTGACAGCCGCCCGGCGGGAGATGTTCACCGCCGCGATGTAGTCCGCGAATCCAGCGTATCCGCAGGACGTACAGGAGAACTTGCTTTGAGAGGGACGGTTGCGTTTATCGATGTGACCACAGGCCGGACAGGTCCGGGAGGTATTGCGGGGATCGACCAGGACCACCGGCACCCCCGCCAACCGCGCCTTGTACTCGATGTACTGGTGCAATTGAGAGAACGACCAGCTATGCAGTGTCGCCCGCTGGTGGCGTCGAACCGTTCCCCGCTCGCGGATGCCGCTCAGGTCTTCGAGGGCAATCCCGCGCCCGGTGTCTTTCGCCTTGGCGACGATGCGCTTGCTGATCGTGTGGTTGGTGTTCGCGGCAAAGCGACGCTCCTTGCCCGCCAGTTTCTTGAGGCGGCGGCGCGCCGACTTCGTGCCCTTGCTTTGCAGCTTGGCGCGCAGGCGGCGGTGGCGGTAGCGCACGTTGTTCACGGCGCGGCCACTGTGGACTGTTCCGTCGCTGTCGGTGGCGATGTTCGCAATACCGAGATCAACGCCAAGCCAGCCTTCAGGGTCAATTGGCGCTTCGTCGGGAACGTCGCAGGTCGTGTACAGGTAGAACTCGCCCTTGCGATGCACCAGGTCGCTTTCGCCGCGCTGGTACTGAAGCAGCGCCAGTTGATGCGCGCCGGTCACGAACGGGATGGTCTGCCGACCGCCAAGCAACCAGATCGACACGGCGCTGTCGGCAAGGCGGAAGTTCAGGATGCGACTGTCATACGGTACAGCGCCAAGTTTGCGAAACTGCCGCTTCGTCTTTTTGTCCAGCTTGTAGGCGTCAACGACCTTGCCGATCACGCGCACGGCCATCTGCGCAGACAGGCCAAACTGCTCGCGGACGGCGTAGTACGTCAGCCTGTGGACAGGGACGCGGCCAAAGGTCTTCTGCTGCCACGCCACGTCACTGACGTAGTTGGCCGCCTGATTGGCTGCCTCCATCGTCTGCAACAGAAGTTCACGTTGTTCGTCAGTCGGGAGCAACTTGACTTTCGCGGTGAGTTTCATAAAAAAACGCTCCCGGAGACTCCCGCCATGAGGCGGGAGAGGAAGGGAGCGCGACGCGAAAACAGGCCGAAAACGTTGCTTCTGTCGCGCCCGTGGGCTATACTTCTTACGAAGGCACTCCCTGATGGGAGAAACGGCTACTTTCCCAACTGAGTGTTGCGGGTTGCGGGCGGGAAGCGTCGCCAGCGTAAAACGCTCAACGTCAGCGTTGGGCTGCCTCCCAACTCGCGGTCCACCCCGGTGGACCGGGCTGCTGTCAACCAGCCGAACGTCTCGGATACGCGATTCGTCGCGTAGCGCCAGGGACAAGCTCCCGGCTTTAGTCGGGGGTAGTTGACGTTTCAAGTATAACACAGACTCCAAGCAAATTCAACATGTTGAAAGGAGGCAGGGCGCATTCCTTCCCCGGCTAAAGCCGGGGGTCTCCTGCGCCGGTTTTTATGACTTTACACTGAGAGATTGTAGAGTCTTGATAAAATAGATAAGCTGATGCTTCTGTTTTTTTATTATATATGAAGGGGCCTTAGTTTTCCAAATGTTGGGACGGAAAATTTGGATTTCGCTATCGGGATTATTCTCCAAAGCTTCATAGTTCAAGTATAATACAAAAACCTCAATACAGAAAAAGAGGCCGCCTTCCTCCCCACGCCTCAAGGCGGGGGGCTTCCGGGCGGCGATCTCGGTGATTAGTCGCAGCACTGGGATGACCCAATGCGGGTTGCGGCAAGGGTTGGTTCCGCAATGGAGATGGCACTGGAGAGGGCCGTGATTACGGATTCGATTTTGTAGAGGTGGTCCCGCAGGGTGGTGATGTAATCAAAAAGCTGTGAGAATTCTTCACACCCACAGCAGGGCACGCTGCAGGTGTCTTCGATCCGGATACCGTTGATTTCTGCTTCAACGGTGGCGCAGGCCCCTCCCAGGATTTGGAAATTGCCGTTTTCGTCGGGAGGGATGCCGTTGATTGTCTTGATGGGTGTCGCTGGATCGCTAATTACATTGAATCCTGTGGTATCACGGGCGGAAATTGTCAGGGTGTTGGTTTCATTATTTGGTTCAATGAAGACATTTGTTCCGCCGGAGAGTTTGATGTCTCCGTAAAAATAGTGTTCGACATTGAGAATGTCTTTAACGATGAGTGGTCCTGGAAGCGGCGGGAGGAGTCGAATGCAGTCCATCTCTAGGAGTGTGTTCTGGGAGGAAAAGAGATATTCCCCGGGTGGAAAGGCCTTGAGGCTGTTGATGTCACCAATCACAATGTGCCCGGTGAGTCCGGGGTGGTTGCTGGTGAGTCGGTAGGGTGCTCCCCAGCTGTGGTTGTTGGCAGGGATGTAGGCCAGGACGAATGAGCTGCCATCTGAGATGTGAAGGCTTAGGGCATTGCCATGAAAATGGATCTTGGAGATGTGCCAGTTGTAGGGGTTATTTTGAAGGCTGTACGGGACCGCCAGGTAGAGGCTTAGGATGAGGCTGTTGGGTATGGTCAGAGTGTTGCTGGTATCGACAGGATGACAGCCTTCCCGAATTGGATATAGCCGCTGGGAATTGTGGCTGAGAAAATCAAGATTATGGATCTGGAGAGGCATGGGCGGCTACGTATCGTTTATGTAAGAGGGCAGAATGCTGAAACAAGATCAAACAGGTCGTGCTGATTCCTGGATGAGCATCAGGTCGCCGTTGTAGGAGTCGCTTTGCTGGCGGGCCAGTTTAAAGAGGATTAGGTTGCCTGGCATGACGTTCAGGGGTTCACTTTCCAGGATGATGTGTTGTCCGGCTTCACTGAAGGAAATATTCTGACTGGTTTGGGTCCAATTGATTTGGGAAAGGACAGGATTGAGGGGTATGGGTAATGTGGTGGAAGGTTGTCCTACGACCGCGGCTGAAAGTTGCAGGGCCTGGCTGGGATTGCCAGGGGATGTGCCGGAAATCCAGAAGCGGAGCTTGACTTGGAATAATCCCGGGTAGTCTTCCCTGTAGGGAACGTTGATCCTTCCTGTCAACTCCGAGGCTCGTCCGAAGAGGAAGACGAGGCAGATGAAGTTTTGCTGGATACCTTCCACGATGTTGACCAGCCGGATGACCTGACAGGGTAAATCCCCGATCATCTTGGTCGTGTCCAGCGAGAGTGTGAGATTTCCACTGCCTGCCGTCCCGGTCGGGATGGTGTTGCCATCCTTTTTGAGGACCAGGGCATTGGATTGACTGGTAAGACTGGAGACAACGGTCCCTGTGACCAGCCTGTTTTCCGTCTTATCGTATTTGATGGCCTGGTCAAGTGTGTTATTCTCATGTTCTTCAAAGTAGTCCGCATTGAGATCGAGCAGAAGGTGTCCTGTGATTTGGGGGGTGCCGGTCTCTGCGGAGATGGCGATCAGTCCTGTACTGTCTTTTGTCTTAAGGGATGTGACGCTGGCATTGGTGTTGGTCACGGGGTTTGAGAGATAGAGGATGAGGCGACGGCGGGCAACAGGGCAGCCTTCCGATGTTTGGATTGTGTCACTGCCGAGTATCCACGGTTCCCGCCCGCAATCTGTCAGCCACCAGAGACCGTATTCGTCGATGATGACGTAATCGTTTTCATTCCCATGCGGGACACCGCAAAGTAGGGGTGTCGTATCCTCTCCGGTGTACCAGAGGAGGAAGGCACTTTCGATGAGGGCCGGTGGCCAGTAATTTTTGAGCGGGCTGCGTGCGATGTTGTAGCCATATTTGGCCGCCGCCGGTGCTTTTCCGCCGAAGATTTCGTCATTGCTGACCAACCACCCTTCTTCAGTGTTATCACTGGCGAGAGTGCACTTCAGGTCAAAGGCTAGGTGTTTGTGGGCAAATTGTGCTGTAAAAACACTGGGGGTGAAATTGAAGAGGTATTTGGTGTCATTGATTTTGCGGAGGCTGGTGCCCACAGCGATGGGGATGTGCGGCAGATTGGCTGTGACTTTCCCAGGCTGGATTTGACTTAGGTAGTAGATGGCACACTCTCGCGGTGTTTCACCGACCTGAACGGCATCGGCCAGGTTGATTTCGGCTATGCCCCAGATTAATAGATCTGCCAGGATGGGGCTGGTTTTTCTGAGGACGATGCCGGTGATGAGGGCCGTATTCCCGATATTGATGACACCGTCAAGTGTCGTGGCCTCCGGTTTTGCCCGTTTGAATGTTAGGCTTGTCTTGTCGAAATAGACAACATCGTTTTCCGAGGTTTCTGCATCAACGGGCTGCTCGTACAGGATGAGTTGCTGTCCCAGGTTTTCCAGGTCAATGATCTGTTTGAGATAGCGGATGCTGTTTTGCAGCTGTTGCAGAGGGGTGTTGATGACCTCTGGAGAAACCGGGTCGGTGGATTGGATGTAGCGAATGATGGATTGAAAGCTGTTCATAGGATGCTGAATTTGACGGAAATGAGATGGCTGATGATATCGCTGACAACCACGATCTGATCAGGGGAGAAATACTGTCTGAGGACCACGACATCCTTTCCGATGTCCTGTTCTGCCCAATCGGCAATGACGGCTGCGGCACCGATGATCTTGCTGTTGCTGTTGGCCCCAAAGGGCTTTCCGAAATAGCCGGTTCCATTGGCAATGGCGGCGACATTGACTGTATTGTACGTGGGACTGTCGGGATCTGATTTATCAAGACCTTTTAGTGTGACGGGGACACGGAGAAAGTCTTGGTTGGTGGTACTTTCAAGATTGTTATAGTAATCAATTCCTTCTAATTTATCCGGGGTGATCTGGGGAATTTCTCCGGTGGTGTTGATGAACTCGATATACATGGCGTTGATGGTGTTTATGAGTTGTTCACAGATTTTTTCCACGCCATAGACACTAACAACGAAGTTGGACATAGAATTCTCCTTATAGTGTGATGATGCCGGTATCGCCGGTATGGTAAGCGTAAGCGTTTATGGTGCTTGTGCAATGATCTGTCAGGACCGCATGTCCTTGAATTGTTAATTCTATTTGAATAGATATTAATTTACCTGGATGAATCAGTTTGTCGAGGGCTTGATCGATGCGACAGGGAATGGGTTGGTGTTGGCATTTTGTTATATCCAAGTGGATGATGGTGCTGTTTGCCGGAAGCAGCGTCTTGGCTATCCATCGGGCAGGATTGATTTGGGTTGGTAATCGCTGGTTGAAAAGGATGTTTGGCTGTTGCCCATTGTCCAGGCAGGCCTGTTCCAATCTGGAAAAGAACTGGTCGAAAGGGGCCTGTTGTTCGGGAATCAGGGGGCGGACGCGGTTGGGATTGGTGAGCTGGTATGTTTTGACGGTTGTATTGGGAAAGATGAGCGGTGTTGTGATGTAGGCCGGAAGGAATTTCTGACTGATGATGATGTAGGGTAACTCGGCAGCGCTGGGTAGGTCATCTCTAGCCTGAAAGATGGTGCAGGCGGTGGTGAGGGGGTCGCCCGATTGTGTGGCATTGGTGCGGACGCTGGCTGTGGATGGAATACTGACCAATTTTTGGGTGGTGATGAGCGTTTTTCCATCTTGTGTGAGTTCAAGAATGTGCTCGTCTGGTTCCAGAATGGGAAAACCGAAGCATAGGGACAGTAATTTATTGAGGCCGTAGGTGCTGGGTCCCTCGGTGATGACTTTGAGGACCGTGTGATAGATATCTGTCAGGTCGTAGTAGCGGGATTCAAAGGTATTCAGGGGTAGCAGGGATCCCCAGGTGTTGGAAAGGAGGTTGGTCTTAAGTGTGATGCCTCTGGCCCACAGGATGTATTCTCCCAGGGGAGTCTTCTGGTATTGTTCTTCAAGGGGTGTATTGGTTTCCAAAATGATGCGTTGATTGTGGGTTTCAATGAGAAAATCCTGCCCGCCGACCCAGAGAATAGCCGGGGAGACGGGATTGTCTGTTAAAAGGTCGATGTTGAGGACGCCGGGTGGCAGAGGAAGGATGTATTGATTGGTATCGGCTGAAAAGAATAAGTGGTCTTCGAAGGTGTTTGTCTTATCGAAACGATAAATTGTTTTTTGCTGTTGCTGGATATCCTGTTGACTGATAAAGAGCGGATAGGTTGTTAATTTTATCGTATCCTGGCACTCATTAGCGAATAACGTGTTGATTCCGCCTGTGGCGAGGGTGTTCAGTTCTCCAAAAATAAAGGAGATGAGATCAAAGTAAAAACCGGTGATGGTGGCCTGTTTGAAGACTCGTTCATCCAGCCAGAACGATGGAATGAATGGGTAGATCTGGCCTTTTTCAGTTAATGAGTTGCCTTTGATGTAAGGTGTGCTCGGCATTCTGGTCAGAGGATGTCAGAAAAAACAATATCGACCTGTTCGGGTGTGGTAAGGAAGATGACGGTATTTTTGGAGACGTGTTTTTCGGGGATGTAGGGCACCTGGAGGACGCTTCGTGATGTGAGGCGGATCTTGTCCAATCCGGTGTTTTCCTGATTGGGATAGGGCATGAGGAGAATACCGGACATATCGACGATTTCCACATTCGTCTCCGGGTAAAGTTGATTGATGGTGAGGATGAGTTTTGAGGCAAAGAGCTGTCCATCCCATTGTGTGGTATTGATGACGTTGGCGATTTCTCGTTTGATGAGGTCGATATCAAGGGTATCT
>Ga0116179_1001838_pt1 | contig 15656 bp, 18 predicted proteins | sample AD_UKC071_MetaG_FD_89751 | JGI IMG/M metagenome (GOLD analysis project Ga0116179, IMG submission 89751) | Active sludge microbial communities of municipal wastewater-treating anaerobic digesters from USA - AD_UKC071_MetaG | ecosystem: Engineered > Bioreactor > Anaerobic > Digestate | place: USA...
ACCGCACGCTCAAGACCTGACGAACAGCCCCGCCCCCAACGCCGCAGCGCCGACGCGGCGGACCGCATCGGCGCTGGGAAAGTAACGGACCGTGTGCCCGGTCGCTTGGGAGAAGGTCCGGGCCACTCGCATGGCCCGGATAGTCCCTGACCGGATCAGGCGGCGGTGGGGGCCGCCTGCAGCACGCTTTCGTCGACATGGTCGGCGAACTGGGCGAAGTTCTCGATGAACTTGGTCACCAGGTCGCGCGCGGTCTTGTCGTACTCGGCGCCGTCGGCCCAGGCGCCGCGCGGGTCGAGCAGCTTGCTGTCGACGCCCGCCACGGCCACCGGCACTTCAAAGCCGAAGTGGGGATCGCGGGTGAATTCGGCCTCGTTCAGGCTGCCGTCGAGCGCGGCATTGAGCAGCGCGCGGGTCGCCTTGATCGGCATGCGCTTGATGCCTTCCATGGTCGCCTTGCCGCCCGACCAGCCGGTGTTGACCAGCCAGCACTTCACCCCGCCCTTGGCGATCCGCTCCTTGAGCAGGTTGCCGTAGACCGACGGGTGGCGCGGCATGAACGGCGCGCCGAAGCAGGTGGAGAAGGTCGCTTCCGGCTCGGTTACGCCGATTTCGGTGCCCGCGACACGCGCGGTGTAGCCCGAAAGGAAGTGATACATCGCCTGGTCCGGGGTCAGCCGCGCGATCGGCGGCAGCACGCCGTAAGCGTCGGCGGTGAGGAAGATCAGGTTGGCCGGAACCGGGCCGAGGTTTTCTTCCGAAGCGTTCGGGATGAAGTCGATCGGATAGGAACCGCGGCTGTTTTCAGCCAGGCTGTTGTCGTCGAGGTCAATCTCGCGCGTCACGGGATCGATCACAACGTTTTCCAGCACCGTGCCGAAGCGTTTGGTGGTGGCGAAGATTTCCGGCTCGGCCTCTTCCGACAGGCGGATCATCTTGGCGTAGCAGCCGCCTTCGAAGTTGAACACGGCGGTGTCCGACCAGCCATGCTCGTCGTCACCGATCAGGGTGCGGCTGGCATCGGCCGACAGCGTGGTCTTGCCAGTGCCCGACAGGCCGAAGAACACGGCGGTCTTGCCGTCGGGACCGATGTTGGCAGAGCAGTGCATCGGCATCACGCCCTTGACCGGCAGCAGGTAGTTGAGGATGCCGAACACCGACTTCTTCATCTCGCCAGCATAGGCGGTGCCGCCGATCAGGATCAGCTTTTCCGAGAAGTTGACCGCCACCACGGTTTCCGAACGGCAGCCGTGACGCTCCGGATCGGCGCGGAAGGTGGGCAGATCGATGATGGTGTATTCGGGGATGAAGCCGTCCAGTTCACCCTCGGTCGGGCGGACCAGCAGGGTGCGGATGAACAGGTTGTGCCAGGCAAGCTCGTTGATCACGCGCACGTTGACGCGGTGATCGGCCTGCGAACCGCCGAACAGGTCGGCCACGTAGAGGGTGTTCTTCTCGGCCAGGGCGGCCATGAAGTCCGCCTTGAGCGCGGCGAAGTGCTCGGGAGTCATCGACACGTTGGTCTTGCCCCACCACACGGTGTTTTCGGTCACGCCGTCGCGGACGATGTACTTGTCCTTGGCGCTGCGGCCGGTGTGCTTGCCGGTTTCGACGACCAGCGGGCCATCCTTCGACAGGACGCCTTCGCCGTTGCGCACGGCGTGCTCAACCAGCGGCGCGGTGCCGAGGTTGGCGTGGATGGTGGCACTGGTAGTGATGCCCTGCTTGTCGAGGGGGAAGGAAAGCGAACCGGTCAAGCTCATCTCCATGATCGTGGACGAAGACGCGGACACGCCCCCGTGAATGGCGCTGCATACCTATGCGGCAGGAGTCGAGGGGGCGCATAATCGACGCGGTCGATTCCGTCAAATCACGCGGGCAATTGTTGGCGCGCCTTGCGGGGCCGCGCGCCAGGGGCTAGCCGTGGCGATCTTCCAGACCGCCCAAGCCGGATACCCGATGGACCAGCCGCCCGCCCCTGAACCTTCCACTGCGCCCGGCGAGCCGCAGGTGATCGCGCTGGTCGACGATGATCGCAACATCCTGACCACGGTTTCGATCGCGCTCCAGTCGGAAGGCTTCGCCACGCGGCTCTATTCCGATGGCGCTGCCGCGCTGAAGGCCCTGCTGGAAAACCCGCCGGACCTGGCCGTCTGCGACATCAAGATGCCGCGCATGGACGGGTTCGAACTGCTGCGCCAGCTGCGCGCGAAAAGCGCCCTGCCGCTGATCTTCCTGACCAGCAAGGACGAGGAGCCCGACGAGGCGCTGGGGCTGGCGCTGGGCGCGGACGACTACATCACCAAGCCGTTCAGCCAGCGCCTGCTGGTCGCCCGCATTCGCGCGATCCTGCGGCGCAGCGATTTCGTGCGTGCCGCCGCCGGCGAGGCCCAAAACGAGGCCCAGCCGGAGCCGATCCGGCGCGGGCGCCTGACCATGGACCCGCTGCGGCACGAGGTCACCTGGGCCGGCCAGCCGGTATCCCTGACCGTTACCGAGTTCCTGATCCTCGAGGCGCTGGCCAGCCGCCCGGGCGTGATCCGCACCCGCAACCAGCTGATGGATGCAGCCTACGACGACGACGTGTTCGTCGACGACCGCACGGTGGACAGCCACATCAAGCGCCTGCGCCGCAAGTTCCGCGCCACCGATCCGGACTTCGCCGCGATCGAGACGCTGTACGGCGCGGGCTATTCCTTCGCCGATGGCTGAACGCGCGGTCCGCATCGGCTCGGCCCGGCGGCAGTGGACGCGGCGCACATCGCTGACCGTGCGGATACTTGCGGTCAACATCATCGCGCTGGCGCTGATGGCGGGTAGCCTGTTCTACCTCGATTCCTACCGCAAGCAGCTGCTCGACCAGCGCTTCAAGCTGGCGGCGGCAGAGGCGGAGATCCTGGCCGACGGCCTGGCCCAGACCGGCCGCGACGGCCAGCAGGCACTCGCCCGGCGCGTCAGCAGCCAGCAGCAGCTGCGGATCAGGCTTTATGGTCCGGACGGCGCGCTGCTGATCGACAGCGACCGCCTTGGCCCGCCGGCCTTCACTCTGGTCGATCCGGCGGCCGAGCCGTTCCTGCTGCGCGCCGCCCGCCAGCTCGACCGGGCGATGAACTTCGTCCTGGGGGCGGAACCGGTTCCCGCCTACCGCGATCCCGCGCGGGACAGCGCCGCCGCCTGGCCGGAACTGGGCGCCGCCCGCGCGGATGGCGCCACCCATGTCGCCCAGCGCGCCGCACGCGACGAGACTCCGGTGATCAACGCCGCCGCGCGGGTCGGACCGGACGGCGACCTGCTGCTGACCACCCGCAACTCGCGCGACATCACCAAGGAAGTGCGCGACGCGCGCGGCACCCTGGGAATCGTGCTGGCGGCCACCCTGATCATCTCGATCCAGCTCTCGCTGTTCCTCGCGCGGACCATCGTCCAGCCCTTGCGCGCCCTGATGCGCGCCGCGATCCGGGTGCGCCTGGGCCGCGACCGCGAAGTCGTGGTGCCGCGCCTGCCCGACCGGGGCGACGAGATCGGCCTGCTGGCGCGCGCCCTGTCCGACATGACCGGCGCGCTGCGCAGCCGGATCGACGCGGTGGAAAGCTTCGCCGCCGATGTCGCGCACGAGATCAAGAACCCGCTCGCCTCGCTGCGCTCCGCACTCGAAACGCTTGAGAAGGTCGACGATCCGGACCTGCGCCGCCAGCTGACCGCCATCGCCACCCATGACGTGCGCCGGATCGACCGGCTGGTCAGCGAGATTTCCGAGGCCAGCCGGATCGACGCCGAACTCAGCCGCACCGAATTCGTCCCCGTGGACCTGCGCGCGCTGGCTTCCGCGCTGGTCACCGCGCGCGAGCAGCGGGGCGAGAACCGGGGGTGCCAGCTGGTGCTCCAGCCGCTCGGCCCCGGCCCGTGGGACGTACCGGGCGATCCCGCCCGGCTGGAGCGCGTGCTGGAAAACCTGATCGACAACGCCGCCTCCTTCTCGCCCGAAGGGGGCCGGATCGCGCTGCGGCTGGAACACCACGGCGATCGCATCGAACTGGCCGTGATCGACGAAGGCCCGGGCATCCCCCCCGAAGCGCGCGAGAAGGTGTTCGAGCGCTTCCACTCGCTGCGCCCCTCGGGCGAGGCGTTCGGCAGCCATTCCGGGCTTGGCCTGGCGATCGCCCGGACGATCGTTGCCGCGCACGACGGCACCCTGGTCGCGATCGACCGCGACGACGGCCGCCCCGGCGCCTGCCTGCTGGTGGAGCTTCCTGCGATCGGCGAGGAGGACGAGGAATGAGCCTGCTCGCCAATGTCTCCTGCGTGGCCCGGGATGGCCGGGCAGTGCTGATCGAAGGGACGTCCGGCAGCGGCAAGTCCAGCCTCGCGCTCGCCCTGATCGACCGCGGGGCCGTGCTGATCGGTGATGACGGCGTGGCACTTGCGGCGCGCTCCAGCAAGCTGTTCGCCAGCCCGCCCGAGCGGATCGCGGGGCTGATCGAGGTCCGCAACGTCGGACTGATCAGCCTGCCCACAGCCGCCGACGTGCCCGTGGCGCTGGTCCTGCGGCTCGACACGCAGGCCCCGCGCTTCATCGACGCCGCCGAGGCCTGCAACGTCGGCGGGATCACCCTGCCCCTCGTCCGCCTCTGGCCCGACGGGGCGAACCTCGCGCTCAAGGCGGAACTGGCACTATCGCATTGGGGCCTTTCCTTTTTGCCGAGCCCTGAGCCATAAGCGCGGCGATGCCCGAATCCCCTGCTCCGTCCGCCCGCCAGCGCGTCCTGCTCGTCACCGGCCTGCTTGGCGCCGGCAAGACCACCGCACTGAGGGTGCTTGAAGACCTGGGCTGGGAGACCATCGACAATTTCCCGATCCGCCTGCTCGACCGCCTGATCGACAGCCCGAATGCCTCGATCAGCGACATGCGCGCGCCGCTGGCGATCGGTTTCGATTCGCGCACCCGCGGCTTTGATCCAAACAAGGTGATCGAACGGGTGAAGCGGCTCGTCGACCGGCCGGACCTAGAACTGACCACCCTGTTCCTCGACTGCTCGGGCGCCGAGCTGGAGCGCCGCTACAACGAGACGCGCCGCCGCCATCCGATGGCGCAGGACCTGCCGGTCGCGGCCGGGATCGCCGCCGAGCGCGAGGCGATGGAGCCACTGCGCCGCTGGGCGGACATGGTGATTTCCACCACCGACTTCACCTCAAACGACTTGCAACTGGCAATCCGCGAACGATTCCTGCCCGATGCGCCGCGCACCATGACGGTCACCATCACCAGCTTCGGTTTTTCGCGCGGGATGCCGCCGCTGGCCGATCTGGTGTTCGACATGCGGTTTCTCGATAACCCGCACTGGGATGCGCAGCTGCGCCCGCAGACCGGGCTGGACGCCGGCGTGGGGGCCTACATCCGCAAGGATCCGGCCTTCGACGAAGCCTTCGGGCGGATCCGCGACCTGATCCTGATGCTGCTGCCGCGCTACCAGGCGCAGGGCAAGGCCTATCTCAACATCGCCTTCGGCTGCACCGGGGGGCGGCACCGCTCGGTCTTCGTGACCGAGCAGATCGCGGCGGCGCTGCGCGGCGCGGGCTATTCGCCCACCGTCATCCACCGCAACCTCTCTGCCCGCGCGGCCGATCTTGTCGAAGGAAAGCATTGACCCCGGGGGGTATCAGCGGCATGGCCGCCCGTCACCTTGCGGCGGGATTCGACCTGCCTACATAGGAAACTGGCACTGGGCCGCAGCACAGGAACGTCGCGTCGCCATGATCGGCATCATTCTGGTCACCCACGGCAAGCTTGCCGAGGAGTTCAAACATGCGATGCAGCACGTCGTCGGCCGCCAGGAAGCCGTAGCCACTGTCTGCATCGGCCCGAACGACGACATGGAAGCCCGCCGCCGCGAGATTTCGGACGCGGTCAAGGCGGTCGATTCCGGTCAGGGCGTCATCATCCTCACCGACCTGTTCGGGGGCACGCCTTCCAACCTGGCGATTTCGCTGATGGAAGCCGGCAAGGTCGAAGTGATCGCGGGGATCAACCTGCCGATGCTGATCCGCCTCGCCAAGGCGCGCGGCTGCATGGATCTGGCCAAGGCCACCGTCGCGGCGCGCGATGCGGGGCGCAACTACATCACCATCGCTTCGGAGTTCCTCGGCCAGGACGCCTGACAATAGAGAAAAGGGGGGATTCCGATGACCGAGGCACGCGATAGCGTAGAAATCGTCAACAACCGGGGGCTGCACGCCCGGGCCAGTGCCAAGTTCGTCAATGCCGTCGCCAAGCTGGGCGACAGCGTTGCGGTCACGGTCCTCAAGGATGGCGCGGATGCGGCCGGAGGCTCGATCCTCGGCCTGATGATGCTCGGCGCGGCCAAGGGCGACAGCATCGACATCGTCGTATCCGGCGAAGGCGCGGACAGCGCGCTGCTCAAGCTGGTCGGGCTGGTCAAGGACGGCTTTGGCGAGGATTGATGGCGTGACCACGCGCCGCACCATCACCGGTTTTTCCAACCCCGCGGTCAAGGCGCTGCGCGCGCTGCGCGAGAAGAAGCACCGCAAGGCCGCAGGGCAGTTCCTGGCCGAAGGGCTGCGCCTGCTGACCGATGCGCGCGAATGCGGCCACTTGCCGCAGGTGCTGGTGATGTCCACCACGCGCGATCCGCACCCCCTGCTTCAGGCGCTGGAGGCCGATGTCGTCGCGGCTGGCGGCGAAGTGCTGGAAATGGCACCGGACCTACTGTCCAAGATCACCGGCAAGGACAACCCGCAGGCTGTGGCCGGGGTCTTCGCGGAATTCGACACGAGCCTTGCCGCACTTGACCGGAGCAAGGCGAGTATCTGGCTGGTGGCGCAGGCGCTGCGCGATCCGGGCAATCTTGGCACCATGCTGCGCACCGGCGATGCGGTGGGCGCGGGCGGGCTGATCCTGCTGGATGACTGCGCCGATCCCTTCTCGGTCGAGGCGGTGCGCGCCAGCATGGGCGCGGTGTTTACTCAAGGCATCGCCCAGGCCCGGTGGGAGGAATTCCTGCCCTGGCTGCGCTCCGGCCCCGGCCAGCTGGTAGCCGCATCGCTGCGCGAGGCGGTTCCCTATCGCGGCGCGCCCTATGCTGCTCCGTGCTTCATCATGGTCGGCAACGAAAGCCGGGGCCTGCCCGAGGACTACGAGGCGGCCTGCGACCTGCGCGTCACCATGCCGATGAAGGGCCGCGCCGACAGTCTCAACGCCGCTGTCGCGGGCGCGGTACTGGCCTACGAAGTGCTGGCGGCATTGGACAATTAGGCCGCGTTCAGGCTGCGATCAGGCTGGCCGGTCCAGTTTGGCAGGCATGAAGTACATCTTTCAGGCTGCCGCCTTCGTCCTCCTGAGCGCTTGCGCCACCACCGCCCAGCCGCCGCTTCCGGAACTGGCGAACAGCCATTGGCGCTTCGAGCGGATCGACGGCGCCGCCCCCGTCTCCCCCCGCGCCCACCTCGAGTTCAAGCCGGACCGGATTTCCGCGACCGTCGGCTGCAATGGCCTGGGCGGTGACTGGCGGATCGACGGGAGCCGCATCGTCACCGGCCCCTTCATGTCGACGCGAATGTTCTGCGAGGGCCTGATGGAGCAGGAACGCGCGGTGAGCGATCTTCTGTCCGCTTCGCCCGGCTGGAAACTGGCCGGAAACCGGCTGGAGCTGGACGGCGCCGGACACCGCGCGGTGCTGGTCCGCGTCAGTCCCCCGCGACGAACGCCATGAGCCGCCACTCGCCTTCCTGCTTCTCGGCAACCAGCCGGTAATCGAGCGGACTGCGCAGCGCAGCGCTGGCAATATAGCCCTGCTCCTTGCGGCCCGTCAGGCTGACCTTGCGGAAGTCGCCGCGCTCATCGGACGCATCGACCAGATGCCATGACACCAGCGCCAGCACCGGCGCGGCCTGCTCGGGAGCGGCGCGCAGGGGCACCTTGTCCCCGCTCACCAGCAGGACCTGAAAGGGGTCAGCCTCGCCCAGATCCTGGTCGAAGAACCACGGCAGGACCAGATTGTCGCCTTCCGCTCCCTTCGCGCAGCCGAGCCGGAGGATCGCGTCGAGTTCCTCCCAGAGCCGCTTCCCCTCGGCCCCCGACAACCGCCGCCGCAGTTCTTCCCGGCCGCTTCCGCCACCAAAGTCGAGCACGATTCCGGGATCGGCCAGCACCGCAAGGGCAACCGCATCGCGGCTCTTGACCGCTGCCGCGAGCCGACCGGCAAAGGCACTCCAACCCGGCTCTGCTCGGCATTCATCGCGCGGACCATAGGGCCCGGCAATTTCCGGCATAGCGGGAGTTGGAGCAGGTGCCGCCGATGGCGCTTCGGTCGCAACCGCGACTGGCGAAGGCGCGGGTTCAGGCGCGGACGACTGCTGCTCTACCTTGCGCTCGCAGCCTGCCAGCAGCAGGCCGGGGAGGATCAGGAGAGCAAGGCGGCGCATGATCACTCCGCCGCCTCTTCGCCTGCCGGCGCTTCACTCGCCACCTCGAGCGCGGGCAGCGCCGCATCGCCATAGCGCGGCGCGGTTTCGACCAGCGCGACCTCCTCGCTGATTTCGCGCTTGCCGATCTTGATGTGCTTTTCCGTCAGGCGGCGCGCGCGGCTGAGCACATTGCCTTCATAGGTGCGGGCGAAATCATTGAAGGAATTGACCGCGCGGCCGAGATGGACGCCCGTCTTCATCAGGTCGTCCTGCGTCTTGGCGAGGCTGTCGTAGAGGTCGGAGGCGAGCTTGCCGATCTCGCGCGCTTCCTTGGCCAGCCCCTCCTGCTGCCAGACCTGAGCGATCGTGCGGGCGATCGCGACAAGGTTGGTCGGGCTGGCCAGCAGCACCTTGTTGCGGAAGGCAAAGTCCCACAGCGCGGTATCGTGTTCCAGCGCGGCGGCGATGAAATGCTCGCCGGGGACGAACATGATCACGTAGTCCGGCGCATTCTCGAACTGCGACTGGTAGCTCTTGGTGCCGAGCGTCTGGATGTGGTTGCGCATGGAGGCGGCGTGCTGATCGAGGTGGGCCTTGCGCGCTTCCTCTCCCTCCGCCTCGAACGCGTCCTGATAGGCATTGAGCGAGACTTTGGCGTCGATCACCAGCTGCTTGTTGCCCGGAATGCGCACGATGGCGTCGGGCCGCAGGCGCCCCTCCTCGGTGTTGATCGAATGCTCGGTGACGAAATCGGTGTGTTCGGACAGGCCGCACTGTTCCAGCACGTTGCGCAGCTGCTGCTCGCCCCAGCGCCCCCGCGCCTTGGGGGCATTGCGGAGCGAATTGCCCAGCCGCATCGCCTCGGCCCGAACGGCTTCCTGCCCCGTGCGCAGCGCCTCGATCTGGCCGAACAGCTGGCCGAAGGCGTCGACCCGCTGCTTTTCGAGGCCCTGGACCTGCTCCTCATAGCTTTTCAGGCGCTGGTCGACCGGTGCGAGCAGCGACTTCAGGCGCTCGGCGCTGGTCTTTTCGCTTTCGTCGAAGCGGGCCTGGGCGCGGGTGAGGAATGCCTCCTGCGCGCGTTCCAGCACCTTGTTGCCGGCGTTCTCGAATTCCTTGCGCAGCGTTTCCTGCGCCTCGATCAGCAGGCGTTTCTGTTCGGAGAAGTTTTCCGCGTCCGCCTTCAGCCGTTCCAGTTCGGCGCGAAGGCCTTCACGGTCGTCGCGCACCTGGGCAAGCTCGCTGCGCAGCACGGCGGCATCGGCGGCCTGCTGGCGTGCGGCGGCCAGCGCGGGGGCCAGGGCATCGCGTTCGCGCCGCACGTCCTGCAATTCGGCCAGGCTGGTTTCCAGAGCCCTCGCCCTTTCGCTCGTCGCGGCCAGATCGACGGTCATCGCCTTGACGACGCCTTCATTGGCGCGAGCCTCGGCCTCGCGGGCATCGGCCCGCGCGCGCCACTCGGCTACCGGGCGCGAGCCGAGGAACCAGCCGAGCCCAAGGCCGGCCAGCAGAGCAACAATTCCAATGATGAGCGACTGGTCCACGCAAGCCCCGCTAAAGAACGAAGCGAGAACCTAGTCCCTCCGGGCCGATCTGGCAACCGCCGCCTTGCGCCTGTTCCGCAAGGCGTGCGGGGATCACGCCGCCTTGCGCAGCTTTTCCAGCTTTTTCAGCGCCATCTGCCGCTTGAGGCGGCTGAGGTGGTCGATGAAGAGAATGCCTTCGAGGTGGTCCATCTCGTGCTGGAGACAGGTGGCGAGCAGGCCGTCCATTTCCTCTTCACGGACCGTGCCGTCGAGGTCCTGCCAGCGGGCGCGGATGCGGGCCGGGCGTTCGACCTCGGCATAGATTTCCGGCACCGAGAGGCAGCCTTCGGAATAGACCGAGTAGTCATCTGAGGGATCGAGAATCTCCGGGTTGATGAACACCCGGGGTTCCTGCTTGGTCGGCTGGTGGTGATGGTGGTGGCCGTCGTGATCGCAGGCGACCGGCTCGGCATCGGGATCGTCGGGCTGGAGATCGATCACCAGTACGCGCAGCGGCACGCCGACCTGGATCGCGGCGAGGCCGATGCCGGGGGCATCGTACATCGTCTCGAACATGTCGGCGACGAGCGTGCGCAGTTCGTCGTCAAACTGGGTGACGGGCGCCGAGATCTGCTTGAGCAGCGGATCGGGGACTTCGATGATTTCGCGAATGGCCATGGGGGGCCAGATAGTGCGCTTGCCCGCGAATCTCAACCCACCGGACGCCGTGCGCGCAAGGCCTGCGCCAGAGTGCCTTCGTCGAGGTAATCCAGCTCTCCCCCCACCGGCAGGCCGTGGGCAAGCTGGGTGATCCGCACGGGGTAGCCTTCCAGCCGCTCGGCGATGTAGTGCGCGGTGGTCTGCCCCTCCAGCGTAGCGTTCATCGCCAGCACGACCTCATCGATCCCGCCCTGCGAGACTCGCTCGATCAAGGGGCCGATCGAGAGGTCTTCGGGCCGCACCCCTTCCAGCGCGGAAAGCCGCCCGCCCAGTACGTGATAGCGCCCGGTGAACAGGCGCGCCCGGTCCAGCGCCCAGAGGTCGGCCACGTCCTCCACCACGCAGAGCGAGCGGGCGTCGCGGCGCGGGTCGGCGCAGATCGCGCAAGGGTTGGCGGTGTCGACATTGCCGCAGGTCTGGCACTCGACCAGCCGCTCCGACAGGCCCTCCAGCGCGGCCAGCAGCTGGACCAGCGCGGTTTCGCGCCGCTTGATCAGCCACAGCACCGCGCGGCGGGCCGAGCGGGGGCCAAGGCCCGGCAGGCGCGCCAGGGCCTGGGTCAGCGTCTCGATCTCTTGCGATGCCATGCCGCGACAGATAGGGCGCGCTTTCAGGAAAGGCAAAGCCACCATGCGCGTGATCTTCATGGGAACCCCGGATTTTGCCGTCCCGGCGCTGAAAGCGCTGGCGGTGGCAGGGCACGAGGTGGTCGCGGCTTATACCCAGCCGCCCCGCCCCGGCGGTCGGCGCGGCAAGGAACTGACCCCCACCCCGGTCCACAAGGCGGCCGAGGAACTGGGCATTCCCGTGCGCCACCCCGCCAGCCTGAAAGACGCCGACGAACAGACAGCCTTCGCGGCGCTGGGGGCCGATATCGCCGTGGTCGCGGCCTACGGGCTGATCCTGCCTCAGGCGGTGCTGGACGCGCCCCGGCATGGCTGCCTCAATCTCCACGGCTCGATCCTGCCACGCTGGCGCGGGGCGGCGCCGATCCAGCGGGCGATCCTGGCCGGAGACGCCGAGACCGGGGTCGACATCATGCGGATGGAAGCCGGGCTCGATACCGGGCCGGTGCTGCTGGAAGGCCGCACGCCGATTGACCGCAAATCAGCGGGCGAGCTGACCGAGGAACTGGCCCGGATCGGCGCGCGGCTGATCGTGGAAGTACTGACCGATCTGTCCGCCTATCCGGAGCGGCCCCAGCCGGACGACGGGGTGACCTATGCGAAGAAGATCGACAAGGCCGAGACCCGCATCGATTTCTCACAGGACGCGGTGCAGGTCGAACGCCAGATCCGCGCTTTCGCGCCCGCGCCGGGGGCCTGGTTCGAATATCAGGGCGAGCGCTGCAAGGTGCTGGCGGCCGACCTTGCCGAAGGCAGCGGCGCACCGGGCGAGGTGCTGGACGAGGGGCTGACCATCGCCTGCGGAAGCGGCGCGATCCGCCCGACGCTGGTCCAGCGGGCCGGCCGGCCAGTGATGGGCGTGGCAGAACTGCTGCGCGGCTGGGCGATCCCTTCGGGGACTGCGCTCACTTGACCCGCTTCGCGCTCACTCTCGAATTTGACGGCACGCCGTTTCACGGACTGCAGCGTCAGGCGCATGGGCCGTCGATCCAGCAGGCGGTGGAGGAAGCAGCCCAGCGCGTGACCGGCGAACGGGTGGTGCTCCACGCCGCCGGGCGGACCGACGCGGGCGTCCACGCCCTTGCCATGCCGGTCCATGTCGACATCGCGAAGGACATCGCGCCGTTCCGGCTGATGGAGGCGCTCAACCATCACCTTCGGCCCGATCCGATCGCGGTGCTGGCCTGCGAGGTGAAGGCCGATGACTGGCACGCGCGGTTTTCGTGCCTGGGGCGCAGCTACCTCTACCGCATCGCCAACCGCCGCGCGCCGCTCACGCTGGACCGGGGCCGCGCCTGGCAGGTAGCACAGCCGCTGGACGAGGCGGCGATGCACCGCGCCGCGCAGGCGCTGGTGGGGCGGCACGATTTCACCACCTTCCGCTCGGTCCAGTGCCAGGCCGCCGATCCGGTCAAGACGCTCGACCGGCTGAGCGTGGAGCGGGTGGGTGAGGAAGTCCACATCCGGGCCGAGGCGCGCAGTTTCCTGCACCACCAGGTCCGCTCGATGGTCGGCTGCCTCGCGCTGGTCGGCATGGGGCGCTGGCCTGAGGATCGGATGGCGCAGGCCCTCGCCGCGCGTGACCGGCAGGCGCTGGGGCTCAACGCGCCGAGCGAGGGGCTCTATTTCGTGCGCGCGCTTTACCCCGGTGATTGAGGCATTAGGTTGCATTCCGCAACGCCGTGATGAGCGGCAAGGATTCGGGAGACAACCATGAGCTTTTCAGGCCAGCAGCTTACCACCCAGCTTGATGCCGACGGCACCCTGACCGTCCAGCTGAACGACAAGACGTGGGAGGCCCCCAAGGCGGGCCAGGTGCTGATCAGGGTCGAGGCGACGCCGATCAACCCGTCGGACCTTGGCCTGCTGTTCGCTTCTGCCGATACCGACAACGCGGTCTATTCCCCCGGCAAGGTCGTGGCGAAAATGCCTGACAATGCCACCCGCGCGATGAAGAGCCGCCACGGGCTGGCCATGCCTGCGGGCAACGAGGCGGCGGGCGTGGTCGTCGCGGCGGGCGAAGGGGCCGAGCACCTGATGGGCAAGCGGATCGCCTGCGTTCCGGGCACGGCCTATGCCGACTATGCCATTGCCGAGGCGCAGATGGCCTTCGCGGTGGACGACAGCGTGACCGCCGAACAGGCCGCCAGTTCCTTCGTCAACCCGATGACCGCGCTGGGCTTTGTCGAGACGATGAAGCTGGAAGGCTTCACCGGGATCGTCCACGCCGCCGCCGCATCCAACCTTGGCCAGATGCTGGTCAAGATCTGCCTCGAGGACGGCATTCCGCTGGTCAACATCGTGCGCAGCGAAGCGCAGGTGAAGCTGCTGAAGGATCTGGGCGCGACCCACGTGCTGAACATGACCGACGCGGACTTCATGGCGCAACTGATCGACGCGATTGCCGAAACCAAGGCGATGATCGGCTTCGATCCGATTGGCGGGGGCACGCTGGCCGGGCAGATCCTCACCGCGATGGAAGCCGCCGCCAGCCGGGGCGCCGCCTTCAGCCGCTATGGCTCGTCCGAGGCGAAGAAGGTCTACATCTACGGCGCGCTCGATCTGGGGCCGACGATCCTCAACCGCGCCTTCGGCCTGACCTGGGATCTGGCCGGATGGCTGCTCACCCCGTTCATGATGAAGGCCGGCCCGGAGATCGTCGGGCGGATGCGCGCGCGGGTGATGAAGGACCTGACCACCACTTTCGCCAGCCACTACAAGGCGCGGGTCAGCCTGGAAGGGATGCTGACGAGGGAAGCGGTCAGCGAATACAACGCGCGGCGCACCGGCGAAAAGTATCTGGTGGTGCCCTGATCCTGAGCCGATTTGACCATCCGGCGGCGGCAGGGTAGCTTCCCCAAAATAACGGATCGCATCGCGGACAGGCATTTCGCCTGCGCGCCATGGGGAAATCCGTATGACCCTGCTGCCAAAACCGGGGGTGCCGTTTCTGACCGATGCCGGGCTGGAAACCTGCCTTGTCTTCAAGGAAGGCTTCGAGCTGCCGGCCTTCGCGGCTTTCGTGCTGCTAGACGATCCGCGCGGGCTGGACAGCCTCAAAGCCTATTACCGGGACTTTCTCGACCTCGCGGAGCGGCACGATACCGGGCTGGTGCTCGACATGCCCAGTTGGCGCGCCAATCCGGACTGGGGCGCGGCGATCGGCTTTGACCGCGATGCGCTGGCGGCGGCCAACCGGGCCGCGCTGGCGATGATCGCTGGCCTGCGCGATCAATCCGCCATGGCCGACCGCGTGGCGCTCAATGCGGTGATCGGCCCGCGCGGCGATGGCTACCGACCGGATGCGATGATGACCGAGCAGCAGGCGCGCGACTACCATGCCTGGCAGATCGGCTGCGCGGCGGAGGCCGGGGCGGACATCGTCACCGGCCTGACGATGAATTACGTCGACGAGGCCCAGGGCATTGCCGCTGCCGCCGGGGTAGCGGGGCTGCCCTGCGTAATCTCGTTCACAGTCGAAACCGATGGCCGCCTACCCGATGGCACGACCCTGGCCGAGGCGGTGCGCCGGGTCGATGATCGTCACGGCAGCCGAGTGCCCTATTACATGATCAACTGCGCCCACCCTTCGCACTTCGCCGGGGTGCTTGGCGATTCCGAACTGGCGGAGCGGATCGGGGGAATCCGGGCGAATGCCTCACGCATGAGCCATGCCGAACTGGACGAGGCGGAGATGCTGGACGAAGGCGATCCGGACCAGCTGGCGCAGGACTACCGCGACCTGCTTGGCGATCTGCCCAACCTCTGCGTGCTGGGCGGGTGCTGCGGCACCGATCACCGCCATGTCGACGCAATCGCGCGGGAATGCCTGCCGCTGATGCGCGGCTAGGCGCTGAAGGCACCTGCTGCCAGCGGATCAGCGCGGCGGCGGCGGCGCCAGCTTGCTCAGCCAGTCGAACACCCCGGCCTCGCCCCGGCTGTCGGCATTGCGCCAGTCGAGCGCGTCCTTGCGGCTGTTGAGCTGCCGCCCGTCCGGGGCAATGGCGAACATCGCGGGCGTGCCCTTGAGCCGGGTCACGCCAAAGCGCGGCAGCAGGCCCTCGTTGTGGCCCTGCCCGGTCTGCGGCTTGCCGGCGTCGATGAATACCGCGGCGTAGTGCACGGCAAATTCGCTGCGGAAGCGGTCGGAGGTGAGCACCTTCGCCAGCGACCGGCTGTCATGGCACCAGTCGGCGCCGAAGATGACGAGCAGCGTCTTGCCACTCCCCGCGGCGTCGGCGAGCGCCGCATCCAGCACGGCGCGCGCGTCGGTTCGGGCAGGATAATAAGCCGTTGCCGCCGCCTGCGCCGCGTCCGGGGACGCAGCCAGCGCGGGCGAAGCCGCGCCCAGCGCCAGCAGCAG
>Ga0116179_1001839_pt1 | contig 15656 bp, 11 predicted proteins | sample AD_UKC071_MetaG_FD_89751 | JGI IMG/M metagenome (GOLD analysis project Ga0116179, IMG submission 89751) | Active sludge microbial communities of municipal wastewater-treating anaerobic digesters from USA - AD_UKC071_MetaG | ecosystem: Engineered > Bioreactor > Anaerobic > Digestate | place: USA...
CGAATGGCTGGTCCGCCGCGGGGTGCCGTTCCGGAACGCGCACGAGGCTGCCGGTGCCGCGGTGCGCGCCGCAGAGTCCCGCGGGGTGGGACTCGATGAGCTGACCGATGCGGAGTTGACCGCCATCAGTGACCGGTTGACTCCCGAGGCCCGGACGGTGCTGACGGTCAAGGGGTCGGTGACGTCGCGCAACTCCCGCGGCGGCACGGCACCCGAACAGGTCGCCCGACAACTCGACCACGTCCGGACTAGCGCCACCGCTCTGCGCAAACGGATAGTCCGAGACCGCTGAGATGAGCCCGAAGCGGGTGACCTCCTCGGGCTATGCGCTCTTCGGCCAACGACAGTTCCGCAACCTCTGGGGCGCGAACCTGGTTCTGACGCTCGGCCTGGTGATGCTCATGCTGGGCGCGTCCTGGACCATGACATCGCTGACCGACGATCCGGTCCTGGTCAGCATGGTGCAGACGGTGATGAGCCTGCCGTTCGTGATCTTCGGCATCCCGGTCGGAGTCGCCTCGGACTCGCGGGGCCATCGGACCATGCTGCTGGCCTCGCAGGTCTGGATGCTCGCGGTCACCGGATTGATGGGCGTCATCGCCCTGACCGGCGGATGGGACTTCACCCCTGCACTGCTGCTGTCGACGATGTTCCTCGTCGGCATCGGGGTGGTGGTCCAGCAGGCCGCGTGGAAGCCGTTCCTGCACGACCTGGTCCCCGAGGACAAGCTCGTCGGGGCCATCTCACTGAACTCCCTCAGCAATAAGATCTCCCAGACCCTCGGCCCGATTCTCGGCGGCTACCTGATGGGTCTGGCCGGGACCGCGGTGGTGTTGTTCACCCGAGCGGTCTCGCACCTGGTGATGATCATCACGGTGCTGCGCGAAACGAAGCGCAGCCCATCGCGGGTGACGGCCGACATACCCGGCGCCGAGAAACCTGCGGGCCACTCACTGCGCGACGGCTGGACAGTCCTGCGGCGTTCAGCAGCGCTGCACGGTCCGATGATTCGGTGCGCCCTGCTGATGGTGCCCTGCTCCGGGGTGTTGGCGCTGTTGCCGCTCGAGGCCAAGGAGAACATCCAGACCGGGGCCATCGGCTACGGCGGGTTGCTGGCCGCACTCGGGGTGGGCACGACCGCCGGGGTGTCGCTGATGCCACTGGTGCAGAGCCGGATTCGATTGAACCCGGTGTCTGGCCTGGCGCTCGGGGTCTTCGCGCTCAGCACTCTCGGGATCAGCCAGTGGGACAGCATGCTGCTCGACGCCGCGTTCCTGTTCTGCTTCGGCTTCAGCTGGAGTGTGCTGAGCGTGAGTCACCAGTTCGCCGTTCAGGTTTCGGCGCCCGCGGAGATGCGCGGACTGATGACGTCCTTCTACGCACTGGTCCTTCAGGGCTCCATGGCGCTGGGAAGCCTCGGCTTCGGTGTGCTCGCCCAGAGTGTGGGGGTCAGCCGCAGCATTCTCATCGCCGGCGTCGTGGCCATGACCGGACTGCTGGTGGTCGGGGTGTACCGAATTCCCACCGCTGAATCAGACGGGGCAGCATCAGCCGGCTGATTCGATCAGTTCCGACAACTCCAGCCACCGGTTCTCGGTTTCGACCATGTCCGCCTCCAACTGGCGTAACTCGGCGGTGAGGCGCCCCAGGCCCACGTGATCGGACTGGTCGTGCTCGGCAAGCTCGACGTGCTTGGCGTCAACCCGGGCGGCCAGCTTGGTCAGTGCCCGCTCCAGAGCAGCCACCTCCTTGCGGACACGGTGCATCTCGGCCCCGGACCGAACCGGTTGCGATTCGGGGCCGACGGACCCCGCCGACGCCGTTCGCGGCGCCTCCTCCGCGGGCGCGGCGGCGCGGCGGGCGGCGATACGCAGGTACTCGTCCACGCCGCCGGGCAGGTGGCGAAGCCGCCCGTCGACCACGGCGTACTGCTGGTCGGTGATCCGCTCGAGCAGATAGCGGTCGTGGGACACCACGATCAACGTCCCCGGCCAGGAGTCCAGCAGGTCCTCGGTGGCCGAGAGCATGTCGATGTCGACATCGTTGGTGGGCTCGTCGAGCACCAGCACGTTGGGCTCGGAGAGCAGTGTCAGCATCAACTGGAGCCGCCGCCGCTGCCCGCCGGAGAGGTCGCCCACCCGGGTCGACAGCTGGTCCCGGCCGAAGCCGAGGCGCTCCAACAACTGCGCCGGGGTGAGTTCCTTCCCGTCGACCTGATAGCCCGCCTTGAGCCGGCCGATCACGTCGCGAACCAGGTCGTCCTCGATGTCGGAAAGTTGGCTGCCCTGCTGGTCCAGGATCGCCAGGCGGACGGTCTTGCCCCGCTTGACGCGACCGCTGTCCGGGCTCAGCGTTCCGGCGATCAACGCCAGCAACGTCGACTTTCCCGCACCGTTGGCGCCGACGATCCCGGTCCGCTCACCCGGGGCGATCCGCCACTCGACGTCCCGCAGCACCGTCCGGTCGCCGAAGGACACCGAGACGTCGAGCAGGTCCACGACGTCCTTGCCCAGCCGCGCCGTCGCCAGCCTGGCCAACTCCACGGTGTTACGGATCGGTGGGACGTCGGCGATCAGCTGGTTGGCGGCATCGATCCGGAATTTCGGCTTCGAGGTGCGGGCCGGCGCGCCCCGGCGCAGCCAGGCCAGTTCCTTCCGCATGAGGTTCTGGCGCTTGGCCTCGGCGGCCGCGGCCTGGCGATCGCGCTCCACGCGCTGCAGCACGTAAGCGGCGTAGCCGCCGTCGAACGGCTCGACCACGCCGTCGTGCACCTCCCAGGTGGCGGTGGCCACCTCGTCGAGGAACCAGCGGTCGTGGGTGACCACCAGCAACCCGCCGGTGGTACGCGCCCAGCGTCGCTTGAGGTGGTCGGCAAGCCAGGTGATGCCCTCGATGTCGAGGTGGTTGGTGGGCTCGTCGAGCGCGATGACGTCCCAGTCGCCGATCAGCAGGGCCCCCAACTGCACCCGCCGCCGCTGACCACCCGAGAGCGACCCGACCTTGGCCCGCCAGTCGATATCGGCCACCAGTCCCGCGACGACGTCGCGGACGCGCGGATCCCCGGCCCACTCGTGCTCGGCCCGGTCGCCCACCAGTGCGGTGCCGACTTCGGCCTCCGGATCGAGGGAGTCGGCCTGCTCCAATGCCGCGACCTGCAGCCCACCCCGGCGGGTCACCCGTCCGGAGTCCGGTGCCAGGGTGCCGGTGAGCATCCGGAGCAGGCTGGATTTCCCGTCACCGTTTCGGCCGACGATGCCGATCCGGTCGCCGTCGTTGACCCCGACGGTGACGTCGCTGAACACGACGTGCGTCGGATACTGGAGGTGGAGCGCTTCGGCGCCCAGCAGATGTGCCACTGGGGATGACCTTAACGTCCGGCGAAGGCCCTGATGACAGGCACCGAAGCAATCGGTGGGCATCTGCTGGTGTGCCATGATGGGCGGCTGATGGGGCAGTAATTCAGCGGAGATTCGGGAGCCATGGTCGATCTGAACTTGTCGGGCCTCACCAAGCCTCTGGAGCGGTTGGTGGCCACCGCCCAGAACGGCTACGAGGTTGCCCGCTGGGGCGGACTGGAGACCGGTGCGGTGCCGTCACCGTTCTCGATCTTCGAGAGCACTCCCATGTACAAGCTGCGGCGGTACTTCCCGCCGGACAGCCGGCCCGGTCGGCCGCCTGCCGGGCCGCCGGTACTGATGGTGCATCCGATGATGATGTCGGCCAACATGTGGGACGTCACCAAGGAAGACGGTGCCGTCGGCATTCTGCATGAGGCCGGCCTGGACACCTGGGTCATCGACTACGGATCCCCGGATGAGGTCGAGGGCGGCATGGACCGCACGCTCACCGACCACATCGTCGCGCTCAGCCAGGCGATCGACACCGTGAAAGAGACCACCGGTCAGGACGTGCACCTCGCCGGCTACTCCCAGGGCGGGATGTTCTGCTACCAGACGGCCGCCTTCCGGCGGTCCAAGGACGTCGCCAGCATCATCGCGTTCGGCTCCCCGGTAGACACCCTCGCCGCGTTACCCGGCGGCCTGCCGGCGAACCTCGCGGTGGGGGTGGCCGACTTCCTGGCCGACCACTTCTTCAATCGGATCGACATCCCGAGTTGGTTGGCCCGCACCGGGTTTCAGCTGCTCGACCCGATCAAGACGGCGAAGTCCCGGGTGGAGTTCCTGATGCAACTCCACGACCGGGAGGCGTTGCTGCCCCGGGAACAGCAGCGCCGATTCCTCGACAGCGAGGGCTGGATCGCCTGGTCCGGTCCCGCAGTCTCGGAACTGCTCAAGCAGTTCGTCTCGCACAACCGGATGATGACCGGCGGTTTCGCCATCCAGGGCCAGCTCGTCACGCTCAGCGACATCACCTGTCCGGTACTGGCTTTCGTCGGGGAGGTCGATGACATCGGCCAGCCCCCCGCGGTGCGGGGGATCCGGCGGGCCGCTCCCAAAGCCGAGGTGTACGAGGCCATCATCCGGGCCGGGCATTTCGGCCTGGTGGTGGGTTCGAAGGCCTCCACCATCACCTGGCCGACGGTCGCCGACTGGGTCTTGTGGGTGTCCGGGCGCGAGCCCAAACCCGCCAACATCGTGCCGATGCAGGAGTCCGCCCCCGACGGAGCGAAGACCGGTGTCGCGATGAGTTCGCTGCTCATGCATGGGTTCGCCGAAGCCTCGGAGCTGGCGCTGACCCTGGCCAGGGGAGCCGCCGACGCCGTGGTGGCCGCCAACCGCTCGGTGCGGACACTGGCCATCGAGACCGCACGCACACTGCCCCGCCTGGTCCGCCTCGGCCAGATCAACGACCACACCCGGATCTCGCTGGGTCGGATCATCGACGAGCAGGCCGACGAAGCTCCCAACGGCGAGTTCCTGCTCTTCGACGGACGGGTGCACACCTATCAGGCCGTCAACCGGCGTATCGACAACGTGGTGCGCGGGCTCATCGCGGTGGGCGTGCGCCAGGGCACCCGGGTAGGGGTGCTCATGGACACCCGACCCAGCGCGCTGGTGGCCGTCGCCGCCCTGTCCCGTCTCGGCGCGGTCGCCGTCCTGATGCCGCCGGATGCCGACCTCGAGGCGGCCGCCCGACTGGGCGGGGTCACCGACGTCATCACCGACCCGGGCAACCTTGCCGCGGCCAGCCAGTTGCCCGTGCAGACCCTGGTCCTCGGCGGCGGCGAGAACCGCACGCTCGACCTGTCCGAGGGCAGCACTGTCATCGACATGGAGCAGATCGACCCCGACACCGTCGAACTGCCCGGCTGGTACCGGCCCAACCCGCAATTCGCCCGGGATGTCGCCTACGTGGTCTTCAACGCCGTCGGCGGCGGCGAACTCGTCCCCAAGCAGATCACCAACTACCGCTGGGCACTGTCGGCGTTCGGCACCGCCTCGGCCGCGGCACTGAACCGCAACGACACCGTCTACTGCCTGACCCCGCTGCACAACCAGGCCGGACTCCTGGTCAGCCTCGGCGGTTCGGTCGTCGCCGGGTCGCGGATCGCGTTGTCGCGGGGTCTGTGCCCGGAGCGCTTCATCGACGAGGTGCGCCAGTACGGGGTCACCGTGGTCACCTACACCTGGTCGATGCTTCGGGACGTGATCGACGCCCCCGATTTCGAGATGTCGGGGAACAATCCGATCAGGCTGTTCATGGGTTCCGGGATGCCGACCGGACTCTGGCAGCGCATCCTCGACATCTTCGAACCGGCTCGGATCGTGGAGTTCTTCGCCACCTCGGACGGTCAGGCCGTGCTGGCCAACGTCGCCGGACTGAAGGTCGGCAGCGAGGGTCGGCCACTGCCCGGTGGCGGTGAGGTGGAACTCGGCGCCTACGACGCCGACGAGGATTTGATCCTCGAGGACGACCGCGGCTTCGTTCGGGTGGCCGGCCGCGAGGAATTGGGTCTGCTGCTGGCCCGTCCGTGGGGTCCGATCGACCCGACCGCCGCGATCAAGCGCGGCGTCTTCGCCCCCGGGGACATCTGGATCTCGACCGAGTACGTGTTCTGGCGCGACGGCGACGGCGACTTCTGGCTGCTGGGTAACCGCTCCGGGTTGATTCGCACCGCGCGCGGAGTGGTGTTCCCCGCCCCGATCACCGATTCGATCGGGGCCATCTCCGCGGTCGACCTGGCGGTCACCTATCCGTTGGAGGTGCCCGGGGGCACGCTGGCGGTCACCGCGATCACCCTGCGGCCCGGGATGTCCGTCACCGTCGCCGACCTGTCCGATGCGGTATCGCGGATGCCGGCCGGTCTGCCACCCGATCTGGTCCACGTGGTCGACGATCTGCCATTGAGCGCGTCCTACCGACCGACCGTCTCGGCGCTCAAGGCTGCCGGGCTGCCCAAGGTGGGCCGTAACACCTGGTACCTCGACACCGATACGGGCAAGTACAAGCGACTCACCGCCGCAGCCCGCTCAGTCCTGGCCAAGGGTAGGGACTGATCTGCGCTGTTAGGCTTGCCGAGTCGAACGCCTGAGCGGAGGAGAGCAATGGTGGGGACATTCCGCGGTATGAAGGCAGCGCGCTACGGCATCGTCGGGGCGCTGACTGCCGCAGGGCTGGCGCTGGCGCCGGGCGCCCACGCCGAACCGTCTCCCGCTCCGGTGCCCTCGCCGACGGCGACGGCCACGGCGTCTGGCGGAGCCCAGACGACCGAGGCGTCGGCCGGGACCTCCGGGGACACGGCAGCCTCGGCCACCTCTGCCGGTACCACCGCCGCTTCCGGAGCGAGCTCGGGTGACGTGCTCGACCAGCTCGCGCAGGAGTACGCCGTGGGCTCGGGCGGTGGCCAGCTGTCGAATCTGCTCAAGATGAGCCTGAAACTGCGGGCGATGGGCTTCAAGCCGTCGAAAGCGAACCTGGCGGAGATCGCCCAGGCCATGAACTACCGGCCCAATCAGATCCCGCTGATCGAGGCCCTCAAGGACGCGATCGCCTACCAGCAGAAGATCAGGGCTCAGATGGAGATCCTGCAGCAGTATCAGCAGCGGCAGGGCGCCAACAGCGCGGTGATGGGCGCGGGTCAGATGCCGGGCGACTCCAACCCCGCCAACATTCCCGGTGCTCCGCCGGCCGCCGCACCGGTGATGCCGGCCGCGCCGGCGCCCTGACCGGCCGTGCTCGATCCCACGCTGCTTGAGATTCTGGTCTGCCCTATCGACCGGGGCCCGTTGCTGCACATCGGCGCTGTGCTGTACAACCCACGGCTGCGAAAGGCCTACCGCATCGAGGACGACATCCCGGTGTTGCTGGTGGACGAGGCCGCCGATGTCGACGCCGCCGAACACAACCGCCTGATGGCGGACGCCACAGATTGATCCGGGACATCGGCGGAACCGGCCGTCGATCAGGATTCCGTTGGTGAGTGAACCGTATCCGCAGGAGCACGACGCGGCACTGCGCTGCGATCCGGTGACCGCTGCCCGGCGCCTCCTGGGCGCGGTGCTGACAGCCGGGGGAGTGCGTGCCCGCATCGTGGAGGTGGAGGCCTACGGCGGGCCACCGGATGGACCCTGGCCGGATTCCGCCGCACACTCCTTTTGCGGCGTGACCAGCCGCAATGCGGTGATGTTCGGACCGGCCGGCCGGCTGTACACCTACCGAAGTCACGGTATTCACGTGTGCGCCAACATCTCCTGTGGCGACGACGGGGCGGCGGCGGCCGTGCTCTTGCGGGCGGGGGTGCTGGAATCCGGGCATGACGTCGCCCGCGCCCGCCGCGGACCATCGGCAGCCCCGGTCGCATTTGCTCGCGGGCCGGGCAACCTGTGCGCGGCGCTGGGTATCGGTATGGAGTTCAACGGGGTGGACGTCCTCGACCCTGATTCGCCGGTACGCCTTCACCTCGCTGCGGTCACCGCGGAGTGTCTCAGCGGGCCCCGCGTGGGGGTCAGCACCGCCGCCGACCGCCGCTGGCGGTTCTGGCTGCCGGGCTGTCCCGAGGTCTCGGCCTACCGACGCAGTCCGCGTGCCCCGCGGCCCGGTTCCAGCGATTGAGCGTGCCCGCGGGTTGCGGAATCCGGTGACTCGGCCTCCCGGCCACCGGACAAGGCCACCCATCGTGTAGAACCGCAGAGGATGCGGTGAGTCGATGTCGGAGGACTTGTGATCGAGCTGTGCTCCACCGAACTGGCGCCCGATCCGGGTGTGTTGGAGAGCCCCGGTGGATTCACCTGGTTTTACGTCGACCTCGTCGACGAGCGGGGTTGCGGAGCCACCGTCATCTGGTCTTGGGGTCTGCCCTTCCTGCCGGGCTACGCCCACGCGGCCCGCATCGGGCGCCCCGAACGCCCGATCGATCGGCCCAGCGTGAACGTCGCCGTGTACGGGCCGGACGGAGAACGGTTCTATCTCCTCACCGAGATTCCCCCGGACGCGTGCAGCTGGGCCGCCGACGACCGGTCCTGGCGTCTCGGTGACTGTACGTTCACGTGGACCGACGCCCCGGGAGCAGGCGGCGCAACCCGCACCCTGGAAGCCGACCTCGATCTGGCGCTGCCCACCGGCGGGCGCGCCACCGGACGGTTGCGGCTGTCCGGACAGCTGCGCCGTGACCCCCAGGACTTCTCCGGGGGTGCGGTTCCGGGGTCGGCCGGCTCGCACGTGTGGAGCCCGATGGTCGCCGCCAGCCGCGGGGAGCTCGAACTGAACACCCCCGACGGAGCGCTGCGGGTCAACGGCCGGGCCTACCACGATCGCAACAGTGCCACCCTGCCGCTGGACCAGCTGGGAATCCGGAGTTGGTGGTGGGGACGACTGGCGTTCCCCGGCCGTGACCTGATCGTGTACCGCCTCGTCCCGTCGGCGCCCGGAAACCCGCCGCGCGACCTCGTCGTCGAAGTCACCGAAGACGGATCCTGCCGGGTGTGTGAGGACAGCGGACTGATCTTCGAGCGCCCGCGGCACAACGTCTGGGGGTTGCGCTGGCCACGCGGCGCGAGTTTCCAGGACCCCGACGGACGTGACGTGCACATCCAGGTCAGGACGCTGCTCGACAACGGCCCGTTCTACCAGCGCTACCTTTTGCAGGGCCGGTGCGACGGGGCGGAGAGCTACGGGATCGGTGAGAATCTGGTGCCGCACCGGGTCGACGGCGACCTGCTTCGCCCGCTGGTCCGAATGCGCGTACACCGGGCCAACGGCCCCAACTCGATGTGGCTGCCGCTGTTCTCCGGCCCCAGCCAGGGGCGGTGGGGCCGTCTCATCGGCCGGCCGGGGAAAATCAGGGTATGAGTCCTCTGCCCTCGGCCGGCATCCCGGTCGAGGCCGTGCTGGACCGGACAGCCCCGCTCTGGGCTCAGGTCCTGGCCGCGTCGCTCGCCTTACCCGCACTGTTGCCGCTGGGATTCGTCCTGTTCAACGCGGTGGCGTGGACCCGCGGGCGGGCCTTGAGCGCTGCTGAAGGTGCGGCGCCGGGTGGTGTCAGCGTGCTGATCCCGGCGCGTGATGAGGTTGCCAACATCGAGGGGTGCGTGCGGGCCGCCGACGCGGTCCGAGGGCCGGTCAGCGAGATCATCGTCTATGACGACGGGTCCCGAGACGGGACAGGTGACATCCTGTCCGCCCTCGAGTCCGAGGTGCCCCGGCTCCGGGTGATCCGCGGTGGAGACCTGCCCGACGGCTGGGTGGGGAAGCCGTACGCGCTGCACCGGCTCAGCATGGCCGCCCGCGGGGAGGTGCTCCTGCACATCGACGCCGACGTGCGGCTTCGCCGTGACGGGGTGTTGCGGATGCTGTCCTTGCTCGGAGCGTCCGAGACGGTGCCCGGCGGACTCGGCGCCGCGGTGGTCACGGCTGTGCCGCGCCAGCGCACCGGCAGCCTCGGCGAGCGGCTGATGATGCCTCTGCTGCACCTGTCCTATGTCGCCTGGCTGCCGATGCCGTTGATCCATCGCACCGGTGATCCCCGGGTGCTGGCCGCCAACGGGCAACTCCTGCTGATCCGCCGGTCGGTGTTGCAGGCGGTCGGCGGCTGGGCCCGGGTGCGCTCGGCGCTGGTCGACGATATGGCGCTGTGCCGGCTGGTGAAGGCCAGTGGCCGGCGGGTGGTGTTCGCCGACGGCGACCTGATGGCCGACTGCCGCATGTACCCCGACGCCGTTTCGCTCTGGCGCGGGTTCGCCAAGAACTTTTACGAGGGAATCGGCGGCCGCCCGGTGGCGATGGTGGCGGTCCTGATCTTGCACCTGTGGGTTTTCGTCGCTCCCTATGTCGCGCTGCCGATCGCCGTGCTCCGGGGCGACACCGGTGTGGCCGTCGCCGCCGCAGTCGGAGTCGGCGCGAATGTGCTCTTGCGTGCGGTGATGGCCTACCGGTACGGGCACAGTGTGCTCAGTGTGCTGCTTCATCCGGTTGCCGTGGTGGCGATGATGGGCATCCTGCTGGACAGCTATCGCTGGAGTCGGCGCGGCGATATCCGCTGGCGGGGCCGCTCGTATGCCGACCGCGCTCATCGGGAGGCGGTGTGAACGGCCCCCTCGACTGCGCTTCGGACGGCCCCGGCGGAACGACCGACGAACGGTCGGCGCTGACCCGGGCGGGGGACACCCGCCGGCCGAGGTTCCTGGCCGTGGCCCGCCGCTACGCGCGTCGACGGGTATCCCGCGGCCTGGACGGACTGTGGGTGTCGGGCCTGGACGAGGCCCGTGCCGCACTCGCCGATCGACCTCTGATTTTCGCGGCCAACCATGTCGCCTGGTGGGACGTCATGGTGCTGGTCATGCTCGACAGCGCCCTCGGCGGTCAGGGCTGGGCGCTCATGGACTCCAGGAACCTGCGCGGGTTGCCCTTCCTCGGCTGGCTCGGTGCGCTGCCATTGGACCGGAGCAGCCCGGAGCGAAGCAACGAGTGCCTGTTTAACAGCGTCGAACTCCTCGACCGGCCGGGGCGGGCCGTTTGGATATTTCCGCAGGGGCGCCAGCGGCCCGCTCATCTGCGGCCGCTGGATCTCAAGCGCGGGCTGCAGATCATGCATGACCACCGTCCACTCGACATCGTTCCGGTGAGCCTCAACTACGTCTTCCTGGAGAGGGACCGGCCGGCGGCGGTCGTCCGATTCGGGCCACCAGTCCGGCTGGATGCCGGGACTGCAGTCTTGCCGGAGGTGGACCGCGCGCTGCTCGACGGCCTCGCACGGATCGACACGGCCGCCATCGCGGCCACCGATGGGCGCCGGGCGCGCACCGACCCCGGAGACCCGCTGCCCGGATTCGCCGCGCTGGTGCGACCGAAGGGTCTGACCGCCCAGGACGGTTTCGGGAGCCGCGCACTGCGGGCGTTCGGGCGAGGAGGACGTCGTGGTCGGTGAGCGCGACAGTGAGGTGCTGGTGGTGGGGGCCGGAGTCGGCGGGCTTGCGGCCGCCTTGAGCCTGGCCGGACGAGGGCTGGTGGTCCGGGTGATCGAGGCTGGTGACCGTCCCGGCGGCAAGGCCGGAACCATCGAGGTCGACGGTGTGCGTATCGATACCGGCCCATCGGTGCTGACACTGCCCGAGGTGTTCGCCGGGCTGTTCGGCCGAGTCGGCCTACGCCTGGAGGACGTCATCGGACTGCGTCGTCTGGACCCGGGGTTCCGCTACCGATTCGCCGACGGGTGCGTGGTGGAGGTGGCCCACGATCCCGACGACACCCTGTCCCGCATCCGCTCCGCGTTGGGCGCCGCGGCGGAAACCGAACTCGCATCATTCCTGCGCTACAGCCGACGGATCTGGGATGCCGCGGCCCCGCACTTCGTTCTGGGACCGGCTCCCACCTGGGCCGCGATGGCCGGCCTGGCGCTGCGACACCCCCGAGCGCTGCTGTCCGTCGACCCGCTTCGCGGTATGGCGGCGTCGATCGACCGGCACATCCGCGACCCGCATCTGCGCATGGTGCTTCGCCGCTACGCGACCTACAACGGCAGTGACCCCCGCCACGCCCCGGCGACTCTGAACTGCATCGCCCACGTCGAATTGTCGTTGGGAGGTTACGGGGTGCGGGGTGGAGTCCACGCCCTGGTCGAGGCGATGGTGACGGCGATCGAAGCCCGGGGCGGGGTGATCGAGTGCGGTACGCCGGTCGATCGGCTACTGGTTCGGGACGGTCACGCCGTCGGTGTAGCCCTGCTCGGCGGCCAGAACCGATTCGGCCGCGCGGTGGTGGTCAATGCCGACGTGGGCTGGCTGCGCGCCGGTGCGCTACCCGACGCCCGACGCCACCTGCCTGCGACAGCAACCCCGTCGATGTCCGGGTGGACGGCGGCGGTACGTGCCAGGCGGCTTGCCGACCGGTTTCCCCATGAGGTGTTGTTCCCCGCCGACTACGACGCGGAGTTCGCCGACATCTTCGATCGCGACCGGCCACCCTCCGACCCGACTGTCTACCTGTGCGCGCAGGAGCGGTGTCACGGGGTGACCGGCTGGGCTGACGCGGAACCGGTCTTCGTGATGGCCAACGCCCCCGCCGAGCCGAGAGACCTGCCACGGCCACCGGAAGTGTGGGCGGAACTCGAGGCGGCCGTCGAGCGACGGATGCGGGCCGCCGGCCGGTGGTCCGACGGTGACGCGCTGGTGTGGCGGCGGACCCCGCGGGGTCTGGCGTCGGCCTTTCCCGGCAGCCGCGGCGCCATCTACGGGGCAGCCAGCAACGATCGCCTCGCGGCATTCAAACGTCCCCCCAACCGGGTGACCGGAATCACCGGTCTGTATCTGGCCTCGGGCAGCGCGCACCCCGGCGGGGGGTTGCCGATGGTGGCGCTGTCCGGTCTGGCTGCAGCCGACTGTCTCGCCGACGACGTTGGCGTACCGAAGGCGGCCCCGGGCCCCGGGCGCTGATGCGGGAAGATCAGCGCATGAGCATGACGATCATGGACGAATTGGACTGGCGCGGACTGATCGCCCAGTCCACCGATCGCGGCGCGCTCGCCACTCGAGCCGACCTTGCCGCCCAGCCCCCGATGACCGTCTACGCCGGCTTCGATCCGACCGCGCCGAGCCTGCACGCCGGCAATCTCGTCCCACTGCTGACGTTGCAGCGATTCCAGCGGGCCGGACACCGACCGATCGTGCTGGCCGGGGGGGCCACCGGGATGATCGGCGATCCGCGCGATTCCGGCGAGCGCACCCTGAACACGGCCGGCACCGTCGCCCAGTGGTCCGAACGGATTCGGGGCCAGTTGGAACGCTTCGTCGAGTTCGACGACTCGGCATCGGGTGCCGTCATCGAGAACAACCTGACCTGGACTGCGCCGCTGAGCGCCATCGAGTTTCTGCGCGACGTCGGAAAGCACTTCTCGGTCAACGTCATGCTTGATCGCGACACCGTGCGACGTCGACTCGACGGCGACGGGATCTCCTACACCGAGTTCAGCTACATGCTGCTGCAGGCGAACGACTACGTGGAACTGCACCGCAGGTACGGCTGCGAGTTACAGATCGGCGGCTCCGACCAGTGGGGCAACATCATCGCCGGCGTCCGTCTGGTGCGCCAGACACTCGGCGCGTCGGTTCATGCCCTGACCGTGCCTCTGGTCACCTCGGCCGACGGCACCAAGTTCGGCAAATCGACCGGGGGCGGCAGCCTCTGGCTGGACCCCGAGATGACCAGCCCATACGCCTGGTACCAGTACTTCGTCAACACCGCGGACACCGACGTCGTCCGCTACCTGCGGTGGTTCACATTCCTGACCGCCGCGGAACTCGCCGAGTTGGAGGAGGCCACCGCCACCCGGCCGCACGAGCGGGCCGCGCAGCGCCGGCTGGCCAGGGAGCTGACCACGCTCGTGCATGGGGAGGCGGCGACGGCCGCGGTCGAGGATGCCTCCGCGGCACTTTTCGGGCGCGGGGAACTGTCTCGTCTGGATGAGCCGACGCTGGCCGCCGCGCTCCGCGAGACCTCCGTCGCCGAACTCACGCCTGGCGGGCCCGATGGAATCGTCGACCTGCTGGTGGCCACCGGGCTGTGTGCCAGCAAGGGCGCCGCCAAACGGACCGTGGCCGAGGGTGGGGTATCGGTGAACAACCAGCGGGTCGACGGTGAGGACTGGGTGGCGACCGACGCGGATTTCCTGCACGGCCGCTGGCTGGTCCTCCGCCGCGGTAAGCGGAACATCGCCGGCGTCCAGCGGGTCGGTTGACCAACTCGGGACTCGGTGTGGCCATCGGATTGGGGGAGTCCCAGCCCAGGTCAACCCGCGATCACCCAGGTAAACCCGCTTGTTACGCAGGGGATTTGACTCCCGTCCGCCCCCTGACGTAACTTATGGAAGTCGTTGCGACGCGGTCAGCCCGCAGAGCGCGACGGCACTCCAGGGAATAGCTCCGGAATCCGGAGCGTTCCATTGACCGCACGACGAAGCCGCGGCTTAATTGCCGGGGATTCACTGCGCGGCCAGGGTGGTGCCGGGTGTGTTGTTTGAGAACTCAATAGTGTGTTTGGTGGTTTTTGTTTGTTGTTTTTGTTTTTTGCCATGCTCTGATCCCCCGGTTGGGGTGTGGTGTTTTGCCAGATTTTTTCTGGTGTTTGGTTTCAGATTGTTCTGAACGGCCGTTTTGGCTCCCTTTTGTGAAAAGGGAGTGAGGTTTTGTTTGGAGAGTTTGATTCTGGCTCAGGACGAACGCTGGCGGCGTGCTTAACACATGCAAGTCGAACGGTAAGGCCCTTCGGGGTACACGAGTGGCGAACGGGTGAGTAACACGTGGGTGATCTGCCCTGCACTTTGGGATAAGCCTGGGAAACTGGGTCTAATACCGAATAGGACTGCGCACTGCATGGTGTGTGGTGGAAAGCTTTTGCGGTGTGGGATGGGCCCGCGGCCTATCAGCTTGTTGGTGGGGTGATGGCCTACCAAGGCGACGACGGGTAGCCGGCCTGAGAGGGTGACCGGCCACACTGGGACTGAGATACGGCCCAGACTCCTACGGGAGGCAGCAGTGGGGAATATTGCACAATGGGCGCAAGCCTGATGCAGCGACGCCGCGTGAGGGATGACGGCCTTCGGGTTGTAAACCTCTTTCAGCACAGACGAAGCGCAAGTGACGGTATGTGCAGAAGAAGGACCGGCCAACTACGTGCCAGCAGCCGCGGTAATACGTAGGGTCCGAGCGTTGTCCGGAATTACTGGGCGTAAAGAGCTCGTAGGTGGTTTGTCGCGTTGTCCGTGAAAACTCACAGCTCAACTGTGGGCGTGCGGGCGATACGGGCAGACTGGAGTACTGCAGGGGAGACTGGAATTCCTGGTGTAGCGGTGGAATGCGCAGATATCAGGAGGAACACCGGTGGCGAAGGCGGGTCTCTGGGCAGTAACTGACGCTGAGGAGCGAAAGCGTGGGGAGCGAACAGGATTAGATACCCTGGTAGTCCACGCCGTAAACGGTGGGTACTAGGTGTGGGTTTCCTTCCTTGGGATCCGTGCCGTAGCTAACGCATTAAGTACCCCGCCTGGGGAGTACGGCCGCAAGGCTAAAACTCAAAGAAATTGACGGGGGCCCGCACAAGCGGCGGAGCATGTGGATTAATTCGATGCAACGCGAAGAACCTTACCTGGGTTTGACATGCACAGGACGCCGGCAGAGATGTCGGTTCCCTTGTGGCCTGTGTGCAGGTGGTGCATGGCTGTCGTCAGCTCGTGTCGTGAGATGTTGGGTTAAGTCCCGCAACGAGCG
>Ga0116179_1001843_pt1 | contig 15647 bp, 13 predicted proteins | sample AD_UKC071_MetaG_FD_89751 | JGI IMG/M metagenome (GOLD analysis project Ga0116179, IMG submission 89751) | Active sludge microbial communities of municipal wastewater-treating anaerobic digesters from USA - AD_UKC071_MetaG | ecosystem: Engineered > Bioreactor > Anaerobic > Digestate | place: USA...
AAAACGTCCCTCCCTTGAACGTTTTTTTGAATCCTGCGTGCGATTGTTTGTTCCATTATTATAGATAATTCGTTATTTTTGTGACAAAATAAAAAAGATGGAACGTATATTTCTCATCGGTTACATGGGAGCAGGAAAAACGACAATCGGAAAAGCACTGAGTAGAACTTTACGAGTCGACTTCATCGATTTGGACAAATATATACAAGATACCCATCAAAAAAGTATCCATCAATTGTTTGAAGAAAAGGGAGAAGAAGGGTTCAGAAAAATTGAACGAAAAGCATTGCATGAAGTTTCGGCTTTTGAAGATATAGTAATTTCATGCGGTGGAGGAACACCTTGTTTTTTCGATAATATGGAGATGATGAACAAAGCAGGAACAACAGTATACATTCAAGTCGACCCCGAAGAGTTGGCCAACCGGCTGTTGGCTTCAAAAACCATCAGACCGCTTATTGCCGGAAAATCGAAAGAAGAATTAATTCCTTTTATCGATAAACAACTTCATGAAAGAGAACGTTATTACAATAAAGCGGATCTTGTTATTAAAAGCGAAAGGCTCATAACCAAAGAACATCTGCACATTACTGTAAACCGAATAGCAGAACAATTGAAAACTCGGAACAAATGATTTATGAACCATTAAAAAATACTTCTTTTTGCGTGCACGAATTACTGCAAAAAGTCGATAAAAAGAAAGCTTCGCTAACAATCGGCCTTCCCAAAGAAAATCAGTCGGTGGAAAAACGATTGGCGCTAACACCGGAAACAACGGCTTTACTGGTTGAAGAAGGGCATCGTGTGTTCATGGAAAAAGGAGCAGGACAAGGTATTAATTATCCCGATCATGCGTATGCCGACTCGGGTGCCGAAATTGTCGATACGCATAGTGAAATCATGCAAGCCGATCTGATTATCAAAATATCGCCTCCCTCATTGGAAGAGGTGGAAATGATGAAACCCCGAACCACCGTGTTCTCATTTTTGCAATTGCATCAACTGACTAAATCCACACTGGAATTAATGTCTGAAAAAAGAATAAATGCATTGGCATATGAACTTATTTACGACAACACGGAAATGTCGCCTTTTGTAATATCCATGTCCGAAACCGAAGGCGCATATTCAATAACCTTGGCAGCAGAGTTGCTCACCAATGCTCATGGAGGAAAAGGGATTCTACTGGGAAGCATTCCGGGAATATCGCCTACCGAAGTGGTAATTATAGGAGCAGGTGTAGCCGGAACAGTAGCTGCAAGGGCAGCAATGGCATTGGGTGCATTGGTGAAGGTATTTGACGACGATATCGACAAACTGCGAAATATTCGACAAACTCTTGGGCAAACACTTTTCACATCCACCTTACAGCCCAACGTTTTGAGAAATACCTTTCGCTCGGCAGATGTCGTCATTGGAGCCATGCAATACGTCAATAAAACACACTTCTACCGTATTTCAACCGATTTGGTTCGTGAAATGAAAAAAGGGTCAATCATCATCGATTTGCGCATTGCACAAGGAGGATGCTTCGAAACTACGATGGAAGCTTGTTTGCCCGATCATCCTCACGTGTTCGAAAAATACGGTGTGCTCCACTTTTGCGAACCCAATATCAGCTCACGCGTAGCACGAACGGCCTCCATAGCACTGAGCAATATTTTTTCTTCGCTTTTTACTTTTCTCGCCGATTTTGGCGGTTTAGATCAGTTTGCACGTCTCGACAGGGGCTTTGCCGGCGGTTTTTATATGTATTCCGGAAGAATGGTCAACTCATACGTTGCAAACCAATTCAATCTGCCGGTCAACGATATCGGTTTATTCCTACCGGGATGCTGATCGAATTTTTCGTTTAAAAAAGTAAAAACAGGCGGGAGAAACAATGCCTTTTAGGATGGAAGACACACAGATAGCCCACCAAACACCGCTTATGCCCATTTTTCCTGCCAAAAATACAGCCAGCGGAATACGCAGTGTGTTAAATCCGATGCTGATAACTGCCGGTATGGTTGTCTTTCCTATCCCGTTGAACATCCCTTGCGTAGTCAATTCCAGCATCATAAACAATTGCGATATCCACCAAATTATAGGTCATCTGGATGAAGCTAACCGCCATTAACGGCATAGCCAACGCAATAAGTTGGTTAAAAATCTTACCTTGCGTAAAATCGCGGATCTGTTCTGTAGTTGTCGATTTACCCGACATATGGGATTCATTTTTGCAAAAAAGAAAAAGCGACCGATTTACTAGCCGCTTTCCTTTCTTATGAATGATTAAATGAGCGGAAGACGGGACTCAAACCCGCGACCCTCAGCTTGGAAGGCTGATGCTCTATCGACTGAGCTACTTCCGCAAAATAACAAAAATTGAAACTACGTCAATGCAACGCAAAGATAATACAATTTCGTGACAATTATAAAAGGAATTTATGTAAATTTGGATTTACAATTTTTACTCAATGATCAGCATATGCAACAGAAATCCCTAAAACAATTTATCTACTTGTCCCTTGCGGCTGCAGTTGCTACTATTCTGCTTAAATTTTATGCTTTTTATCTCACCGGATCAACAGGTTTCTTTTCCGATGCATTGGAATCGTTTGTCAATCTCATCGGAGCAATAATGGCACTGATCATGCTTACCATTTCGGCAAAACCCGCAGATAAAGGACATGAATATGGGCACACCAAAGCCGAATATTTTTCGAGCGCAATCGAAGGAGCCCTCATCGTTCTTGCTGCCTTAAGCATTATTCGTTCGGCTGTCCCCCGTATCATTGAGCCGACTCCATTGGAAAATCTGAATGCCGGTTTGTTATTTTCTCTGGGAGCATCGTTAATCAACCTGGTTGTTGCCCTTATCCTTATCGAAAACGGAAAAAAAAGAAATTCGATCGTGCTCGAAGCCGATGGAAAACACCTACTGACCGATGTCTGGACCTCAGCAGGAGTTATTGTCGGAATTCTTATAGTAAAACTGACAGGGATCTATATTTTGGATCCCATTATTGCCATTTTGGTAGCGATTAATATTATTTATACGGGCTATCAACTCATTAGCCGATCGGCAAGCGGCTTGATGGATGCTTCCATTTCGGAAGAGGCAATAAAAAAAATAACATCTTATCTGGACTCACTCAAAGAAAAAAATATCGATTACCATTCATTGATGACACGACAAGCCGGACAACATATGTTCATTTCGGTACATTTACTTGTTCCCGGTTGGTGGACAGTAAAAAAAGGACATGATTATGCCGACCTTATCGAGCAATCGATCGAAGATATGTTCAATGTACCTGTAACCGTTTCTACCCATATCGAACCGATAGATGATCCCACTTCAATGAACGACATCGGCATCTATCGTCAAAAAAAAGAGTCGAACAACAAAAACAAACCAAGCATCTAAAAATTATACGATTGCATTTCCGATAAGGAATACACCTGCCAATGCCACAATGGCATAAAGTTCGGGGAACACAGCCAAAATAAGCGTATTGCCGAAAACATCATGCCCCTGCCCAATGGCTGCAATACCGTTTGCACATACCTGACCTTGACGGATGGCAGAAAGCAAGCCCACCAATCCCATAGCCAATCCTGCACCTAACACGGCAGCAGCCTGAATGGAAGTAATCTCCGGAGTCAACACGCCAAAGATGTTCTGAAACATGAAATAACCGGCAAAACCATACAACCCTTGCGTCCCGGGAAGAGCGGTCAATACCAGAAAATTTCCGAATTTACTGCTGTCTTTCTTCAGCGCTCCTATGGCTGCATTACCGGCTATTGTTACGCCGTAAGCACTTCCTACACCCGAAAGAGCAATCATAATACCTATTCCCAAATAAGCAAGTAATAAATTAATGTCCATAATGTTAATTGAATTATTTTGTTACTAGTAATTTAAATTTCTGTTAATTATTTTTTAAACGGATTGTATTTTTTTCCGCCGCCGGTAAATTCGGCATTCTTATAAAATTCGACAAAAGTCAAACGCATGGGATGAACAATGGCTCCCAAAGTATTCATGAAAATGGTGATCCCATGTCCAACAACAAAAATGAGCACGGTAACTATGGCTCCTATCACGACATTGTTGTCGGGGCTTATACCAACGGCCAGGCTGTTAAATACACTAGCCAAAATACCTCCCGACAAACCCAACGCAAACAAGCGGACATACGACAACACATCTCCAAGTAATCCTGTTGCCATATTATAGGTATCCCATAAACCCAAACCGAGATTGAACAACGGATTTTTTCCCGGCGAGTTGAAAAAGAAAATCAATATACCAGCTGTCAATGCCACAATGGTATGGGCTGTGCCAAACAACGGAAAATACGTAGGTAAAAGTACGGCTATACCGATGCTCAGCAATAAAACAAACCAGCCAATGGTAGATAAAGTATATTTGAAGCCGAATTGCCTTTTGCGATTGAAAATTTTGAGCAACATTCCAAACATGATCTGCACAACACCCAGAACAAGGGAAAGAACAAACATTTTATTGTTATCCAAAAATATTTTCTCTTTCAACATGGCGACAAAAGGAATATTGACCTCATAAATGTTGAAACCGAAAAAACCTCCGGTCAACAAACCGCAAAAAAAGGCGGATGCACCCAGCACTTGAGCCAAAGTCAAAATATCTTTCAAGTTCTTTCCCAGCGATGTTTTTTTAATGATCTTAACCACCGTTGCCGCAAGAAACAAAAACAATCCGTAGCCCAAATCACCCAAAGACAAACCGAAAAAAATCATATAAAACGGTGCAAAATAAGGAGTCAAATCGAGCTCGCTATACTTGGGCAACGTGTACATTTCAGTAAGGGGTTCAAACAATCTTGCAAACTTTTTATTTTGCAACAAAATAGGCACATCATCTTCAGGCTGTGGATCTTCGATAATGTAAAATACTTCTTTCAATTCCAGGTAATTGCAGATATCCTGTTCGTTGGATTCGGGGACCCATCCTTGCAACAACATGACTTTATTGTCGGCCACATGATCGGCACTCACTTGCACACGCGTAAAACGAATTTCCGAATCGATTTCCGCTATCGCCGCTTCTAAAGAAGGAAGATCTGCGGTCAACCGCCTCAATTTTTCTTCGTTCTCTTGCAACTTCGCATTCAAATCGTCAATCATCCCGTTTAGCTGTTCAAGGGAAACTTCCGGCATTTTCACCGCTTCCAAATTTAGCTTTTTCGGAATATCCCGGTCCTTTGTGATAGTAATGAAATATGTTTTCGAACTTTTCGTCTCAATTACTATTGCATTATAAAGCTCTTCCCATTCGGGATTGTAGTCGCGATTGGCTACTACAAAGAAATGGATAAAATAACCGGCACTTTCGAGGCGGGAAATGTTTTCCGGATCGAAATTACCCCACGGAATCAGTGCATCGCGTTCCTTTTTGCTTATCTGCAATTGTTGTGTCAAAGCGGCTGCATTCGCCTGAATTTTTTCAATTTCCCGAGGCAAACGATACCCCTTTTCAATATCCACCGGATTTGGCGGAAGAGGATTCTTTTTATCGCGATATTTCTCGAGTATTTTTTTTGCTTCCGAAAGTTGTTTCCATTGCATGTAAAGCTTTTCAAGTTGTTCGCTCTGGGTCTGATTCAACTTATTTTCCACCACGTGCACCATTCCCAGTTCACGAAGATCATGAAGAAAATGTTCATAATCTTTATGAAAGATAAGAAAAGTGAGTTTTTTCATTTTTGCTACCATCCTTCTTCCTCCTTCCTTTTTTCCAGACGAGCACGCATGATTTTCTGCGACGATTTGGAAAGATTTTCTTCATCTTCCAAATATCTCTTTATCTTACGAATGGCATCTTGATATCCCGGGATTTGCACCTTCTCGAACAAATTCACCTTTTGTGTTGTTTTTTTTCGTGCATATTCCAATCGTTCAAGCTTAATGGAATTGAAATCGCGACAAATCCCTATTTCGGCTAGGGTTTCAAGGATATATATACCATCGAGAAACCACTTTGGCCGGTTGAAGATGCTGAAACGTTTCACTTCAAACTCAACACGGTTGAGTATAGGAAATGCCACACCGGCAATCTTCTTTTTCGACAGATCAACATCTTTTATCCTTACCAACGTAGGATCAAATTCTTTCCATAACCCGAGCATCTTTTCGTAAGACTTAATCTGTTCTTCCAGCTCTGCTTCCAGTCTTTCAACTTCTTTTTTGGCTTTTTTCACTTCCATACGCAAAGCAGTCTCTTTGTTTTTCAACGTTGGAAGCGCGCGTTCGCGTATCTGCAGCTGTTTTTCCAACTGTTGACACGAAGTTTTATTGTATTGGAATTTTATAGCCATATTAATTTTCCCAGTACTTCTCTACCAATTCTTTCTTCACATTCACCTCTTCGGGTTTGAAATAGGTCGAAAACAAACCCCATGTTCTATCCAACATTTCCGTCGTATCCAAGTTTACATCGATAGCAAGAATAGTTCGGGAATATTCTTTTGCAAAAGCCAACGCTCGTTTATCATATTCCGTAAGATCAAATCCATTTTCCAATTTCGTTTTTGCATTTGCCGCATCGGCATACAAACGAACGGCAGCATTCATCACCTGGGGATGATCTTCACGAGTCTTTATTCCTTGAACAAGTTGTTTTAGTCGCGACAATGAACGAAACGGATCGATGATCACTTTACCTACATCGGTATCGTGACGCAAAAACAATTGCCCTTCCGTAATATAACCCGTATTGTCGGGTACGGCATGCGTAATGTCGCCACCCGAAAGGGTAGTCACCGCAATAATGGTAATGGAACCTCCGGTAGCAAACTGTGCTGCCTTTTCGTATATTTTTGCCAAATCGGAATACAACGACCCGGGCATAGAATCTTTCGAAGGGATCTGATCCATACGATTAGAAACGATAGCCAACGCATCGGCATAGGAAGTCATATCCGACAGCAACACCAACACTTTCTCGTTCTTTTCCACTGCAAAATATTCGGCAGCTGTCAATGCCATATCGGGCACCAGCAATCGCTCCACAGCCGGATCCTCGGTGGTATTCATGAAACAGATAATATGATCCAGCACCCCTGCGTTGCTAAATGTATTTTTAAAGTATAAATAATCGTCGTTTGTCATTCCCATACCGCCAAGAATGATTTTATCGGCTTGGGCTCGCAGCGCTACCGTTGCCATGACTTGATTAAAAGGCTGATCGGGATCGGCAAAGAAAGGGATTTTCTGACCGGTTACCAATGTGTTGTTCAGATCAATACCGGGAATCCCGGTTGCAATCAATTCGGATGGTTGCGCACGACGCACCGGATTTACCGATGGGCCTCCGATTTCACGTTCTTCCCCCTCGGGAATAGGACCGCCATCGATGGGTTCGCCATACGCATTAAAGAAACGGCCAATCAATTGCTCTCCCACTTTTAACGTAGGTGCCTTACCTAAAAAAATCACTTCGGCATTGGTTGGAATTCCCTCGGTACCGCGAAACACCTGTAAAGAAACTTCGTCTCCGACAATTTTTATCACTTGCGCCAATTTCCCATCGATGATGGCCATTTCGTCGTACCCAACATCGGCCGCTTTCACCGAACAAGTCGCTTTTGTTATCTGTGTAATTTTCGTGTATATCTTTTGAAATGCTCTTGCCATACTGAAAAACTTTTAGCAGTCAACCTCAATAATTTTTTATTCTTCTACCGTTTCAAGTGCTTTTGACTTTACAAACGCATCGAGTTGTTTGCGATAGTGCTGAAATTCTTCCGATAGAAATTCGGAATAATTCATTTGAAGACAAATATTGATCATCTTTTTGAAATAATCGGCCACTTCGTTGAAGTTGTCGAATTCGAATTCGGAGCGACAAATCTCAATTATCATATCAACAATGTATTTCTGTCGTTCTATCGGAGTCACGGCATCGATAGGATCGAAAGAATTTTGTTGAAGCAGAATAAAATCAATCAATTCCGATTTCCAAAAAACAATGTGATAATCTACCGGAACCCCATCATCGCCCAAAATATTGATTTGCTCCGCCACTTCTTTACCGCGCAGCAATCGGGTTCTCAATTCGTTGATCTTCTCTATCCAGTCCGGCGAAATATGCGTAGAAACATATTCTTCGAATTCGGGATATTCCAAGTATTTCGAATAAGATTCGATCGGACTGATGGCCGGATATCGCTTCATATCGGCGCGCTCTTGTTCCAATGCGTAAAAACAACGGGCTACCTTTTTCGTATTTTCCGTAACCGGCTCTTTGAGATTGCCTCCGGCGGGTGAAACCGTTCCAATGAAAGTAATGGAAGCTTCTTCCCCATTATTGAGTACCACATATCCTGCTCTACCGTAAAAATTGGAAATGATAGCCGACAAATCCATCGGGAAAGCTTCGGGTCCCGGAAGCTCCTCCAATCGGTTGCTCATCTCACGCAACGCTTGCGCCCAACGCGAAGTAGAATCGGCCATCAGCAACACCTTCAATCCCATAGATCGATAATATTCGGCGATGGCCATTGCCGTATAAACCGACGCTTCGCGCGCCGCTACCGGCATATTCGAAGTATTCGCCACAATAATGGTACGCTCTATAAGTTTGCGACCCGTATGCGGATCGATGAGTTTAGGAAAATCGAAGAAAATTTCAACCACCTCGTTGGCTCGTTCCCCACAAGCTGCAATCACCACGATATCGGCTTCCGCCTGACGTGAAATGGCATGTTGCAACACTGTTTTCCCTGTTCCAAAAGCACCGGGAATAAATCCGGTACCTCCTTCCACTATCGGATTCAGCGTATCGATGATACGGACACCGGTTTCGAGCAATTTATAAGGTCTCGGCTTTTCGCGATAGGCAGTCAACGGAATTTTTACAGGCCATTTCTGAACCATCGTAATTTCGGTTTCCTTTCCTTCATGATCTTCTACCACGGCTATGGTCTGATGGATGGTATATTTCCCTTCGGGAACAATACTTTTTACCGTATATTCTCCGTTCATGACAAACGGCACCATAATCTTATGTGGCTGATGATTTTCTTCCACTTTTCCCAACCACGAACCTGCGGTAACCTTATCCCCTACTTCGGCAATGGGTTCAAAATCCCACAACACATCTTCATCGAGCGGATAGGTATATTGCCCGCGCTTCAAAAATATCCCTTCCATTTTATCGAGATCGTTTTGCAGCCCATCAAGATTACGTGACAATAATCCCGGACCCAAAACCACTTCAAGCATGTGACCGGCAAATTCCACAGGAGCCCCCACCTTCAAGTTGCGTGTATTTTCAAAAACCTGAACATACACATTCTTCCCGATTACCTTAATCACTTCTGCCATCAATTTTGTCCCATCCAGGTCAATATAGGCAATTTCGTTCTGTGAAACAGGGTTATCGACTTCAACTATTACAAGGTTCGATACAATTCCCTTAACAATTCCTTTTGTTGGCATATTTTGTTTACTTTCTATATTTCTTACTCGTTGCTTGCCGATATATCACTCTTTAAATCGGCAATTAATTGGCGAAAAATACGTTCACCTTCTTCGGCATTCAAATTAACCCACCTCTCCAAAATATTCAGCTTACATAAATAAGCAAATATAACATCGATATTGAAATAATCGAATACGGTATTCTCGTCGAGCCAATCCCAGCGAAGCCTATCGATTTTGCGTTCTCGTTCATAAATGTCCGTCTCTTCTGCTATACGTTGGAGCGTATCAAAATATTCGAGCTCGCGGCTCAAACCGAAATCCCGCACATTCGGGTTTTCACGAATGAGTCGTGCCACTTCATTATTCCCCACAATTACAGTATTGACATCCAACCCGTATTTCTTACAGTAAATGGCTGCCAAGATATTGCCGATATTCAGGTTCAACTCAAACCACCCGGAAACGAGCTTGTTTTTCGACTCCCGTCCATAATCCATATAAAATTCCGACATGAGGTCTTCCCACAGTTTATTCTCGTCATGCGCGCTCTCATCGAGCCACAAACGAATATAATCCTCAAAATAGGGTGGAATTTCCGGATTTTGAATGGGAAAATCGACTTCTATCGAATCGATGGTCTCTTTAATCTCTTCCGAAGAGATTTTCCCTTTTTTGTTGAGCTCGGCATTCTTATTTTTTAAAAAGGCAAGGAGATTTTCGTTGTCGTACTTCAGGAAATACTTATCGACCAGCTTTTTATCTTCATCAGCCAGCACCTCTTCCAACATTTCCCCGAACTCGTCTACCGTAAACGGAAGCTTCGTGGAATCGAAAAAAATATCAGGCAGTCCGGCAACAAAACAGTAATATTGATTTTCAGCCATACGATTGTCTTTCTTTTGTCAGAACAAAAGTTCCCGTATCTGTGGACGCAGAAATTCTTTGAAATATTCGACAAACTCCTCTTCTCCGAATTTTACTTTATATGTACTGTCTTCTGGGGCAAGAATAAAACCGGTTTTTATCCCGCTTACCGACTCAATTTTTAGTCCTTTTTCCAATAAACCTTTTGCGTTTGCGGCAATATAGCTTTTCAATTCTTCGGCATTTTCAACACCGATAACGAGCTTTTCGTCTCTTGCCCAATTTTTAACCAACTCCAAAATAACTTTCTGCATAAACTCTTTGTCTTCAAACGCAGCTTTTACATTGGATTTGGCCAATTTATCCGTAACAAGATTGACAATTTCCGTTTTCAATGCCTCGATGGCTTGTGAAGCATAAAGTTTTAATTCGGCTTCGGTATTGCTTTTTAACTCTTTTGCTTCTTTTTCGGCCGCCGCAACAATTTCCTGCGCTTTATTTTTTGCATCTTCAATAATCTGATTGCTTAAGGCCTTGGCTTCGTTGATGATTTTTTCGGCTTCTTCTTTTCCCTTTTCTATTCCTTCGGAATAAAGTTTAGAGGTAAGTTCCTGAATTTTATCCATATATACGAGATTTATTTTAATGGGATAACTTATGCTATCGACAAAGGTATAAAACAATAAAACAAAATAACAATAATTCTTCTTAATTTTACCTGATTTGAAATGTAAAATGTAAAAACAATTAAAATAAAAACCCCAACCATTATTTATTGCAAATACTTTTCGATTTTCCCGCTGATCTGCAATAGCGATATTTCGTAAAGTTTGGTGCGATATTGAGCACTTACGAGCCTTTGCCCGGCCTCTAGCAAGCTATTCTGTGCTTCACGGAGTTCCAAGCCGGAAAGATCTCCCAATTTATACCTATCAATGGCAATCTCGTAATTGATCCGTGCATTTTCCAAACTCTCGTATTCCAATTTGGTCAGTTCTATGTTGTTTTGATAGGCCATCCACATATTTGCAAAATTGCTTTTCAACGATAATTTTTGCTTTTCGATTGCCAATTGCCGGTTTTCTATTGCTATCCGGGCATTTTTCTGCTCCCGTTTCCTATTAAAGCCGTTAAAAACATTGAATCCCAACGTCACCCCTACCACAGGACCCCAATTTCGTTGTTTGTCGATTGTACCGGTATTGTAGTCATAATGAGTAAACCCATATTCGGCATTCAGTTTCAGGTAGGGATAATTTTGACTTTGAAGCGTTTTAAGATCGAGTTCGCTCAATACTTTATCTTTCTCCACAAGCTTCAGCAAGGTATTTTCAGACAACATGCTTTCGTACAATTTATCCTTCGACAAATCTGCATTGAAATAAATGAGCGTATCTTCTGTCACAAAGGGTTGTTCAACATTCTCAACACCCATCAATTCATTCAATTTGATGCGCGAAGCATTCAATATTTCATATTGCTGAATCAGTAAAGAACTATCGGCATTGAAATCCACTTTTGCCTGCTGAAAATCGAGTCGCGAAAGCGAACCGATCTGATATCGGGCTTCCACTATGCGTAAACGTTCTTCCGACAACTGAACCGTGTATTTCAGATTATTGAGGCGGATATTCTGCTGAACGTAATTAAAATATTCAGCCGCAAGATTGGCTATAAAATTTTCCACTTCGAGGCGTGTGTTCAATTCACCAATGGTTTTAAGCTCATTTAGCCTTTTATAATTGGTCTGAACCTTGAATCCCTCAAAAAGTGGCTGATTCAAATTTATTCCGGCGTCCAACATTTGCGTTGAGGAGCCGCGAGCTTTCAACGTTTCTCCGTTTTCCTCGGGAAACTGATCGGAATTGCTTTCCCTGAAATTATATCCCCCACTCAAATCCATTGTTGGAAGAAACCCCGCATTGCCAAGCGTAAAGTTGTTGGCAGAGATCTGTTCCTCGTTACGAATAATCCGTAAATCGTAATTGTTTCTCAAGCCGATTTGCAGACACTCCTGCAGATCCAACACGTGCTGAGCTTCCAACAACAAGGGAAAGAAAAGAAGAAACAACATGAGCGAAAAAGATCGTATCCCATTCATACTTTATGCCTCCTTATCTTTTTGTTTTTTCGCATTTCTGTCGGTTGCCAAATACATATACATTGCGGGAACTACCAACAACGTCAATAATGTCGATATCAACATTCCTCCCACCACGGCTATTCCCATTGCGATACGTCCGTTGGCACCTTCTCCTCCGGCAAACACCAAAGGCAGCATACCGAGAATGGTAGTGAAACTTGTCATCAGAATAGGCCGCAAACGTTGAACCGACGCGCCAAGTACAGATTCAAACTTAGGTATGCCGTGGTCTTGTCGCTGATTGGCAAATTCCACGATAAGAATACCGTTCTTGGCGACTAACCCGATAAGCATAATAATTCCAATCTGACTGAAAATATTCATTGTAACATTTGCAAAATACATAAAAATCAAAGCACCCCCCACGGCCAGAGGTACCGAAAACATAATGATGAACGGATCTTTAAAACTTTCAAATTGGGCCGAAAGAACCAAAAAGATCAATACAATGGCCAATCCGAAAGCGATCATCAAACTCGACGAACTTTCGGTATACTCCTTCGACTCGCCACTCAATGCCGTGCGAAATGTTTCATCGAGTACTTCACTCGCAATCCGGTTCATCTCGTCGATGCCATCGCCAATAGTATAACCCGGAGACAAAGCCGACGAAACGGTTGCCGAACTGAAACGATTATAACGATACAACTGCGGTGGAGCCACCGATTCTTCCAACTTCACCAGATTATCCATTTGAATCATATTCCCGGCGGCATTTTTGATGTAAACCGATTTGAGATCGAGAGGAGTATTGCGCTGTTGACGATTGATCTCTCCCAAGATTTGATACTGTTTTCCGTTCATATAAAAATACCCCATTCGCTGACCACTGAGGGCATATTGGAGGGTTTGCCCGATATCGCGGGTACTTACCCCCAACAATGCCGCTTTGTCTCGATCGATATGAAGTTGAATCTCGGGCCTGGTGAATTTTAAATTCACATCCGACATACGAAAAACACGACTTTGTTCTACTTTTTCCATAAACGGAGGGATAAACTCGCGCAGTTTATCGATATTGGTCGCCTGTAAAACATACTGTACCGGCATGCCGCCTCGGCGGCCTCCAAAAGTAGATTGCTGCTGCACAAACGACCTGCCTTCCGTTTCGTTTCGAACGGCATCCGACAGTGCATCGGCTATTTCCATCTGACTGCGTTCCCGCTCTTTTATATCGGGCAAAATAACATTTATATTTCCCGACGATCCCGACACACGTGTAATATTCGACTCGCGTTCGGAGACAACAGAATCCACAATGTACGAAATTTTAGATGTGTAATCTCGCACATATTCAAAGGTTGCTCCTTCGGGAGCCGTTGTTCTTACGGTAACTTGCGAACGATCTTCAAGGGGTGCCAGTTCCGAAGGAATGGTTTTCCACAATATAACAATCAACAACGCCATAACGGCAATAATGGGGAAAACGGCACTTTTATGTCGAAGAAATGCTTGCAGGAGCTTTTCGTAGCCTGTATTGACCCTTTCGAAAAAAGGCTCTGTCTTTTGATATAATTTGTTATGCTTCTCTCTTTTTTTCAGAATTTTACTCGACAACATCGGCGTAAACGTCAATGCCACGAAAGAAGAAATAATTACAGCACCCGAAATCACCAAACTGAATTCCCTGAAAAGCCGACCGCTCATCCCTTGCATAAAAACAATAGGGAAAAAAACAGACACCAATGTTATGGTTGTGGAAATAATGGCAAAAAAGATTTCTTTGGATCCTTCTATTGCCGCTTGACGGGGCTCCATTCCCTGTTCTATTTTTCTGTAAATATTTTCAGTTACCACAATGGCATCATCCACTACCAATCCCACAGAAAGCACCACGGCAAGCATGGAAAGCACATTGATCGAAAATCCCGCTATAAACATCACGAAGAATGCTCCCACCAACGATATCGGGATCACAACCGTAGGAATCATTGTCACACGCCACTCACGCAAAAAAACGAAAATGATGAACACTACCAGCAAAAAAGCAATAACAATGGTATCTTGCACTTCTTTGATGGAAGCACGCACAAATTTCGTACTGTCATACACCACATCGAGCTTCACATCGTCGGGCAAATCTTTCTGCATGGTTTTCAGTCGTTCGTATACATTGTCGGCTATTTCTACTTGATTCGACCCGGGCTGGGGAACAACAACAACATTCACCATCGGAACACCGTTACGACGAAGAATATTTTTGCGATTCTCGGTATCGATTTCGGCAAAACCGATATCTTTGAAACGAACAATACGTTTGTCGTCTTCTTTAAGAATCAGATTATTGAATTCTTCGGGCGTCTTCATCAGCCCCAACGTACGAATGGACAACTCGATCAAATCGCCTTCCACGCTTCCGGCAGGCAATTCTATATTTTCTTTGTCCAATGCATTTTTTACTTCGAGAGGCGTTACACCATAGGCCGCCATTTTCATGGGGTCGAGCCATAGACGCATGGCATAGCGGTTTTCTCCCCAAATATCTACCGCACTTACGTTGGAAATGGTTTGCAGCTGTTCTTTTACCGTAAGCTCGGCAATCTCGCTTATTTCGAGCAATGACCGGATAGGGCTCTGAACGGTAATCTGCATAATGGGCGAAGCATCGGCATCGGCTTTCGAAACCGTGGGGGGATCTACATCTCGGGGCAAATAACGTTGCGCACGCGACACCTTGTCGCGCACATCATTTGCCGCTGTTTCCAAATCGACATCCAGTTCAAATTCAACAGTGATGCGGCAAGACCCCTGACTACTCTGGCTGGTGAGCGACCGAATGCCGGGTATACCGTTGATGTTTTGCTCCAACGGTTCGGTAATCTGATTTTCGATAACCTCGGCATTGGCTCCCGGATAGTTGACCCTCGCGGTAATGATAGGGTTATCGACATTGGGATATTCACGTACCGGGAGACTCAAATAGCCGATTATTCCAAACAGCACGATGACCAAAACCAAAACTGTGGCAAGTACAGGACGCTTTATGGTTAATTCCGAAATATTCATTGTATCAATCTGCCGTATTGGGAACTATTTTTTCGATTTTGACAGGCATACTGTCTCTCAACTGCATCACACCGCTTACCAGCAACGTATCCCCCGCACTCAAACCTTCCACTATCTGTACCGACGAAGCCGTCCGCAATCCTTTGGCTATGGTTACGCGTTTAGCTTTTCCGTTGTC
>Ga0116179_1001852_pt1 | contig 15609 bp, 12 predicted proteins | sample AD_UKC071_MetaG_FD_89751 | JGI IMG/M metagenome (GOLD analysis project Ga0116179, IMG submission 89751) | Active sludge microbial communities of municipal wastewater-treating anaerobic digesters from USA - AD_UKC071_MetaG | ecosystem: Engineered > Bioreactor > Anaerobic > Digestate | place: USA...
CATCGTGGACGTGACGGAAACGGGCTCGTCGCTCAAAGCCAACAACCTGCGGATCATCGACGAGATCCTCACCTCCACGCCGCGGTTCGTGGCCAACCGCAAGGCCTGGGAGGATCCGTGGAAGCGCGAGAAGATCGAGTCCATCGCCCTGCTACTCCGCGGCGCGATCGAGGCCAAGGCCAAGGTCGGGCTCAAGCTGAATGTGGCCCGGACCAACCTCGATGCCGTTCTGAAGATTCTGCCCGCGGAGTTGTCGCCGACGGTCTCGTCGCTGGCCGACGAGCGCTACGTGGCCGTCGAAGCCATCCTCGAGTCGCACACCGAACGGCGGATCGTCCCGTTGCTGCAGAAGGCGGGCGCCTCGGGGATCATCGTCTATCCGCTGAGCAAAGTGCTGCCCTGACTTCGGGGTTGATCGCAGGCGGGAAGCCTGCACCATCGATCGGAGGTGCCGCGTGGCAATGGCGCGTTTTTCACATGGCGTCGCGTCCGTGAAGATGGGGCCGGCAGGCGTCGGCCTGCTGGTGTTCGCGCTGGTGGGCGCCCTTGGTGCGGGATGCGCGATGCAGCCGGCCGCCGGCGAGGTGGGCAATGCGACCGCCGGCTCACCCGCCCCTGCGTCGATCGCGGCCCAGCCCTCGAACCCGTTTGCCCCCCCGCTGCCGCCTAATGGCTTCGACCCCGAGCGAGCGTTCCTGACGCTCAGCCAAGTGCCCGACGCTCCGCCCCCCATCGAGGCTGCCCCGGCCGACGAACCGGAATTGCCGCGGCAGGCCATCCGGCACATGGAAGAGGCGCGTCGGCTGTTCGCCGAAGAACGCTACTCCGAGACGGTGGTGCAGGCCGGCAAGGCACTCCGGTACAACCAGGACATCGTCGAGGCCCATCGGCTGGCCGCTCTGGCCTCGCTGCTCCTGGGCAAGATCGCCGAGGCACAGACGCACGCCGACGCCGCCATCGCGGTTCGGCCCGACGACCTGGCCTGCCGATACGTCCGTGGCCGCCTGGCCGAGAAGGCTCAGGAGCCCAAGGCCGCTCTGTTCGAGTACCGAATCGCCTTGAACTGCCCTGCCCCCGACCAGAGTGACGAGTTAAGGACACTCGTTCATCACCAGTTGGGGCTGTTGCTCAACGAGATGGGCTACTACCGGGCCGCCGCCGATCAGCTGAAGGCCTTTGAGGCCGCCGCGCAGAAGATTGTCGAGCCGAAGCATCCGGAGTTGGCCTCCATCCTGCGAACCAAACGGACGGTTCCGTTGCTGGCCCTGGCCGAGGCGCAAGAGGCTCTCTCCGAATTCGGTCCGGCCGCCGACACGCTGCTTGCCGTGCTCGATCACACGCCGGACGATCACGCCATCCGTGTGCGTTACATCAAGGATCTCGTGCGAGCCCATCGCTTCGACGACGCCCAGGCCGAGGCCACTCGACACGCCGCGGCCCGCCGGGACCTGGCCTCGGCCGAATTGCTGGTGGCCGTCTACCGGGCGGGCGGCCAGCCAGATCTGGCCATCCCCGCCTTGCAGAAACTCGCTGCCGACAATCCCGACAATACGGAACTCGCGCTGTTTCATGCCGACACGCTGATCGCCGCCAAGCAGTTCGATCGGGCGGCTGCCGCTCTGAACGATCTCATTGCCCAGGGCAAAGATCCGGCCGCCGCGCGATGGAAGTTGATCGCCTTGCACCGGGCCCGCGGCGACTATCAGGGCTGGATTCGAGCCATGGGCGCCCAGTTGGCCGCCGACCCGGCCGACGCTCCGCGCGGGCTGTCCGAACTGGCGCGGATCGGACCCGATGAGGCAAAATCCATCATCGATCAAGCCTTGTCGCGCCGCGCGCCCGTCGCGACGCAGCCGGACGATTCCGACGCAGCCGCGCTGGCCGGCTACTACTACAGCCTGGGGTGGCTGGCCGCCAAGCTCAACCGCCCCGCCGATGCTCAGACGCTGTACGCCAACGCGTTGGAGGTTCGGCCCGACTTCACGCTGGCCGCCATCGGCACGGCCGAGCTGTACATCGAGCAGTGTGCGTGGGAAAAAGCCCTGGCTGTCCTGGAGAACATGAATGCCGAAGCGACGGCATCGGAAGCAACCGTGGCCCGGCTGACCGGCCGATGCTATGACGGGCTCGACAAGTTGACCGAGGCCGCCCGGCATTACCGTCAGTCGATCGACAAAGACAACAACCTGGCGAGCATGCTGCTGCTCGGCCGGCTCTATCAGCGCTTCCAGCAGTTCAACGAGGCAGCCCAGACGTTCGAGCAGGCCGTTCGCGCCTACCCCGACTCCATGGAAGCCCGCGAACTGCTCATCCTGGCCCGGCTGAGTCGCTGGAGCGAGGACGACAATCTCAAGAATTTGCTCGCCGAACTAAAGGAGATGCAGAAGATCGCCCCCGAGCATCCCGCGACCACGCGAACAACGGCGCTGGTCCGGCTGCTCATGCGGCAACCACCCGACCTCGAGACCTACGTTGGCGTGCTGGCCAACCTGGTCGAGGCTCGACCGGAGGATCAGACATCCCGCCGATCGCTGGCCGCCGGTCTGATTCGCATGTCGCACTACGACGAAGCGGTCAATCATCTGACCGAGTTGCTCAAGCAGAATCCCTGCGATTCGGAAGGCAACGAGCTGCTGGCTCTGGCGTTCATGCGGCAACTGAAGATCGAGGAGGCCGCGGAGCATTTGGCCCGCACACTCGAGCGGTACCCCAATCGCGAACCGCTGCTCCGCAATCTCGGCGAGGTTCGGCTCGTGCAGCAGGACTACCCGGCGGCCATGGAATTGTGGCAGCGGTTGCTCGCCCTCGAAAGCAACACCGAGCGGCACGCCGCCTATCGCGGCCGGGTGATCAGCACTTGCCTGCAAGCCGGCTGGTATGATCGGATTCGCCAGTTCGCCGAGGAGTGGCTCCGCGACGCCGAAGAGGACGAGATCGCGGTCATTCGCTCCTATCTGTTGCTCGCCGAAGCCGCGCAACAGAACCATGCGGCTTATCTCGAGCACTGCCGAAAGTGGCAGGCCGAGAACCCCAAAGATCCCCACGTTAGGCAGTGGCTGTTGGGCATCGGTCCGCTCGCCGGCCAGACGACGAGCGGCCTGATCGGTGCCGGCCGTGCCGACGAAGCAATCGCCCTGGCCACCGCGTGGGCCGCCGGTGCCCCCGGCGACCCCGTCACGCAACACCTGTTGCTCCAGACGCTGCGGGCCACCCGCCGTTATGACGACATCATCGAGATCTGCAAGGCCAACCTGGCCCTGGCCGAGAAGCCGGCCGAATATCTCGCGCCGCTCCAGATACTCGCCGATGCGCTCCTGCGAGCTGAGCGCTATGACGAGGCTATCGCCGCGGTCAAGGAAATGGCCACACAGGCCGGTCAACTCACCGAAGCGGACCTCGGTTTCCAAATGGACGAGCTGATGATCAGCTTTCTGGCCCAGGCCAAGCGCTACGACGACGCCATCGTTCTGGCCAATCGCATGATCTCGACGCTGAACGACAAGGACGCCCGGCTCAGCCAGTTGATCGCCGAGAACGCCGACGATGCCGCCCTCCGCGTGCAGGTGCTCAAGGCTCAGGAGAAAATCCGCGAACAGCGGGCGGACGTGCTGCGGTCGCTGTCGTTCGTGCACGTGCGGCAGGACCGCCGCGACCAGGCCATCGAATGCCTGAGACAGGCGATAGAGCTCACGCCCACCGACGCGGGGCTCAACAACGACCTGGGCTATATGCTGGCCGATGCGGGCATGCATCTGGACGAGGCCGAGCGCATGCTCGTGACGGCGGTGAGCGAGGTGCTCTGGAACGGCGTGGGCGAAGACAACCGCCAGGCCGCCTTCATGGACAGCCTGGGCTGGCTCTATTACAAGCGCGGCAACTTCGAGCGGGCCCACCGCTGGTTGGCGCTCGGCGCGAAGATGAAAGACGGACAGGACCCGGTGATCTATGATCACCTGGGCGACGTGGAATGGCGATTGGGCCATCGCGACGAGGCCGTCCGATGCTGGAACCGATCGCTCGAACTGCACGACCGAAAGGTCAAGGAAGAACATGAGCACCCGGACGAGAAACTGGTGGCCTCGGTCAAGGCCAAGCTGGAACAGGCCGAGGCCGGCGGCAAGCCCGTCGTCGCCACCGCCACCGCGGATTGAACTGCCCGAGATACCGCCTGAGGGTGCTGCTGGCATCGGAAGGCCTCCGCCAAGATAGGGATCGTCTCGCCTTTTGAACCGCTGGGTGCGCGGCGTGTGCCCGCGCGAGGATCAGAGTACAAACCAACAAACCCTGACCGTCCCCATGCGGGACAGGACTGGGTTGAGCAAAAGCGAGAAGGAGAACGATTCCTATGGCAGGCCATTCCCATTGGGCCCGGATCAAACGAAAGAAAGGCGTGACCGATGCACGCCGCGGCCGGTTGTGGAGCAAGTTGTCGCGAGCCATCATCGTGGCGGCCAAGGCCGGCGGCCCCGACCCGGACGCGAATCTGGCGCTGCGTTACGCCATCGATGCCGCCAAGGCGGCCAACATGCCCAAGGACACCATCGAAAACGCCGTCAGAAAAGGCGCCGGCGGCACCGAAGCCACCTCGTATGAGACGGTCTACTACGAAGGCTACGGCGCCGGCGGCGTAGCCGTGCTGGTCGAGGCGCTGACCGACAACCGCAATCGCACGGCCCCGGAAGTCAAGAAGATCTTCGAGCGCGCCGGCGGATCCGTCGGGGGATCGGGCTGCGTGAAGTGGATGTTTTCCTCCAAAGGCATCATCACCGTTCCCCAGTCCGCGGCCGACGAGGATCGGATCGCCGAGATCGCTTTGGAAGGCGGTGCTGAAGACTATCAGCTTCAGGGGGATGTGTGGGAGATCACCTGCTCGGCCGAAAGCTACGAGCCCGTCCGCCAGGCCCTGGCTACGGCCAAAATCGAGATCGCTTCGTCCGAGCTGACCATGGTGCCCTCCAACCGCGTCACCGTGGACGCCGACAACGGCCAGAAGGTGCTCAAGCTCATCGAGGCCCTCGAAGATCACGACGACGTCCAGAACGTCTACTCCAACTTCGACATCCCCGAAGACGTCATGGCGACGCTGGGCTGAGAACGGGTTGACCGACACAAATCCCGCAAGATGAAGCGCATCCGCGAGAAAGCCCCGGGCAGGATTGCCCGGGGCTTTTCTTGTTCCACTCACCGGACCCACATAGCCCGGCTCCGATTACATTCTCTCCCCCCGAGCGTGATCCTCCGTGAACAAGCAGGATTGCTGGATCAACCGGCATCGTATCACCGTCAGTCCTCGCCGATCTCGCGCAGCACTTCGGTCACAAGCTTGTCATCAACGGAGAGGCCCGCCCTGCGCACCTCCAATATCGTCTGCTCAGCCGAGGTGGTTAGATTTTGCAGCTTCGCCCGCACCAGGATACCGATCGTCCCAAGGGGGCGGACACCAAGAGTTCGTGCGGCGGCGCGAGCGGCAGCATCGTCGAGGATTGCGGTACACGGCTGATGCTCCAGTGCCGAAGCTGTCACGTGGGTCTCGCCCGCCCCAAGACCGTACTCGAGAACAGATGAGGGACATTGGGGTGGCGAAGGCCGTCGCCCCCAACCACCTGCTATCGCGTGGCGAGCAAGGTCATCAACTGGACCAGCGAGAAGCTCTTCCGCGACCGCATCGGGGCGCGTCGCCTCTCGCCTTTTCTCCCCTTCGCCGCGTCACCGCGTCGCCCCCTCGCTGCGTCGTCTTTTCCCCTTACGTCGCCGGCTGACCGTGAACCAGAGCATATAAGCCGAGCAAAGTTAGGCCGTCCCAGGCCGCTTCTTGGCAGGCCTGGCTATCGCATGCGTGCTGAATATAAGTCACGGCCCAATGACGCTGAGCCAGCCCCGGCGAGACGGCGGAAAGAAACTCGAGCGCGTACTCCTCATCACCCTGGTAGCCGTAACGCAGCACCAGCAGGTGCAGGGCGATCTGCCGCAACACGCGCAAGGCTTGTTTCCAATTCTCGGCCTGCACCAGCTCTAGGAACGACTCGATCCGGCTGTCGAGTTCATCCAGGAGCTTGCGGCGGGTGGTCCGGTCGGGAACCTGAGCGGCCGCGTCATTCCGCGGTAGCATCCGGGCCTGGCGGCGCAGACGGCGGGCGAGTTTCGCAAAGCTGCTCCCCCGCCAGTGCCGATCTTGTCGCCAAAGCTTGTGGAACTCACTGGCTTCGCCCAGCAGGTCAGCCAGGCCCACGAGCATCTGGGCACGCACGGTGCTGTTGTCCGATTGCAGCGCCAGATCCAGCATCTCGCGGACGGCCCCGAACTCCTTGAGCCGCGACAGCGCCACCGCGACCGACATGAGCACTTCGCCGTCGCGCTCGCCAACCAACATGCTCCGCAGGTGAGAGGCCGCTTCGCGATCGCCGTCTCGGCCCAACGCTTCCACCGCCGCTCGCCGCACGCGGCTGTCCGGATCGTGCAGAGCCCGCTTGAGCAGGTCGACGCGATCGGGCGTGCCGGATTGGGCGATGGCCTCCAGCGACTGGGCGCGGACGGCGGCATCCGGGTCGTACACGTACCACCGCAGCAGATCCAGCGCTTCAGGCGTCCCCAGGCGCCCCAGGGCGAGCAGTGCCTCGCGTCGCAGCGTCACGTCGGGGTCGTCCAGGGCGGCCACGATCTCGGGCAGCATGAGGTTGCCGTCGCGGCGGTTGATGCGACGAATGGCCCGCACGCGTCGCGGCACACCCAACGCCGTACCCAGCACACTGATGTTCCACGCCACCCGAAGCAGATCGCCGCTGAGCAAGCGTCCGAACCATGGCCGCAGGCTCGTGCCTCGGGCGTCGGGTACGCGAGCCATCACCAGGCCCACGGTCAGGAGGATGCCGATGAACGAGATGACCAGCAGCAGATGGATGTAGCTGGCGGGCTGACCGCTGGGTAGCGCAACGGAATGCATCACGTGGTAGCGGTCGGCCAGCCAGCCGCCGGTGATGGGGCCCAAGGCACCGATGATGTTGACCACGGCCAGATACATGGACGTGTAGAACTCACGTCGGCGTGGCGGAGCCATGGACAAAGCGAGGTTCTGCGCCGCCACCTGCTGACCGGCGAAACCGGCCCCATAAATCGCGGCGTTGAGCAGAGCCAGCCACACGTAGTTGCGCTCGTTGATGAAGAAGAACGAGATGTGGGAAAAGAAGCCGAACGAGCTGAGGATCCAGACGATCCGATGGCCGATGCGGTCGGCGAGCCGGCCCCACTGATTGGCAGCCAAAGCCGTGGCCACCGCGTACACCACCATCACCAGCGAGAGCAGCCCGAGCGAAGCGCGGCCGCCCAGCCAAACGCCTTCGTATTCCTCGCCCCGCAAGAACAACGGGAAGAACACCAGCGGCATGTTGTAGAAGAACATGTACAACCCCGCCCCCAGGAGCATCAGGGCGAAGCCGCGATCGCGGATGGGCCGCCAGTATTCGCGAACGAGCGAGGCCAGCGTGCGCCGACGCGGTTCGCCGCGCACGGGCTCAGGAACGAGCAGGAACAATAACGGATCGATGACGGCCAGCAGGGCCGCCATGCTGAAGATGCCGAAGAACGTCAGCCGTTGCCACTCGGGCCCGTGCACCCAGTCCAGCAGTTTGCCGGCCGCGATGGCCATGAATGACTGGGCCAGGAGCATCCAGCGATAGCGACGGCCGAAGAAGCTCCCCCAGATCAAATGCGGAATGAGATCGGCCATCCACGCCCACCAGCCCGGCGACGTGAACACGCCCCCCGCCTGCACCCACAACAGGCAGAGCATGAAGATCCAGGTCAGCTCGGTGTGCCATTCCCGATGGTGAGCCAGCAAGGCGACGATGGCCGGCCCGAACATGAACGCCCGGGCGGTCGCGGTCATCGCCACCCATGTCTCGCGCCGCCGGCGGATGCGGCTGAAGAACCACGCCCCCGGCAAGGCGGTGATGGTGGCCACGCCGACCAGCGTGAAGTTCAACCCGATGAGCGTCTTGGACGCCCCGAGCCACTCCTGGAGAAAGACGGCCGTGATACTGGCGTTGGGCCAGAGCACGGCCAACGTGGCCATAATGCACGAGCCGGCCACGATATTCAGGTTCATCGCTCGCGACAGACGCAGCGGACCGATGGGCCGGCCCGAGTAATCCATCGCGCGTTGGGGGGTGAGACCTGCAAGGTCCCGCGTGTCTTTCACAGTCAAATACCTCGGGGCGGCATGCCACGGCATGAGCCGTGTTTTTTAACGGCGAGGTTGCGACGCCCGCGCCGAATCAATCCCTCTTGTTGTGCTTGCGGAGAAACTTGGCCAACTCCCGCGTGTTCTCCTCGGCTATGTCGTCCGCCCCGTATTCCAGGGCCGACTCACTGACTCCCTCGATGAACACGACGCCGACTTCTTCGTTGGATTCGGCGTCCACCAGCGTCACCAGCCAGTCGAGCCGCCCTTCGCCTCCCAGCAGACCCTTTTCCTTGTAGATGCGGCACTGCACGTCGAACCGCAGCGTCTTGCCGCCGCCGGGGAACGCCTTGATCACATCGGCGTGACGCAGGCCTTTGCGGATCCCGCCGCGGACCATGGTCAGCACCTGCGGCGTGCAGATCGGCGGCACGTCCGTGGTGACTTCGCCGAGCTGGAGTGTGCGGTAACCCGCGAGCGAGCCCGGCGTGCCCATGCGGATCGGGGTCACCTCGGCCTCCGCTCCGCGAATCACTTTGAATGCAACCTTGCCGGCCGTGCCGACCATCGAGATGGGATTCCCGCCGCCGCTGCAACCAACCATGCTCGCCGCGACCGCCGGGATGATCATCGCCATGATCGCGCGCACCCTGACCCTCCATGACAAACCCCATCCTCCCGGACCGCTATTTTAAGGCGCGCTGCCGCCCTCGTCATCGGCTGGTACTTCAACCTGCGTGGCCGTGTCCTGCACTGACGGCCTTGCCGCGAACTCGTTCCGGATCATCTCGGCCAGTTCCACCGCATCGGGCAGGTCCGCTGCGTCCAGAAACAGTCCCGTCCGCTCGCGTCGACACAGGAAGTGGCTCACCAGCCAGATATCTTCACTGAGTTCCTGCAGCCGCTCGGTGTCGCTGCCCGCGGCGGGTTCAGGTAATTCCGCCTCCGATCCCTGAAGCGCCCGGATCCATTCGGGCACGACCGTGTCGAGGTCCTTGAGCCGGATGGTATCGCCTGGTTGGAGTCTGCCCGCCCGGACGAAAAAGGGCTTCACGCGCGTGCGTCCCCCGCCCCGCTGAACGATGAGCCAGGAGAACGCCTGGACCGGCCGGACGAACCGGTAGGCGGCATGGTCCAGGCCCTTGACCCGGTCGATGCGCTGTTTGATGGCGGCAGCTCGCTCAAACGCCAACGTGCCGGCGGCCTCGCGCATCTGCGCCTCCCATTCCTCGCACTGGCCCCGCCGTTCGCCGGCCGCGAATCGCAGGGCGGCTTGGATCATCTCACGGTACCGCTCCATGGGAACGAGCCCGCCGCAGGGCGCGGGGCACCGGCCCATCTCATAGTACGCACACGGCTGCCCGTGCGGAGCCTGCTCGAGGATGTGTATGTACCGGCACAGATCGAACGCATCCTCGAGGATCTGCACGAACTTGTTGGCGTCGGCCTGCGTGGCGACCGGGCCGAGCGTGGTGCCCGGTCCGGACGCGACGAGTTTGCTCACCGTGAAACGCGGGATGCTGGCCGCCGGATCGACGTGCACGAACCACGCTGGGCCGAACGCGACATTCTTCAGGTACGTGTCCGGCAACACGCATCGGCTGATCCGTAAGTACTCGTATGTGATCTCGAACGCCGAGTGAGCAGGCTGCCAGCGAATCCGGCGGACGATCTGGCTGAGGTCGGCCCGGCGTTTGGCAGCGCTGGACGCGGGAGTGGGCGGCTCTGCGGGTGCTGCAGCCGGTTCGCCGGCAGATGGCGCCGGTGGTTCCCCGGCTCCGCTCGCTTTGTCTTCGGGTTGAGCCGACGCCGGCATCAGTCGATTCAGAATTGCCCGCTTTAGATCCGCCGCAGACGCCAGTTGAATCAGCCGGTCGTGCTCGTCGGTAAGCAGGTACACGCCCCCACCCGTCGGCAGCGCAGGCCTATCCGCCGCGGCCGGATCGTACTCGACGACATGACTGAACAGGTCAACCCACTGCACAACCGCTAGTGTATCGCCGGAGCCAGCCCCTTCACCAGTTCGAGAACATTGATCAAGCGTGATATACTGTCTACCATGGAGGCTCGATTTGATCTTTTCGCGAGGTTCGGACCGGCAAGTGCGCTGAGATTCCTGCAGCAATACTACGGCGGTCAGGGCGACTATACGCAGGAACGGCACGCCTGGCTGGATGGGCTCAGCCTCGAAGAGGTCGTCGAGAAGATTCAGGGCGGGAAACAGGAAAACAAGCGAGATGAGTGACCACAAACCTGATGAGAATGCCCGGACCGAAAGGCCGAAGTCCATCTGGGACAATGATCTGCCGCCGGGAGATTCACCGCCGCTGCCTCGCTGGCCGCTGACCGCTGCGATCATCGCCTATTCGTGCTGGGCGCTGTTTCTCGTGGCCATGCTGATCGTGCGGCTCACCACCGCCTAGCCCTCGGACCGTCCACGACCCGCCGGGGATCCACCGGATGGCGGACACGACACCGACACTCGATGCACGGATCTTCGAACGCAATCTCCGCGCCTGGCGGCTCAGCCATCCACACTTGGCCGAAGCCATCGACGCGGCCCTGCCCCGCTTGCCAGAGGTAACGCTCGCCCCCACGCGCGATGGCCGCCTGAACTTCCTCCTGCCCCAGCCCGATGGCCGCCCAACATGGTTCGGCCGAACGTCGATCCCCCACGTGCGGGCCGCCGCACTCGTCGAGCGGTTCGAGCTCGGCAACACGAACGTTCTGCTGCCGGGCGTAGGCGAGGGAACCGAAATCGGACTCCTGTTGCAGCGACTGGGACGGCACCGCGCCCTATTCGTCTGGGAAACAGATCCGGCCAACCTGCTGCTCGCCTTTCAACTGCACGACCTGGCCGAGCCGCTGCGCGATGGTCGTCTGGTGACGATCCTGTCGGACGCAGCCAACCTCACCCAAGCCATAGTCGAGACGTTCGAGCGGTTGCCCGGCCACTTCCTGCCCGATCGCGTCATGGTCTGGCCTTGGCAGACACCGCCCGAGATCACGTCGTTGCAACGTGCGGTGGAAGCTGCCTGCCGAACGATTGAAGAGAGACGCGCGGCGAGACTAACCGACCTGCAGAACCGCCTGGTCGCCCTTCCGCCGACGCCGCCCGCGGGTCGACCACCGGTCATCGCCCTGCTTTCGATCCGCCCGGACGACGAGATGCAGGCTTGGACCGACGGGATGATTTCGGCGGCCGACGAAGTGGGCTGGGCGACGGCGACGGCACTGGTCCGCGGTCCGGCCGACCTCCACCCGGTCGCCCGGGCTGCTCGACTGGCCACCGGCCTGAAACATGCGCCGGACTTCGCCCTCCTGCTGGACGTCTGCCGGGGAGACGTCGCCGACGTCCTGCCGGCCGCGGTGCCCGCCGTTCACTGGCTGAGCCATGCGACGCCCGTCGACGATACGCTCCCCACGCGCATCGGCCCTTCTGACCGGTTCGTCGCGGTGGACTCCGTGGTCGCCGATCGGCTGGTCAGCGCCGGCGTGGATCCGGCCCGGATTAGCGTCCGCCCGCAGCCCTGTCTGGTAACCTGTGACGAGCCACCGGGCTGGGACGAGCGACCGATCGACGTGGCCATCGTGGCTGACCTGTTCGCGACCGACTCGCAAAGCCACGGATTCGATCTGCCGTCGCATATCGCCATTTGGAACGCCGTCCTCGAGTTGATCCGGCCGAACCTCGACGGGTTTACCGACGGCGACATCGAAGCCATGTTGGTCCAGACCGAACGCAGGGGCCGCATGCGGATCGAGGATGCATTCGTCCGCAAGCAGCTTCTCGCCACGCTGGCCGGCCCGGTGGCCGGCACGCTCATCTTGCGAGCCCTGGCCCAAGCACTTGTCGAATCAGGGCTTACCGTAGCCTGCTATGGCACTGGCTGGGCAGACGTGGCCGGCCTGACCGCAACCGGCCCGTTGCCGAGGTTCGCCGATCGAGTCCCGCTGTATCAGCAAGCCAAGTGCGCGCTGTTCGCTTCGGCCACCGGCATCGTGACCGCTGACGTCCTCGCCGCCGCTGCCGCCGGAGCCGCGATCCTGTGGCGGGCTCACCCCCGCGACAGTCGCCCGGGCGGCTTCGCCACCATCCTGGATCCGCGACAGGAAGCGACACGGTTCGACCGCAACAAGTCGGTTGTCTCGCTCTGTCGGCGTCTCCTGGCATCAGCGGACGAGTGGCGGACTATCGTCACCGCCGCGCGGCACCGCTGCCAGTCCGAGCATGTCCCTGAAGTCGCCCTCGCCAAGTTTTGTCGGTTCACGCGGGGTTTTCTCCCCTCCGCCGGCGCCTGAGATAACCTCCGCCAACCCAGAAACTTTAGTTGTTATAAGACCTGTAAAGTTTTGCGCGTCGTGCGACCGATAAAAGCGCAAGTCCTGGTTTAAGGCGACTTGATCTTTTCTCTGCGGCGGCATTGGTGCGATTTTCCTGGGCCATCCGCCGCCGGCCAACGAAGGTTGCCGTAGCTGGGCTGCGGTCCCGGGCGCGACGGGCGCCCATAAGTGGTCCATCAGGATCTGGTAGGTACGACGATCATGAGAACAGTCGCGATCGCCAACCAAAAAGGCGGATGTGGCAAAACAACCGTGAGTATCAACCTGGCTGCGTGCCTGGCTCGGGAGGGCCGGCGCACGCTCCTGGTGGACATGGACCCCCAAGGCCATTGCGCGTTGGGCCTGGCGGTGCCCGAGGAACAGATCGAGCTGAGCATCGCCGATGTGCTGCGCAGCGCCACCAGCAACAATCCGGTGGACATCACGCGGACCATCTGGCAGATCACGGCCAACTTCGATCTGTCGCCCTCGACGACCGCGTTGTCGGAATTCGAGATGCAGGTCGGCTCCGCCGGCGATGCCGAAGATCGCTTGGCCGCGGCTCTCTCCACGGTCAGCGACAAGTATGACTTCGCTATCGTCGATTGCCCGCCGCATATCGGTCTGCTGACCCGCAACGCTCTGCGGGCAGCCGGCGAAGTGATCATCCCGGTGGACACTGGCTACTTCTCGCTGCAAGGGTTGACCAAGCAGCTCGAAACGATCGAGGCCATCCGCGCCGGCCGCGAGGAACCGCTCGAGATTCGCGTGCTCGCCAACCTGTACGACGTGCGCACGAAGCTCGGCCGCGAGATCCTCAACGAACTGAAGCGCAAGTTCGAGCCGCTCATGTGCCACTCGTTCATCAACTTCAACACCAAGCTCCGCGAGGGCGCGAGCTTCGGCCAGCCGATCACGGAGTACGATCCGGGCAGCATGGGCTTCCGCGATTTCGTGCGGCTGGCGCGCGAGCTGATCGCTGCCGGCGGCCCCGATCTCATCCCGACCACGCTCCTGCGGCAGGCCGACGACCTCGCCGCCAAGGCCGAACGTCTCCTGGCCACCTCCAAGCCGCTGTTCGGCAAGAACGGCGTCAACGGCAACGGCAACGGCAACGGGACGCAAGCGGTCTCCACGCCCGAGCAGGTGCAGGAGAAGATCGACCAGATCTACGGCGTGCGGAACACTGCGGAAGGCGTGCTGTTCGTGACCGAGGCTCCCAACGCCACGCGGGTCAGCGTCGCCGGCGACTTCAACAACTGGTCGCCCGAGTCCACGCCCATGATCCCCAACGGCGACGGCTCGTGCTTCCGGGCCATGCTCCCGCTGGCCCCAGGCCGGTATCGCTACCGCTATGTGATCGACGGCCGCTGGACCCGCGATCCGTACAACGACCTGTGCGAAGCCAACCCCTTCGGCGACGTGGATTCGGTGGTCGAAGTGCACTGAGCAAGAAGACCTTAGGCTTTAGATCTGAGACCTGAGTGAAATACAACCCATACCCAGTGAGCGGCGGGGTTTAGCCCCGTCGCTCTTTTTTTTTGACCCAAGTGTGCCGCTGCCGCATGATCTCCCGCCGGACACGATTCCCCAAGAGCAGGCGTGCGAGATACACCCCCCAACGCCCCCCCCGGCGTGTTGACCCGCCATGTGATTCTGGTACGCTACACCTTGGGATTGCGATAAGTACCGCTTTTCCAAGTGGATCGGAACGGCACCCGGAGTTGCCCGCAGAGATTTCGAGCCAAACATGAAGATCGGTTTTAGTTCATCGGCATGCCCGGATTGGGACCTGCGAACGATGCTCGAGCAGGCCCGGGCTCTGGGCTATGAGGCCATCGAGTTGTGTGCTCCGCGCGACCGGCAACAGTCGGCTGTCTGGGCCGGCCTGGCCGAGACGTCGAACGCACGACAAGCCATCGAGCAGGCAGGCATCGAGCTGACCTGCCTGGCCACCGACTGTTCGCTGCATGGCCCCGACGGCCGCACGCTCGAGGAGCAAAAGACCCGCGTTCGCCAGAGCCTGGATCTGGCCGGCCAGTTGGGCTGCCCGTACGTCTCGATCAAAGCCGGCACCGTACCGCGGTTCCACCGCCCGGACGTCGTGCTGCTTCGCATCGTCACGGCTCTGCGCGAGCTGGCTCACCACGCAGCCGAGCGTCGCACCACGCTCCTGGTGGAGAACGACGGGAGCTTCGCCGGCAGTCGTGACCTATGGTTCATTCTGGATGCGGTTGCCCATCCCTCGGTCCGAGGCTGCTGGAACCCCTGCCAGGCGCAGGCCGCCGGCGACATGCCCGGCCGTGCCGTCCCGCGCATCGGGCGCCACATCTGCGTGACGCATATGCTGGATGCGATTCTCGAGCCGGGGCAAGGGGTCAAGCAATACACTCCCGTGGGACAAGGCAACGTGGACCTGAGTCGGTATCTGGTGCTGATGCACGGCATCCACAGCAACACGCGGCTCATCGTCAGTTGGCCAATGCCGGGCAGCCCGCCCGAGCCGCGGGAGCTACTGCCCGCTTCGCTGGAGTGGATGAGGAAGGAGCTGGCGAAAATTGCCGAAAGTCCGGATCTGTCCGCGTACAAGGGGGACAAGAACGCTCCGCGATTCGCTCTCAGGTGATGTTACGTGGGCACGTCTCGGGAGGCGGGCGTCTCGCCCGCTTCTTAAGGCGGGCAAGATGCCCGCTCCCCGGAACCGGCAGCTTCCCGGTTGCGGTTCGGATGGGGCCCCGAACCGTATCGACGAGGTACGGTGCCATATAGATGTCTGAAGGCGAGCGCGGCTGCCCCGCGCGTGTGGAGATGAGTCAAACCCGGCCCGCCCTCCGCGGCGGGCCTTGAGTACCTGCATGCCCGACCCTATTCGTAACAGCGACGGAGTGGCGGAAGTGGTGTCCGGCCGGTTTCCTATCGGACTGACAGCGTCCATGTTGACCGCCGCGATCTGTCTGGGGGTGTTCGCCATCTGTGGCAGTCTGCGGTGGCCGTGCGATAACGCTTATGAACGGACCGTCCACGTCGCGGCCGGCCTCTGCCTGATTTGGGGCATCCTGGCCCATCTGTTCAACCGGATCCGCCCCAAATCGCTCACCACGCGGACGGGG